>Ga0335072_10008221_pt1 | contig 15134 bp, 8 predicted proteins | sample Lox_Sample_21_FD_206725 | JGI IMG/M metagenome (GOLD analysis project Ga0335072, IMG submission 206725) | Soil microbial communities from Loxahatchee National Wildlife Refuge, Florida, United States - Lox_Sample_2.1 | ecosystem: Environmental > Terrestrial > Soil > Wetlands | place: USA: Florida... | reverse complement strand
GCCCATGCAGCGCTATGCGTTTCAACCGTCCCCGCAACCTCAGCTGGTGGTGACGCCGGGTACGGGAACGTGGAATTGGTCGGGACAGGGTGTGCTGCAAATTCAGCTGCAGAACGCGATGCCATGGGCGATCACGCTCGATGTCGATATGGATGGCGCCGAAGGCGAGCATCTGCACGCCGTGCTGGGTTTGCCGCCCGGTCCGGAACAGACTGTGCTTATCCCTTTGCACGCGACCTCGCCTCGCGCCCAGGGTATGCAAGTGGGGCCGCCAATGCCTATCGACAATCACGGTCGCCTGGTCTTCGTGGCAACAACCGTCGAAGGTTCCGTTCACCTTGCGCAGGTACGTGCGATTCGTTTCAGCATGTCCGCGCCGCAAGCGGCTCAGCAAATTTTGCTCGGTAAAATCGATACGGCGATCGGTGATGCCGGCGCGCAGGATGCGTACCGCGGCATTGTCGATCCATGGGGGCAATACACCCGCGGCAAGTGGCCGGAAAAGATCGATAGCGATGCCGCGCTGCGCAGCGCGCATGCGCAAGAGAATCAGCGCCTGCGAACGCAACGTGCTTCGCGGCATGGGTGGGACGCCTACGGTGGTCGCGACAGTGTCGCGCTGACACGCACCGGCTGGTTCCACACGCAAAAGGCAAACGGGCGCTGGCAGTTGGTAACACCCGAAGGGCATGCGTTCTTCTCGCTTGGCGTCAATACCGTCACGCCCGGCGATACGCGCACCTACGTGGAGGGGCGCGAATTCATGTTTGTCGATTTGCCGCCGGATCGTACGCCTTGGAGTGCGTTCTACGGTTCCAGCGATAGCCGCGACGCCGAACGCGCCGCGAGCGCCGGCATCGGCGCTAATCATGGGCGTTGGTTCGATTTTTACGGTGCCAATCTTTATCGCGTAGATGGCGATGGATGGCGTGTTGCATGGCGCAACCGCACGATCGATCGGTTGCAGGCTTGGGGGTTCAACACACTGGGCAATTGGAGCGACAACGCCTTGGGCGAGATGCATCGACTGGCCTACACCCAATCGATCCCTATCGATGGCCCCTTCGGCAATGTTTCCAGCGGCTACGATTATTGGGGGCGCATGCCCGATCCGTTCGATCCTCGCTTTGCGCAAGCGGTAGAACAGGTTATGACCCATGCGACGGCCATATCGCGCGACGATCCATGGCTGCTCGGCTATTTCGTCGACAACGAATTGGCGTGGGCGGGCCAAGGTCCGCAAGGGCGTTGGGGTTTGGCGGTGGGTACGCTGCGAGGTGAAGCGCAAAGCGATGCAAAGCAGGCGTTCATCGCCATGCTGAAAAAGAAATACGGCACAGCATTGAAGCTGGCGACCGCTTGGGGCATCACGCTCACCGATTGGTCGACCCTAAACGCGACGAATTTTCCGGCACCCGAACCCGACGAAACGCACCCGGCCATCGCCGAGGATTACAGTGCGTGGCTGCGGCGCTATGCCGATCAATACTTCAGTCTGGTCGCGGCGGCTCTGCATCGTCACGATCCGCATCATCTGTTCCTTGGCGGCCGCTTTGCCGTGAATACGCCCGAAGCCGTGGCTTCATGCGCGAAGTATTGCGATGTGATCAGCTTCAACGTGTACACCGATGTGCCGCAACACGGTGTCGATCTGGATGCGTTGCACAAGCTCGACAAACCTGTGCTGATCACGGAGTTCCATTTCGGTTCGAACGATCGCGGCCCATTCGGCAAAGGTGTGGTGTCCGTGTGGAACGAAGGGCAGCGCGGCGAGGCATATGCGCGATTCGTGCACGCGGCCGCCAGCGACCCATCCATCGTCGGCACGCATTGGTTCGAGTACGTCGATGAACCGGTGACCGGGCGTCTTCTCGACGGCGAAAACAGTCACATCGGATTGGTGGGAATCACCGACATACCGTTCGGTAGTTTCGTGGATGCGGTGAGCAAAACGAACCTTGGCGTGAGCCATTAAAAAAGCCCCTCTTCCGGGGAAGAGGGGCTTTTGAGGATCGACGCCGGAGGCGATCAGTAACGATAGTGATCCGGCTTGTACGGGCCTTCCACCGGCACGCCGATGTACGCGGCCTGTTCCGGCGTCAGCTTGGTGAGCTTCACGCCGATCTGCTCCAGATGCAGACGAGCCACTTCCTCGTCCAGCTGCTTGGGCAGGCGATAGACGGTCTTTTCATACGTGTCTTTGTTCGCCCACAGGTCGATCTGCGCCAGCGTCTGGTTGCTGAAGCTGTTGGACATCACGAAGCTCGGATGGCCGTGCGCGCAGCCCAGGTTTACCAAACGGCCTTCGGCCAGCATGTAGATGCTGTGGTTGGTCTTGCCGAAGGTGTAGCGATCCACCTGCGGCTTGATGTTTTCGCGCGTCACGTCCTTGGCCGTGTTCAAGCGATCCATCTGGATCTCGTTGTCGAAGTGACCAATGTTGCATACCAGCGCGTTGTTCTTCATCGCCGCCATGTGTTCCAGCGTGATGATGTCTTTGTTGCCGGTGGTGGTGACGTAGATGTCGGCAATGCCCAGCGTGTCTTCCACGGTGGTGACCTGGAAGCCTTCCATCGCAGCCTGCAGCGCGTTGATCGGATCGATTTCGGTCACGATCACGCGCGCGCCGAAGCCCTTGAGCGAGTGTGCGCAGCCCTTGCCCACGTCGCCGTAACCGCACACCACGGCCACCTTGCCGGCGACCATCAGGTCGGTCGCGCGCTTGATGCCGTCGGCCAGCGATTCGCGGCAGCCGTAGAGGTTGTCGAACTTGCTCTTGGTGACCGAGTCGTTGACGTTGATGGCGGGCACCAGCAGCTTGCCGGCTTCCATCATCTGGTACAGGCGATGCACGCCGGTGGTGGTTTCTTCCGAAAGGCCCTTCCATTCGGAAGCGACTTTTTTCCAGAAACCGGGGCGCTCTTTCGCGGTGCGCTTGAGCAGATCCTTGATGACCTGCTCTTCATGGTTGCCGCTGGGCGTGTTGACCCAGTTGTCGCCGTTTTCCATATCCACGCCTTTGTGGATGAGGAGCGTGGCGTCGCCGCCATCGTCGACGATCAGCTCAGGACCCTTCATGCCGGGGTGGGTGAGCATGTCGAGCGTGCAATCCCAGTACTCCTCCAGCGTTTCGCCTTTCCAGGCGAACACCGGAATACCCGCGGCGGCCACGGCGGCGGCGCAGTCGTCCTGGGTGGAGAAGATGTTGCACGACGCCCAGCGCACCGACGCACCGAGCGCACTCAGCGTCTCGATCAGCACGGCGGTTTCTTTCGTCATATGCAGCGAGCCGGACAGGCGCACGCCCTTGAGCGGCTTGGATTGCGCGTAGCGGGCGCGGATGGACATCAGGCCGGGCATTTCTTCTTCGGCCATGCGGATACGGCGGCGGCCGAGGTCGGCGAGGGCGATATCGCGGACCTTGTAGTCATGTGTAGCGGAATCGTTGGTAACAGCATTCATGGAGGATGTCTCCGAGTCTCATGGGGAAAACCCGGCCCGGGAGGCCAGGCCGACGCGAGTACCGCGTCATGAGCGCCGTTTCATTCGAAGCATCCACCGAGCCTGGCCGTTTTTATGAAGAGTCCGCACTTGGATGTGCGGGCTCTTGCGGGTGGACCCGCATTTCGCACGGATCCCACGGTCGCAGCGCCCCTCGGCGAAGACGCCCATTTTATCCATAGATCGTTGCTTATGACGACTTGGAACGCTGCATTGCGTCATAAATTGGTTAGGCTAGGGGACTAGCTCACCGGAGGCCCCATGGAAGCCAGCAAAGACCCTGAATTTCTGCCCCATGACGGACCGCTGCGCGAAGACGTGCATCGTCTGGGCGCCATGGTGGGCCGCATGCTGGCCGAGCAAGGGGGCGAGGGCTTCTTTCAGCGGGTCGAGCAGGTTCGCACCGCTTCCATTCGCCGGCGCCGCGAAGGGCGCGCCGTGGACGACTTGGCCGAATCGCTGGCCGATCTGGATGCTGGCGCCGCCGAAGCATTGGCCCGCGCCTTCGCCGCGTACTTCCAGGCGGTGAATACGGCTGAGCGGGTGCATCGTATCCGCCGACGCCGGGACTATCAGCGCGAAGGCGGTGCCTCACAACCCGAATCGCTGCTCGATGTGCTGCAGCGCCTGAAAGCGCAGGGCGTGGGTGCCGACGAATTGCTGCAGTGGTTGTACAAGCTCAAAGTGGAGCCGGTCTTCACGGCGCACCCCACCGAAGCGATACGTCGTTCCCTGCTCGAAAAGGAACAAGCGATCGTGCGCGCGCTGGTCGACAACTTCGATCCCACGCGCACGCCGCACGAACGCAAGGAAGACGACGATCGCATTTTCACGGCGCTCTCCGCCGGTTGGCAGACGGCCGAAGCATCGCCGATTCGCCCGAGTGTGCAGGACGAGCATCATCACGTCGGCTTTTATCTCGCCAATCCGATTTACCGCATCGTGCCTGCGTTTTACGAAGTGCTCGCCGATGCGCTGCAGGCCGTGTACGGCGTCGCCGTGCCATTGCCGAGGTTGCTCAGTTTCGCGACGTGGGTGGGCGGCGACATGGACGGCAATCCGAACGTGGGTGCCGACACCATCGCCAACAGCCTGGCGACGCAACGCGCTCATGTGCTGGAACACTACGTGGCCGATGTGGACGGCCTTGCGCGCCAGCTCAGTCAAACCGACGATCGTGTGGAATTCGATGCCGCGCTGTTGAAGCGCCTTGCCGATTATCGCGAACAGTTTCCGCGCGCAGCCGCCACGATTCGCCCTCGTCACGCGGATATGCCGTATCGGTGCTTTCTCACTTTGATTCGCGCACGTCTTGAAGCGACGCTGGAAGAAGGTCACGCCGAAGGTTATCACTCGGCCGACGAGCTGCTGGACGATTTGTTGCTGATCGTGCACGGCCTGATCGATCACCGCGGACTGAATGCGGGCGCCTACGCGGTGCGTCGCCTGATCTGGCGCGTCCGCACGTTCGGGTTCCACATGGCGCGTCTGGATGTGCGTCAGGATTCGCGCGTGCATGACGATGCGCTTGCGGCGTTGCTTCGCGATGAAAGGTGGGCGCAGCGTGAGCCTTCCGAACGCGTTGCCGCGCTACGGCCTTATGCCAGTGGCGAACAAAGCCTCGACAAGGTTGACGACGCACAAGCCGAATCCTTGCGCGCGGTCTTCGCCACGCTGCACGCATCGCGCGGTCATTACGGCGAAGATGCCATAGGCCTATACATCATCAGCATGGCGCGTTCGGCGGCCGATGTGCTGGCGGTGTTGGCGTTGGCGAGGCACGGAGGGCTGGTCAAGCCGACGCATACGGGAGAGGGCATCGCGGTGCCGCTGGACATCGCGCCGTTGTTCGAAACCGTCGACGATCTAAAAAACGCGCCGGGTACCTTGCGCGCCCTGTTGGACGATCCGGTCTATCGCACGCATCTGCGCGAGCGCGACGATTGCCAGTGGGTGATGCTGGGTTATTCGGACAGCGGCAAAGACGGCGGCACGCTGGCTTCGCGCTGGGGTTTGCAACGCGCCCAGGTGGAGTTGCTGGAGATGGCGCAACAGGCGGGCATTCGTCTGGCCTTCTTTCACGGACGCGGCGGTTCGGCCAGTCGCGGCGGTGCGCGCATCACACCGGCGCTGATGTCGTCGCCGCGTGGTTCGGTCAACGGTATTCTGCGTGTGACCGAGCAGGGCGAAGTCATTCACCGCAAATACGGCATTCGCGCGTTGGCATTGCGCAACATCGAACAAACCGTAGGCGCGGTGCTGCGCGCCAGCGTGCGCCCGCGCGAAGACGAGCCCCGCGAAGGGCCATGGCGCGACATCATGACCGGCATGGCCGCCGAAAGCCGGCGCGCTTATCGCGCCTTTGTGGATCGCGAAAACTTCGTCGACTATTTCCGTGCCGCGACGCCGATCGATGTAATCGAACAAATGGCACTCGGCTCGCGCCCCTCGCGCCGCCGCAGCATGCGCGGCGTGCAAGATCTGCGTGCCATTCCGTGGGTGTTCGCGTGGACGCAGTGCCGCTCGATCATTACGGGCTGGTACGGTCTTGGCACGGCGCTCGAGCATGCCGCCGCCAAGCATGGCGAATCGACGTTGGTGGATATGGCGCGCGACTGGCCGTTCTTTGCCAACGCGCTCGACGACGTCGAAATGGTGCTTGCCAAATGCGATCTCGATATCGCGGAAGCGTTCTCGAAACTGGCCGGCCCCCTGCACGATACGTTCTTCGGCATGATCCGTGACGAATTCGAACGTACGCGCCGCTGGGTGTTGCTTCTGAAGCAAAGCGACGAGCTGTTGCGCGGCGATCCGCGCTTGTCGTTGTCGATTCGCCTGCGCAACCCGTATGTCGATCCGATGAGCTTGCTGCAGGTCAACTTGCTGCAGCGCTGGCGTGCGGCCGATCGCAACGATGAGCATCTGTTGCGTGCGTTGGTGGCGTGCGTGAACGGCGTGGCGCAGGGGCTACAGAACACAGGCTGACTAAAATGGGCGAGGCGGCCCCAGTCCATTCGAAAGATTCAGCCTTCGAGCTCCGTCCATCGCGCATACGCGATTTCCAATTCGGTCTGCGCCTTTGCCAGCGCGTCGTTGGCGCGCTGGATGGCGGCGCTGTCTTGCTGATAGAAAGTCGGGTCGTTCATGGCTTGGGCGCGTGCCGCGATATCCGCTTCGAGCTGCTCGATGCGTGCAGGAAGTTGCTCAAGTTCGCGTGCGTCTTTGTAACTGAGCTTGCGCTTCGCTTTTTCAATCTCCGATGGAATAGCGGAAGGCGCCTCCGGTTTGCTCGATTTTGGGGCTGACACGGACGCTTCAGCAGGCGGGCGTTCGGCGGGTTTCTGGCGCAGCCAGTCGCTATAGCCGCCCACGTATTCGCCGACCTCGCCTTCGCCCTCCAGCACCAGCGTGCTGGATACGACGTTGTCGAGAAATTCGCGATCGTGCGAGACGAGCAGCAGTGTGCCTTTGTATTCGGTGAGCAGTTCTTCCAAGAGTTCCAGCGTCTCGACGTCCAGGTCATTGGTGGGTTCGTCCATGACCAACAGATTGGACGGCTGGGCGAACAGCTTGGCAAGCAGCAGGCGATTGCGTTCGCCGCCGGAAAGGCGGGTAATCGGCGCGCGTGCGCGCTCGGGCGAAAACAGAAAATCCTGCAGATAGCCGATGATGTGCTTGCGTTGACCGTTGAGTTCGATGTATTCGCGGCCTTCGGCAACGTTGTCCAACGCATTCAACGCATCGTTGAGTTGGGCGCGGTGCTGATCGAAGTAGGCAATTTCCAGGCCGGTTCCCAGGGTGATGGCGCCGCGCTGCGGTGACAGTTCACCGAGCAGGATTTTCAGCAACGTGCTTTTGCCGGCGCCATTCGGGCCGATGATGCCCACACGGTCGCCGCGCATGATGGTAGTGCTCAGATCGCCGATCAGTACGCGGCTGTCGTAAGCCTGGTGTACGTGATCGAGTTCGATCACTTTTTTGCCGGATGCTTGCGCGTTGGCAAGCGACATCTTCGCGGCACCGCCCAGTTCGCGGCGCTCGGCGCGTTCGCGGCGCAAGGCTTTCAATGCGCGTACGCGTCCTTCGTTGCGGGTGCGGCGCGCTTTGATGCCTTGGCGAATCCATACCTCTTCCTGCGCCAGCTTCTTATCGAATAACGCATTGGCTTGCGCTTGCGCATGCAAGCGTTCTTCGCGACGGCGCAGGTAGTTGTCGTAATCGCCGGGCCAGCTCGTGAGTTGTCCGCGATCGATTTCCACGATACGTGTGGCCAGTGCGCGTAGAAAACTGCGGTCGTGCGTCACGAACACGATGCTGCCGTCGAACTGTTTGAGAAACCCTTCGAGCCAGCCGATCGCTTCGATGTCCAAGTGATTGGTCGGTTCGTCGAGCAGCAGCACATCCGGTTTGCGCACCAGCGCTTGCGCAAGCAGCACGCGGCGCTTCATGCCGCCAGACAGCGCGGCAAAATCCGTATCGGCAGGAAGTTCCAGCTTCGCCAGAACGTCGCTGACGCGGCGATCGAGATCCCAGCCGTGCTGTGCTTCGATCTGGTTTTGCACGTCGCCCAATGCATCGAGATCGCCTTCCGCAAGCAGATGGTGATAACGCGCGAGCAGATGACCGAGACCTCCAAGACCTTCCGCAACGACATCAAACACACTGCCTGCCGTTGCTTGCGGCACTTCTTGCGCCATGCGCGCAACGACAACGCCGCTTTGCACACGCACTTCGCCATCGTCGGCGTGGAGTTCGCCCGCGATGAGTTTCATCAAGGTGGATTTGCCTTCGCCGTTACGGCCGACGATGCACACGCGCTCGTTCGCCTCGACGGAGAGATCGACATGGTCGAGCAGAAGGGGGCCGCCGACGCTGAAGTCGACACGCTGAAGTTGGATCAGGGACATCCGACCATTTTAGCGGGTCAGCCGGGGTGCCCGAGGGGAATCGTGAAAGGTTCCGCTAAAGAAATGACGGCCAAATGTCGCTATAAGATACGAAGGTCGTCACCGGGGCATAACGAAATTTTACGCTTCCGGCGGCGTTAAGCTGCAGAAAAACATGTACTTAGCATGGCCGATTAAAGCTTTTCCTCTGGAATTCGCAGTCGCTATGCATTAAGGTTGCGCAACGCGGGTGAGACCGCGGTTTCGGGAGTGAGAAAGGCCGTGGCAGTCATCCAATCCAGTCAGCCAATGCGGTTGCTGAGCCGGCTTTGGGGCCTGTTCGCGGCGTTGCTTTTGCTCGGCGCCAGCGCGTTCGTCAGCGTCGCCCATGCGGGCTATGCCGCCATCGTCGTCGACCCCGCCACCGGCGAGGTGCTCAGCGCGGTGAATGCCGACCAGCAGAACTACCCGGCGTCGCTGACCAAGATGATGACGCTCTACCTCACCTTCCAGGCCATGCAAAACGGCAAGTTGAAGGTCGATCAGGAGCTGCCCGTTTCGACCTGGGCTGCTTCGCGCGCACCCACCAAGCTCGGCTTGCGTGCCGGCGAAACCATTTCGGTGAACGATTGCATTCTCGGCATGGTGACCAAGTCGGCCAACGATGCGGCGACCGTGGTGGCCGAAGACCTCGGCGGCAACGAAAGCCACTTCGCCGACATAATGAATGCCCAGGCCGCGCTGCTCGGCATGAGCTCCACCCATTTCGCCAACGCCAACGGCCTGCCGGACCCGAACAACCTCAGTTCGGCGCGCGACATGGTCAAGCTGGCCGTGGCGCTTTATCACGACTTTCCGCAGTACACGCACTACTTCGCCACGAAAGATTTCGTATTCCGTGGTCGGCTGATTCGCGGTCACAACAACCTGATGGACCGTTATCCCGGCATGGACGGGCTGAAGACGGGGTTTACCGATGCGTCGGGCTTCAATCTGGCCTCGACCGCGGTGCGGGACGGACGTCGCCTGTTCGCCGTGGTGCTGGGCGGGCGCACGGCGTCTGCGCGCGACAACCTGATGGCTCGTCTGCTGGACGACGGTTTCGACAATCAGCCGACGCCCGATACCCTGGTGGCGCGCGCCGGCGTTCCCAGTACGACGCGCCGTGTTCTAGCTGCGCTGTCGCCGATCGAAACGGCCGAGGCGGACGAGACCGCACCGGCGCACCGTCGGGCACGAAGCAGCTGCCCGGCGCATCGCGGCAAAAGGTGCCCACGCCTGAGCAAGTCCACGCATACGAGCAAGCCGTCGAGCACCCGTCGCCTCGCTCATCGCAAGAGCAGCAAGAAGGTGGTGCTGGCGTCCGCGTCCAACAATCACGACTGACGCGTCGGTTGGTCGGATGGCGGCAGGCGCATGAGGCTGGCTCAACGGATCCAATAAAAAACCCCGCGATATCGCGGGGTTTTTGTTTTGCAGCTCGGATGCCGGGCTGGCTTACTTGAGCTTGGCGTCAGCGCGCAGGGCGTCGGCCTTGTCCGTCTTCTCCCAAGAGAAGGCGGTGTAGGTCTTGCCGTCCGGGCCTTTCACTTCGTACGGGGTGCGGCCGAAGTGACCGTAGCTGGCCGTCTGCTGGTACATCGGGTGGATCAGGTCGAGCATCTTGATGATGCCGTACGGGCGCAGGTCGAAGTGCTTGCGGATCAGCTTTTCGATCTTGTCGTCGCTGATCTTGCCGGTGCCGAAGGTAGTGACCGAGATCGAGGTGGGCTCGGCCACGCCGATGGCGTAGCTCACCTGCACTTCGCAGCGGTCGGCGATGCCGGCGGCCACAATGTTCTTGGCCACGTAGCGGGCGGCGTAAGCGGCCGAACGGTCGACCTTCGACGGATCCTTGCCCGAGAACGCGCCGCCGCCGTGACGGGCCCAGCCGCCGTACGTGTCGACGATGATCTTGCGGCCGGTCAGGCCGCAGTCGCCCACCGGGCCGCCAATCACGAACTTGCCGGTCGGATTGATGTGGAACTTGGTGCCCTTGTGCAGCAACTTGGTCGGCAGCACGGGCTTCAGGATGTGCTCGCGCACGGCCTCGACCAGATCCTTCTGCTTCACGCTCGGATCGTGCTGAGTGGACAGCACCACGGCGTCGATCGCCGTTGCCACGCCGTTTTCATAGCGCAGGGTGACCTGGCTCTTCGCGTCCGGGCGCAGCCACGGCAGCGGAGACTTCTTGCCCTTGCGGACCTTGGCCTGCTGCTCCACCAGGCGGTGCGAGTAGTAGATCGCCGCCGGCATGAAATCCTTGGTTTCGTTGGTGGCGTAGCCGAACATCAGGCCCTGGTCGCCAGCGCCCTGTTCTTCGGGCTTCTTGCGGTCCACGCCCTGGTTGATGTCCGGCGACTGCTTGCCGATCAGGTTCAGCACGCCGCAGGTCTCGCCGTCGAAACCGACCTCGCTGGAGTCGTAACCGATGTCCACGATCACTTTGCGGGTCAGCGCTTCCAGGTCGATCCAGGCGCTGGTGGTGATTTCGCCAGCGACGATCGCCACGCCGGTCTTCACCATGGTTTCGCAGGCCACGCGGGCACGCTGGTCTTGGGCCAGAATCGCGTCTAGCACCGCATCGGAAATCTGGTCGGCGACCTTGTCCGGATGGCCTTCGGAGACCGATTCGGAGGTGAAGAGGTAGTTGCTCGTCACGGCTTATATCCTTCTTTACGGATAAAGAGATGGAAAGGGGAATTGCGCATGATACACGTACTAGCCCCGGGTTTCATCGCCCAGTCTGGCACAGCTATGTGACGGGTGAGGCCGGGTTCAGGCTGCGGCACGCGCCAGTCCCCCAAATAGACGTCTAAACGCGCCGAGGCGAGAGGTAAGGTCGCGCCAGGCAGACTTCAATAGATGTAGGCATGCGCCTGGACGAACGCGAAGAAAAATACGGCATTCGGATCGTTGCGCACGGCCTGAAGTTCGCTGCGCATACCCTCCGCGGTAGAAGCATCGGTCTTGCCGGCGGCGATCAGCTGCTCCGCGGCGGAGAGCAGCAGCTCTTCCCAAAACTCGATCATCTGCTTGCGCCGTCCCGGCTGGCGGTTGTCCAGATAGACGTTTTTCACTTCCGTTCGCACATCCCGATAGCCGCCCGCCAGCAGCAGGTTGCCAAGCTTGGCGCCGATAAAGGGATCGCCGCCGCTGTCGTATTGGTGATCGTTGAACGCCATCCAGTAACGCAGCAGGTTAGGCGAATAAGGATCGAGGAAGAACGACGAATTCAGCACCTCCGTGACATACATCACAGCACCGGGGCTCAACACCCGACGCACCTCGCTAAGTACGCGTGCAGGGCTCGGCATATGTTCCAGCACCCAGCAAAGGTAGGCCGCATCGAAACTGCGATCGGCGAAAGGCAGATCGGCCGCATCCGCCTGCCGCAGCGCGTAGCGCGATTCGCACCACGCCTTGGCGGATAGATTGTGCTCGGCGGCGGCCAGTTGCGTTGGCGAGCGATCGACGCCGGTCACATGCAGATCAGGAAAGCGCCGAAGCAAAATCTCGGTTTGCGCGCCGACGCCACAACCGACTTCCAGCAAGCGCGTGACGCTGCTGTAATCGATATGGCTGAATAACGTGCTTTCGAACATGCGCGCCTGCCGAATCAGACGTGATTGCTCTTCTTCGGAGAAGCCGTGAATGTAAGGAAAGTCGCCGGGCGCTATTTTGCTCATGACAGGCGTCCATCAATAGGAAGGCGATGGAACGATTTGCGTAGCGCTCTTACCTTACTCCACCGCCAAGCCAGCGGGGAGTGCTACAGCATCAACGCGTGGCAACGCCAGGATGAGCATGAATAAAGCGCAGCACATCTTCCAGCGTTGACGCGTCGCTGTGAAACGGCCGCGACAACGCAAAAACCAGTGCGTTGTGGCTCACGCCGGGATATAGGCGCAGCGTGACATCCTCGTGATGCGCTTGCAGCACATGCGCAAGCGAGATGGCATTCGACGGTGCAACTTCATGATCCGCTTCGCCCTGCAGCAACAACATCGGCGGCTCATGCCCGCTCACAAAACGCACCGGTTGCGCGCGTGCCTGCGAGGCGGCGTCACGCCCGAACATGCCAAGCATGTCCTTTTCGTTCGCCGGTATCGGCATAAAGTCGTAGCAACCCGCCAAGCCGATAAAACCGGCCAGATCACCGGGGCGCAATCCGTAAGGCGCTAGCCACGATGGATCGGTCGCAAGCAGCGCACCGATCTGCCCGCCAGCCGAATGGCCCATCACAAACACATCGTCCGGGTTGCCACCCAGTTCTCCAGCGTGATCATGCGCCCACGCTACCGCGCGTGTCGCGTCCTGCATAAAACCATCCATCTTTACCTGCGGATACTTGCGGTAATCGGGAATCACAGCCACCACGCCATTCGATGCCAGCGCGGCGCCGACGAAGCGATACCAGGCGCGCTCGCCGTGCGTCCAACTGCCGCCGTAGAAAAACACCACCAGTGGCCCACGCGTCGCGTCAGCGGGCCGATAGACATCCAGCTTCAGCTGATGCTGCGCATCGAACACGATGCTTCGCTGCACATCGATGCCAGTTCGATGGTTGGTGGCATTCAAGCCCGCAAACAGACTGGCTTCGCAGCCGCTGAGCGCCAGCGTCAGTAAAAGCAAGCCTGTTACCTGAGCTATTCGACGCAAGGTTATGTCTCGAAGATGTGGCATGGCCAAATGGCGTGCGATGACCTTCGCATAGTAGCGTTCCATCGTATTCGGTTGTCAGAAGAACGTGAGTCTGTCCGTCATATATATGCCTGCAAACATGTTAAAGATTGTGACAAGCGCGGTGGCGCGATAAGTCCTGTTTGAATCGAATTCTCCGATTTCTTCCCGGGCTCTAGCACGTTACATGGCAGTCGTATAATCAATTTTGTTTCAGCATGTAGTTTTGCCCCCAACCAGCTACGAAGGTATCGGGTGTTGCTTCGACGGTGGATGGTACGTATTGAGCTGACTCAAATGCTTTGACTATATCGGTCAATTGAGGTATCGCCTTGACTTGATCATGCACGTCGTCCGCGCGTGCACGGATGCGTATCAGTGCGTACTTCGACATGCTGCACTGAATTTGATTGCCGGACATTTGCGCGCAGACGTCGTTTCTAAAGTCGGCATTTGGATATTCGGAGAAGAACCCGTCAACCACCGCGACATCGCGCGGTTTTACGGTGAACGACGCAAATCTTTTGGAAAGTTTGGTGGCCACCACCAATCCATCAACTTCACGTTCCTTTAGGACTTCTCTCCAGCCGGCAGCCGACACCTGCTGGGTGACATACTGAGTGTCCGTCGCCCATCCTACACATGGGCCGCCAACGATCTCCGTCGAGCAATAGTTGGTGTCAACGCGTTTGTTCGCATACATGGCGTCGAACCATTTCTGGTCTTTGTAGAACTCCGAGTTTTTTACAGCTGCAAACGATATCGAACCTATATCGTTGGAGGAGGGCTTGCCGCTCGATCTTGCCTCAGGCATTTGAGCCTCTTCAATGTCGTGTGTGTCACCTACAATGGCGTAGGTGCCGGGATTGACGATGTACGCAAAGTAAGCGATTTTTTCGCTGTTAAAGCGATAGAAATAGCCATGTAAGCCAATTAGGTTGAAGGAGGAGTCGTAACCCATCTCAACGATGTCCTTCGGGTTTGTGGTCGACTGCCATATGGTGGTAGAGCTCCGGTCAGAGCGAAACGGGTCGACTTCGTTCTTCACATCGTCAGCGCTAAATTTACTTTCAAGGTTAATGGAAGGAACGATGACGACGGATTTTCCGGCCGCGAGCGCTCGTTGGACAATGTCATTCACGGTTTTGTTGTAGACCACGGTGTTCTCATTCATCGTCTTGATCATCTCATCCAAATTCAAACCCGCGATATTGGACCGGCTCGCATTTTTTATGGCTTGGCCGAGCCTTGAAAAGAAGGATGAACGAGCCGGTTCCTTCTGCATCGTAGAAACAGGAGAGGTGATTGTTGCGCGGGCAACAATATTGCACATGTACTTCTCCATGGCTTTCTGGTTAACCATTTGATCGGGGTTTAGTCTGGTAGTGATCGATATGGCACCGAGTGCTCCATCCACCGTTATGTGGATGGGGAACTTTTGCAATGCGATGTCGATGAAGGTGAGCGAAGCCTCTGAGCCGTTGTGGTCCATTGCGCCTATCTCGAAGCCATCGCTTGATGCCAATTGCCTAACTCGTTCGATGGTCGCTCTAGGATCGACCCCTTCTGCAGGGACCAAAACGGAACGTCGCAAGCCTTTAGCTAGATCAAAATTGTCGAAGAAACTGGCTGTGCATGCGTCTGTGGCTAAGGTTCTTCCATTCATTGCAATTAACGCCAGGCCAAGAGCTGCAATAGAAATTGATTTGTTAATTTTCATGCGTTACGCATCCATGTGTGACTTGTGAATTGCATTGCACGGCGATTGATAAAGAAAGCCGCCCATCCCATTGGGGCGGCAACTTAGTGGAGTAGAAAGGTTTCACCTCTTGCCTATTTTGAAACTCGGCAGTGGGCAAGGGCTCTCTTTTAGACGCGTGTCACATGCCAGTACTTTCGACAAGTACCGCATGCGTTGTTTGATTTCTTCCTTGGTGGGCTCGCTATGCGAGGCCCATTGCACGACGTATGCAGCGTCGTGTCCCTGTATATATTTGAACAGGGTAACTTCAGGAGCCTTATCAG
>Ga0335072_10008220_pt1 | contig 15134 bp, 13 predicted proteins | sample Lox_Sample_21_FD_206725 | JGI IMG/M metagenome (GOLD analysis project Ga0335072, IMG submission 206725) | Soil microbial communities from Loxahatchee National Wildlife Refuge, Florida, United States - Lox_Sample_2.1 | ecosystem: Environmental > Terrestrial > Soil > Wetlands | place: USA... | reverse complement strand
GGATCTGGCCGGCAAGACGGTGACCCTCACCGTCGGGCCCAACCCCGGCCTCGAGGGCTCCCACACGATCATCGTCAAGACCATTCCGAGCGAGGCGGCGCTGCGCCACGCCGCCTGGATCGATCACAACATCGAGCTCGTCGACCGGATGAGCGGCGGCAGGCTGGGGTACGTCTATCTACCCGACACCGGCTGGGGCGGGTTCACCAGCTTCAACCGCTTCTACTTCTCGCAGGTGGACAAGCAGGGCGTCGTCGTCGACGAGCGCTTCAATCACGGCGGCCAGCTGGCCGACTACATGGTCGACTACATGGCCCGCCGGCCGAACTCCCTGATCGTCTCCCGCTGGGGACGCATGCAGGTGAGCCCGCCGGAAGGGATCAACGGGCCCAAGGTCATGGTGATCAATCAGTTCTCAGGCTCCGGGGGCGACGCGCTGCCGTGGCTCTTCAAGATGGATCACATCGGCACCCTGGTGGGCGAGCGGACCTGGGGCGGATTGGTGGGCATCTACGGCTATCCGCCTCTGATGGATGGCGGCAGCATCACCGCCCCGCGGGTCGCCGTCGAGGGCCTGGACGATACTTTCCCGGTCGAGAACCACGGAGTCAGTCCCGACGTGACGGTGTGGCAGAACCCCGAGCTCATGCGCCAGGGCCATGATCCGCAGCTCGAGCGGGCGGTGCAGATCGCTCTGCAGCAGCTCAACGCCAATCCGCCGCCGCAGTATCAGCGTCCGGCGTGGCTCAACTACCACCCGAAGCTGCCGCCGCTGCCCCAGCCGACGAGCGTCGGCGGGAATTAAGCTGAAGCGGGGCCCATGGCTGACTAGGCCGCACGCACCTTGACTTGCCCCCATCCGGCCGCATCGTAAGCGCTGGGTGCGGTGTTTGCGGGCCTGGTGTGTGAATGAGCAGTGAACGGCAATACGGCTGGATGTGGGTGGAGGCGTGCGAGGTCCTGGACCGCGCCGAGCGCCTGCAGCGCCAGTTCCTGCGGTACCTCGGCCCCGGAGCGGATGCCGCGGTCTGGGAGCCGCCCGTCGACATCCATGAGACCGCGGATGGACTGATCCTGCTCTTTGCGCTGCCCGGCGTCGTCCCGGGAGAGATCAGCCTGACCCTCGAGCCGACGGAGCTGATCGTCAGCGCAATGCGTCCGCTCAAGCTCAGCTCCCCTGACGCCGTGATCCGGCGTCTGGAGATTCCGCATGGACGCTTTTTCCGGCGTATTCCCCTCGCCGGCGCGCCCCTCAAACTGGCGGCCAGCCGCTACGAAAACGGCTGCCTCGAAGTCCGGCTGACCCGAGAGACATAAAGCTATGGCGGATACCGACCCGACCCCTGCAACCTCGCACATCGACCTGCCGCCGCTGTCCGCGGACGCCGTGCCGATAGTGGCGATGCGCAACGTGGTGCTCTTTCCGGGCATCGTGTTGCCCATCACGCTGGGGCGTGAGGAGAGCATTGCCGCCGCCCAGGAAGCGGTCCGCACCGGGCGCAAGGTCGGTCTGCTGCTGCAGCGCGATCCGGCCCTCGAGAAGCCCGAGCCGGCCGATCTCTACCCGATCGGCGTCCTGGCCACCGTGGTCCGCTACGTGACCGCGCCCGACGGCGCACACCATCTCGTCTGCCAGGGCGAAAGCCGCTTCCGCATGCTGCAGATCGTGCGCGAGACGCCTTTCCTGGCCGCGCGAATCGAGACGCTGCCGGAGTCCGGCGAGAAGAGCGCCGACGTCGAGGCGCGCATGGAATTCCTGAAGCAGCGCGCCGTCGAGGCGCTGTCCCTGCTGCCGCAGGTGCCCACGGAGCTGGCGCGGACCATCAATGGAGTCGACTCTCCCGGCCAGCTCGCGGACCTGATCGTGAGCTTCATGGACGTCAAGCCCGAGGAGAAGCAGGACCTGCTGGAGACCCTCGATCTCAAGGAGCGGCTCGACAAAGTCGCCAGGCTTCTCGCGCATCGCGTGGAGGTGCTGAAGATCACCCGTGACATCACCGAGCAGACGCAAGCCGCGCTCGGGGAGCGCCAGCGCGAGGCGGTGCTGCGCGAGCAGCTGCATCAGCTGCAGAAGGAGCTGGGCGAAGGCGGGGACGGCGGCGGCGATGTCGCCGAGCTCGACAAGGCGATCGCCGCGGCCCGCATGCCCGCGGAGGTCGAGGAGCAGGCGCGCAAGGAGCTGAAGCGTCTCGAGCGCATGAGCGAGGCCAGCCCCGAGTACGGCATGGTGCGCACCTATCTCGACTGGCTGGTGGCGCTGCCCTGGAGCAAGGCGGATGCGGAAGACATCGACATCGCGCGCGCGCGGCGCGTGCTCGATGAGGATCACTACGGCCTCGAGAAAGTGAAGCGGCGCATCCTCGAATACCTCGCGGTGCGCAAGCTCAACCCCGAGGGCCGAAGCCCCATCCTGTGTTTCGTGGGGCCGCCGGGAGTCGGCAAGACTTCGCTCGGCCAGAGCGTCGCCCGGGCGCTCGGCCTGAAGTTCGTGCGTGCCAGCCTCGGCGGCGTGCACGATGAGTCGGAGGTCCGCGGTCACCGGCGCACCTACGTCGGCGCGCTGCCGGGGAATGTCATCCAGAGCCTGCGCAAGGCCGGCACCCGCAACCCGGTCTTCATGCTCGATGAGATCGACAAGCTCGGCACGAGCTTCCAGGGCGACCCGGCCTCGGCGCTGCTGGAAGTGCTCGACCCGGAGCAGAACGCCACCTTCCGCGACAACTATCTGGCGCAGCCGTTCGACCTGAGCCACGTGCTCTTCATCGCCACCGCCAACGTCCTCGAGACCATCCCGGGGCCGCTGCGCGACCGGATGGAGATCATCGAGCTGACCGGCTACACGGAGGAGGAGAAGCTCGAGATCGCCAAACGTTATCTCGTCGCACGCCAGCTGAAGGCGAACGGCCTGAAACCGTCGCAGGCGAGTGTTTCCGACGCTGCGCTCACACGCCTCATCCGCGAGTACACCCGCGAGTCCGGCTGCCGCAGCCTGGAGCGCCAGATCGGGGCGCTGCTGCGCCGCGCCGCCATGCGCATCGCCGAAGGCAAGGTGGAGAGTGTGCGCTTCGAGGCCGACGACGTCGCCGAGGTATTGGGGGCGACGCGCTTCGAGAACGAGGTGGCGCAACGGACTTCGGTGCCGGGAGTGGCCACCGGGCTGGCGTGGACGCCGGTCGGCGGCGACATCCTCTTCGTCGAATCGGCCCGCATGCCGGGCAGCGGCAAGCTGATCCTGACCGGACAGCTCGGCGATGTCATGAAGGAGTCCGCGCAGGCCGCGCTCAGCCTGGTGAAGGCACAGGCCGCCGAGCTCGGCATCGACCCCAAGCTCTTCGACCAGAGCGACATCCACGTGCACGTGCCCGCGGGCGCGATCCCGAAAGACGGGCCGAGCGCCGGTGTCGCGATGTTCGTCTCGCTCGCCTCGCTCCTCAAGCGCCGCCCCGTGCGGCCGGATGTCGCGATGACCGGCGAGATCAGCCTGCGGGGCCTGGTGCTCCCGGTGGGCGGCATCAAGGAGAAGACCATCGCCGCGGCCCGGGCCGGCATCCGCAAGGTCATCCTGCCGGCCCGCAACCGGCGCGACCTCGACGATATCCCGCAGAGTGCGCGCAACGCTCTGGAGCTGGTGTGGGTGGAGCGCGTGTCGGAGGCGTTGGAGATCGCGCTCGCCGCGCCCGCGGAGAGTCAGAAGCCGGCCGCCGCGGCCTGATCAGCCGGCCAGAGCGTTGACCAGACCGGCCGCGCCGAGCAGCATCACGACCAGGCCCACCGCTGTCGCCGCGGCTCGCGCCGGCACGTGGCGCGTGACCCACGCCGACAGCGGCGCCGCCACGGCGCCGCCGATCAGCAGTGCGATGACCATGTCATATCGCATGTGGCCCATCTGCGCCCAAAGCGTGATGCTCGTCGCGAGCGCCACGAAAAAATCCACTGCATTGGCCGTACCGATCGCATAACGCGGCGCAATGCCGCGGGCGACCATCGTCGAGGTGACGATGGTTCCCCAACCGCCGCCGCCGATGGCATCGAGGAACCCCGCGATCAAACCCAAGGCCGGCCCGGGCGCGCCAACGCCGAGAGGCGTAGCACGCTTGAGAATCACGCGCATGACGACGAACAGTCCCGTGATGATGAGATAACTCCATACGAACGGGCGAATGGAGTGCGTGGGCACGTGCGCGAGCACCGTGGCGCCGATGACGCCGCCGACAACTCCCGGTGCCAGCAGGGACAGGAAGATCTTCCGGTCGAGGTTGCGGAACCAGGCGTGCGAGGCGCTGGAGATGCCGGCGGTGACCACCTCCGCCGCGTGGACCGTGGCACTGGTGATGAGCGGTGGGACGCCGAGCGTCGCGAGGATGGAGCTCGCGGAGATGCCGTAGCCCATGCCGACGCAGCCGTCGACCATCTGGGCCACGAAGCCCACCGGGATCAGCCACCAGAATTGTGACGACAGGGTCACGATGACCCTGCGGCAACCATGACCTCATCGAGAGCGACCGGCGGCCCGGAGGGCGCCTGCGCGGCCTCGGCCGCGAACCCCTTCATCCGCAGCCACTCGGGATTGAAGAGACGTGACTGATACTTCGCGCCGCCGTCGCAGAGCACCGTGACGACGGTGTGACCGGGGCCCAGCTCGCGCGCAACGCGCACGGCGGCGGCAACGTTGATGCCGCTGGTGCTGCCGAGGAAGAGGCCTTCCTCCCGCAGCAGCCGGTAGACGAACCGCACGGTCTCCGGATCCTCGACGTGCACGGCGTCGTCGATGGGCGCGTCCTTGAGATTGGCGGTGATGCGGGCGATGCCGATTCCCTCCGTGATGGAACCGGACCCTGTTGCCTTCAGCGCGCCGTTGCGCACGTACTCGTACAGGCTGCTGCCGGGCGGATCGGCGAGCACGCAGCGTATCGAGCGGCGGCGCGACTTCAGGTACTCGGACACGCCGGCGAACGTGCCGCCGGTGCCCGAGGAGGCGACGAACGCATCGACCCGGCCCTGGGTGTCCTCCCAGATCTCCGGTCCGGTGGTCTCGAGGTGCGCCTGGCGGTTGGCGGTGTTGTCGAACTGATTCGACCAGATGGCGTTCGGCAGCCGCGCGGCGAGCCGCTGCGACACCTTCTGGTACTGGTTGGGATTGCTGTAGGGAACGGTCGGGACCTTGTGGACCTCGGCGCCGAGCATCTCCAGCAGGCGGTATTTCTCCGGCGACTGGTTGTCCGGCATCACGATGACGCAACGGTAGCCGCGCGCGTTGCAGACATGAGCGAGGCCGATCCCGGTGTTGCCGGCGGTGCCCTCGACGACCGTACCGCCCGGAGTCAGCTCGCCGTTGCGCTCCGCGGCGAGGACGATCCCGCGCGCCGCGCGGTCCTTGACCGATCCGCCGGGGTTCATGAACTCCGCCTTGCCGAGCACCTCGCAGCCGGTCTCCTCGCTCAACCGCCGCAGCCTGATCAGCGGCGTGTTGCCGACCGATCCGACGAACCCTTCGCGCATGCTCGATACTCTCCGGTCGGATGCCCGACTCAAATGGGCTGAATGAAGTCCGCGGCGGTCTCGGCGGCGGCCGCGGCCGACGCCGCTCGCTCCGCGCCGCCCGACAGCGCCGCCACCTCGCCGACGATGAGCAGGGCGGGGGCCGAGATTCCCGCGCGGCTGCCGAGTCCGGCGATCCCGCCGAGTGTACCGCGGAGGACCCGCTGGCCGGGCAGCGTCGCCCGCTCGACGAGCGCGGCCGGAAGCGTATCAGGCGCGCCGGCCGCGCGCATGCCGGCGACGATGGGCTCGAGCCTGCCGACACCCATGTAGAAGACGACCGTCTGATCCGCGCGCGCCAGCGTCGGCCAGTCCAGCGAGTCGTTGTCCGCAATATGTCCGGTCACGAAGGTCACGCTCTGGGAGAGCCCGCGATGGGTCAGGGGGATACCGGCCGCGGCTGCCGCGCCGAGAGCGGCGGTGATACCGGGCACGACGACGTAGGGAATGCCGTGGCGGGCGAGTACCTCCACCTCTTCACCCCCGCGTCCGAAGACGAAGGGATCGCCGCCCTTGAGGCGGGCCACTTTCAGCCCTTCGCGCGCGAAGCCGATCATGAGCTGGTGGATGTCTTCCTGCGGCGTACGATCCGCGCCCGCGCCGTGATTCTTGCCGACGAAGATCCGGCGCGCCTCGCGCCGTGCGCGCTCGAGCACCGCTGCCGGAACCAACCGGTCGTAGAGCACCACATCCGCCTGCTGCAGAAGCTGCAGAGCCCGCAGCGTGAGCAGGTCGGGATCGCCGGGGCCGGCACCGATGAGATAGACCTCACCGAGCGCGCTGCCGCCCGTGACGGCGGAAGTGGTGAGCTGTGAGACCCAAAGCTCCGCCTCGAACGCCCGCTGGGCGGCAGGCCCGTCGCCCGCCAACAGGTGGCTGGCCGCCTTGCCGCGTACGATGCGCTCCCAGAATGCGCGGCGCGCAGCCGGGCCCAGTGCGCGCTGCACGCTCCGGCGCCGCTCGCCCATGAAGCGCGCGAGCGCGCCGAGGCCCGCCGGGAGGATCGCCTCGATCCGCTCGCGGACCCAGCGGGCGAGCACGGGCGCCTGTCCCGCGGAGCCCACGGCGATGACGACCGGAGAGCGGTCGATGATGGCGGGGAAAATGAAAGTCGAGAGCGCCGCGTCGTCGACGACATTCACGGGGATGCCGCGTTCCCGCGCGGCATCTGAAACAGCCGTGTTGACATCCTGGAGGCCGGTTGCAGCGACCGCGAGGACGGCACCGTCCAGGTGCGTCGCCGTGAAGCTCTCCGCTCGGTATGTCAGCTCGCCGGCGGCCGCGCGGCTACGCAGATCCTCGTGCAGCCGCGGAGCGACGACCGTGAGCTGCGCGCCGGCCCGGAGCAGCAGGTCCGCCTTGCGCGCCGCGATGCGGCCACCGCCCACGATGACCGCGCGCGTCCCGCGCACCTGGAGGAAGACCGGCAGATAATCCATCGCGCCCGGTTCTTCCGTCAGGCCTGGGCGACCGCATGGCGCACTCGGGGATGTAAGCCGCATTCGCGAGACTCGGGTTGCTCCCACCACCAGCGGCCGGCGCGGCGGCTCTCACCCGGCTGGATCGCGCGCGTGCAGGGATGGCAGCCGATGCTGGGGAACTGGCGGTCGTGCAGAGAATTGTACGGCAGCTTGCGCGCGCGGATGTACTGCCACACCTCCGCCTCGCTCCAGTCGAGCAGCGGGCTGACCTTGTACAGGCCGTATTCCGCATCCCACTCCACCGGCTGCGCCTGCGCGCGCGTGGCCGACTGCTCGCGGCGCACGCCCGTCACCCAGGCGGTATAGCCCGCGATGGCGCGCTTGAAAGGCTCCACCTTGCGCACGCGGCAGCAGGCGAGGCGTGCCTCGACACTGTGATAGAAGCCGTTGATGCCCTGCGCCGACACCAGCTGCTCGAGCGCCCGCGCATCCGGTGAGACGAGGTGCAGCGAGCGCTTGTAGCGGCGCTCGAGCTTCTCGAGCAGGTCGTACGTCTCCTGGTGCAGCCGTCCCGTATCGATGCTGAACATGTCGATTTCGGGAACGTGCGTCCAGATGATGTCCGTGAGCACCATCGCCTCGGCGCCGAGGCTGTTCGAATATGTCACCCGGCCGTGCTCGCGCACCGCGGCGGCGAGCCGCTCGCGCACGCCCACCGCCTTCTGTTCCAGATCGAGATTGAGACGCTCTCTCATGATATCGGCAACTATAGCCATAGCCCCCCGGCCGGCAGAACGAACCGTTTCTTATGAGCCACTGCGGCCCGGTTATGGCGGTTTCCTCTATCCCCTAAGGAGAGTCGCCGCCGTCGCCACGGTTGCGCTAGGCTGTCGCCATGAAACTGCACCAGCTCCGTTATCTGGCCGCCGTGGCCCAAAGCGGCCTCAACATCACGGCGGCGGCGCAGAAGCTGCATACGTCACAGCCCGGCGTCAGCAAGCAGATCAAGCTGCTGGAGGACGAGCTCGGCTTCCAGATCTTCGTACGCGAAGGCCGCAACCTCACCCGCATCACCCCCGCCGGCCAGCAGGTCATCGAAAGGGCCCTGCACATCCTGCAGGAAGCCCAAAGCATCCGCGCCCTCTCGACCGAGCTGCGCGACGAGGGCAGGGGGAGCCTCTCGATCGGCACCACCCACACGCAAGCCCGCTACGTCCTCCCCGGCGTCATCCGCGAGTTCCTCTCCCGCTATCCCAACGTGCGCCTGAACCTCCACCAGGGCACCTCCGAACAGATCGCCGAGATGGTCGCCCAGGACCGCATCGACTGCGCCATCATCACCGGCTCCGAGCGCCTGTTCGCCGACCTGACGATCCTCCCCTGCTACCGCTGGAACCGCGTGGTGATCGTCCCCAAAGACCATCCGCTGGCCGGCGCCGGCAAGCTCACCTACCGCGCCCTGGCCGCATACCCCCTGATCACCTACACATTCAGCTTCTCCGGCCCGTCCTCTTTGATAGACGCCTTCGCCAAAGCCAACCTGACCCCCAACGTAGCCATCACAGCCCGCGACTCCGACGTAATAGTGACCTACGTCCGCCTGGGGATAGGCGTCGGCATCGTGGCTCACATGGCCGTAGATGACAACGACCCCGACCTGGCCGTCCTGGACGCCTCCCATCTCCTTCCCGCCCACACAACGTGGTTGGGCTTCCGCCGCGGCACCCTCCTGCGCAAATACATGTACGATTTCGCGCAGCTGATCGCCCCCCACCTGGACCGCCGTCAGGTAGACCGCGCCCACCGCGCGAGCACCCCAGAAGAAACCGCGGAACTCTTCTCCGACATCAAGTTACCCGTGAAATAGAGCGGGGCCGGACAAAAATTTTTTTCCGGGAGCCTCAAAAACAGGATGTTTTTGCGGCAGCCTACATGGACGTATTAACGGCGTTCCCGGAAAAAAAGTTTTTGTCCGGCCCCGCTCGGAGTCCCGAATTCGGTCTCTTCTAACGTGCAGCCGCGACCACGCCTCTCCGTCTTACCCAAACAGGCGTATGTTCATCAGCCGCCGCCTGATAAGCCACCGTAATCTCATCCAGCGCCGCCCGACACCCCTCCAGGTTCTGATCCTTCCGCGGAACGATGCTGTCAAACCCACACCGCCCCAACCAAAACACCAGATCCCGGATGATATCCCCCACCGCCCGCAATTCCCCCCGATACCGCAATCTCTTCCTCAACACCACCGCCTGCGACAACGCCCGCCCATCCGTAAACGTCGGAAACTGCAAAGCGATCAAGGCCCGATCCGCAATCTCCGGATAAACCGCCTCGATATCCGCCGTATTGGGCACCAGGACCCCCACCGCCGAATGTGCGGCCAGCAGCTCTTGCCGCTCCGCCCGCCACCTGGCGAGCGTCACGATCACCTTGCCGCCCGCCGAAGCCGCCTCCGTCCGATCGTCCTCGATCACGAGCCAGTCATCCGCCGCAATCGCGCCATCCCGCAGAATCGCCGTCATGCCGCTTCCGCCTCAGGCTCGTTCAGGTAGAGCCGCGCCTTGAAGGGCGCCATGCCGACCCGCCGGTAACATTCGACGAAGGTCTCATCCTCATCGACACGCAGCCCGAGATACGTATGGATCAGCCGCTCGACACCTTCGGCGATCTCATCTCTCGCCAACGCCCGCCCGATACGCTCTCCAATCGCAGCATCGTTGCCAGGGGCGCCGCCCAGCGTCACCTGATACCACTCCTCGCCGTGCTTATCGACGCCCAGGATCCCAATGTGACCGACGCTGTGATGTCCGCACCCGTTCATGCATCCGCTGATGGTGACGCGGATAGCGCCAATCTCATACTGCGCATCCAGCGTATCGAACCGCCGGTAGATGTCCTGCGCGACGCCAATCGACCCGGCGTTCGCCAGACTGCAGAAGTCCAGTCCCGGGCAGGCAACGATGTCGGTGACCAGTCCGATGTTGGGTGTCGCCAGCCTGACCGCATCCAGCTTGCGCCAGACGGTGTGCAGATCGCGCTCCGCGACATCGGCCAGCACCAGGTTCTGGTCGTACGTGGAGCGCAGCTCGCCGAAGCTGTGAGTGTCGCTGATGTCGGCCAGCGCCTCGAACTGCTCCGCCGTGCAATCGCCCGGCACGTGGTCCGGGGCCTTCAGCGACACGAACACCACGCGATAGCCCGGCACCTTGTGCGCGCGCACGTTGCGCTTCACCCAGGCGGCAAACCCTGCATCGCGAGCCGCGATCCCGGCGACGTCGGCGCCGGCTTGCGCGGCCGGCTCGTACGCGGGTGACGTGAAGTGCCCCCGCATCCGCTCGATGTCCTCGGGCGCGAGCAGCAGCTCCTCGCCCTCGACGCTCGCCTTGATCTTCGCGAACTCCTCCTCGATCGCCGCCCGGAAGCGCTCGATGCCCCATTCGCGCAGCACGATCTTGATCCGCGCCTTGTGGATGTTGTCCCGGCGCCCGAAGCGGTTGAAGGTCCGCAGGACCGCGCACGCATAACTCAGGAGATCCGCCTCCGGGACGAACGGGTTCATCTCCTGGCCGAGCATCGGCAAGCGGCCGAGGCCGCCGCCGACGAAGAACCGGTAGCCGATCGCGCCGTCCGCGCGGCGCACCAGATGCACCGCCACATCGTTCGTGCGCGTGGCCGCCCGGTCGACGGTCGCGCCCGTGAAGCCGAATTTGAACTTGCGCGGCAGCCAGTAGAACTCCGGGTGCAGCGTCACGTACTGGCGCAGCAGCTCGGCATAGGGGCGCGGGTCGGTGTGCTCGTCGGCCGCGACGCCCGCCAGGTAGTCGCTGGTGATGTTGCGGGTATCGTTGCCGCAGGCCTGGATGCCGTGGAGCTGGACTTCCGCCAGCTCCGCCAGCAGATCCGGCACCTGCTCGAGCTTCGGCCAGTTGAGTTGGATGTTCTGCCGGGTGGTGAAGTGCCCGTAACCCTTGTCGTACTTGCGCACGACATGGGCCATCCGGCGCAGCTGCGCCGACTCGAGCAGCCCATAGGGCACGGAGATGCGCAGCATGGGCGCGAAGCGCTGCTGGTAGAGCCCGTTGCGCAGGCGCAGATGGCGGAACTCATCCTCCGAGATCTCGCCCGCGAGATAGCGGCGGGTCTGATCCCGGAACTGCTCGACGCGCTGCGTGACCAGCGCGCGGTCTGTCTCGTCGTAGCGGTACATGACCCCGGACTATAGGCGGCGCGCCCCGGGGCTCTAAATACCGTGTGGTTTGGGTTCCCGCGCCGCAGGTTATGAGTGCCATAATCGCGGCGAGTCACGCAACCGGGGAGCGGCTCCCGTGGAGCTCACAATCAAAGGCGACTCGCTGCGCCTCAGGCTGTCGCAGGAGGAGATGCGCACCCTGACGGAGCTCGGCGAGGCGGCGGACCGGGTCTCGTTCCCGGGCGGATCGGCGCTCAAATACCGCTTGCGGGTTGACAATAATATTCGTCATATTTCAGCAAGTTATGACGAAAATCTACTTGATATTCGAGTTCCGCAGGCGCTCTCGGAGCGCTGGTGCGCCAGCTACCTGGCCACCCTGAGCGGCAGCCAGCCGCTCGCCGCCGGGGAGCTGCACATCGTGCTCGAGAAGGACTAGGACCGCTCGAGCTCCAGCAGATCGTCGGGCGTATCGAGGTCGAAGGCCGCGCTGCTCATCGGCACCCTCACCAGCGTGTCCGCATGGCGCCTCAGCAGCACCCGGGCGCCGCTGTCGCCGCGGAGCTCGCTCAGCTCACCAAAGAGATGCCGTGGGAAGATCGCGGGCACGCCCAGGGTGGCGCCGTATTGCGCCGCGGCGACCCCGAGCGGCTGGCGCCGCCAGGCGCCGGCGAGGCGCCGCAGGTCCTCCGCCGTGACGCAGGCCTGATCGGCCAGAACCAACATCACGCCGGCGCAGGACGGCGGCAGGCGGGCGACACCGGTGCGGATCGAGCTCGCGAGCCCCTCGCGCCAATCCCGGTTGACCACCGTCGAGCCCGGCGAGTGCTTGAGGAGCGGTGCGAGCTCCGCCGCCCCGGCGCCGAGCACGATGAGGAGGGCATGGCCCACCACCTCGGCCGCCCGTCCGGCGATGAGACTGAGGAGCGGGCGGTCGCCGATGCGCACCAGTTGTTTGGGGGAGCCGAAGCGGGTCGATGCGCCCGCGGCGAGCAGGATGGCGTGCAGGCCCCCGGCGTCGCTGCCTTCGATCATGACCGGACGGGCGCCGGCGTCCGGGAGAGCTCGATCCCGGCGGGCAGCTGCGCGACGACGCGCGCGAACCGCGTGCGCTCATCGAGAATGGAGTCCGCATCGATTGCGCACACGGTGCGCCATTGCGCGACGTCCAGGTGTTCCGCCTGCGCCCGCTCGAGCGCGGCGCGGCGCGGCACCCAGGCCGAATTGAAGAAGCGGCCGAACTCCTGCCAGCTGCCGCGCGCCGCGGGCGACTCGCCGGCCGCGAGCGCCGCCTCGAGCCGCGAGAGCGCCTCGCGGCTGGTGCCGGGACGGGCGATGACAACAGCGAGGGGCTGCACACTTGCCGCGGCGGCCTCGCCAGGCCGGGATTGCCGCGCAGCCAGAAGCTCCGACAGGGTCTGGTCACGCTCCTCGAACCGGGCGAGCAGCCGGACGAGGTAGCTCACACAAGCCTCGCGAAAGAGCCCTAGGGCCTGGGTTGGCGCGGCCGGTACATCCGACCCGAACGCTGCCGCGCACGCATTGGCGACTTCAGCCGCATGTGTCTGCTCCACGTTGAGCTGGGAGCGGATGATCTCGAGCTCATTCATGGGCTGCCGCTCCTCACTTGTGCGTACCGTATATGAACGCATGTATTTCCGCGACGATCGCCAGCGCGATGGCTTCAGGCGTCCGGCCTCCTAAGTTGAAGCCCACCGGTGCGCGCAGACGGGGCCGCAGACGTTCGGCCTCCGCCCCCAGCTCCGATAGCAGTTTCTCACGCCTCGCGGCGGGGCCCAGGAGCCCTATATACGGCAAGGGGCTCGCGCTCAGGGCGCGCAGATATTCGAGGTCCGACGGCAGGTGGTGGCTCATCACCACCGCCGCGGCGAACCGGCTGAGATCCAGAGCCTGCGCAAGCTCTTCGGGACGCGCGAGCAATATGCGCTCGGCCGACGGGAAATGGCTCGGTACGGCATATGCCGGGCGATGATCCGCCACAGTCACGCGCCACTGCAGGCGCGCGGCGAAGTCGACCACCGGCAACGCATCCGGCCCGGCCCCAAGAAGAAGGAGCCGCGGCGGCAGGGAAAGCGGCAGGAGCAACAGCTGCCAGCGGCCGCCGGGACCCTCCACCCACCCGACGGCGCCGGCGCTCGGGGCTCCGGCCAGGGCGGCCGCCACGCCCGGCTCGAGGAGAGCCGTCTGCGCACCCGCGGTCAGCGATCGGGGCAGGGTGATCGCGGTTTCGCCGGCGGCCGGCGGCAGCAGCAGCGCGCCGGCCGGAACGTCGGCGTCCTTCGATTCGGCCACCACCCCGATGGCGGTCGGGGCATGGGCGCTCAGCGCCGCGGCCAGATGCCGGATCGGCTGCCACTCCTCCTGCGGGCCCACCCGAAGCAGCAGGATGTGCATGGCCCCCTCGCAGCCCAGGCCGAGGCCCCAGAGGAGATCGCTCGAGTTCCGCAGATCGTAGCTCGCCAGGGCGGCCCGGCCGGTCTCGATCACGCCGCGGGCACGCTCGCCGATGTCCCCTTCCAGGCATCCGCCGGAGATCAGCCCGGCGTACTCGCCGTTACCCGCGATGAGCAGCATCGCCCCCGGCTTGCGGTAGGTCGAGCCCCGCGTGCGCGCCAGGATGCCGAGGGCCACCGGGCGGCCGGCGGCCCGCTCGCGCTCGAAAAGAGGCAGCAGGGGTCCGAGTTCGGAATCCATTCGTGTGATTATGCCGTGAACCTCATTGCGCGCACTCGGGCTCGTCAGTAGAGTCGCAGCGCCTTCCCACTGGTCCATTCCAATCCATGCCCAATTCCGCTCCCTGGGTCGTGCATAAATTCGGCGGCTCGAGCGTCGCCGACGCCGGCTGCTTCCGCCGAGTCGCGGACATCGTCGATTCCCTTGCGGCCGCGCGTGTCGGCGTCGTGCTCTCGGCATGCAAAGGCGTCACGGATGCGCTGCTGGGGCTGGTGGCGCTCGCGGAGGGGCAGGACGACCGTTATCGCGTAGAGCTCAGCTCGATTCGCTCGCGGCATGCGGCGATCGCGGAGACGCTTCTCAGCCCGGAGTCCGCGCGGCTGTATCTCGCCGGATTCGACCGCGACTGTCACGATCTCGAAGGCATCCTGCATACGGTGAAGCTCACCCGCGCGGCCGCGCGCAACGTCAGCGATCTCATCGTCGGTTATGGCGAGATCTGGTCGACCAAGCTCTTCCACCGCTTCTATGAGGAGCGCGGCAACCAACGCGGCCCCGTGCAGTGGATCGACGCCCGCCGGGTCGTGGTCGTCGAATGGGGCCCTCTGGGTCCGGGAGTACAGTGGGCGAAGTCGCGGACGAATCTCTCGGACCTCGTCGACCGGGACTTCAAGGGCACCCTGATCATCACCGGCTTCATCGCCTCGGACCCGCGCGGCGTGCAGACGACGCTCGGCCGCAACGGCAGCGACTTCTCCGCTTCGATCTTCGGCGCGCTGCTCGATGCAGCGGAAATCCACATCTGGACGGACGTCGACGGAGTTCTCTCGGCCGATCCGCGCCGCGTGCCCGATGCGACCGTCATCGACTCGCTGACCTACAACGAGGCGATGGAGCTCGCCTACTTCGGGGCGAAGGTGATCCATCCGCAGACCATGGCGCCGGCCGTGGGCGGCGGCATTCCCATCTGGATCCGCAATACCTTCGCGCCGCAGAAACCCGGCACGCTCATCTGCGCACAGCCGACCTCGGCGCTGCCGGTGAAGGGCATCACGAGCATCGAGCGGGTGGCGCTCATCAACCTCGAGGGCGCGGGCATGATCGGCGTGCCCGGAACCGCGCACCGGCTCTTCGGCGCGCTGCGCGAGGAGGGCATCTCGGTCATCCTCATCTCCCAGGGCAGCTCGGAGCACTCGATCTGCTGCGCCATCCCGCACGAGCAGGCGGAGCGCGCCGCGGAGCTGGTGCGGCGGGCATTCGAGCGGGAGCTGAAAGAGGGCCAGATCCAGAGC
>Ga0335072_10008219_pt1 | contig 15137 bp, 10 predicted proteins | sample Lox_Sample_21_FD_206725 | JGI IMG/M metagenome (GOLD analysis project Ga0335072, IMG submission 206725) | Soil microbial communities from Loxahatchee National Wildlife Refuge, Florida, United States - Lox_Sample_2.1 | ecosystem: Environmental > Terrestrial > Soil > Wetlands | place: USA... | reverse complement strand
AAGGCCGGCCAAACAAGATGAAAGAAGGGCCGGACGAGTGCTGGAGGCAAGATCCTGGTCCGATTTTGGGGCTGGGCGGCGCGAGGAGGGAACATGAGGAATCTCCGTTGGGCATTATTGGCAATTCTTGTCGCTCTACCATTGGCCGCCGCGCCGGCTGCGAATGCCCAGGTTGGTGTGGGAATCGGCGTCGGGCCGGCAGTGGCTCCTGCGCCTTACGCGTACGGTCCCCCGGACTGCGAATGGGGCTATTACTCCTATTACCCCTACGCTTGTGCTCCTTACGGCTATTACGGCCCCGACTGGTTTGTTGACGGCCTGTTTATTGGCGTCGGCCCGTGGTACGGGTGGGGCTGGGGCGGATGGGGTCGCGGCTGGGGTGGCTACGGATATCGCGGCGGATACGGATACCGTGGCGGCTACGGATATGGCGCACGCGGCTACGGGTACGGCGGGCGTGGTTATGCCGGCGCTGCCCGCGGCTATGCTGGCGGCGCTGCTCGCGGCTATGCCGGTGGAGCCCGCGGCTATGCCGGTGGCGTAGCACGCGGATATAGCGGGGGCGCACGCGGCGGATTCAGCGGCAGCGCGCGAGGTGGATTCAGTGGCGGCGGCTTCCACGGTGGAGGCGGCGGTGGCTTCCACGGTGGCGGAGGCGGCGGACGCCGGTAAACTCCGGCTTTCCTGAAGAACATAAAGCCCGTTCTGCTTCGGCAGGCGGGCTTTTTGTTTCGCAATAAGAGCGTTCCCACGAGCCGGGTGATTCGCTCGTCCGCATCGATTACCTGTCCAAGGGCAGGGCGGCATCACTCCCGCCGCAATGCCTGCAAGGGATCGATTGCCGCGGCCCGGCGCGCCGGAATGTAGCAGGCCAGCAAGGTCAATCCTGCCAGCAACAATGGCGCACCCACCAGCAGGCGCGGATCGTTGGTGCCGATCTGAAAGGCGTCGGCGAACTCCACGGCAATGGTGGAGACCATTTTTGTCACGGCAAATGCTCCGAGGAATCCGATGGCGGTTCCGGCCGCGATAAGGGCCAGTCCCTCGCGCAGCACCAGTCCTAAGACGCGAGTTCTGGATGCGCCCAGAGCGATGCGAATCCCGATCTCCTTTGTCCGTTGCGCCACCGCATGGGCCGTCACCCCGGCAAGCCCCACTGCAGAGAGAATCAACCCGAACAATCCAATTCCGCCGAAGGTCCGCACCGCTTGCCGCATCTCGGTGCGGGTCAGCTCAAGGAATTCAGGGAGCGTCTCCACATTGAAGACGGTCAGATTCGGATCCATTGCTTTGACGACGCTGCGCGCGCCCACCAGTGCGTCAGCCGCCGAGTGGCCGCGCGCGATGATCGTGATCCCGCCCGCCGGGGGCTGCGCAAAATCGTCCTGCGTCAGCGGGAGATAGGCGATGGCCTGGGTAATGCCCATGGCGTCTTTCAGATTCGGAACTACGCCGATCACTTCGTACTCATGCTGTTCGTCGCGCAGCCGCCGGCCGATCGCAGTGCCGCTGCCGAACAGCGCTCGCGCCGCCTTCTCGTTGAGCACCATCGGGAGGGTGGCGTTCTCCGCACCGCCCCCGTTTGTCACGATGCGCTCATCGCGCTCCTCGAAATCGCGGCCGGCCAGCACAGGCTCGCCGATCGCGGCAAAATAGCCTGGGCCGATCTTCTGCTTCGCCGCGCCGCGCTGGATGTGCGAATCCTCCACAGTCAGTTGGTGATCGTCCGCGTCGTCGAGGGTGAGAAACGGCGCCTGCGCCGCCAGCGCAAAGTCCTGAATCCTCGCAGATGCCCTGAGCCGCTCTGGCAACTGCGCAAAGAAGCTTTGCGCCTTTTCCGCGCTGTAGCCGTCACGCACCGGATCGATGGACAGGAAGACCATCGTCCTTTGATCGAAGTTGGTTTTGAGGCTGTTGCCGCGCATGAGGCCCATGACCAGGAAGCCGGTGACCAGCAGCAGCATCAGCGAACCCGCCACCTGCGCGCCCATGGCCAGGTTGCGCGGCCCGAATCGCCTGTGTCCGGAGAGTTGCAGCGCGGCGCCTTCTTTGAGAGCCGTTGCTACATCGGTTTTCGTTGCGGCGAATGCAGGCATCACGCTGAACGCGATGCCGCATACGACAGCGAGCAGGAAAGCGAACAACACGGTATGCCAGTCGAGCGCAAGATCGGGATTGAGTGGCGCGCCCGCCGGCTGCCGGGCATGCGCATTCAACGTCCACAGGCCGTAGGCCAACGAGAATCCGGCAGCGCCGCCGGCCAGCGACAGCAAAATGCCCTCGCTCACCAGTTGCCGGATCAACCGGAAGCGGCTCGCCCCCACGCCCAAGCGGATGGCCATTTCACGGCGCCGGTTGGCGGCCCGTGCCAGCAGCATGGTGGCCAGGTTCAGGCAGGCAATGGCGATCACCGCAGCCATGAGCACGACGTAGAAGCCGACGAGCGCGGGCTTGAACTGCCGCGGGATGGGAACCCTCGTCCCCGCTTCATCCAGGACCACGCGTTTACCCTGCGCCGTATCGGGCGGCGCCATGGGATCCAACTTGTCGAGCCGCCGCGTGATGCCGTCCAGAGCCGCCTCTGCCTGACTGATGCTCACGCCCGGCGCCAGACACATCAAAGCCGCAAAGTCCTTCGCGTTGCGCCGCTCCAGAACACCGTTCGCCAACTCCGGCACCATGGTCGCCGGCGCCGTGGTCGGCACGAACATCTCCGCGGGATTCGGGGCCAGCGCTCCGGCAAATCGCTTCGGCGTCACGCCCACGATCGTCGCATTCTGCCCGTTGATGCGAATGCTTTGCCCCACGACATCCGGGTCGGCGTGCAGCCGGGTCCGCCAGAAGCGGTCGCTGATCACCACCAGCGCGTCGCCAGGCTTGTCATCGTCAGCGCTCAGCAGCCGCCCGCGCTGCGCCTGCATGCCCAGAACGGAAAAATAATCCGGCGAAACAATCTGCCCGAAGACTCGCTGGGGGGCAGTCCCCGGCCCACCGCCGAGGCCGACATTGAACTGCACCAGTGTCTTCACCGCGGCCACGCCCGCGAACAGCTTATTCTCCTCGCGATACTGCGCGATGTAGTAGTAGGAAACCGGCTTCTCGGCAGTCACCAGCCGGCTCGCGTTCTGCGCCCCCGGCAGTTGCCGCATCAGCAGCGACCAACCGGAGTTGTACAGGTTCGTCGTCAGGCCGATGCCCAGCCCCATCGAGACAATTCCCACTGCCGCATATCCCGGCGACTTGATCAGGGTCCGCACCGCATACGGAATGTCACGGCGGATCTCGTTCAGGTATTCGATGGGCACCCGGACTGCCAGGTCCAGCAGCAGACGCAGCAATCCCGCCACGCCGTGCCGCTTTGCCACTTCGGCAATGGCGTCTTCGCCCGCCTGCACCATCTCGTCGCCGAACGCAAGCTTGAACTCGTGCGGGAAGGCCTGCGCCAGTCGCCGGTACATCGAACGCCACGTCATCGTACTCATGCCGCTGACCTCATTCCGTCGAAACTACGCCGTCGCCACCGGGCGTGTCGTTTGAATCGCTCGAACCAGCTCCTGAAGCCGCTCGCACTCCGCGTCCAGAACCTGCCGTCCAAGAGGTGTCAGGCGGTAATAGCGCCGCCGCGCATCGTCCAGTTCCGGCGCAGGCCGCGCATCCGACTCCTCGATCAACTCGGCTTCGATCATCCGTTTCAGCGAGCCGTACAGTGTCGCCGGCCAAAGCCGAACCTTCCCGGCGGTCCGGTTCAGCACTTGCTGCATGATTCCGTAGCCATGCTGTTCCTCGCCCGCAAGGCACACCATGATATGGAACCACTGTGTTTTCAACGGAAGAAGTGCCTTCAGCCGGGCTGCGCCGGGTGGGGGAGCGGCCCCCTCAATCTTCTTATCCATCATGATTAAGATATATATTTAGAAATATAGATCTTTGTCAAGAGATAAATTCCTGCGACGAGGTCACACAGGCCGCTGATCTGTCCCAAGTTATTGATGGAGGCGGTTCCAGCTCCGCCGAGGTCCCAACTCCGCCAGGCGGTCGGCAATGCGCGCGGCCGCTCCGGGATGCGCCTCCGCGCGCGCCGCGCGAGCCATCGAAGCAAGCCGTTCCGGATTGGTCAGCAGCGCAATAAGAGTATCGAGCAGCTTGCCTGGCGCAGCGAGATCGGTTTCCAACAGAACGACGGCCGATCCTGCGGCCTGCATGGCCTCCGCGTTGCGCCGCTGATGCTCATCGGCTGCCGCTGCAAACGGCACCAGCAGCGCGGGCTTGCCGGCGGCTGCCTCTTCGGCAACCGTCGTCGCTCCGCTGCGCGAGAGGATCAAGTGCGCCTGGCCCACTTGCGCGGCCATGTCGGACAAAAACGGCTGCACCTGCCAGCGCGCGGGATCGGCGCCGCTGGCTTTGTAGGAATCTTCGGTCGCCGCGAAATGCCGTGCGCCGCTTTGGTGCAGCACCGTCAATCCCGGCACCGCATCGAGCAGCGGCTTGATGACGCGCGGCATCTGTTCATTCAAAATGCGCGCGCCCTGCGATCCGCCAAAGACAAAAAGGTGCGGCGGGCCGCTGGGCTGCTCAAGCGCGAAAAACTCGGGACGCACGGGAACGCCCGTCACCTCGGCATTGCGAAACCACTTTGCCGCCGCGGGAAAGTTGATGGCGGCGGCCTGCACATGTTTGCCAACCAGGCGGTTGGCGAGACCCGGCATGGCATTCGGCTCGTAAGCCATGGTGGGAATCTTCATCCAGAGCGCCGCGGCCATGGCAGGACCGGAGGCATAACCGCCAACGCTGAAGACGGCGTGGGGGTGGAACTGGCGAAGCAATTCTCTGCAAGAAAGAACGCTCCCTGGCAATCGGGCCAGCGTTTTGAGGCGCGTCGCAAGCGAAACGCTATTGAGCGGGCCAACGTCAACGAACTTGAGGTCAAATCCGGCTTCGGGCACCAGGCGCGACTCCATGCCGCGGGCCGTGCCGACCATCAGGATCAGGGCTCCATGCCGCTGCTTGAGCTCGCGCGCCACGGCCAGCGCGGGAAAGATGTGCCCGCCTGTTCCGCCGCCGGCGATAAGGATTCGCAGTTCAGAGTTCACGTAAGTTCGTGATTCGTGATTCGTGATTCGTGGGTCGTGGGTCATGGCTCGTGATCCGTGGCTCGTGATCCGTGGCTCGTGATTCGAGGTCAGCGGCTAGCCCCAACCCTTCTGCGGTCAAAGGGCGACTCCGCGATCGCATTTCCCTGCACCGACTCCCATTTTGATGTTCCCTGGCCCATCGTCCCCTGCATCTTCAATCCGCTTGCCGCGAGATATTCAGCAAAATCCCAATCGAAGCCAGCGTGCAGAAAAGCGAGGTGCCGCCGTGCGAGATCAGCGGCAACGGAATGCCTTTGTTAGGGACCAGCGACAGCACCACACTGATGTTGAAGAAGGCCTGCAGCAGAATCACCGTGGTGATGCCAAAAGCAAGCAGCCGGCTGAAGGGATCCGTTGCCCGGAATGCCGCGCGCAATCCCCTGACTCCGAAGATAGCAAACAGCAGCACGATAAACATGGCGCCGATGAAGCCCAGCTCCTCGGCAATGTTGGCGAAGATGAAATCGGTCGAGGCCTCGGGCAGATAGAACAGCTTCTGCATCCCCTCCATGTAGCCGCGGCCGGCAAAACCGCCGGTTCCCACCGCGATGAGCGACTGGTAAATGTGGTAGCCGGCGCCCTGCGGATCGGATTCGGGATTCAGGAAGACGAGCAGCCGGGCGCGCCGCCAGGGAACCATCAATAACAGCGCCGCCAGGCCGGGTAACGCCGCGCAGACGCCGGCCAGCAGCAATTTCCACTCCATGCCCGCCAGAATCAGCATGATTCCCGTCACGCCTGCCAGAACCAACGCTGTGCCCAGATCGGGCTGGACAAGCACCAGGAGCACAAAAACAACTGGAATGATCGACACCGGACCCAGCGTTCGGCGCCAATCACGCATGGCGTCGAGACGATTGTGCAGAAACCAAGCCAGAAACAGAACCAGTACCGGCTTGGCGATCTCAGAGGGCTGAAAGGTAAAGAAATTGCCAAAGCGAATCCAGCGGTGCGTGTGGTGCGAGCCGGGCATCAGAAACACCAGCACTAGGAGCAGCGTGGTGATGGAAAGAGCGGGGTAAATGAATTTGGGCGAGTTGTACCGGGAGACATCTACCTGCATCAGGACGAGCAGCGCCAGGACGCCGAGCAGCGCCCAGACGGCCTGGGTGGCGACAAAAGTGTAGGCCGAGTGATACTTTACCTGGTCCACAACCGCCGAAGCGGAGAACACCATCACCAGCCCGGTGACCACCAGCACCAGGGTGGTGAAGAACAACCATTTGTCAACACCGACACGCTTTGCCATATTCGCCTATGCGCTTTGCCAAACCTTCCAGTCGCGCCGTTGGGCGACAAGCTGCTTGAATAGGCGACCGCGCTGTTCGTAGTTCTCAAATTGATCGAAGCTCGAGCAGGCCGGCGCCAGCAACACCACTTCGCCGGGTCTTGCCGCAGTGGCAGCCGCATTGACCGCGTTGGCCAATGTCTCGCAGGAGTGAATGGAAACCACGCCACGCAGTTGCGACTCGATCTTAGGCGCAGCCGAACCAATAGTGTAGATGGCGCGCACCCGCGTCCGCAGCAGCGGCGAAAGGGCTGTGTAGTCCGAGCCCTTGTCTTTGCCGCCGAGAATCAAGTGAATTCCGCCGGAGAAAGCGGCAATGGCCTTCGCGGTTGCGTCGACGTTTGTTGCCTTCGAATCGTTGTAGAATTCGACGCTGTTGATTGCGGCGACGAATTCAAGCCGATGCTCGACCGCCTGGAACTTCTCAACCGCGCGCGCGATGGCGTTGCCCGAGACACCGGCCAGACGCGCGGCGCAGACAGCGGCCAGCACATTCTCCACAATGTGCTCGCCCTTCAACGGGATCTTGACCAGGGGCATGATCTGCTCCACGTCGCCATCGGCCGCGCCGCGATACACCACGTGGCCTTCCTCGACCCACGCGCCCTGTTTCACCGGGTTTTCAATCGAAAACCAGAACACCGGCGCCTTGGAGTTGACGGCAGCCTGTGCGGCCCGTGTATTGTCGGCGTTCAAGACCACGCGGTCGCTGGCGTCCTGCGCGGCAAAGATCCGCTCCTTGGCCATCGCGTAATTTTCAAATGTTCCGTGACGGTCAAGATGATCGGGCGTGATGTTGAGGATCACGGCGATCGCGGGATGAAACTCCTGGGTGCTTTCCAGCTGAAAGCTCGATACTTCAAGCACCGACCATGTGTCGTCGGTGCTTTCGTCGATCACGCCCACGACGGGCAGGCCAATGTTGCCGGCAACCAAGGTCGGCAGGCCGGCCTCCTTCAGGATTTCGCCCGCGAGAGCGGTCGTGGTGGTTTTGCCGTTCGAGCCGGTGATGGCGAGAATTTTTCCCTTGAGAAAGCGCGCGGCCAGTTCCAGCTCGCCGATGATCGGCAATCCCAGGTTCCGGGCCTGGACCATTTCCGGCGTGTCGAGCGGCACGCCCGGGCTGACGACAATCAGATCCTGGCGGCGGAAGGTCAGCAGCCCGTGTCCGCCGGCTTCCACCATGATTCCCTCCTCAAGCAACGCGGGAATCTCCTTGGCCAGCGATTCAGCCGATCGAATATCGGACACCGTGACCTGGGCGCCCTTATGGCGCAAAAAAAGCGCTGCCGCCAGCCCGGACTTGCCCAGGCCCACCACGAGAACCTTCTTGCCTTTGAGATCCATCATTGGAGTCAATTCCTGCCGGCGGTGCGGCAAATTTCATTGTGCACCGAGCGCCTTGCAGCGCGCCGCGCGATTACCGCAATTTCAGCGTAGTGAGTGCAAACAATGCAAACACCAGAGCGCCGATCCAAAAACGCGCGATCACCTTCGACTCGCTCCAGCCCAACTGTTCGAAGTGATGGTGCAGCGGCGCCATCTTGAAGATACGCTTTTTGCGCAGTTTGTAGCTGCCTACCTGCAGGAGCACGGAAACCGCTTCGAGGATAAAGATGCCTCCGATAAACGGAAGCAGCAACTCCTGGCGAATCACGATGGCAACGGTACCGATGGCTCCGCCCAGGGCGAGCGACCCCACATCTCCCATGAAGATCTCGGCGGGGTGGGCGTTGTACCAGAGAAAACCGATCGACGCACCCACCATGGATCCGCAAAAGACGGTGAGTTCGCCTACCAGGGGCATGCGCTGCAGTTCAAGGTAATCGGCAAAGACCACGTGGCCGCTGACATAGGTCAGCACGGCCAGCGCCCCCGCGGCGATGATGGTGCAGCCGATCGCCAGTCCGTCGAGCCCGTCTGTCAGGTTGACGGCGTTGGAAGTACCAACGAGCCACAACATCACCCAAAGAACGAAAGGGATAAATGCGAGGAGGGCAAGGTGTGGCAATGTCGAAGGCCAGTGGTGCCATTGCAGGTCAGGGCGCCAGCTCTTGATAAACGGCACCGTCAGGCGGGTGGAAAAAATCCGGAACTGATCCATTAGCACCAGCACCCCAGCCACCAGGGCACCGGCAATCGCCTGCCAGAACAGCTTGGCGCGCGCCGTCAGTCCCAAGCTGCGCCGCTGCACAATCTTGATGTAGTCATCGGCAAACCCGATCGACCCGAAAGCAAGCGTGGAAAAGACGGTCAGCCACACAAATGGGTTCGCCGGATCGGACCACAGCACCGTCGGCAGCAAAATGGCAATGCAGATCAGAACGCCGCCCATTGTGGGCGTTCCCGTCTTCTTCAAATGCGACTGCGGACCATCATCGCGCACAAACTGGCCGATCTGAAACTCGCGCAGTTTCTGGATGACGTAAGGCCCGATGAAAAGAGCGATCAGCAGCGCCGTCAGTGACGCAAATGCGGTGCGAAACGTCAGGTAGCGGAAAATCCGGAAAGGGTGAAAGAACGGAAAAAGCTTTTCGTAGAGGAGCCAGTAAAGCAAGAAGCCTCCCAAGCCGGGCTGAGGCGGAGTGTCAGCTTGATTTTACAGGGCGGGCGCAGGGCTGAGGGCGAGACGCATTCGCCGGGGAACTCCCTTTTACACGATGCAGCCCCGGCATTGCGCCGGGCCGGGCGCTTATGCGCTTATGATGGTTGCGAACCGTTTCGCAGGAGATGTTGCAGTGAAAAAGAATTCAATAGCACGGCGGGCTTGCGATCGCCCCGTATTCATCCTCATGAGTCTGGTTATTTCGCTCATTGCCTTTGCCAATCTTTTCACTGCTGACGCGCATGCCCAGGCCGGAGGGACAGCCGGTCCCGCGGCCAGCGTCAATCCGCTGATCGGGACGGGTGATGGTCCAGGCGGCAGTATCAATCTATTTCCCGGGGCCACGCTTCCTTTCGGCATGGTGCAATTGAGCCCCGACACTGAGGATCACGGCTACGGTTATCACTACGGCCAGTACAGCATCAACGGCTTTAGCATGACGCATATGAGCGGCCCCGGTTGCCCCAATGAGGGCGACGTCTTTTTCACCGCGACCACCGGGCCCATCGTGACGCAAGGCGACGATTATCAATCGCCGTTTTCGCACAATGACGAAAAAGCCAGCCCGGGCTACTACCAGGTCCGGCTCCTGCAATGGGACATCAATGCCGAACTGAGCGCGACAAATCGGACAGGCATCGCGAGGTTCACGTTTCCTGCGGGAAGGCCGGCGAGCATCCTTGTTCCCATCAGTCACACACTGAACTACACCACAGGCGCATCGGTTCACGTGACCGGCGACAGCCGAATCGAGGGATACGTTGAGAATCAGGCCTTTTGCGGCAACAAGCAGACCTACAAGGTCTATTTCGTGATGACTTTCGACCGGGCGTTCGCGCAGTTTGGCACCTGGAGCGGTAAGCGCTACGGGGGGCCCGGTGAGATCGCCGGGGGCAATCGCGAAGCCGCCCAGGGAGAACACGAAGGGTGGATCGGAGCGTATGCTACGTGGCCCGCCCAGGATCGGCCGCAGACCGTGACGGTGACCATCGCCATCTCGTTTGTGGATCCGGCAGGCGCCGAAAGCAACATGAAGACAGAAGCTGCCGGGAAGAGCTTCGACCAGATCCGGGATGCGGCGCGAGAAGCGTGGAACAAGGAACTGGGCCTGATCGACGTCTCCGGTGGAAGCGCAGCCGACCGCACTGTGTTCTACTCCGCGCTCTATCACAGCTTGTTGATGCCTACGATCTTCAACGACGCGGACCAGCGCTATCTGGGCTTCGATGGCAAAATCCACCAGGCCCCGCCGGGGCACGACATCTATGCGAGCTTCTCCGGCTGGGACATCTACCGCAGCGAATTGCCGCTGCTGGCCATGATTGAGCCGCGACGCATGGAAGACATGGCGCAGTCGATCGTGCTTATGTACCAGCAGGGAGGCTGGATCGATCGCTGGCCGCAGTTCAATGTTTACACCAACGTGATGGCGGGTAGCCCGCTTACTGTGGGCGTGGCCATGGCGTGGCTCGACGGCCTGCACGGCTTCGATATCCAAACGGCCTGGGAGGGAATGCTGAAGGATGCGACGGAAGCGCCGCCGCAGGGCCGTCCGTATCAGGGGCAGGAGGGAGTCCAGTGGATCAACCAGCTCCATTACGTCCCCGAAGACAAAGTGCAATACGGCTCAGTTTCGCAGATTCAGGAAGACACGATCGCCTACGCGTCGCTTTACAGGTTGGGGTTGGCGCTGGGCAAGGCGGAAGACGCAAAGATGCTCCTGGATCGCGCCAAAGACGAGCGCAACGTCTTTGACCCGCAGGATCGTTTCTTCCGTCCGCGCAACGCCGACGGCCAGTGGGTTCCCGACTTCAATCCGGCGCTGGAGTGGCACGGATTTATCGAAGGGACCGGCTGGCATTACCAGTGGCTCGCGCCCTCTGACATGGCCTGGCTTGTGAAGGCCGTTGGACCGGAGCTGTTCAACCAGCGTCTCACGGAGTTTTTCAACTACAAAGTACCGGGCTGGTACGCGCAATACTACAACCCCTATAACGAGACCGATCTCGAAGCGCCATTCGAGTTCAACTTCTCAGGGCGTCCGTGGGAAACTCAGCGTGTCGTGCGCCGCGTGCTGAGAGAGAACTACACGACCGCGCCTGACGGAATTCCCGGCAACGATGATTGCGGCGAGATGTCTTCGTGGGCCGTGCTCAGCATGATGGGCATCTACACGATCGACCCGGCAAGCCTGGCATACGAGTTGACGGGGCCTGTTTTTCCCAAGGTCGTCGTGCATCTGCACGAGCCCTACAAGGGGAAGCAGTTCACCATCACTGCCGAAGGCGCTGCCGCCGACACACCATATATTCAGACCGTGCAGCTGAATGCGAATCCGCACAGCCAGAACTGGATTTCATTCGGTGACATCTCCGCGGGCGGGGATTTGCACTTCGTTCTCGGCGCAACGCCCAGTCATGCGTGGGGAGCGGCGCCTCAGGACGCGCCCCCGGCGCTGAGCATCGAGCAACCGTAGGCTGCAATCCTACCAGCTAAGATATTCCTCGCGGAACGCCTCGATGCGGAACGAAAGCTGAGAAAAGCAGGGTAGGAACTCGGCTCCTTGTTACCGGAGCAAAAGCCCACAGCTCAGAGCGAATAGCGAGAGGCTGTGTTCCTACCGCGTTTTGGCCACTTCCTCGACCGTCACCGGATCGAGAAACGGCATTTGCGCGCGCAACTGCTTGCCGACAATTTCAACCGGATGCTTTGCTTCGGCTTCACGGAAGGCGAGAAATTCTTTCTTGCCCGAGTTCTGATCGGCGAGAAACTTCTTTGCGAAAGTCCCGTCCTGGATTTCGGCCAAAAGCTGCTTCATGGCCTTCTTGCTTTCGGCGCCGATCACGCGCGGACCGCTCACATAGTCGCCGTATTCGGCCGTGTCGCTGATGGAGTAGCGCATGTAGGCGAGGCCTCCGCGATAAATCAGGTCGACGATCAGTTTGAGTTCGTGCAGGCACTCGAAGTACGCGCTCTCGGGCTGATAGCCGGCCTCGACCAGGGTTTCATAGCCCGCCTTGATCAGGGCGCTTACCCCGCCGCACAGCACTGCCTGCTCGCCAAATAGATCGGTTTCGGTCTCTTCTTTGAAGGTTGTTTCCAGCGCCCCAGCGCGCGTGCATCCGATACCTTTCAGGTAGCTGAGCACAAGCGGGTGCGCCATGCCTGTGGGATCCTGATGCACAGCGATGAGGCCCGGCACCCCGCCGCCCTCGGTGAACACTTCGCGCACGCGATGGCCGGGCGCCTTGGGCGCGGCCAGGCCCACATCGATTCCCGCAGCGGGCACGATGGTCTTGAAGTGAATGTTGAATCCATGCGCGAAAAGCAGCAACTTGCCCGGCGCAAGATTCGGCCCAATCTCTTCGGCATACAACTTGGCTTGCGTTTGATCCGGCGTCAGAATCATCACCACGTCGGCCCATTTCGCGGCCTCGGCCGGCGTCACCACCTCGAGGCCCGCCTTCTGGGCCTTGGCTATCGATTTGGAGTTCGCCGCCAGGCCCACCTTCACCTCGACGCCCGAGTCCTTCAGGTTGAGGGCGTGCGCGTGTCCCTGTGAGCCGTAACCGATAATTGCCACTTTCTTCGCCTGAATCAAAGTGAGATCGGCGTCCTGATCGTAATAAGTTTTCGCCATGATTTCTTTGCGTGTCCTTTTCTGGTTTTTGTTCAATTCACTGATGACCGGAGGTGTGTCGCGCCTCCAGGGCAGCAACCCGCCGGTATTCCGGCGGGGCAATCACTTGCGCGATCCGTTGGCGCGCGCAGCGGATTTTTCTTGCCCTTCCTCCACATCGCCCTCGCCCACGCCCAGCGCCTCGACCACACTGCTGACGTGATGTCCACGCCGCATGGTCATTTTCCCGCTGCGGCAAAGCTCAAGAATGCGCCCTTCATCCTCGCGCAGAATCTCGATGAGCCCTTCGATCTTACTTTCCACGCCCGTCATTTCGATGATCAACGCTTCCGAAGTAAGATCGACGATGCGCGCGCGGAAAACGTCGACCAGGTCGAAGATCTGGCCGCGGTTCTGCGGCGAGGCGGTCACCTTGATCAGAGCCAGCTCGCGCGTGACCGACGGCGCCTGGGCAAGATCGTCGACATCGACGACGTTCTCCAGTTTAAACAGGCTGGCGCGGATGCGATGCCCGGCCTCAGCCGAGGCTTCGCACACCAGCGTGAGCCGCGACAATCCTGGCCGCTCGCTGCGCCCCACGGTGAGCGAGTGAATGTTGATGTTCAAACGCCGGAACAGGGAGGCCACGCGGGTCAGCACGCCCGGCAAATCTTCAACGTACGCAACAAAAGTATGCAGCATGATGGGCCTCTCAAACTAACGGGTGAATGAGTGAAAGAGTGAAAGGGTGAAAGAGTAAATGAGTGAAGGAGTGAAAGGAGTGAAGAAGGCAAAGCACGACGGCCAATTCACTTCTTTCACTCCTTCACTGTCGTTCTCACTCATCTTCCGCCCGTTCTTCCAGCGGATCCTTTTCCGGGCGGCGAATCATCTCGTGCAGCGCGCTGCCGGCGGGAATCATGGGGTACACCGAATCTTCCTTTTCAACGAGGAAGTTGATCAGAAATGGACCGTCCGCATCGCGTGCGGCCTTCACAGCGCTTTCCACCTCTGCGCGCGCTCTCACAGCTCGTCCCGGAATGCCATGCGCATCGGCCAGCTTCACAAAGTCCGGGCTCACCAGCGGCGTCGCTTCGTAGTTGCTGTCGTAGAAAAACTCCTGCCACTGCCGAACCATGCCAAGGTAGCCGTTGTTAATGACGGCGACGTTGATCTTGAGCCTTTCCTGGACGATGGTGGCCAGTTCCGCCGCCGTCATCTGGAATCCGCCATCGCCGGCCACGACCCAGACTTCTTTCTGCGGGCATGCACATTTCGCGCCGATCGCCGCCGGCAGCGCGTACCCCATGGTTCCCAGCCCGCCGCTGGTGATGAGCGTCCGCGGCCTTTCGTGGCGATAATACTGTGCCTCCCACATTTGGTGCTGACCGACGTCAGTTACGATGATGGCGTCGCCGCCCGTCAGCCGCCACAGGTCATGTATCACGTGCGCCGCATAAAGATGCCCGGAGTCGGGCAGGTTTTTGATGTCGCGCACTGCAACCGCTCCCTTGCTGGCCTCAATCGTCTTCAGCCACGCCGAGCCGTCGCGTCCTGAGATGCGCGGCAACAGCATCTCCAGCACCTCGCGCAGGTCGCCCACCAGCGCCACATCCACCTTCACGTTCTTATTCACTTCAGAGGGATCGACCTCGATGTGAATCTTCCTGGCCTTGGGTGCGTATGAACTCAGCTTGCCGGTGACGCGATCGTCAAAGCGCATGCCGCATGCAATCAGCAGATCGGCTTCCTGAATCGCCTGGTTCACCCATGCTTCGCCGTGCATGCCCATCATGCCCAGGTTCAGGGGGTGCGACGCGGGAAACCCGCCCAGGCCCAGCAGCGTAAGCGCAACAGGAACCTGCGCGCGCTCGGCCAGCGTGCGCACCTGCTCCATCGCCCCAGACTCCATAATGCCGTGCCCGGCCAGAATCACCGGCCGCTTGGCGTTGCGGATCAGCTCGGAGGCCTGCGTTAAACCCGACTCTGTCACATGCAGCATCGGGTGGGGACGATACGGTCGCGGCTTGGCCGCTTCAAAGTCGAAGATGGTTGACGTCTGCTCGGCATCTTTTGTGATGTCGACCAGAACCGGACCTGGCCGGCCAGAGCGCGCAATTTGAAACGCGTGGCGCAGCACCTGTGCCAGGTCTTCCACCTTGTTCACCAGAAAGTTATGCTTCGTCACCGGCAGCGTGATGCCGGTGATATCCACTTCCTGAAACGCGTCGCTTCCCAGCAGCTTCGAAGACACGTTGGCGGTAATGCAGACGATAGGAATCGAGTCGAGCATTGCCGTAGCGATTCCGGTGACAAGGTTCGTCGAGCCAGGGCCGCTCGTCGCAATGGCCACACCCACCCCACCCGAGGCGCGCGCATAGCCGTCGGCCATATGTGCGGCGCCCTGTTCGTGCCGCACCAGCACATGCTTGATGGGAAACTTGCGCAGCGCATCGTAAGCCGGCAGGATGGTCCCTCCGGGGTAGCCAAAGA
>Ga0335072_10008218_pt1 | contig 15138 bp, 12 predicted proteins | sample Lox_Sample_21_FD_206725 | JGI IMG/M metagenome (GOLD analysis project Ga0335072, IMG submission 206725) | Soil microbial communities from Loxahatchee National Wildlife Refuge, Florida, United States - Lox_Sample_2.1 | ecosystem: Environmental > Terrestrial > Soil > Wetlands | place: USA... | reverse complement strand
ATTGGGGTTGTCTGGCAAAGTGTCTCTGTGAAATATTCTCAGCGCCTCACCACTCGGCTAAGACGTACTTTAAGGGAGAAGCTGTCCATAAGGATCAGCAGAGTTTTCAGTCTGTTGTTTCCTGATCTCAAGCATAAATTAGATAATAATATTATGGAATCGGGTCGACGCTCAGCAGCATATGCGGAACTTTTCTGCCCTGGAACTAAGCAGGAGCAACATTCGGAAAAACGACTAGAGATAATCAAGAAGCTCTCTCGGGGCGGGCAAGCGCACATTGGTTCAACTTCTTCATCGTTTCAGCAATTCTGAATATCCGTTACTATAGAAAATTATGGGGCCTGCCGCAAAAGGTGCTGCGTCCACGTTATGCGCAATAAGCTGCTTACACATCCTAAAATTTACTTGGAATCTCGCAGGGAACACTGGTGAGCTTTGCAGCCTACTCATTCTTCTTAGAAAGTGACAAAACTAATGGTACTTAGACCATCCTACATCATCTGAGAGCTGCCATTCCCGGAATTGTCGACGCCTGCTCCTCGTGGGCGTATTCTGGCTGTCTTTATGCTGTTCTGGGTGTGCAGAGTTTTAGATCCGTACTCAGTCGATCTTGTAATTGGGTTAATCCCAGCTATGCACTTGAAAATTATACCCAGGTTTCGGTCAGTCTTGCGGCGGTTGGATTGCCATGAACGGCTCTGCAGAGTCGTGGCAGGACCTGGATGGTCAACTTGATGCTTCAGCGCCAAACGGTTACCTCTGTCCTCAGCAATCGATTTGTATGGAGAGTCACAACCCGTTCAATGGGACATTGAGCTTTGATGATATTGGACACTCCCTCGAGCTCGTCTTTGTCGCTATGTTCCCCAGTGCAGTTTCGGGTTTGATGTATTACATCATTGATAGCAACTACATTGCTTCTGTTTTCTGTGAGTCATTAGAAACTCCTGGGATGCATAGTTGGTTGGCTGTCTAGATTTTGTCGCTGACTTTATCATGATGAGGCTTTGGCTACTCAATGTAGTCAGTGTCTTTGTCAAATAACTCCTTGTTGTATACCCCAGTGTGCGGCACGTGATAATAGATTGCAGGTCATTTCAATTATAATATCGACTTCGTTTCAGTCTGGAATCTTGAAAGTACAAAAAGTGCACAATTAATTTCGTAAGCTCTAGGTGATTCTTGTTTGGACCACAGCTGGGACACGTTCACCAGATACGAATTATATTTTCGTAAATCCATTACTATATCCAGTTTGACAATCCCTCGAGGTTTGGTTACGAACCCGTACAAGGTCCTATAGATAGGTATATTTTTATGCAAAATACGACTAGGCTCTTGCGTTACCGCAATTAGGCCCTGCTCTTGGATCTAAAGGCTCCGAGGGTTGAGTACCGCGACTTTGACCATTGAAGATGCACTAATCTCCAATCCTGCAGGTAAATAAGCGGTCAAGTGCCGAAAACTAGGTTAGTGGGGTTTGCCACTACCATGCAGCCGTATAGTACTGTACTCTACGATCGCGTACGATATTTCCCGTAGTGATGAATGGCATTGTGTACTTCGTACATTCTGGGAAGACCTTTACACTAATCTTCAGAGCAAGAGGAATGAATAATATCGCATCGGATTACTTTATGTACGGTACAATCATGATTGCATTTCCGAGAATCTCTGAAGGTACAGTGGATGTTGCACAATGTAGATATGTCATATATTGTCTTGAAATTACCTCTCGGGAAAGAGATGCACACAAGTTCCCATTGACCCTCGGCGACCGCGGTCGGATTCATTAGAATTTGCAAAGCTTGAGTGCCCAATCCTCGATCTCAGATCCCGACACTCCGCTGATAGCCCGCACGTGCGCCGATACTTCCCGTTACCCCGGAATAATTTTCGGCCCTTTTCTCCATGAGCCTAAATATAATATTGGGCGGCGCCCCGCAGCGGCACTTCAGTTAGTTACAGCTAGTCGGACCGTTGGATATAATCTCCACCTTATACCACGTTACTACTAGGTATCTCCTCACACATACCAGGGTCGGTACCTAAAACTTTCTTTTTAACCCTAATGAAGAAGGCGCACTTGGATTGGCGTTATTCCGCTATTCCGCTTACCTCTGCTCAAAGGCAACCCCTCAACTGGAGGTCTATGATAATATAGGTTGGAAAGCTCGCTGACGGGTCAACTGGTTCTTGTCCCTGTCGACTGATGCTTGCCCCTGTCCACTGCATGTAGCCATTCGAATTCGCTCAGCGGGGCCCAAAGATCATTTGGTGATGAGGGGTAGCTCATGGAATCAACTTTCATAACCCTTAACTCACCTCTCAGTCAGACTCTCGGACCGACTAAACTTCTTGTTTACCAGCCATAGTCCCACAAGCACGCCTTTGCCCAAACCATGAATCCAAGAGTCTGGCCGAGGGGCGCCAAATTTTCATCTGAAATCCGGGGAAAGCAATCAGCTTTTCCTGCAATACGGTGAGTAACTTGGATATAGGCAAGCACATAGCCCATGCCACCCGCTTGCACATGGCATCATGGCAATCTAAGTGTTTTTTGTCTGTAGAATAAGTGGATTTCCCACGGTAGACGGGACTGATTATATATGTCCGCGTTTTCCTCTCGCATAATTTTTTTTTTTCTTTCGTAAAGTATTGAAGCTTCATTCCTGCTTCTCCATCATCACCTAAGACTTGTGCCACCATATCGAGGATGTTCTGGACTTTCTCATTTGCCTCAGCTGTCATACTATTAGCAGGCAGTGCGCTTGGCCAGTATGACGGCCAGACGTCTCCACCATTCTACCCATCTCCTTGGATGCGTGGTGGCCTCGATTGGCAAGATGCTTATGCCAAAGCCCAAGCCTTTGTGAGTCAACTTACGCTGCTCGAAAAAGTCAATCTCACCACCGGTGTTGGGTGGGAGGGCATGCAATGCGTAGGAAATACAGGCGCGATTCCCAGGCTCAATTTTGCCGGGCTGTGCCTGCAAGACTCCCCTCTCGGCGTTCGTGATAGTAAGTCGAGCACCTCTGCAACATCTCGAAAGTGCAAGACTAATAATATTAATAACAATAGCTGATTACAACTCTGCATTTCCGGCTGGAGTCAATGTGGCCGCAACGTGGAGTACTCGGCTCATGAAGACTCGCGGCAATGCTATGGGATCGGAACATCGTGGTAAAGGAGTTGATGTTCAATTAGGACCAGTAGCTGGGCCCCTTGGGCGCGCACCTGAAGGTGGACGAAATTGGGAAGGATTCAGTCCAGACCCAGTCCTGACTGGTGTTGCAATTGCCCAGACTATTCAGGGCATCCAGGATGCTGGTGTTGTAGCTTGTGCGAAGCACTATATCTTGAACGAGCAAGAGCATTACCGCGAGCCTGGACCCCTGGAATTCGGCTACTCTTCCAATTTGGATGATAAAACAATGCATGAGCTCTATCTCTGGTAAGTCAGAACGTACAGGGGCTTCTCTATAAATATTTCTCTGTAAATGGCATGTCCTAATATACTCCTAGGCCATTTGCAGATGCTGTTCGTGCAGGTGTCGGTGCTATTATGTGCTCGTACAACCAAATAAACAACAGCTATGGCTCTCAGAACAGCTGGACTCTCAATTACCTCCTCAAGAATGAATTAGACTTCCAAGGTTTTGTTACTAGTGATTGGTGGGCTCAGCATGACGGCGTGGCAAGCGCATTGGCTGGCCTTGACATGACCATGGCTGGAGATCAAAATCTGGCATCTGGCAATACATACTGGGGCACCAATCTCACCAATGCTGTTCTTAATGGAACTATCCCTCAATGGAGACTGGACGACATGGTTGTTCGAATCATGTCTGCATTTTTCAAGGTTGGACGTGATACTGCTAGGGTTCCTGTCAACTTCAACTCGTGGACATTAAACACTACTGGATATCTGCATCCTGAAGCAATGGAAGACTTTCAACAAGTTAACTGGCATGTCAACGTCCAAGATGATCACGCCGCGCTCATTCGTGAGATCGGCGGAGCGTCGACAGTCCTCCTTAAGAATACCAACAACGCTCTTCCGTTGAACAAGCCTAAGAGTATTGCAGTCATTGGAGAGGATGCCCACGATAATCCTGGCGGCCCGAACGCCTGTAGTGATCGCGGCTGCGATATTGGCACGCTTGCTATGGGATGGGGCAGTGGAACAGCCAATTTCCCTTACTTGATTTCCCCTGTCACAGCACTTAGCGCAAAAGCCGCACACGATCATAGCACTTTCATAAATGTCAGTGATAACTATGACTTCGATGCAGTAAGGGCTGCAGTTACCGGTACCGAAGTGGCAATCGTATTTGGAAACGCAGATTCAGGCGAAGACTATATCACAGTTGACGGCAACCAAGGAGACAGAAACAACCTTACCTTATGGGGGAATGCAGATGCTCTGATTGAATTCGTTGCTTCCATCAACCCAAATACCATTGTCGTCTTGCATACAGTTGGTCCAGTCATTGTGGAAGCCTATAAGAACCATCCAAATGTCACCGCCATCCTCTGGGCTGGTCTACCTGGCCAGGAGTCAGGAAACGCCCTTACTGATGTTCTTTATGGCAATGTCAACCCCCAGGCCAAGTCTGTATTTACCTGGGGCAAGCAGCGCGAAGATTGGGGCACAGATATCTTGTACAATACGACTCAAGATCCGCCTCAGCTTAATTTCGTGGAAGGTGTTTTCATCGACTATCGCCATTTTGATGCCGCAGGCATCGAACCTAGCTACGAGTTTGGCTTCGGTCTCAGCTACACTACCTTTGCCTACTCCAACTTGGTTGTCGAGAAGCAGAATCCTGGACCATATCAACCCACTACTGGGTGGACATCGCCAGCACCAACATTCGGAACGATCGACTACGATCCCGCTCATGCAGAGTTCCCCCCAGATTTCTACGCCGTCCCCTTCTTTGTTTATCCCTATCTAGATGGCCCTCTCCTTACAGGCCAGCCCGAAGACGTTCCACCTGGCTCTCAAGATGGCTCGCCGCAGCCGTTAATTGGTGCAGGCGGTTCTGGAGGTGGTAACCGACAGCTCTACGATACCATGTATACCGTTAGCGCTACTGTGACGAACACCGGAAAAGTCAAGGGAACAGAGATTGCTCAACTCGTATGTGTTGTCCCTCCCATTTCTTCTTTTCTATGCTAACCTAAGCGTAGTACATCTCTTTGGGCGGACCAACAGATCCAAAAATCGTTCTTCGTGGCTTTGATGATCTCATACTTGATCCTGGCCAGTCTGCGGTCTTCACCTATGACATCACAAGACGGGACATCTCAAACTGGGACACTGTTACTCAAAACTGGGTTGTATCGGAGTATCCTAAAACCGTCTATGTGGGAAGCTCGTCGAGAAACTTGCCTCTGAGTGCTTCGTTACCGTGAGAGCGATCACCAAGTATCATGATGAAGGAGCGCTGATAAGTTATTGTCAGTGAGAGCAATTACAATAGTCATTATTGACATTCAATTTACACGAAACTTTAATTGGGAAATTTGAGCTAGCAGCTACTAACATTGTCGTGTAATACAATTCTAAATATGGATGTTATCGCGCAGTCAATAATTGCGTTTTGAAAGTTGCACGAAATATTGAGGCCGTTCTTCATTAGCGGTTATAAAATATGGTATTCCTATAGGCAAACAGCCTTCTCTAGTTGAATTATAGTTGACGTAGAAGTCCAAATTAAGCATGTCGCTGTCAGCATCGGTATGGACGCGAAGCAATATTCGACTTTAACCTGATAAGGCAGGTCAAAACAATCAACCGAGGCAAACCACTATTGATATGGGGAAGAAGCTATGGATATGGAATCTGCATGCTGCACTTTTGCTCTCGTCGCGAGGGTTGTATATATTCCTATGGTAAGCCCAGAATGCCAATAGCTCACTTCTCTTCAAGCGAAACTTCTCTGGTGGCAGTCATCTAGTTAATCTTTTCGATGGCTTGTTAAAAAGGTTGCAAAATCGCAGATAGATAAATTTAGGGCAAGAACACCCTGAAACCACAAAGAACAAAATAGCTTTATCAATATTGTTGTTGGAATTACAGCTGCGTGGACTGTAAACCCTGCCCAGCTGGGCAGTGTGGCAATTACGGACAACCTGAGCTGAGCACTCAGCTGGTATTGTACAGGTGGCAAATAGCTTACAGACGGTCGCCACCTTGACCGTAGATAAATACGGACCTACAGTCCGTAAGATCAATAGATAACTCAAGGCAACTCAATACAATCAATTCACTGTGCATCAGCATTTTCAACAATTGTTGACCTAGCCCGAGTTGGGTTGCGTATAAAGGTTGAAGGTTACTTGTTTCCGAAGATGAGTAACAATTGCAGGTCGTCAAGCTGATAGTCCTTCCTAATTTCTGATCAATTTTATGATCTATTAACAACTTTAATATGGTTTAAAACATTATTCTATGACATGCAGATATCAAGCTAAATTGTATCAACAGAAGCCTACGTCCATTCTTTGTTCTGCTGAAATTAGAAACGGTGAATCGCGAAGGGGTCTTAATGTGCATGTACTGCTATACCTCACTGTATGTTGTCTGCATGCATACGCAACTCTGTGATATTACATCGTACCTGCTCACACCATATTTACATCGCAATCCACGATTTTTATCTCCCTCTTTAAGATCAATCTAATAACCTCAGCTTTAGAATAGCTGAAATTTCATCTAGTTGACAGGTGAGCTTCAATCCCCCGTCTCGAAATCAGTTTCCCCACGAAAACTCACAAAATACCAAAAAAGCATTCACCTATTTCGGCTTGTTCAAATAAGATTTTTCGTCCGGCCTATGATCTGGCTCAACATCGATTCCTTCCAAGTATAGCGCTATAAGCTTTGGCCCTGGATAATGCCGGATACCATGGGCAAACCACCATATGCCCGCAACAGCAAAGCATCCAACTAGAATGACGCTATTGTAGTTCATTGATGTCGCATCCGTGGGCAAGTAGTATGCTAGAAGCTAGTCAACAATGGTCGTCCATTACTGGATGGGTACTCACGGAAGCAGTAAAACACATTAAAGAAACATATCAACACCACCGCGGCAATATTGATTCCAAGGCCGAAGCGGCCCAAGTTGAACGGTCCGGGCGGGATGTTCCTCCTTCTCGTCACGATATTTGGAGCAATAGCCAAAACGAACGACATGGTGCTCAAAATAATAAAAGAGCCAACTAAGTCCTAGAAAGCAGTTTTGCTTCCCAGAGGGATGGCGCCAAGAGCAGTTCCGAAGAGAGCACAGAATAGAGTGGCCGGAATGGGACAGCTGAGTTTCTCATCTACGATGGAGAAGAAGCGTGCGAAGGGTGTAGCGTTGTCGCGAGCTAGTGTCCACCAGATACGTGAAATGGTGAGGACAGTACCGATAGTGCAAATCATGAGGGAACAGAAGATAATAAAGAGGAGGCCGAATGTGGCACCGTTGTTGTTGGTGGCTTGCGCATATAGCTCAGCAAGCGGGAATGAACCATTGCTGTTGACAACAGCCTCAAGGTCTGAAATCCCGTACAATATAGCTATGGCATAGACGAACCCCGCTAGGGATGATATTAGTATTTAAAGACAGGGCGAGACCCCAAGGGAAAAGATTGGGCAAACATACTTAGAGTCCCTAGAATAATATGCGCCGCAACAGCTCTCGGCAAGTCTCTTTTCGGATTTGGGAGCTCTTCTGCCATATGAGTAACGGCATCGGGGGTCCCAATTGCAAAATCGCCGTTCAGCACACCAGTCGGGAATGCCACGCCATCGGAGAAGCCAGTCTGGTTCACCCAATTAGTCCACACGAAGCTGTTAGAAGCATGCTGTGGGGGCATTGCAGCCACGACAATAATCGTCACCAGCCCACCCACGAGAACCAAAAACAGACCCAGATCCTGGAGATATGGTATGATTCGGTTAAGGAGGATTACGATACAAACACAAGTCCATAAAATTAGGAGGTAAGCGATGTAGACGTGCCAAGGTTGGATTACGAGAGCCGGGTGGTAGACAGAATACAATGCCACGGCGACATTAGCAGTGATCTGAATGATAGCGGCAAAGTCGAAGATCCAGCCGAAGAAGCTGATCCAGCCCGCGAAGAAGCCAATAACCCGACCCCACCGGGGGTCAGCGACGCCCAGTGGTATACACCGCCAGTCGAAGGAACTGCCGAGGCGAGCCGGGGAGAGTCAGCAAATTAATATCTCAACCAGTAATCGACGAATGATTAGAGAAGAAACATGTATGAAATTGAAAGACTATAGAGAGCGCAGATAGCAAGGAGATATACTCCAAAATTGGAGGAATGAAGAATGCAGATCTCGAATAAATGTAGCATGAATTCGATGCGAAGAATTGAGGGAAAGCATAGCATACCTCAGCGATGCATGCGGCGATAACACCGTAGTATGCACAAGCCGCCAAATACTCGTACATGATTCCCGGCGGCCCACCATTGGCTGTAGCATGGTAAGCCAAATTAAGATTAACAATTCTATGGGAGATTGGATGGGCGTCATACAAACCGCGACAACGATAGAGCCTCCCAAAGCGACTCAGGCATTATCAATCGTCAGAGCGAGACCACAAATGCTCCAAATGCTGTACTGCCGTTGCAGTTGATCTCTGTGCCCAGACGCGTTCACTTTTTCCTCTTCCATCACGGTGAGAATTGTCCCTCCTCTTCCTTCAAAGACGGGTATTGCGCCTTTCTCGCCGCCGCGATCCATTTGTCGCTGGTCCATGTCCGCCATGGTCGATTTGTGAAGAGGAGATGCTCAGGTTTGACGACTGTTGACTTTTCAGCATAAATCCACGGTTCTGTAGTCTAAATTTTTTTTTTTTTTTTTTCAGTCTGGGTCGAACATGTAAAGTGCACGAATATATACATACATATATATTGAGATGATCAGAACAGGACCACGACATAGACATGGTAATCAATCATACCCAATGCTGCTTCATGGGCAGCACGTGCGGTACACAATACCACGGCAAGCGGGAGGCTTCAATAACCTTCTGATGTAAGAGGAGGAGATAAGCGATTGACAGACGCATGTTGGAGACGCGCTCGCGTGTTATGAGTTATGAGTGGTCAATGCTCATAGATAAGGCTTTCCGCCCTGTAAGACTTTCTGCACATTAGGGACTTCGTGGCGTTTTACGTAACAAGATTGGAGTAAAATTGGATAATTCAGGTACGTCTTTGAGAGATGAGCAGGGCCATGCTTCAAAATTGGTGGCCGCCTCACCCGCTGGCCCCGGTCGATAGGTGTTTGTATTTGTAATCGTCAGAGTTAAAAGTTAAAACGACGTCCTAGTCGGCAAAAAGCAAGTGCGTAATTTTGCATTATCCAACTTAATTATTAAGTACTACACCACACAATTTGTATATAAAGATACCTGGATTTGTCACAAAATACACAGCAACACATAGCTACTTTACAATTAAACAACTTAACTCCTCCATATTCCAAGAATAATCAATATCAGAGTCGTATACTCCTAATTCGTCTGACACTGCAGTGTTAGTATCATTGCTGTCGCTGTCTGTCACGAACTCAGTCAATCGGTGGCACAGGGACGCCTGCAAGTGGGCGAAGCTGGTGCATTTGGTAGTTCTAAAATACAAGAATCTAAGCTAAAGAGAGAAGAGAAAGAAGAAGAGTGCTAGTAAATAGACTGTTTTAAAGGGTGATTAGTCACGCACTTGTAGCTAACGGGTGCTAGTCAATTAGCTAACGGTCCGAAAAGTCGTCCGTAAACCTGCAACCCCATCCGTAAACCTGTCCGCAACAGCCGCAATAGTGCTTGTAGTAACTGCAGTTTTCAACGGCTGTAACACCCCGTCTGTAATGGCAGTTTCCGGTTGCTGCTAAGGCAGTTATGGACAGTCATCTGACTTACGGTCCGTAACACTTAGTATCTTCGATTAGTGCAATCTACAAAGCGGATTATTCTTGCATTTTGTACGTGCCGTCACACTGGATGCTGTACGAAAGTAAGGATCGAATAAACTGATAGAGAGCGACTTTGTGATGCTCTTGCAGGATCTTATTATGGCCACCATGGTTATGTGTTGGATTTCTGTCCAGGGCACTGTATAAGGTAGTAGGTTTAAGGGCGTAGATACGCGCTAATACGTGAGACACTCCCCTATAGACGTTTATCTGAAATTGGTGATCGACCCTTAAAGGAGCTACTTTGGTACTGCACTACTGAGGTGCCAGGGCTAAAGATTGTCTCTCCGCCTCTGAGCACAACCAACAACACAACAACTTGTACATATAAGAAATTCATAAAAATTCGTAGGATTATCAAGACGACCTTGCTAAGAACGAACGTCAATTTTAATTTCCAGATATCTGTTGTTTTTGTTGTTATTTGTTGTTGTAAACTATTCTGGCGGAAGGCGGTGAGCCAAACTTTAGCCCTGGCACCTCCGTAAGGACCAAAACGCTATAGAGCCAGCACAAGAGGACTAAGACGCCATTGAGCCAGCACAAGGTACTGTAACGGACTGCCCTCAAGAAGGCCTAAACCAGCTTTCTTCATCTCCTGCCGGAATGGATGGCGGAACTCCGTTAGATTCTGCTATAGATATTAGCGAATACGTCCGTTTTCCATCACCTAATGTGCTATAGGCTAGTGACTGTGAGTTTCATCTAAATACAGCTGCAATTAAAGCTAAAACTATATTACTCAACTCCAGAGAGGAATTTTATCCCTCTTAGGCCTCACATTTAGGCAAAGAGTTCCTACTATCTTCAGTGGTAATATATCAATTCATACTAAATAAATTGAGCTGTTAGTCGGCTAAGATTTTCAAGCAGATTAATATTAACTTTGAGGAGTTCCTTGCGCAATAACAAATTGCAACTGTCTAACAGGCATTTCGCTATCTAAAACTAATGGAATTTAAGACACCCTAGGCCAATCTCAATGATAGAGGGTTCAGAAGGTTATATAGTGTGGAGGGAATGAATGGGTGTGCCGTCGAAGTGCACGATCGTCAGGGCAACAGGTAGGGCAGCGTACAAGCTCGAAGCAAAACCCACAAAAGAAACAACTGTGTTCCGTGTCCGTAAAGAAAGCGCTGTCCAAAGACCCGTATAACGTCTGTAAATTCAATCTGTGTCCGTAAAACCTCTAATCTCGTCTGTAACTAATTGCTATAACAATCACTTGTCTTGTGCACATCTGTAAAAACCATCTATTCCAAATCTCTGATCCCGTCGTGGATGCTTAATCAAAAGGAGAGTCTACAAGCTAACTAAATACACCAATATCCCTGAGTGTTAGGATGTGCTTATGTAATCTGGTGATAGTTTGGGGTAATTACCTAATAATTGAGGTGGCTGGGTACCTCTGCATATAAGGGAGCATTGGATGCTCAATTAATCAATTAATATACAATTAATGAAGTGTCAGGCATAACCGCCTGAAGATAAGCCATCCGCTGCCAATATTATATGTACGTGACTTATCTTGGTGGCAGAATTAGACGCGATTAGAAAAGTCACGTACATATAATATTGGCAGCGGATGGCTTATCTTCAGGCGGTTATGCCTGACACTTCATTAATTGTATATTAACCAAACATCCAAAATGCTCCGGATGCTCCCCTATACGTAGAGGTATCCCAGCCACCTCAATTATTAGGTAATTACCCCATACTATCCCCAGATTACGTAAGCACATCCTGACACCTTGAGAGGTGCTTTTTCGGTCACGGGATCTGCTTCTAGATCTGCCTCTAGTAAAGACACGGGGGTTCTGCTGCTCGTGGAGAACCGAAAGCAACGGGCTCAGATGAGTAGCCATCTGGCGGAGAATCACAGCTTGCCATTGGTTCGAAGATGCCGTGTACGGGACCACTTTGAGCAGTGTATCCGGTTTTCCAGCGGATTTCATCTGCTTCAGGAGGGATTGATGATTTACACCTTTCGATTTCGCAGGCACCCTGGTGATATATGTAGATTTGCAAATGAGATAGATACATCCCGTGCATAAGGCATTACAAATACTAGAAGAATTGTGATTCATAGAAAAATACTAGCAACGGACTAACGTACTTGTTATGGTGCGTCGACGATACCGCACTACCAAGAAAGCAGAATACTCTAAAGGGTATTGAATATGCTCGCTATTGATAGATGCTGTGACTTAGTAAACAAAAGGTATTGAGACATCAACTAGGATAACGATGTGTGGCCCGTCTCTACTCTATATCCGCAAAACTATGCAAAAATTGCTAGCTTGACACTCCCGTTATTGGCTTTCGAGCTGAAAGGCCCTTACTCGACTGTAAGAGAGCAGTTGTCCGAGATAAGCCACCTTGACCAGGAGGGAACATAGTCCAAGCATGATTTACCACTCCCGCTTTCACCCCCCGATAGACGTCCATCCACGCCTCGGTCGTTGTCGGCGCCATCTTCCTACTCGCGATAACTCCTATATACCGACCATCTTTGACTGCTGCTACAGAAGCTTTGCAGGCAGCAAGTTCTTTCTCGGTGAGTTCAATGCGGTGGCAGAGGTCGCCGAGAATGTGTATGGATGATTGAATGGTAGTTACTGGTTCTATTGCTTCCATTTCTGTTTTGAGGAGTGATAATGCATCCTGGAGATTTAAGGCTAAACTTCGGACTTCCCTGGTTGCGACTCGGGAAAGGTCTAGAACCCGAGAGGACGTATTCCTAGCCGTCAGAGCTGAGATTTCACGGCAGACTGCGGCGAGTTCGGGACACTTGGTGTTACGATCTAGGTCTTCAAGTCGACCGGGGAGCCCGCTAGAGGATTTTCGCAGATTCAAGTTGGCATTAACGTAGTTCTCTTTCATATCTTTCAAGTAAGTTAAGGCACTTGAAAGCTCACTCTCAAACGCTCTGAAAAGCCAGGTTGTGGCTTGGCTTTGGTCAGGCACTGAGTCCTCCTTGGTCATCGTCAAGGTCAGTCCATGATGCGCAGCAAGACCGGCAATACTCCGGTCGCGTAAAAAAATTCCAGGAGCGCTCGTGTCATTGATTGAGGCAAGTAGCGTTATCGACTGAAGGTCTTTCCTGCAGTTATCGAGTTCGGATAGAAGGTTCGCCTTCACAATCTCAAGTTTCCGGATTTCCGTTTTAGTATCTTCAAGACGCGACGAGTGCAAGCGCCTCGGACCCTTTAGGGCTCCGAGCGACTCTTTTAGACCGTTAATCGCTGATGCCATAACATCCCTTCTATATCCATAGAGCATAACCTTTGCGTGTCCATTCTTAAAGGCCTTCGTCCGCACCTCGCCTTTAAAGGCGTAACCGCCTATTTCGCATACTTGAGTCTTCCACACGGACTCCTTAACCTGGATTACGGAGTAATTTCGGATTGGGAACTGTGTTCGCAGGTCAAAATGAAAGTCGGGCGTTCTCAAGCCTTTGCATTGATGATGGAACTCGGTTTGGCCTTGGACCTCCAGTACTTCGAGGTCCAGAGTGTCCAGCGAAAGGAGAAGCTTATTAGTGGCCTCGATGTTCTCTTCGACCGTGTTGAGGTCACTTTGGATGTTGTTGCACTGCAACGTTAGCCTAGCGAGTTCCGCATGTGTCGAGTTGAGCTTGATTGCGATAGAACTCCTGAGCTCGAGCAGCGTTGTGAGTATGCAGTTGTTGTATGTTTGCAATGTCGCTGCCAGATCTTGCGACGACATAACCTATCTTCTGTACAAATGTTACTCGTTGCGACATCCAGGTATTCTACTTCCTCTAATTAGCGCGACGACATTTCTATTTTATCGTGGATGTGGGTGGGAATCGCTGCCAAGGCTCAGCTCTGCAGCCACGATTGCCTATCACATATGGTGCCACTCCAGGCCTTCAGCCTCGCCCCTGCTCCCCGCCGACTAATTGCTCCAACTTTTCTTGCGGCCTTGCAATTAATAAGGCGGATCATTATCCAAGTTGTGAAGGATTTCCGCTTCCATTCAAGATCAGATCATGGAAAAACCGCTGACTGTTCTAGTGATTGGTCCTTCTCAGAATGGAAAAAGCACTTTCGTTAATCGCCTCGTCAATCTTGCCACCAACGAGGTTTCATACGCCAAAGAAGGCGATGGCAACTTCAAATGTACAGCATCTTGTACCATCTACGATCTTGACGTGCCGTTGACGGATTACAAGCTTGTTAACGTGCAAGATGGGATGGACTACAACGTTCCAGACTTGAAGGAGGAAGACAAGTTTTTGGGCGGAGCTTGGTGGAAGAAGCAGACGAAGGCCAAGTATGCTATCAAACCAAGAAAGCCTCATGGTCCTCGTATCCGACTTCGATTAATAGACACGCCTGGGTTAGACGATAGTGAAGGCAAGGATTATGAAAACTTGAAAGAGGTGTTAGGGACATTGAATACGATGGCGAAATCACCCGTCAAGTGGGAGAGGGAGATCAGTGCAGTTGCATTGGTGTACAATGCAAATAATGCATTTTCCTACAGCTTCCAGAATATAATCAAGGATTACCAGCGCTGCATGCCAAATCTATTCGGCGGTCTCGCAGTTATCAATACCAACTTCAGCATGACTACCTGGGCCCAGAAGCGTCAAAATTTCGTGCGCGACAAGATCTTAGGAGATGCTGAAACAGCTAAGCACTACCTCCTCAAAGAGCGTTGCAAGGAATTTGCAAAGATCCTTGGTCAAAAGTCATCCATTCCTACGCACTTCTTCATCGATAATAAGCCCAAGAATAGCTTCATGTTTGATGAATATGTGTCTTGTAACACCATTAGCGATATCCTCAACTTCTGGGCAAATTCGACACCCATGGAGATTGGACAGATGCGCCTCGTGAAAAATGACAATATGCAAGCTATTGACCGAGTGATGCAATCGCTCCTCAACTTCGCCATCAATCAGTGGGAGGCAGACAAGCGCGACCTACTCCAGCACGTATCCAAAGAAGAAGCGCTACGCAGCCACTTCGAACAACAGCATCGAGAACTCTCCGACGACATATCCCGTTTCGAGACCGACCTCGCCCGCTACGACAACGACTCCGAGTACACGATCCAGACATACACAACCTCCGACGACGCCTCGGCCCCGGAACTGTTCGCGCG
>Ga0335072_10008217_pt1 | contig 15138 bp, 13 predicted proteins | sample Lox_Sample_21_FD_206725 | JGI IMG/M metagenome (GOLD analysis project Ga0335072, IMG submission 206725) | Soil microbial communities from Loxahatchee National Wildlife Refuge, Florida, United States - Lox_Sample_2.1 | ecosystem: Environmental > Terrestrial > Soil > Wetlands | place: USA... | reverse complement strand
CCGACGATCAGGTACTCGATCGGCGTGATCCCGTGGTCCTCGGCCGCGAAGACCTCGGGATGGTCGGCGTCGAAGACCGACGCTTCTTTGTGGCTCTGCTCCTGCCCGAGGCCGAAGAAGCTCTGGACCTTGACGGTGCTGTGCACGCCGTTGTTCCACGTGGCGGACGCCCGCCAGGTGAACTGTGCCGCCTCAGGCGCGCCCTTCAGCACTTCGCGCGCGTCGAGCAGCGCCTGCACGTTGACGCCATTGGTGACCGTGGTCATGTGCCGTCGTTCCCCTCTCCGCCACCCCAGAATCCCTATGGGGATCATTGACAATACACTATCCGGGGCAAGCTAACATAGCCCCATGGCGCAGCCAGCCTCGACGCTCGCGGCCGGCCCGGCCGACACCGACGGCACTGTCGGCACTGTCGAAACACAGTATCTCGACTTGCCGGAGCCGGTGCGGCTCGATTGCGGGCGTGACCTGTACCCGATCCGCGTTGCGTACGAGACGTATGGCACTCTCTCACCCGCGCGCGACAACGTCATCCTGGTGTGCCATGCGCTCAGCGGCGACGCGCATGCCGCGGGCTTCGCTAAGACGCCGTCAGGCGAAAGTACGCGCGACGGGTTCGGGGCGGAGGATCGCGACGGCGCGGCCGGCAAAAGCCTTGGCTGGTGGGACGGGATGATCGGGCCCGGCAAGGCGTTCGACACCGGCCGGTTCTTCGTCGTCTCGACGAACTTGCTCGGCGGCTGCCGCGGAACGACCGGGCCGTCGTCAACCAATCCGGTGACTGGCGAACCGTACGGGCCTGACTTCCCGGTGATCACAGTCGCGGACATGGTCAGGACCGAGCGGGCTTTCCTGGACGCACTCGGCATTGAGCGGCTTGCTGCGGTGGCCGGAGGGTCGCTCGGCGGGATGCAGGCGCTCGAATGGGCGATCCTGTTTCCTGATCAGGTCGATGCCGTCGTGGCGATCGCCAGCACGCACGCCCTGCACCCGCAGGGTGTGGCCTGGAACTCGATCGCACGTGACTCGATCATGCGGGACTCAGCATGGCAAGGTGGCCGCTACTACGGCACGGGCCGCGCGCCCGACGCGGGCATGGGCGTAGCGCGGATGGTCGGCCATGTCACGTACTTGTCCGCAGAGGCGCTGAACGACAAGTTCGGGCGGCGGCTGCAGTTCGCCGACGACATCCGCTACACGATCACCGAGCCGGAGTTCGAGGTCGAGAACTATCTCCGACACCAGGCCGACTCGTTCGTCAGGCGGTTTGACGCGAATACTTACTTGTACACCTCGCGCGCCCTGACGTATTTCGATCTCGCCCGGCAGCACGGCGGCGGATCGCTCGCGCAGGCGCTTGCCGGGATATCTGCCCGGACGCTGCTGATAGCGTTCAGCTCCGACTGGCTGTATCCGCCGGCCGCGTCGAAACAGATCGAGGAGGCGCTCAGTGTTCTCGGCAAGCCGGTCGAGCTGCAGGTGATCGAGGCCCCGTACGGCCACGACTGCTTCCTGCTCGAGGAGCCACGGCAGACGCCGATAATCCGTCGTTTCCTGGCTGAAGGAGGGTCTGCCCCGTGACGTCCGAGGAGACTGCCGTCACGGCCGGCAGCCTCGCCCGCGCCGAGCCAGCCCGCGAATTTGGCTTCGATACCCGGCAGTTGCACGCCGGGCAACGGCCGGATCCGAACACGGGCGCGCGCGCGGTTCCGATCTTCCAGACGACCAGCTACGTCTTCGAAGACCCGGAGTCGGCGGCGGCGTACTTCAACCTGCAGGAGTACGGGAATACCTACTCCCGCATCATGAACCCGACCGTGGCGGTGTTCGAGGAGCGAATGGCGAACCTCGAGGGCGGCTGCGGAGCGGTGGCATTCGCCAGCGGGATCGCCGCGCAGGCGGCCGCCCTGTTCACGCTGCTCCAGCCGGGCGACCACGTCGTGTCGTCCTCAGCCCTGTACGGCGGGACGGTGAACCAGTTCAAGCACCTGCTGCGCAAGATGAGCGTCGATGTGACCTGGGTTCATCCAGACGATCCAGACGCCTGGCGGCAGGCCGTGCGCACCAGCACGAAGGCGTTCTTTGCCGAGACGATCGGCAACCCGGCAGGAAACGTACTGGACATCGAGACCGTGGCGGCAATCGCGCATGAGCACGAGTTGCCGCTGATCGTGGACAACACCTTCGCGACGCCGTACCTGTGCCGCCCTATCGAATGGGGCGCCGACATCGTGATCCACTCGGCGACAAAGTTCATTGGCGGGCACGGCACGAGCATCGGCGGCGTTGTCGTGGAGGCCGGCACATTTAACTGGTCCAACGGGCGGTTTCCGGTGGTGGCGGATCCGTCGCCCGCCTATCACGGCCTGCAATTCCACGAGACGTTCGGAACGTACGGCTATCTGATGAAGCTCCGGGCCGAGACCCTGCGCGATCTCGGCGCGGCACTTGCGCCGCTCAACGCGTTCCTGTTCCTGCAAGGGCTCGAGACGCTGTCGCTACGGATGGATCGCCACGTCTCGAACGCGATTGCCGTCGCTGCCTTCCTGGACGGGCACGAGCTGGCGTCGAATGTGGCCTACCCGGGCCTGACGACGAGCAGGTACCGCCCGCTGGTAGCGAAATATCTGCCGCGCGGAGCCGGGGCGGTGTTCTCATTCGAGTGCGCCGGCGGGCGGGCTGGCGGCCAGGGTCTCATCCGCGGCGTGACGCTCTGGTCTCACCTGGCAAATGTCGGCGACTCTAAGAGCCTGATCATCCACCCGGCTAGCACCACGCACCGCCAGCTGAGCGACGACGAACTGCGAGCGGCCGGAGTCGGGCCGGGCACGGTGCGGCTGTCGGTCGGTACCGAGTCCGTCGATGACCTGATCTGGGATCTGGAGCAGGGGTTCGCGCACGTTGCCGCGATAGCGAGAGAAGAGGTAACGACCGCATGATCGATCTCGGCCGGTACCAGGACCCGGTGACGATCCAGCGCGTGCTTCACACGGCCAGGACGATCGCGATCGTGGGCCTCTCTAGCAAAGAGCTGCGGGCGAGCTACTTCGTTGGCTACTACCTCAAGCGGCACGGCTACGACGTGATCCCGGTGAATCCCCGTGAGACGGAAATCCTCGGCGAGAAGTGCTACCCGAGCCTGCAGGACGTACCTGTACAGGTGGACATCGTGAATGTCTTCCGGGCGCCGGACGCCCTGCCGGGGATCGCGCGCGAGGCCGTGGCGATCCGCGCTGGCGCTCTCTGGTGCCAGTTCGGGGTGATCAACTCCGAGGGTGCGCGAATAGCCGAGGACGGCGGCCTGACGGTGATCATGGACCGCTGTATCAAGGTCGAGCACGCGCGCTACGTCGGCCGGATGCACTGGCTCGGCTTCAACACGCAGCGCATTACGTCGGTCCGGGCCGGACTCCAGTAGCTGAGGAGCGTCAGGCGCGATCCAGGCTGTCGAGGCCCCCGCACCGCCCTGGCGTCCCGTCGGGAGGACGCCAGGGCTTCAGCGTGGTGCGCTACGCCTGAGTGCGCGGTTCGAGGAGGTCGATCAGCGCGTGGTGACCTGATCGGCGCGCCCAGTCCAGCGGGGTGGCGTGCTCGTCCGGCAGCTCCAGCTCCCAGGAGCCGCCGGGGTAGCTGCCCCGCGAGGGTCGACGTATGTTCGGATCCGCGCCGACGTCCAGCAGCCGCTTGGCCAGCGCGAGGTCCCCCTTGCCGGCGGCGACGTGCAGCGCCGAGTGCCAGCGCGGCTGGTGGCACGGGACATCGCTGCGGCCGAAGGCATTCACGTCAAAGCCAGCCTCGACCAGCAGCGGCACCGACTCCAGCACGCCGCGGCTAGCCGCCCAGACCGGCAACCCCGGCCAGAGGGAGCGCACGGCCGCGACGACTGCCGGATCGGCTGACCGGACGACGGCTGCGTCGCCAGCCATGACCGCGGCCACGAATCCGTCCGGCGAACCGGGCTCCGGCATGGGCGCGCCGAGACCGGCCAGCTGCCTGGCCAGCTCGCGATTGCCGTTGACCAGGGCGACAGCTGCCGGCGTGCCCTCCGGCCACCGGTTCGGGGCCAGGAAGAACTGCCTCAGGTCGGTGAACGGACTGGCAAGGTCCACGCCGTGCCGGGCCAGCAGCGCGACGCTGTGACCCCGGTCCTGCTCGATCGCGAAGTAGAGCAGGAAACGCAGCACCGAAGCGACCGACGCCAGCCTGACGATCTTCCCGTCGCGGTCCCGTCCGGTATGGTCACCGAGCAGCCTGCGCCACCGCCCGTTCGTGTCCCGGCCGAGTCCGAACTCGAAGAGAAGCTCGAGGAAGTCGTCCTTCTCCTGGCCTTCCAGCAGGGTGACGGAGCCGTCGTCCGGGTCCGCGCCGGCCTCCAGCAGCAGGCGGGCAAGAGCCAGCGCACGGGCGTACTGTGTCTCATCGCCGCCGCCGGATGCGACCGCGCCGGTGAGCACCGTGAGCGGGTCCGGCAGTCCGTGCCAGAACCTGCCCTCGTTCGGGTCCGCGCCAGCGGCTAGGAGCAGGCGCGCGGTCTCCAGCGTCGCGTCCGTGCCGACGCGCGGGTCGTGTCGCGCGTACGCCTGGTACAGCAGCGGTGGCCAGCCATACGGCTCACTGGCGCGGGTGGCCAGCGACGGGTCGTTGGCCAGATGGCGGCGCACCGCCTCGACGTCGGCGCACGCGGCGGCGACCGCCAGGCTCGTGACCGGCAGTTCGGGGTGCTGGGCTAGCAGGTTGCGCGCGGCACGCAGGTCTCTGGCGCGGTCCTCGCTGGGTTTGGCGTAGCCGCCACACGACAAGCGCAGGAACGCGGCCGCCAGATCTTCGCCGGGTGCGGATCGCGTTGGCTGCCAGGTCCTTGCCGTGACGCTCTCGACGTACCGGCGCAGCCGCGGCCAGCTGGCGAAGCCGTACTGCCGCGCGAGCACAAGCTGCGCTGCGGACAACTGGAACGTCGCACTCGGCGGGCCTTCGGGGTGGAACTCGGCGACGAGCGCCAGTGCGTCAGGATCGCCGGAGCGGACTGCGCGCTGAAGCTCGCGCGCCTTCTTGCGGAGCTGCCCGAGGTCGGGATCCATCGCGAGCGAGATGGTAGGCACAGCGGACTCCTTCCGTTCCCGGCTGGTCCGCGCTGCCGGTCGAAAGGAGGTAAGCACTGCTCACCCAGGTGCAAGATGCTGAGGTGGGCTCTGCCCTTCCCGCGGACCCGGTGGCGCCCTGCTCGCCACCTGAAGCATACGTCGAGTCGGCGGCCGCTGCTAGGGACGGCCGCGTCAGGTACGCGCCGAGATCCGCACGTGGATACAACGGGCATGGCCGCTCCGGGCGTACGCCCGCTGCGAGCCGGTCAGGGCTGGATGTTCTCCAGGTCCTCCAGCAGGCTCGGGTGAGTTGGCTGCCAGCCGAGTGCCTTGCGGGTGTGGGCGCTCGATGCGGGCTGGTCGGTGGCGAAGATCGGGCCGAGCGGGCCGTAGGTGTCCTGAGATACCGCTTCGACTGGGACTCCCAGCCGTCTGCCGATGACTGTGGCGATGTCGCGCACCGCGTCGCCCTCGTCCCCTACGGCATGCCACGCGGTCCCGGCGGGCGCGTTCTCCAGGGCCAGCCGGAACAGGACAGCCGCGTCAAGCGCATGTACGGCGGGCCAGCGCTGGGTGCCGTCGCCTGGATAGCCCGACACTCCGGTGCTGCGTGCGATCGCGGCCAGCATGCCGGCGAATCCGCCGTTACCTTCGTTGTGAACAGTGCGCGGCAGGCGGACGGCCGAGCTCCGGACTCCGCGCGAGGCCAGGTCCAGCACCGCCATGACCGAGCGGCTCCGACCGCCGACCGGCCCGTCGGTAGGCAGCGGATCGGCCTCGGTGGAGGGCCGGCCAGGGGCGTAGGGAGTGCCCGAGCATGTGACAAGGGGGCGGCCGCTGCCGGTGAGCTCCTCACCCAGGGTTGCAAGTGCGGCGCTCTCCTCAGCGACTGCCGCAGTGACGGCCGCGGGGCTGCTGAAGTCGTTGGCGAAGGCCAGGTGGATGACCCCGTCAGCTTTTGCGCCGCCTGCGCGCAGCGCGTCCAGATCGGCGAGATCGCCGCGAATGGTGTCCGCGCCGCCGGCGTTGAGTGCCGCCGCAGACGAGTCGGAGCGAGCGAGGGCGAGGACGGTGTGGCCATTGCCGAGTAGCTCGGCGACGACGGCGGAACCGATCAGCCCGCTGCCCCCGGTGACGAAGACCTGCATGAGGTTCTCCTCAGAAGTGATGGGATCTTTGTCCCATCACTTTATCATGGCGACGGGACAAAGGTCGCATCACCTAGAATAGCCTCGTGGCCCGATGGGAACCCGGCGCGCGGGAGAGGATGGTCGTGGCCGCCGTGGACCTGTTCACCGAGCAGGGATACGACGCCACGACGGTCGCGCAGATCGCGCAGCGCGCCGGGGTCACCAAGAGCACCTTCTTCCGGCACTTCCCTGACAAGCGCGAGCTCCTGGTGGCGGGGCAAGAAGTGCTGAGCCGGTTGCTGACCGATGGGATCGCCGAGGCGCCGGAGACCGCCAGTCCGCTTGAGGCCGTCGCGGCCGGGCTCGGGCGGGCGTCGGGCGCGATGGGCCCGATGAACCGTGAGCTCGGTCCCCGGCTGAAGGCTGCAGTCGCCGCCAGCGCCGAGCTACAAGAGCGCGAAGCCCTCAAGAGCGTAGGCCTGGCAGCAGCAATGGCCAGCGCTCTCAAGGCACGGGGGGTGCCGGACCCGATCGCTCACCTTGCAGGCGAGATGGGCGTCCTCGCGTTCAAACGTGGCTACTCCGAATGGCTGGAGGCCGACCAGGACACCGAGGGCGGACTAGCGCCCTACACCGCCGCCGCCCTGGAAGACCTACGGGCGGCCAGTGCGTCGCTCAGCTGAGCAGATCTCACCTCGGCACCCGCGCAGTAGCCGACGAGCGTCAGGCGCGATCCAGGCTGTCGAGCCCGTCCGCCATCGAGCGGAATAGCGGGTCGGTAAACGCAGTCAAGCCCGCGTACACCTTGTTGATCTTCTGATAGGCGCGGGCGGCTTGTGCGCCCGGCGCGAACTCGTCGCCCGGCGTGACCATTGCCGCCGTGGCCTGAACCCAGTCAGGGTAGATGCCGTGGCCGACGGCGGCGCACATGGCCGCTCCGAGACCGGCCGCGTCGTTGACCGCGGTACGGCGGGCAGGCCGGTCGAAGACGTCAGCGATAATCTGCATCATCAGGTCAGAACGGGACCCGCCGCCGGACACGAGCAGCGGCGAGAGCCGGCGCGTCAGCGCCTGCTCCATCGCCGCGGTGTTGTTTGCCATCGTCAGCGCGATGCCCTCGAGAATGGAGCGGTAGATGTGGGCGCGGCCCTGGCTGCCGTCGAAGCCAAGCAGCGCGCCCCTGCGCCATGCCGCGGCACCGGGTGCGAGCCAGTCCGGCAGCGTCAGCAGCCCGTTGCTGCCGGGAGCAAGCTCACTGGCCTCCGCGTTGAGTGCATCCTCGAGTGGCGCAGTTCCGGCCGGCCGCTCCTCGCTGCCGGCGCCCTCTAGCACGCTGCGATACCAGCTGACCATCCACATGCCGCGGCGGATGCCGGTGCTTTCATACAGGTACTTCCCTGGCTGCGCCGCGAAGTTGACCCAGTAGCTATCGTCCGCGCTCGTCGAGGATGAGCCGATGGTCATCGCGGCGATGTAGGTGCCCAGCGACAGCAGCACGGTGCCGTCGTCGTCGAGGCCACCGCCCAGGGCCTCGACGGCCTTGTCGTTGGCCGTCGCGTAGACCGGCAGGCCGGCTGGAATACCGGTGGCCCTGGCCGCAGCAGAGGTCACCTGGCCGAGCAGGCCACCTGGGGGGACAAGGTCGAAGAGCATGTCACGCCGCATGCCAGTGGAGGCATAAGCAGACGGGTCGTTCGACCATGTCGCGGTGTCCTGGTCGATGGGCCAGACACCCTGGTAGTTCGCGGCTGCGTCGGCGAACTGACCGGTCAGGCGGTGGGTGATGTAACCAGAGGACGTGGTTACGTACCTGGCAAGCGGATTGGTCGGCTCGTAGGGGCGGGATACCCGTTCGTCCATCCAGCTCAGCACAGGCTCGGCGAGGCTGCCGTCGGCGGCCAGCAGAGCCCGGCAGAACCGGATGGTGCACAGGCCGACAGCTGCGATGTCGGCGGGGTTGCCGGGGAAGCGGGCCATGGCACTGCGGCAGGCCTGCTGAATGGAGTCCCAGATGTCGTCGCCGGGATGGACGGCATGCCCGGGCACGGAGGTGTCGTACCGTCTCAGCGGCCTGCGATCCGAGGCGACAGCGTGACCGTGGCAGTCGAAGATCGTTACTTTGGTGCTCTGCGACCCGTTGTCGATGGCCAGCAGGTACGGTGCCATGGTCAGCCCGCGGGCTGGTGCGGGCCGGCGGCCGGCGTCAGCGGGAAGATCGTGCCCGCATTCATCACGCCCGCGGGGTCGAAAGCGCGCTTGAGCGTCGACAGCAGGTAATAAGCGCTGCCGTGCTCCTCTTGCACCCAGTCAGCGCGGTACTTGCCGATGCCGTGGTGGTGCACCATCGATCCGCCTATCCGCAGGGCTTCCTCGACGATGATTGCGTTGAGCGGCTTGTGGTACACCTCGATCTCTTCGCGAGGGCTGCAGTTGATCGTGTAGTCGTACACGAAATAAAGGTTCGTTCCGGTCTGGTAGCTGTGCGAGGAGTGCGCGCCGAGCATCGTGAGATCGCTGGCACGCGGGAACTCAGCACGGATGCGGCTCATGACCGCGTCATAGAGGTCGCTCACCTGTGACCAGCTGGCCGACACTTCGGTGGTGAATCCGAGATGGGAATGCTCCAGCATGGCGGCCTGCTCGCCCTCGATCTTGTCCTGACCCCAGTTCAGGTTCTCGAACCAGCGCAGGATCTCTTCCGGGTCGATGCGCTCGTGTGGGCGGCCTGCGAAGAGTTTCTCGATTGCCTCGGCTGTGGCATCGGCGAGGCCCTTCGGGCCTTCTGCGACCAGCACGACGACGTTTTTGCCCTGGTAGAAACCGGCGAAGTGCTGCCGGGCGTCCTCGGGCGAGTAGACCCGGCAGACCGAGGGCCGGTAGCCCGCCGTGATCAGCTCACGGATGGCGGCGATGCCGTCGGCAAACTCGTCGACGAGGAATCCGAAATACCGGTTGTTCTCCGGCTGGTAGCGGAAGAGCTTGACCGTCACTTCGGTGATGAAGCACAGCGCGCCTTCGCTGCCGATGACAACGTGGCGGATGTCAGGGCCTGCCGCCCGGCGCGGCACGTTCTTGATGCGGGTGACTTCCCCGCCGGGAAAGACGGCCTCCAGGCCGACGACCATGTCCTCGATGCCGCCATACAGGGTGGAGAACTGGCCGATCGACCGGGTTGCCACCAGGCCGCCCATCTCGGCGAGCGGTTTGGACTGGGGGGAATGCCCCGTGGTCAGGCCCTGTACCCGCAGCGCGTCTTCCAGCTCCTGGAGGCCGGCGCCGCATTGCGCGGTGGCCATCATGTTGACCGGGTCGATCGAGAGGATCGCGTTCATCCGCGAGCCGTCTACGACGAGGCTGTCATCGACGACGGTCTCCAGGCCGCCCTCGGTGGCAGTCCCGCCGGTGCGGGGAACGACGTTAACCAGGTTCTGTTCGGCGAATCGCAGGACAGCCGCCACTTCTGCCGTCGATTCGGGATAGACGATCGCTGCCGGGATCGGCCCGTCGTAGATGCCGTGGACAGCGGTGTACTTCTTGAAGCGATCGACACTAGCTGCCTTCAGCCGTTCGTCGCCGGTGTCGACGGCATCGGGCCCGAGCAGTTCGGTCACTGCCTCGACGATCGACTGGCGGCTCAACGGAGATCGGGATGCGGCCACGGTCAGTTCTGCACTCTCCCATATCGAAGGCGGATGTCGAGGGCGCCAGTATGCCGCGTCCGGCTTAACGGACGAGATACCCGCCGTCGACGACGAGGACATGCCCGTTGACGTAGTCTGCGGCCCGGCTGGCCAGGAAGACGGCGGCCCCCATCAGGTCGCCGGTCTCACCCCAGCGAGCAGCGGGAATGTGCTCGACGATGCGGCGATCGGCCTGCGGATCCGCGCGGGTCGCTTCGGTGATAGCTGTCTTGAAGTATCCCGGCGCGATGGCGTTGACCTGGATGTTGTACGTCGCCAGCTCGTCGCAGTAGGCCTTGGTGAAGCCCACGATGCCAGCTTTGGTAGCGGCGTAGGCAGGCGAGCGCTTGCCGCCGAGGAAGGCGAACAGCGAGGCAATGTTGATGATCTTGCCGGAGCCTTGCTTGATCATGAACTTGCTGGCTTCGTGGGCGAGCTCGAAGGCGGCGGTCAGGTTGACCGACACCATCGGGTCCCATTTATCGCGATCGAACTCCGCCACGTCGGAGAGCAACGCGATGCCAGCGGAGTTGACCAGGATGTCGACCGAGCCAAGCGTCTCGACGCAGCGGCGCACAATTGTCGCCGCGGCGCCTGGCTCGGTGATGTCTGCCTGCATGAACTCCATCCGCCGCCCGGCGCCCTCGACGAGCCGGCGGGTGGTTCCGTCGTCTTCGGCCAGCCCCACGGCGAACACGTCAGCGCCAGCTTTGGCCAGGGCGACGGAGAAGGCTCTGCCGAGGCCCGTGTTGCCGCCGGTGACGAGAGCGTTGCGCCCGGCGAGGGAGAACAGGTCAAGGCTGAAGTCGGCAATGTCCATGGCAAGTGCATGCTCCCAGACAGCTGCCTGGCACGGCAGGGTATCGGCGCGTCTCCATAGGAATAGTAGAGATACCAGCGAATCCGGCTAAGCAGCCAGCCCGGCCGCTACGCCACCTCGCCCGTCGTGATCAGTTCGCGGTCGCCGACCGACTCGTCCTGCCCTGCTGCCGCGTCCACCCTGTCCTGGCCGGCGGTCAGCCGGCGGCCGAGGCTGAAGGCGATCCCGACCGTCGCCAGGCAGCCCGCGCACAGCAGGCCGATCCATAGGCCGGCCAGCCCGGCGGCGATCAAGCCGGTCGAGATCGTCGGAGAGACCACGAAGGCTAGCGAGTAGACCCCGGTCGACAGCGCGTTGGCGCGTCCCCTGGTCTGATCGTCGGCGAGGCTGTTGACCAGCGGAGAGATGGTCGGCGCCATGAAGGTCTCGCCCAGTCCGAACAGCGCTGCGAACCCCAGAATGCAGGCGATCCTGATCGCATGCGGCAAGCCGACCCCGGCCAGCCCAAATATCGCCCAGGCAACGGCCCAGATCAGGCCGATCACTGCCAGTGCCCGGCTTCGTCGCAGCACCCGGACCAGGCGCAGCACGAATAGCTGGGCCACAACTATCAGCGCGGTGTTCACGGTCAGCGCCAGCGCCACGATGCGTACTGTCGTATGCGCCTCTACCGTGGCGAAGGCTGGCAGTCCGGCATCCAGCGCCGCGTATCCGGTGAATGCCAGCACGAGCGTCGCGATCACAACCGCACGCAGCGGCCGGTTGGCCAGCACCTCGCGGTAGCCCGCCTTCGCGGCGTGCGGCGAATGGTGCGGCCGGATGTCCGGCAGCCTGGTCAGCACCACTGTGAACAGCAGGCAGCACACGGCATTGCCGAGGAACATCAGCTGGAACGAAGCCGGATGGTGCACGGAGGCCACAGCGGCACCGATCCCGCCGCCGATCCCGATCCCGGCGTTGAGGACGGTGAAGTTCACGGCGAAGGCACGCTGCTGCTCATCGGGCCGCGGGCTCAGCCCGGCGAGCAGGGTCATGAATGCCGGGAAACTCGGTGCCGTTGACGCGCCGAAGACGAGCATCACCGGAATCGCTGTGGGTACGCTGTGCGCCCAGGCGAGGCCGACGGCCCCGACGGCCTGGCCGATCAGCGAACCAGCCAGCACCTTGCGCGCGCCGATCCGGTCCATGAGTGCGCCTGAGAACGGGACGGCAACCAGCCCGACCGCGGCCTGCAGGGCCAGCAGCATGCCGACGACCGGCAGCCGGATGTCGCGCACCTGATGCAGGTAGATCAGGGTCAGCGGCAAGATCAGGCCGGTGCCGAGCGCCGCCACGGCATCGCCCGCGATCACAATCCGCGCAGGCTGCGGTATCCGCGTCGTCATCGCCACGTCCTCAGCCTCGCTGGTTGCTTCGCCCGAAGTCGAACGGTTTATCTGCCTGCGACAGGCTAGCTGCGAGGTCTGACAGTCTGGCCGTCGGGCCGAGCAGGGCCAGGCTGCACGGGCCGGCAACAGGGCGTTCCCGCCCGGTTTTCGGGGTCAGGGAAGCCAGGGGTCTATGGTCTCGACGCCGGTGCCGTCGAAGTCCGACACGTTGCGGATCGCCAGCGCGGCGCCCTTGGAGCGGCAGACGGCCGCAATGAGCGCGTCGAAGCCGGCGATCGGTTTCCCGGCCCGCTCGCGGCTAGTGACAATCACCGCGTAGTGTTCCGCAGCTGCGGGATCGACCGGCAGGACCTGGTCTGCGAAGGCCGCGTGCTCTGACACCGACCCCATGAGCGCGAAGACTTTTGGGCCTGACAGGCACATTTGTTTACGTGATCATGATCCCCGGCGCTGCGGTACGCTCGCAGGAGTTACGTTTAGACCTAAACGAGGAGATGCGCATGCGTAGCGTCGTCGTGACCGGAGGCGGGACCGGCATCGGAAGGGCCGTCGCCGCCGCCTTCATCAAGGCCGGAAACGAGGTGGTCATCACCGGCCGCCGCAGCGCGCCGCTCGCCGCCGCGGCAGCGGAACTGGGAAACGGGGCCCGAGCGGTTGCCTTCGACGCGTGCGACCCCGCGCAGGTCGAGCGCGCGCTCGCCGACCTTCCGCAGCAGGTCGACATACTGGTCAACAACGCCGGCGGCAACACCGACATCGGCGCGCCCGAGCCTGCCAGCCTCGTCGAAGTGGCCGCTGCCTGGCAGGCCAACATCGATGCGAACCTGCTGTCGGTCGTCCTCGTCACGACCGCACTGCGCGACAGGCTCTGCCCGGGCGGGGCGGTGATCAGCTTGAGTTCGATCGCGGCCCACCGCGGTGGCGCCGGGTCCTACGCCGCCGCAAAGGCCGCAGTCGAGGCGTGGAACCTCACCCTCGCCGCGGATGTCGGATCCGACGGGATCACCGCGAACGTTGTCGCTCCCGGCTACACCGAGGGCACCGAGTTCTTCCGCGGCGGCATGACTGACCAGCGCAGGTCTGCGCTGATCGGGCAGACTGCTAACAGGCGCGCCGGAACCGCCGAGGACATCGCGGCGACTGTCGTGTTCCTCGCCTCGCCGGGCGCCAGCCACATCACCGGGCAGACGATTCATGTGAACGGCGGCGCGCTGAGCAGGGTTTAGCCGGCGCGCGGCTCGCGGCTCGCGGGGGATGACATGGCAAACGCCGGGCTCAGGCTGATCGGCATCGACATCGGCGGGACACGGAGTCGTGCCCGCCTGTGGGCGGGCGGGCGGATTGCCGCCGAGAGCGAGGGCCCGAGCGCAAGCATGCCGGCCGCGGGCGCTGATGCCGCGAAAGCTGCCCTCGAGGCCGTTCTCGCCGGGCTGCACCTCGACCCGGCGCACCCGGTCGATGCGATCTGCGCGGGCTCTGCCGGGCTGAGCGTGCCCGGCGCGCGGGAGTTCTTGCACGAGCAGTTCGCCCCGCTGACGCGGTCCGGGCTGGTGGTGATTGTCAGCGATGCCATGCTCGTCCTTCCCGCAGCGGGCCTGGACGACGGCATCGCGGTGATCTGCGGCACCGGAAGCGTTGCCGTGGGTAAATTCCGGGAACGCGCACTACAGACTGGCGGCTGGGGGTACCTGCTCGGCGACGAGGGCGGCGGCTACTGGATTGTCCGTGAGGCACTGCGCACGCTGCTGGCGCGACGCGAGCAGGGCCGCCCCGCCGGGGACCTGGGACGCGAGATGCTCTCGGCGACAGGCTCGGGTGATCTCGCCGCTCTCCAGCGCCGTTACTACGCTCAGCCGCACGTCCCTGGCGACTGGGCGCGGCTGGCGAGGCTCGTGCTGGAGAGCGCCGACCCCGCTGCTGCCCAGGTCACTGCCAGGGCCGCCGACGCCGCGGCGGCGCTGGCCGCGGAGGCCGCTCGGCTGCTGGACCCGCCTGGACGTTTCGCGGTCGTGCTGGCTGGCGGCCTGATGGCCAACGTGTCGTTCCGGCGTGCTGTCGCAGATCGCGTCATGATGACGTCGTCGCGGGCTGACGTCCGCATGCTGGAGGACCCTCCGGTCGCCGGAGCGATCAGGCTGGCCGGTCATGCCGCCGGTCAGATCTCCGGGCTGCGGTAAGCCTCTGCTGCGCGACGGGATGGCGTGCGCCGGCTTAGCTCGCGGCCGTGTTGAGCCTGGTCCACTGTTTGACGGCGGCGGCGGACCAGTCCGAGTGGCGCGATGCGAAGAGTGTGGCGGCCGTTGCGCCGCTCCAGCCACGTGGCAGCAACTGGGCCGGGAGACCGGGGTCGATCGACGGAAACCGGCGCCAGGCATGGACCAGCTCGATCAGCCGGGTGAGCGGATCGGGGGCAGCCGCCAGCGCGAACTCGGCCAGGAACGCCTCGTACTGTTGCTCGATCGCGGGCAGATCCCAGGCCTGGCCAACGAGCGTGGCTAGCTCACCGCCGCCCCGGTGCGCGGCGGCGAAGATCTGCCCGTCGGTGACGCCTGCCTGACGCAGTACCTGCCCGACCTCGGCGCTGCGCTCGGTGTGCGTGGTGATCCACACGCCCGGCGCGGGGCTGCCCAGGCCCGCCCAGCTGAGCCGGGTGCGCAGCACGTGCCGCGCGGGCCGGTCATGTTCGGGCACTCTGGCCAGCACCAGCAGCCATGAACCGTCCCAGCTGCGTTGCGAGCCCGCGAAGGCATAGATCCGCTCAGTGCCCTCGGTGAGCAGCCGGTCGCCGTCTGGCGTCAGCGACCACCGGGTGCGCCGGCCACGGCGCTCGGGCCTGATCCAGCCGTCAGCGGCGGTCCGGGCGAGTGCCTGCCGGGAGGCTTTCTCCTCCACTCCGAGGCGGCCGAACGTCTCGATGACCGCTGATGTCCATGCCGAGCCGCCGGTGGGCAGCACGAACTCGCCAAGGACCGTGAAGAGCAGGCCGCGCGCGCTTACGGCGCCTGCGGCATGCCGGCGCGACAGAGTCGGACCGGG
>Ga0335072_10008215_pt1 | contig 15141 bp, 11 predicted proteins | sample Lox_Sample_21_FD_206725 | JGI IMG/M metagenome (GOLD analysis project Ga0335072, IMG submission 206725) | Soil microbial communities from Loxahatchee National Wildlife Refuge, Florida, United States - Lox_Sample_2.1 | ecosystem: Environmental > Terrestrial > Soil > Wetlands | place: USA... | reverse complement strand
GTTTCTCGATCGGGGCTATGCCGTTGTGGCAACCTCGCGTAACGTGAAGAAGGCGTCGCTGCCCTCTTCAGACAAGCTCGCGCTGGTAGACGGCGACATTGGTCAGGCGTCGACCGCTGAAGAAGTGATGAAGGCCGCGATCTCGAAGTTTGGTTCTATCGATCACGTCGTGAACAACGCGGGCATCTTTATCGCCAAGCCTTTTGTTGACTACACCGCGGAGGACTTCAAGGCTCTGGTGTCAACCAACCTGGAGGGATTTCTCAACGTGACGCAACTGGCTGTAAAGCAGATGCTCAAGCAGGGAAGAGGCGGCAGCGTGACCACAATTACCACGTCGCTGGTCGACAATCCGAATGGAGCGCTTACATCGTCAGTGGCAATGATCACCAAGGGCGGCCTGACCGCGATCACCGGCAGTCTCGCGACCGAATACGCGAAGCAGAATATTCGCTTCAATGCAGTCGCGCCCGGCATTGTGGATACGCCGCTTCATAAGAACAACCCTAAGGAGTTCCTTAAGACGCTTTCTCCCATGGGAACCATTTCCGATGTAAAGGACATCGCGGACGCAGTTGTGTACCTCACAGAGGCGCGGCACGTGAACGGCGAGGTACTGCATGTAGACGGGGGCGCGCACCAGGGCAAATGGTGAGCCATTGAACCTGAATAGCACACCTGAAAGTCGCATCGAGGGCTTGGGCATTCGCATTCCAGAGGAGCCCAAGCCTCGGGGTGCGTATGAGAAGTCCCATCAAAGTTCCTATCACGGTCGAAATTGTTTTTGAAGTCTCAAATTAAGTTACTGTCACAAGGGAAGAACGCAATGACTCGTCATTCTCTCGTTTCGTGGAAGACAACCAGGGTCACGAAGAAATTGGGCATCGACCTCCCGATTGTGCAGGGGGCTCTGGGTGGATTCTCGACCCAGAAACTCACGGCGGCGGTGTCGAACTACGGCGGGCTGGGCTCCTTTGGTGCGCTCAATCTCAGTCCTGAGGCGATTCGGGACGCAATTGACGAGATTCGTTCGCTCACTCAGAAGAGCTTCGCAGTCAACTTGTGGGTTTCAAAGGAAGACGAGGGCGCGTTCACGTCTACCGAGCAGGATTTCGAACGGAGCCTTAGCCGGCTTGCTCCTCACATCCGCGCATTCGGCGGCACGCCGCCTGCCTACAGCCCGTATAGGCCCATCCGCTTTGAAGACCAGATGCGCGTTCTTATCGACGCAAAGGTTCCGGTATTCAGCTTCATTTACGGCATCCCTCCCGCGGAGCTGCTGGATGAATGCCGGCGGCTGGGTATCGCGATCATCGGGACCGCAACTACAGTGGCTGAAGCCAAAGCGCTTGCCGATGCGGGTGTCGACATGGTTGTAGCCTCGGGCTTTGAAGCGGGCGGGCATCGCGGCTCCTTCCTCAAACCCGCCGAAGATTCCTTGACGGGCACCATGTCGCTTGTTCCCCAGGCCGTCGACGCAATCGATCTGCCCGTCATCGCTGCCGGTGGAATCGCGGACGCGCGTGGAGCTGTGGCTGCATTCGCGCTTGGAGCGGAGGCAATTCAGATGGGAACGTTTTTCCTTGCCACTGTGGAGTCAGGAGCCAGCGAGCTGCATCGCCAGGCAATTCTGAACTGCAGGACGACCGTAACCGGGCTGACCCGCGGCTTCACGGGCCGCCTCGCTCGCGGTATCAAAAACCGATTGATGGATGAAATGAACCGGCCCGATGCGGTCATTCTGCCTTATCCATTGCAGCGCTCTGTTGTGGGCAGTTTGTCGAATGCGGCTCTCAAAGCCGGGCAGGGACGCTATATGCAGATGTGGTCAGGGCAGAGCGCCTCACTGGTACGCTCCAGTCAGGTTGTCCCCGCTCTCGATCTCCTGGTGGAAGAAATATCGGGCATCGCCGAGCGAGTAGCCGGATGGGGGCGAGAGAGCGTCGAAAGATTGTGACGTGGGGTCAGGCGCGCTTGATTCACGCGTCTCGGGGACTCGCGTCTGAGAAGCCAGCGTTCATCGCACGACTTGTGGTTGCCGTCGGTCCCCGCTTTCGCAACGCGAGAACCACAAACGTTCCCATGCAAACCACCGAGACGAAAGCCGAAGCCAACAGAATCTGCTCGGATTGCCACGCCCTGCCCGACGCATCCGTCACAATTGCCGGCGCAGAATGCGACGCGAGCTGCAGGACATTCCCGGCAGCGCACAATGCATAGAACGCAGGTGCCGGCCAAACCGGAAAGCCGTCCAACTCGCGTTCGCTCACGACGCCGCGCCGCAGGCAAAGCCCAAACAGCAGGTTAATGAGGAATACAGTCCCGAACCATCCGAGGTAATTCGACAGCGGCACGCCAAACCACGCGCCACCTTCGTACCAGATCCATCCGTGCAGAATTGTCGACCAAACGGGGTCCTGCGCAACATCCCACGTAGTCATAATCAGGCTGGCCAGCAGTGGCAACACAATGATCGATCGCGATGAGCGCCCGGCGACACCTGCGTCCAGAATCATCCGCGCCAGCATCCACGAAACATAAGCCATGCCGATGTACGCCAGGCCCAGCAGCAACGGAACATCTCCGATCTTCGGCCCCATCAGTTCGAGAAACCGGTATCGCCCGAAAGGGAAGCCCGTGGCGACGCCAACGTTTTCAATCACGTTGCCCACTGCGAGGCAGATGGCCGCAAACACGAGCATTCCCCGCCATCCGTGGCGACGCGATCCAAGGGCGAATGCAAACGCCGCCGCTGAAAGCACGTCGAGCGCAACAATCCAAAGATGTGGAATCGTCCCGGAGAAGACTTCGAGCACTCTTGCGCACGCGTATGCAGCCAGAATCGCCAGGAGCACAATCTTGGTCTTGCGGAATTTCAGCATGCCGGGTTTGACTCTTATCGGCGAAGGAATGTTACCTGGCGACTCGCCCCGCGAATCGTGTCCGTGCCTCAATCGTACCGCTCAAACACAATCTGTTTGCGGTGCCAGCCAAATTCCGCCAGCTTCTCGCGCACGCTTGAAACCATGAAGTTCAGTCCGCAGGTGTAGGCATAAATATCGAAGACAAGCTCATTCGGCGGAGTCGTGGGTTCGATGGGATCGACCGGCAGTTTCTGGCCCAGTTTCGCGGCGCGTTCCTGGACTATGCGCGTAACGTGGTCCTGCACGTATCCGCGCAGGCCAGTCCAACTATCCTGCGCGCGGCTCAATGTCGGCAAATAGTGAAAGTTGGGCACCCTGGCCGCGAGCTTTTCAAATTCTTCCTGGTAATAAATGTCGGTCTCGTATCGTGTCCCGTATACCAGCCAGATATCCTTGCCCTCGCTGCGGTCTGGCCCGTCCTCAGGGAAGAGCCACTGCGCGAAGGCGCGCATGGGCGCAACGCCCGTGCCTGTCGCAATCAAAATGGAATCTGTTATGGGCTCATGCAGCACAAAGTGGCCGTGCGGTCCATGAATCTGGACCGTTCCGCCCGGAGGCAGATCTGTGAGGTCGGCCAGGTGGTTCGAGAAGAATCCATTCTCAACGCGATTGACGCAAAGGTCGAAGTGATTTTCGCGCGGAGCCGAGGCAATCGAGTAAGCGCGCGTCTGCTGCTTGCCGTTTTTGTCGGGCGCAACCGCTGAAACAAACTGGCCGGGCGCAAACTTGAAGTACTCCATGCTGTCGACTGCAAAGTCGAAGTGGTAGCACTGGGCGACCTCTGAAATGCAGATTTTTTGCTCAAGACGCGCGGTAACAGTCTCACGTGCCAAGGGAGATTTCTCGCTTTGCAGGGAAAATGGAGGCCTGAGGGAACGACGTAAAAGCCGCAAGCCATCCTTGCGGCGATTATAAGTTGTCAGGGGTGCAGGGTGTCACAATGCGGGGCGCGACAATGCGGCCGTCGAACGCACGTGCGTGCCGTGGGAATCGGCGTTGTGAGAATCGGCCCCCATTATCCAGGGTATGCCCCGACGATGTAGCCCTCGAGCGCCTGAATCGTATGTTCGTGCCCGGAGATCACCCACCTGACCAGGTCGCCCATCGAAACCAGGCCAATTACTTCGTCGCCTTCGAGCACCGGCACATGGCGAAAGTCATGGCCCGTCATCATTGTCATGCAATCGTCAACCGTTTGCAGCGGCGTTACGTACTTAACCGGGCTGGTCATGATTTCGCTCACCAGTGTCTCTTTTGAAAGGTGACCCTGCAGTACGCCCTTGCGCGCGTAGTCGCGTTCCGAGAGGATCCCAACCATCTTGTTATCGGTGAGTACGAGCAGGGCTCCCACGTTATACCTCGCCATCAATTCCAAAGCTTCGTACACCGATTGCTCAGGCGCAACCGAAAGAACCTTCCTGGGTCCCTTGTGCTTCAGCACGGTTGCAATCGAGTCTGTAATTTTCATGGGAACCTCCTGTTGGTCGCGATCGAGACTCGGGGATCCGTCGTCTACGTCTTAGCTATGATGCTGAAAACACGCCCTGCGTTCCGTGCTCCGCCTGTCGTGTGACGGCGAGCGGAAGCTAAAGAAACGAATGGGCCGGCGCCAAACTCCGGTACCGGCCGATGCAGCAGTATAGCGCGGCATGAGTGCGATCGTCTTTTTTTACTGTAAGTTTTTTCGGGCCGCGAGCCATGGGCTCGGCTAAAGGACTTACCGGCTCCCACTCTCGACGGGCACGCTGCGCAGCCCTAACGGACTGCGTCAAGCCGGAATGCAGCAGCTTTGAAGTCACCCCTGAAACCCTCGTCCATCTCCATTCCATGGTTCATCCACCACGCGCCCGAGGCCGCGGCCGGACTGCCCGAGCCGAGCTTGCCTTCGATTGCGCTCACGGTGTACTGCCGGGCGGGGTCAAGCCCCTTGAGCTTGAGGAGGGGGAAACCACGCCCCTGTTGCGTTGAATGGATGAAAGCGAAGACCACCGACTGGCTCTTATCGCCGTTCACCGTCTGCGTCGCAGAAAACTCGCTGCCATTCCGCGGAGAAATGAGCCGGTAAAGGTCGCCCTGCACAATTGTGCTTTGCACCTGGTGGTAGGCAGCAATCAGGCGCTTTACCGTCGCGGTATCGTCCCCATTCCACTTGGCAATATTGGCGCCAATACCCAGCGACCCCTGCATCGAGCTCAGCATCCGGTAAGTGAGCGAGGTTGTGCGGCCATTGTTGAGCCAGTGGGGTGAGTCTGTTACCCACGCCATCATGATTTGAGGCGTATAGGCGTAGGTGAATCCGTCCTGCTGGCTCAACCGGTCGAATGGATCGGTATTATCCGAAGGCCAAACCTGATCTACATAGCGAAGGATTCCCAAATCGATGCGCCCGCCGCCCCCTGAGCAGTCTTCAATCTCGATATTCGGATGCCGCTTGCGCAACTCGTCGAGTATTGCATAGAGGTTTTGGGTGAAATCAACGTACACCGCTTTTTGCTCGCCCGCCGGCATTTGATCCCATCCTGGTTCGCTCCAGTTGCGGTTGTAATCCCACTTCAGAAGCGAAATGTCATTGTCGGTGAGCAGCTTGTCGAGGAAGCCAAGCACATAGTCGCGCACGTCGGGCCGAGCCAGATTCAGCACAAGCTGGTTGCGCTGCTCGGTTCGCGGACGGCCCGGAAAGTTCAGCACCCAGTCAGGATGTTTGCGATAGAGATCAGAATCGGGATTCACCATCTCCGGCTCGACCCAAAGACCAAAACTCATTCCCAGCGAATGAACCTTATCGATCAGCGGCTTCAGTCCATGCGGAAACTTCTCAGGATTCACATACCAGTCTCCCAATCCGGCGTGATCGGTTTTGCGCTGCCCAAACCATCCATCGTCCATCACAAAGCGGTCCACGCCCAGCGCAGCGGCCTTTTCGGCGAGAGCCATCTGTCCGGCCTCGCTCACATTCATTTCTGTCGCTTCCCAGGAGTTGTAGATAACCGGGCGTGGTTTGGGCGTCGGCGATTGCTGCGTGGCCGCGGTCCGCGGCAAAATCCTGGTGAGCTCAAATTTGTGCAGCAGCCGTGAAGCGCCGCCCAGCCCCTGGTTTGTATAGCCACCGCAAAACACCGGCGATTCGAGCTTTTCTCCCGGATGCAGCACGAATCCAAAATCGAACGGATTGAATCCTCCCGTCACGCGCACCGAATCCAGTTGATCGCGCTCGATAGTAATTCTCCACGACCCACTCCACGCAAGCGCGCCGAACCACACTTCGCCGTTGTTTTCATCTGAATCTCCAAGCTGCAACGCGAACCACGGATTAGCCTGGTGGCCCGTCGATCCCCGCCGGCTCTCAATCACTCGCGCGCCGGCGTCAAGCGTTTCCTGCGTGAGGTTCCATTCTCCCGCCCAACGGCCGGTAAGGTAGTTCAGCGTGTAATGCGCCGCAGGCAATCGCCATGCGGCTGCCGCCGCCTGCTCCACTGTAACCGGCTCTCTGCCGCGATTCTCGATGGTTGCTGAGCGTGCCAGAACTCCTGTTGCCGCATCCATTGAGTAATGCAACGTGACGTAAATCGGCCGCTCAATGTCTTTCAGCACCACGTCGACTCCGTCGGCCTTTATGGTGTGACTCTCGTAGTGCAGCACCAGGTCGCGGTTGCCATCGGCAAACGTGATCTTCAACGCAGGCTCAACAAACAATCCGGCGCCCCAGCCGGCATATTCCTGTGGAGTATTGGAGTAGGAGTCGTCGAACGACGCCCACTCTCTCGCGGCGACGGGCTGCGAAAACGTATCGCTGGCTGCGAGTCTTCCTCCCCAGTACATCTGCTGCAGCTCGCCACGGGCATTCACGCCAAACGCGTAAGTGGTATTGCCGGCGTCGAGGCGAAAAACCTGTTGAGACTGGTCGAATGAGACCGTAGCCGGTTGCGCGACCCCAATGTTTACTGTGATAGCTGCCAGAATGATGCCGCAGAGCGCCTTCGTCATGAGCCGGATTCTCCCGTTCAAATCCTATGGCTTCGCGAGGCAACTTTGGGGAAAATTGTCATACGTTTACAATGCGGAATCCGGCGCCACGGCGCAGGTATCATTTCTGAAAACCGAGCATCTACCCCATGCAGCGACGGTCCCGGAAGGACCATATGCAGTATCGATTCCAGTAATTTTGGTGCCGAAGAAGGGACTCGAACCGCGGCATTTTGGAACCTTTTGAAATCAAACCACTTAGAAGCATAAGCCGTTGATTGGCTTAGAGTTACTTCTGCTTTTCATTCCAAGCGTTGCCAGCGGCTTCCAGTCGCTGCCAAGCCCAAATCATACCAAAAGTAGTAACAAATAGTAACAAACTGTCGACGACTTTCGGCGAAAGCCCTCCGGCGCAACTCGGCGACAGCCATCATAGCGCAGACGCGACGAAGCCCATACATCAACGTTGAACTGTCGCGAATGTGGAGATCGACTCCGGACAAGCACGACGTGCTTCGCGGCGCTTGTTCACGTCAACGCACAACGAAGATCAACCTCGTGGAGATTGATTTGTGACCGCTGGAATCCGGTCACCCTTCCTGCCAGCCAGGCGGAGCGCCACACATACCCCGAATGCGTCTAATTCGCGTCGAGACCGAGCTGCGGCTCACAGTTCGCGAATCGCAGTCACAGGGTTGCGGCGCATCGCTCGATGCGCGGGGAGGTAACATGCTGCCAAAGACATTGCTCCCAGCAGCATGACGACGGAAACTACGGTGACGGGATCGTTGGCGCCGATTCCGTACAACAGCCGGACGATAAGACGTGTCAGTCCCAACGCAAATGCCAATCCCAGCGCCAGCCCAATGCCTGTGAGCCACAATCCCTGCACCAGCACGAGCCGCAGCACGTCCACACGGGAAGCACCTAAAGCCATTCGTACTCCGATCTCGTGGGTCCGCATTTGGGTTCGATAGGTCACCACTCCGTAGATTCCGGTTACTGCAAGAACCAGCCCGATCAGCGCGAACATTCCGGCCAGGGCGCTCTCGATCACGGCGAAACTGCTCGCTATCTGGGTGCTCTCACGCATCGGACGCACATCGAAAACAGGCAGCCTTCCATCGATTTCGTGAATGGCGTTTTCCAATGGCGTTGCGAGGTCGGCCGGATTCCCTGCGGTCTCGACCTGCACGATCGTTTCGTACCCCACCTGGAAAAAACTCATATACACCATGGGTTCCGGGGTCTCATTTACTAACATATGTGTCGAATTTTTCGCGACGCCGACAACCGTGAAAGCGCGGCCCCACACCATGAGTTTCTTTCCCAGCGGATCCTGTCCCGGCCAGTAGCGCCTCGCCGCAGTCTGATCCACGATGAGAACCCTCGGAGCCTTTTCATCGTCATCCGGCGTAAACTCGCGTCCTTCCAGAATGGGTATATGAAGGGACTCGAAATACCGCGGGCCCACCTCGGCGTGGTACACCTGCAAAGCTTCATGCGGGTGTGGCACATACCCTTCCGGATATGCGTCCTCGCCCTTGTGGCTCAGGGTCATAGGAATCCAGTCCGTAAAAGACGCAACCTCCACGCCGGGCAATGCCGACACGCGATCAAGTATCTTGTGGCGGATAGCCTGTTCCTCGTCGCCGGTGTAACCGGCGATATTCAGCCCCACGGTAGCAGTGAGAATGTGGCCCTGCTCAAATCCGGGATTCGCGCCGGCGAGATTCTTGAGTGTCCGCAGAAAGAGCGCGGAGCACACCAGAAGTGGAAGTGAAAGCGCGATTTGCGCCACCACCAGCCCGCTGAGCAATCTCCGGTTGCGTGAGCCGCTGGAGATACTTGCCGACTCTGCCTTGAGTATCTCAACGGCCGGCGCGTGAGACGAACGCCAGGCGGGGAGCGCGCCGCACAGCATGCCGGCCAACAGGGAAAACACTGCGATCCCGATCGCGACCTTATAGTCCATGGTCCCGTTCACGATGACGGGATTCGAGTTCGCCGGAAAGAACCATGCGAAGGTCTTCGATGTCCACGCTGTCAACGCCAGCGCCGCGGCTCCTGCGACGATGGAAAGCACCACGCCCTCCAGCACCATCTGCCGCACCAGTTGCATGCGGTTCGCCCCAAGCGACTGCCGGATGGCAAGCTCACGCCGCCGGGCTACAAACCGCACCAGCGTGAGCGTAGCCACGTTCGCGCAGGTCAGCAATAGCACCACAGCGGCAAAGGCCAGCAGAATGGGCAGCGTCGCCGCCATGTATCCGTTGGCGCCGAATGGCGAACGCCACATGGGATCGAGCGTGATGCGGTTGTCGCCCAGATGATCGTCCGGATACGCCGTCACAATGTGGTGCATCAGGGTGTCGAGATCCTGGGTCGCCTGGCCAATGTTCACGCCGGGCCGCAATCTTCCTACTACGTTCAGCCACACCGCACCACCACCGCGATGCGTTATCCGCCACACACTCGACCCGAGGGGATTGAGCGTTATCCACAGATCCTGACGGATTCCGGGCATTGCTCCAACAAACCCTTCCGGCGCCACACCGATCACCGTCACAGGATGCCGTGCGAGCTCGATCGACTTGCCCACAATCGCCGGGTCTCCGGCATAACGCGTCTTCCAAAGCGAATAGCTCAGGACCACATAGGGAACCGCATCTGGACGCGTCTCTTCTTCAGGCAGAAAGAAACGCCCCAGCACGGGCCTGATGCCGAGCACGTCGAAATAATTCGCCGACACGTTCGCAATATAGGCGCGCTCCGGCTGTGCGCCGCCGGTCAGAGTGATCCAGTCGTGGTGATACGCAAGGATTCCGTCGAAGGTGTGGTTCTGCTCGCGTAGGTCGCGATAGTCAAGATACGAGAAGGGCGGAGTCGGAGAGAAGTTACGTTCACCACGCTGCAGGCTCACAAGCTCGCTCGTGTCTCGCGCGCCGGGAATCGGACGCAACATGGTGCCGTCAATCCAACTGAACACCGTGCTGTTGGCACAGATTGCCACAGCCAGCATCGCCGTTGAAGTGATCGTAAAGCCGGGGCTCTTGCGCAGTTGCCGCAGCGCGTAACGGAGATCCCTGCCCAGTTGTTCAAGCCAGCTTTGGCCCCACATGTCGCGCGTCACTTCCTGCACCAGGGCAATGTTTCCGAACTCCCGCATTTCCGCTTGCCGCGCGGCCTCCGCCGTCTCGCCGCGCGCCACGCGATCTCGAATCGCCATCTGCAAATGCGCATCGATCTCTTCCTGCAATTCGTGCTTGCGCCGCTCAGAACCGAAGCTTGGAATCCACTTCACGACTCACTCTCCTTCGGCTTGACGTACATCACCGACCCAATCGCTTCAACAATTCGCTCCCATCTGCCCAGATCCGAGGCCAACTGCTTTTTCCCTTTGGCCGTGATTCGGTAGTATCGCGCTCTTTGTTTGCTCTCTGACTGCTTCCACTCAGACTGCACCCAGCCCTGACGCTCTAACCGATGGAGGGCCGGATACAGTGAGCCGGTCTCCACCTGAAGCACGTCTCCGGATCGCAAACGCAAAGCCTGGACAATGCCATATCCATGCTGCGGCCCCCATTGCAGGGTCTGAAGAATGAGCATGTCGAGCGTTCCCTGCAACAGGTCAATCCGATTCTTATACTGTTCTTTTTCGCCCATGGATGTAGACACTCTACTCCTAATGGAGGTAGATCGTCTACTCTGTTTTGTGTAGCCCAGCGAGCACCTTTTCCTGCTCAGCAGATTTCAAAGTCCGTCAATTCTCAGGACGAGAATTGGTGATTCTGTATTGGCGCGCTAAATCGTCAACTCACTCGTCGAGTCAGATTTGTAACGACAAGTCTTAGTGCTGTATCTGGAGCGCCCCGCGGTGCAACGGTGCGCAATTGGATGCTCTTTGGTGGGGCGCTTCGGATACAGCGACTTGAAGAAAGCCGCCCTCATGGAATCTACTCTCTATCTGCGTAGACTCAACCCTTCCAGTTTTGTAGTCCGTACCCCAACCATTGCCGACAAGGCAGCCTAAATTTTCATGGCCTGCATGTCATCGGCAATCTCCAAGCCGATGCCGCTGAAGCTGCTGCTGATCTGTCGTGCTCGACGCAGAGCTTCATCCACATTCGGTAAGATGTTGTCTCGGCCGACCTCTTTCAACACGTCGGCTTGGAACAGCAAGTCGGCCGGTTGATCCCGGGCACCACACAGCAGAAGCGTGCGACCCGTCTTTCGCATTCGCCCGGCAAATACTTCGAGAGCGTGAAGCCCGGTGGCATCAAGAGCAGTCATGTTCCGCAGCCTCAAGATCACAATCGTGGGAAACACGCCGAGATCTTCGGTGGCTTCCTCAAGCTTTTGAGTGGTGCCAAAGAGGAATGGCCCATGGATGCGAAGGATTGCCACGTTCGGGGGTATCTCCTTGTCCTGGAGGATATGAGCCTTGCCGTCCTGCAAGTATTCCTCGGTGACTGGCGCTACTGTGGTGGTCTCGGCGATCCTATAGATGTAGAGCAGGGCGGCGAGAGCCATTCCTACTCCAACCGCAACGGTAAGATCGGCAATGACGGTGAGCGCAAACGTCACCGCCCACACAGCGATATCGGCTTTCGCCAGCCGCAGCACTCCACCAATCTCCCGCCATTCGCCCATGTTCCACGCCACAACAAAAAGCACTGCCGCTAGCGTGGCCAGTGGAATAAACCGCGCCAGGGGAGCGGCGGCCAGCAGAATTACGAGCAGAGTGAGCGAATGGATTATCCCTGAGACGGGAGTCAGCGCACCAGAACGGATATTGGTTGCAGTGCGTGCGATTGCTCCAGTTGCAGGAATACCGCCAAATAGAGGTGAGGCGATGTTCGCCAATCCCTGTGCAACAAGCTCGACATTGGAATTGTGACGGTCTCCGGCCATGCTGTCGGCAACCACGGCCGAGAGCAGGCTCTCAATCGCTCCCAGCAATGCCACAGTAAACGCAGAGGGCAGAAGAGGTACGATGTGCTCCGCGTGCAGGTGAGGCAGGGTGAACGGGGGCAACCCCTGCGGAAGCCCGCCAAACTTGGTCCCAATGGTTTCGACATGCAGATGGAGGAGCGCCGCGGCTGCCGTACAGGTTAGTACCGCGAGAATCGAGCCGGGTATGCGGCGATTGATGCGTGGCCAAAGGAGAATGATCACCAGTGTTGAACCGGCAATTGCAACGGTGTGCCACTGCACAGTGCCGATGCTCTCTGCCAGAACCTTCATGCGTGGCAGAAAGCTGCTGGGCACGGGACCTGTTCTCAATCCAAGGAAGTCCTTGATCTGGGTCGACGCGATAAGCAGCGCAATGCCATTGGTGAAGCCAATGATCACCGGCCGCGGGATGAACTTGACGGCCGCTCCCAGTCCAGTGACGCCCATAATCAGGAGCAGGGCACCGGCCATCAGCGTAACAAGCGATAAACCTCCCAGCCCGAAGCGGGACACAATCCCTGCAACGATGACCACGAAGGCTCCGGTAGGGCCTCCGATCTGAACACGTGAGCCCCCCAGTGCGGATATCAGAAATCCTGCGACCACTGCTGTATATAACCCTGCCTGCGGCGTAACGCCGCTTGCGATTCCGAAGGCCATCGCGAGCGGGAGTGCCACCAGTCCGACGGTTATTCCTGAGGCCACGTCATGACCAAAGTGCCGAGGAGAGTAGTTGCGAAGTGCAGTAATCGATCGGGGAAGCCACTGTTCTGGAACGTGCACTAGCGACGCACCTCAGCCTTCTCGAGTTCCTTGAGCATAGCCATGGATTCACCCACCTGATTCTGGAAATAGCGTCGCATCAGGTCGAGCATTTTGAAGATGAGAGGATCCCTTACCGAATAGAACACCTGATTACCGGCTTTGCGCGTCCCCACGATTTGACGCGCGCGTAGTATCGCAAGATGCTGCGATAAATTCGCTTGTTCGAGATCAAGTCTCTCCACAAATGCTCCCACTGTGAGTTCACCTTCCCGCAACTGGTCAAGGATCGCGATGCGTGTCGAATGCCCGAGGGCCTGGAAGATTTCGGCTTTGAATTGGCGTAGCGAATCTGGCATGTTATCTATTATATTCGAACCTTCGAATATGATGCAGCCTGGGGCGAAGATCACTTTGCCCCAAGTCGCCAATGCGCCCATCGAACGAGTGTGGATGAGTGATTCGTCCTGTTGGCGACAAATTGAAGCCCAACAGGTTCCGATCAGGCGTATTTTGAACATCCGCCAGCTATGGCACTGATCTCTGATTTACTTCCGCTGAGACGCCAACAACAGAAAACCCCGGGGGTTGTCTCTTCCTTAGCGATGAAGCTTGCGGTTCGTGCACTCACACGTAGACCAACTGTAATAGGGAAACATGTTGCGTTCCAGATCAGTATTTCTGGCGCCGAGTCCGCGAATGATAAAGTTCTTGCATGTTTTCGGCAACGCAGGACCACCCCACACGCCGTGAGCTTCTCGCGGGCCTGGCCGCAGTCTCGGCCGCCTCGGCTTTTCCCGCCGCGCTAAGCGCCCAGAACTCTGCGCCCTCGCTCTGCTTCACGTCGGCCGTGGACATGGCCGCGATGATCCGCGCCAAGAAGCTGTCGGCTCGCGAAGCTCTCGCCGAGCACCTCAACCAGATCGATCGCGTCAATCCGCAGGTCAACGCCATCGTCACCTTGATTGCCGACCAGGCCACCGCAGACGCGGCCCGCGCCGACGAGATGCAGGCGCGTGGCGAAACGCTGGGCCCGCTGCATGGTTTGCCCGTGGCCCACAAGGACCTTCTCGAAACCGCCGGCGTCCGCACCACCTTCGGCTCGCCCCTCTTCAAAGACAACGTGCCCACACACGACAACCTGCTGGTCACGCGCATGCGCGCCGCCGGCGCCATCTTCCTTGGAAAAACCAACGTCCCCGAGTTCGGCGCCGGCTCGCAGACCTTCAACCGTGTCTTCGGCGCAACCCTCAACCCCTATGACCTCACGAAGACTTGTGGCGGCTCCTCCGGCGGGGCAGCGGTGGCGCTCGCCTGCGGCATGGTTCCGGTGGCCAGCGGCTCGGATTCCGGCGGGTCGCTGCGCAATCCTGCCGCCTGGTGCAATGTCGTCGGCTTCCGTCCCTCCATCGGCCGCGTGCCCAATCCCTCAACCCACTTGGGCTGGTCCACCCTCGCAACCAACGGATGCCTCGGCCGCTCAAGCGCCGATCTGGCCCTCGCGTTGAGCACGATCGCAGGCCCCGACATCAACACGCCGCTTTCCATCAATGAGCCCGGAAGTCTCTTCGCGCGCCCGCTGGAACGCAACTTCAAAGGCGTGCGTGTGGCGTGGTTCAAAGAGCTGAACGGCATCCCCATCGATCCGCGCGTCCGAAGCGTCGTCGATGCGCAGCGCGGGGTTTTTGAGTCTCTGGGCTGCATCGTGGAGCAGGCCGAGCCGGACTTTGCCCCCGCTGAAATCTCTTACCGCATTTTGCGCGCCTGGACCTCCGGCGCTGCCTACGGCAAGGGACTTCAGCTCCATCCGGACGGCTTCAAGGACACACTCACGGCCGAGATCAAAGAAGGCCTCGCGCTCTCCGGCTGCGAGATTGCCCGCGCAGAGATCGCGCACACCGACATTTGGCGCGGCTTTCAAACTTTCCTGGAAAGCTACGAGTACTTCATCCTCCCCACCACGCAACTGCCCCCCTTCGATGTCAACATACCGTGGCCCACGGAGATTTACGGGGTTCACTTGACCAACTACATCGACTGGATGAAAAGCTGCTGGTACATCTCCGCTACCGGCAACCCCGCTGCCTCCGTGCCCGCAGGCTTCACGCCCGCAGGGCTCCCCGTCGGCCTTCAAATCGTCGGCCGCGACAAGCAAGACTTCAGCGTGCTTCAACTCGCTCATGCCTTCGAACAGGCCACCAACTTTGCCAGACGGCGTCCGAAGATCGCCGTGTAGTGGTTGTGAAATCAAGGCCTAATCGCCAACGTGCGTTTCGAGCGAAGATCGATCTGGAAACGCGCATCGGGCTGTTACCAACAGTAGAGGAATTCGAGTCCCATCGCATCGCTAGACGTAAGCCGATATATCTGGACCTCATTCACGGTCCTCGGTAGCGGTCAGCGCCTGGTCTGGTTCGAGCACCATGGATCATCCTCATCACGGCGTTGGTGACTCTTGCCTGATCGAACGGCGCGACTCTGTCCATATAGAGCGCCGCCATTCCGTGGAGCAAGGCCCACAATTCATCTGCCAGGA
>Ga0335072_10008214_pt1 | contig 15142 bp, 11 predicted proteins | sample Lox_Sample_21_FD_206725 | JGI IMG/M metagenome (GOLD analysis project Ga0335072, IMG submission 206725) | Soil microbial communities from Loxahatchee National Wildlife Refuge, Florida, United States - Lox_Sample_2.1 | ecosystem: Environmental > Terrestrial > Soil > Wetlands | place: USA... | reverse complement strand
CGCCCTGCAAGCCCGCCGACCGCGAGAAGCTGATCGAACTCATGGAAGGCGTCGAGGACATCCCCGGCGCGGTGATGCATGAGGGCCTGCAATGGGAATGGGAATCCTTCCCGCAATATCTCGACGCACTCGAACGCCGTCCGCGCGACATCGACATCTGCGCCTTGCTCCCCCACGCCGCGGTGCGCGTGTTCGTCATGGGCGAGCGCGCGATCAACCTGGAGAACGCCAACCAGGGCGACATCGCCGACATGCGCGAGATCGCGCGCCAGGCGATGCTCGCGGGAGCCTTCGGCTTTTCCACGTCACGCAGCCTCAGCCACAAGACTCTGAAGGGCGATCCCACGCCCACCCTGCGCGCGCAGGAAGAAGAACTGACCGGCATCGCCATGGGTATGCGCGACGCCGGCACCGGCATGCTGGAAATCGTTTCGGAATGGGCGCCCGATCATCACGCCGAATTCGCCATGGTGCGCCGCGTGACGGAAGCCTGCGGCCGCCCCACCGTGTTCACGCTGACGCAGCGCCACAAGCGTCCGGAAGTCTGGCGCGACCTGCTGCGCCACGCCGACAAGGCGATCAGCGAGGGGGTGCCGATCCGCCCCGTCGTGGCGCCGCGTGCGATCGGCGTGCTGCTGGGACTGACCGGCAGCCAGAACCCGTTCTCCGGCACGCCCACCTACAAGTCGATTGCTCACCTGCCGCTGGCCGAACGCGTCCGCCGCATGCGCGATCCTGCGATCCGCGCGCAGATCCTCTCCGAGGACCCGAGCAAGGGAAGCACTTTTCCCTTGTTTCACCGCCTGGAATTCGCGCAGATGTTCCGCTTCGGCAACCCGCCGAACTACCAGCCGAAGCGCGACGACAGCCTGGCCGCGATCGCCGCGCGCGAAGGCCGCACGCCGCAGGACGTTGCCTACGATGCGCTGCTGGAAGAGGACGGCAACGGCTTCATCTACACGCCGCTCGGCAACTACGCGTATTATGATTTCACCGTCAGCGAAACGACATTGGCAGACCGCAACAGCATCATGGGTTTGGGCGACGGGGGCGCGCATGTCGCGTTCATCCTCGACGCCGGCTACCAGACCTGGCTGCTGGATTACTGGGGCAAGCAGCGCAAGCGCTGGGATATTCCGGAACTGGTGCGTCGCATTACTTCGGATACCGCCCACGCCGCCGGATTGCTCGACCGCGGCGTGCTGGCGGTCGGCAAGAAGGCCGACGTCAATGTCATCGACTTCGACCGGCTCGGCTGCGGTGCGCCGTACGTGGTCAGCGACCTGCCGGCCGGCGGCAAGCGCCTGCTGCAGAAGGTGCACGGCTACGAGACAACGATCGTCTCCGGCCGGATCACCTTCCGCGAAGGCGTGCCGACCGAAGCGCTGCCCGGGCGGCTGGTACGCGGCATGCAGGCGACGCTGGCCGCGTAACGCGTCGCGTCTCGCGCCGGTCCTACCGGCCGCCACCGGCCCGGCCATCGCAACATCGATGCCGGGCCGCGGCAACGGCGTTCGATGCGCGGCCGCGGTAGTCCTTGCTCAAGCCGTGGCCAGGCCATGACGCGCATCCCTATCCGGTCAGCGCAGGCACGGACTACAGCCGTATGCGCGGGCCACACACGCGGGCCGCCCCTGCGCTAACCGGATAGGGACAGTGAGGTAATGCCGTGCGGCCGGCTACCGCGCCTCGAAAAACACCTGCGAGGTGGCAAACGAAATCCACACGCGGCGTTGCGCATCGAGCCAATCGGCGCCGAGCAATGCGTCGACGATCGGCGCCACCCGCACCGGCGCCGCCCAGATCAGCGGCTGCGCTATCGTTTCGCCACCCACTTGCAAGCTGGCGAAGCGGTGGTGGTGCATCGGCGGCGCCTGGCGGCCCACACCCCGCACCACCGCGGCCGGGTCGCCCGCCAGCACCTGCTGGGTCAGCCCCAACCGGATCATCCCCGGCAGGGTTACCAGCGACGATGACGCGCCAGTATCGAGCAAGGCCGTCAGCCGGACACCGTTCAGCGCGATCGGCAGCACCATGGCATGCTGCATGGGGCTCGCCGCCATCACCGCCTGATACGGCGGCGGCCAGGGCAGGAAGCGCCCGCCGCAGCCATGCACGTCGTACAGCGTCAGCCGGCGCGCCGCCATGTCGAGTTCCAGATCGAACACCGACAGGAAGTCGCGTCCAAGCAATCCATCGACCTCGGTGTCCGCACCCATCCCGGGCAGATCACCCACGGTCAGGGTGATGTCGTGCGCGAGCGTGGCCCGCCGCAGCGCCACACCACCCAGTGTGATCGAGCGCGGATCGGCATCCGGATGTTCCACCACGCCACCGACTCCGCGCATCGTCGTCGCCACCCACTGGTCCAGCGCGAGGTGCAGGTGCTGCACCGCCTGCGGCGTCACCAGGGACCGTTCTGCCCCCGTATCCAGCACAAAATTCCCCGCCGTCTCGTTGACCTCCAGCGGCACCGTCAGCCGCCCGCGCAGCAGCGTGAACGGCACCGATGCACGCTCTGTGACCGTGCACGCTGCCCGCGCCGGGCTCTGCCAGGCGACCCCACAAAGACAGGCAAGCAGTAACAACCAACGCATCGCCATCCTGATCCATCCAGACCGCGACACGATGCAACCCTTGTGATGCGGGCTGAGTCGCATGGCCGCCGGCACTGGGTCTCAGTATCCGGGCGCGATGCCGGACACGCCAGCCCCTCCGGCAATCGCGGACCTGGTTTGCGGGTTTCCTGACCATCGGCGTCCGACCGAGATCCGCACGGACCCGCGCATGCCCGGAAAAATTCCGGCTCAACCGCCCCGCATCGGCACCAGGTGCGAGAGAAAAATCTCCGCGCAGGCCCGCCAGGAGAATCGTTCCGCGTGCGCCCGGCATGCAGCGCGGTCCGCCTGCAAGGCCTCGAGCGCCGCCAGGCGCAGATCGGCGTTCACCGCTCCGATCTTTCCGGTCGCATCCGCGAGCACATCCTTCGGCCCGGTGACCGGATACGCCGCCACCGGGGTGCCGCAGGCAAGCGACTCCAGCAGCACCAGTCCGAACGTATCCGTCAGCGACGGAAACACGAACACATCCGCCCCTGCGTAGGCGCGCGCCAGCGCCTCGCCATAGCGCGGACCGGTGAACAATACGTTGGAAAAGTCGCGTTGCAGCGCCGCAAGCTGCGGCCCGCCTCCCACCACGACCTTCGATCCCGGCAGGTCCAGATTCAAAAACCCGGTGATGTTCTTCTCGACCGCCACCCGACCGACATAGAGGAACACGGGACGCGGCAGGTCCCAATCCTCGCGCGGTTCGGGTTTGAACAGGGACAGGTCGACACCACGGGTCCAGGGACGAATATTGCGGAAGCCGCGGCGCACCAGTTCGTCGCGGAGGCTGGCGGTGGCGACCATCGTGCCGGAGCCCGCGCCGTGAAAACGCCGCATCCACGCATAGATCGGTGCCACCGGTATCCTGGTGCGCGCGTGGACGTATTCGGCAAAGCGCGTATGAAAGGCGGTGGTGAAGGCAAAGCCGCGCCGGCGTGCCCAGCTTCGCGCCGCCAGGCCCAACGGCCCCTCGGTGACGATATGCAGCGCGTCGGGAGAAAAATCCTCGATCAACCGGATCAGCCGCCGCCGCGGCAGCAGCGACAGTGCAATGTCGGGATAAGTGGGGCAGGGGAATGTGCGAAACCGATCGGGGCCGACCACCTCCACCACATGACCCATCGCACGCAATTCCGCCACCACCGTGGTCATCGTGCGCACGACGCCATTGACCTGCGGCGTCCAGGCGTCGGTGACGATCATGATTCGATGCGCTGGCGCCGGTGGAAGCATGGGCGCCGCGGCCGGGTTCAGCACGAGCGCTTCAGGCAGCCTGGGCCACCCGCGCCGGCGGCGCAAAGAAGGACAGGCCATTCAGCGCCGCCCAATCAACCAGTTCCAGCCGCCCGTCGTGGTGCTCTACCAGCGCGGTGCAGCTTTCCACCCAGTCGCCGTCGTTGATGTACAGCACGCCGGCCAGTTCGCGCATCTCGGCATGATGAATATGGCCGCACACAACACCGTCGAACCCGCGCCGCCGCGCTTCATTCGCCAGCGCCGTTTCGAACCGGTCGATCGCCTTGACCGCTTCCTTGACCTGGCGCTTCAGCCATGCCGACAGCGACCAGTACGGATAACCCAGCCGCCGCCGCACCGCGTTGAACCAGCGGTTGACGTTCAGCGCCGCCGTGTACGCCCAGTCGCCGAGCAATGCGAGGAACTTCGCATAGCGCACCACCGAGTCGAACTCATCGCCGTGCATCACCAGCAGGCGCTGGCCCTTGGCGGTGACATGCTCCGCCTCGCGCCGCAGCTTGATGCCGGAGATCTCGAGGCCCAGCGGCAGCCAGGCGCGGAACATCTCGTCATGGTTGCCGGGGATGTAGGTCACGTCGGTGCCGTTGCGCGCGTGGCGCACGATCAGGCGCAGCACGTCGTCGTGGTTGTCGTCCCAGTACCAAGACTTGCGCAGCCGCCAGCCATCGATGATGTCACCAACCAGAAACAAATGCTGGCAGGTGGTGCGGCGGAGGAAATCGGCGAGGAAGTCGCACCGGCAGCCGCGCGTGCCCAGATGCGTGTCGGAGATGAAGACGCTGCGGTAGGCGGGCCGCGCGCCCGGTGTGGATAACGCGTTCATGCGTATGGTCAATTAGCCCGATTCGGCTGTGGATGGGGTTAAGATTCCATGACGCAACCGAATTCTAGCTCAAATTGTGAAAGTAATTTCTTAGCAACATAAATGTCATTCAAATGCCATCAAAGTCTGCGATGTGAATAACTTCGCATTTGCGGGATGACGCCGATTCGCCCGTTTCCGCCTGCAAGCACATCCTGCCCGGCATGGTGATCGTATTCAACCCCGTCGCTGGCCGACGCCGCGCCGCGCTCTTGTGGCGCGTGCTCGATGTGCTGGTGCACAACGGCGTGCGGCTCGATGTGGCGGAGACGCGATGTTCGGGCGACGCCGCCTCGCTCGCGCGCGAGGCCGCGTCGCGGGGTGAAAAACTCGTGGTGGCGGCCGGCGGCGACGGCACCATCGCGGAAGTTGCCAATGGCCTGCTGGGGACCGGCGTGCAGCTCGGCGTGATCCCGCTCGGTACCGCCAACGTGCTGGCGCACGAACTGGCGCTGCCGTTCGCACCTCGGGCCGTGGCAGCCGCGCTGGCCTTCGGCCGCACCCGCCGGCTGTGGCCCGGTGTGGCGCGCGGCGCCGACGGCGCGCGCTTGTTCGTGCAGATGCTGGGCGTGGGATTCGATGCGCATGTCGTGCATCACCTGCCGATTCCACTGAAGCGCGTGTTCGGTCGTGGCGCTTATGTCATGGAGGCGATGCGCGATACGATCTCGTACCGCTATGCACCGATCACGGTGCGGGTTGATGGCGAGGAAACCCAGGCGGCCAGTGTCATTGTCAGCAAGGGTCGCTTCTATGCCGGCCGCTACCTGCTGGCGCCCGATGCGATTCCCGAGGCGCCAGGATTTTCCGTGTCCCTGTTCCGCCACAACGGTGCCGCGGCGGCATTGATGTATGGTGCGGCATTGCCTTTGAACTTGCTGGCGCATGCGCCAGGCGTGCAACACATCCGCGCGCAGCGAATCGATGTGATCGGCAATCGCGCCGCCCCGGTGCAGGCGGATGGTGATCCCGCCGGCTTCGCGCCGCTGTCGGTGACCGATGCGCCGGCGCCCATAGACGTGGTGACGGGGTAGCGTCCCTGTCCGGTTAGCGCAGGGACGGTCCGCGCGTCATTGCGAAGCGGACAATGCGGACGCAATCTTGTGCAACCGGGATCGAAGCTCTTCGGGCGTGCTCGCGCCTCGCAACGACCCTGGCCGGCGGTGCCTCCAGCGCGCCCCGCCGGCAAACGCCGACCGGAGGAGACCGCCCATGACCGCCGTCAACGCCACCGTCGCTTCACCGCGCGTCCTCTTGGTCGGCGGCGGTTCCGTGCGGCAGATCGCCGAGTTGCTGGGGAAATTCGGCCTGTCGCGGCCGCTGGTGGTATCGGACCCGATCATGGTCTCCACCGGCCTGATCCAGCGCGCGCTCGATCCTCTGGCGCAGGCGGGCATCGGCGTCACGGTGTTCTCCGAGACGGTCTCCGATCCTACCGATACCGTCATCGAGGCGGGCGTCGCTGCATTGCGCAAAGGCGACTTCGACTGCCTGATCGGCTTTGGCGGCGGTTCTCCGATCGACACCGCCAAGGCAATGGCGATCCTCGCCGCGGGCGGGGGAAAGATGCGCGATTACAAGGCGCCGGTTGCCGCCGACCAGGGCGCGCTGCCGATCATCGCCATTCCCACCACCGCGGGCACCGGCAGCGAGTGTACGCGGTTCACCGTCATCACCGATACAGAGCATGACGAAAAGATGCTGATCGCCGGCCTCGGTGCGCTGCCGTTGGCGGCCATCGTCGATTATGAACTTACCTATACCGTGCCGGCGCGCACCACCGCCGATACCGGCGTCGATAGCCTCACGCATGCGCTGGAGGCGTTCGTTTCCAGGCGCGCCAATCCGTTCAGCGATGCGCTGGCCGTCTCGGCGATGGAGCTGATCGGCAGGCACATCCGCACCGCCTATGCCGAGCCGCGCAACGCGGCCGCCCGCGAGGGCATGATGCTGGGGGCGACGCAGGCGGGCCTGGCCTTCTCCAACGCATCCGTCGCGCTCGTGCATGGCATGTCGCGGCCGATCGGTGCCCATTTCCACGTGCCGCACGGGCTGTCCAATGCCATGCTGCTGCCGGCAATCACGCGGTATTCGGTGCCGGGTGCCGAGGCGCGCTATGCGGAAGCCGCCCGCCGCATCGGTTTCGCCGCGCCGGGCGATGTGGATGGCATGGCGGCAGCGAAGCTGGTTGCCGGCCTGGAGGCGCTCAACAAGGAATTGTCGGTGCCGTCGCCGGCCGCCTACGGCATCAAGGAAGCCGACTGGAACAACAAGATGGAGCTGATGGCCCAACAGGCGTTGGCGTCCGGCAGCCCTGCCAACAACCCTCGCGTGCCACAGGCGGCGGAAATTGTGGCGCTGTACCGCGAGGTTTGGACGGGAGCCACGGCGAACGCCTGAGCCCGCCTGCCGCCTCGGCGGCACCCGCCCGCCTGGCCCCGCGTCAGTAACTTCCCGGCTTGGCACTTTCGTGCTAGCCAGAGACAATTCCGGACAACGTCAGCAATGACGACCATTTTGGGGGAGTTCCGGAATGATCGGTCTCGTGCGCATTGCTCTGCGCAGACCGTACACGTCGGCGATTGCCGCCTTGCTCATCCTGCTGATGGGCGCGCTGTCGATCACCCGGATGATCGTCGACATCTTCCCCGTTATCGACATCCCTGTCGTGCTGGTGGTGTGGAACTATCCCGGCCTGACCACGGAAGACATGGAACGCCGCGTGGTGTTCATCACCGAACGCGCCTATTCCACCACGGTCAACGGCATCTCGCGCATCGAGTCGCAATCGATCCCCGGCATCGGCCTGTTGAAAGTGTATTTCCAGCCAGGCAGCGACATTGGCGGCGCGATCGCGCAGATCTCGGCCGTGAACAGTACGATTTTGCGGATCGCGCCGCCGGGCATGACACCACCAGCGGTGATCCAGTTCAACGCATCCAATGTGCCCGTCGTGCAGATGACGCTATCGAGCAAGACGCTGACGGAGCAACAGATCTTCGACTACAGCCTCAACTTCATCCGGGTGAAGTTGTTCACCATTCCCGGCCTGTCCACGCCAGGACCGTTCGGCGGCAAGCAGCGGCAGATCGACGTCGACCTCGACATGGCCCGGCTGTCGGCCAAGGGATTCTCGCCCACCGACGTGGTGAACGCCTTGCAATCGTCGAACGTCATCGTGCCCGCCGGCACCGCGCGGATCGGCCAGCGCGAATACAACGTGATCATGAATTCCAGTCCCTCGGTGGTCGACCGCTTCAACGCCTTGCCGATCGGCGTCTATGACCACAGCATCGTCACCCTGGGTGACGTGGCGCATGTGGCAGACAGCTTCGCGGTGCAATCCAACATCGTGCACGTCAACGGCAAGCGCGCGGTCTATCTCGCGATCCTGAAGCATGCCGACGCCTCGACGCTGGCTGTGGTAGACGCCGCGCGCGCGGCGTTGCCGGAAATCCAGGCGGCTGCGCCCCGCGGCCTGGAGCTGAAGCTGGACTTCGACCAGTCGGTGTTCGTGCGCGCCGCGGTGCAGAACGTGATCCGCGAGGCGATCATCTCCTCGATCCTGGTCTCGCTGCTGATCCTGTTGTTCCTGGGAAGCTGGCGCAACACCATGATCGTGTCGGCGTCGATTCCGCTGTCGATCTTCGCCGGCATCATGGGATTGTTCCTCACCGCCAACACGATCAACCTGATGACGCTGGGCGGGCTGGCGCTGGCGATCGGCCTGCTGGTCGACAACGCCACCGTCACCATCGAGAACATCCACCGCAACCAGTCGCTCGGCAAACCGCTGACCGTGGCGATCCTGGACGGCACCGGCGAGGTAATCCAGCCGCTGACGGTCGCCACGCTCGCCATCTGCATCGTTTTCTTCCCCGTTGTCCTGCTGGTCGGCGTCTCCCGCTTTTTGTTCATCCCGCTGGCGGTGACGGTCGTGCTGTGCATGCTGGCCAGCTACGTGCTGTCCTTCACGGTCGTGCCGACCTTCGCGCGGCTGCTGCTGCGCTCCGATGCGCATCACGGACCACCGGCCGGCTGGTTCGGCCGTTTCGACCGCGGCTTCAACCGCTTCCGCGACCAATACGCCCGTGCATTGACCGCGATCCTGAACCATCGCGCCCTGGTGCTGATCTGCGGTTTGCTGCTGCTGGTCATCAGCGGGGGGCTGGCAACCCAGATCGGGCTGGACTTCTTTCCCGCCGCGGATGTCGGGCTGATCAAGCTGCACTACCGCGCCCCCGCCGGCACGCGGATCGAGGAAACCGAGCGTCTGGTGCTGGAAGTCGAGGACCGCATCCGCCAGATCATCCCGGCCAGCGAACTCGATACGATCAACGACAATATCGGCATCCCGTCCGCGTTCAACCTTGCCTTCGTGCCCAGCGACAACGTGGGCGACATGGACGCCGAAATTCTGATCTCGCTGAAGCCCGGCCACCATCCGACCATCGGCTATATCCGCGCCATCCGCCGGCAGGTGCCGGAGGAGTTCCCCGGCAGCATTTTCTATTTCCAGACCGCCGACATCGTCAGCCAGGTGCTGAATTTCGGCCTCTCGGCCCCGATCGACGTCCAGATCCAGGACGTGAATTTCGACCGCGCGCAGAAGCTGGCGCAGCAACTGCTTCGGCGCATGCACGCGATTCCGGGCGTCGCCGACGCACATCTGGTGCAGGTGCTGAACTACCCTGCCCTGCAGGTGGAGGTCGATCGCCAGCGCGCGATAAAAATGGGCATCGCCCAGCGCGACGTGGCCAACAATCTACTGATTTCGTTGTCGTCCAGCGCGCTGGTGTCGCCGAACTATTTCCTCAACCCGCAGAACAATGTGAACTACACCGTCTCGGTGCAGACCCCGATCGAGCAAATCCGCAGCACCGGCGACCTGCTGGATACGCCGGTGCGGACACCCGAGGCATTGCTCGGCAGCGACATGGCGGGGCTGCCGGGCGCGCCGGTGATGCGGCTGGCCGACGTAGCCGATGTCTATCCCCGCACCAGCCTTGAGTCGGTGAATCACTACACGGTGCAGCGCGAGATCGATATCGCCGCAAATGTTGACGGCCGCGACCTGGGGTCCACCGCCGGCGACATCCAGAAAGCGATCGCCGACGTCAGCAAGGGGCTGCCCATCACCACCCATATCCTGATCCTGGGACAGAACCAGGTGATGCAGAGCTCGTTCAGCAGCCTGGCGCTTGGCATGGTACTGGCCGTGTTGCTGGTCTATGCGCTGCTGGTCGTGTTGTTCCAGTCCTGGGTCGATCCGTTCATTATCATGATGGCCGTGCCCGGCGCACTGATCGGCATCATCTGGATGCTTGCGCTGACCGGCACCACGATCAACGTCGAATCATTGATGGGCGCCATCATGTCGGTCGGCATCTCGGTATCCAATTCGATCCTGGTGGTGAGCTTCGCCAACGACCTGCGCGCCCGACAGGAAATCGGCCCGCTGGCCGCGGTGATCGAGGCCGGGCGGATCCGGCTGCGGCCGATCATGATGACGGCGCTCGCGATGATCATCGGCATGGTGCCGATGGCACTGGGGCTCGGCGAAGCGGGCGAGCAAAACGCGCCACTGGGCCGCGCGGTGATCGGTGGCCTGATGTTCGCCACGCTCGCCACATTGTTCATCGTGCCGATCGGCTACACGCTGCTGCGCCGCAGGCCGCCCAGCCTGCATACGCTCGATGTGCGCTTCGCCGCCGAGGCGGCGGCCGCAAATTCAACAGGGGAACCAAGTCATCATGGCTAAAGGACGCGGTGTCCGCACAGTCTTTGGCTATATCGCCGGCCTTGTGATCGTGGGCCTGGCGGGGCTCGCCGCGCTCCACATCTCACAGCAGAAGGCTGAAAACCTTGGCGCCATGCGGCAGGCGTTGGCACAGGAGGAGGCGCGCGGACCGCGCGTGCAGGTGGTCCCCGTCTCAGCCGGCCCGAAAGAACGCCTGATCACCCTGCTGGGCGATACGCGTGCCTGGCAGACGGCGACGCTGTACGGCAAGGTCGCCGGCTACGTGAAGACCATCTCGGTGGATCGCGGCGACACGGTGACCGCCGGCGAAGTGCTGGCAACCGTTGAATCGCCCGAGACCGACCGGCAATACGACAGCGCCATCGCCGACCTGGACAATAAGCGCAAAAACGACGCGCGCGCCCGCGACCTGATGGCGCACGGCGCGGGTTCGGTGCAGGCGGCGGACCAGGCTGATGCCGCGTTTACCATGGCGGTGCAGAATGTCGCGCAGCTTGCGGTGATGAAAGGCTATGAGGAACTGCGCGCACCGTTCGATGGCGTGGTCACGGCGCGCTTCGTCGATCCGGGCGTGCTGGTGCAGAACTCCACCACCAACCAGACCAGCAACCAGCCCGTGCTGACCATCGCCGACGAAAGCAAACTGCGCGTCGATATTTATGTCGCGCAACGCGACGTGCCGTTTGTCCATGTCGGCGACCTGGCGGACGTGGCGGACGCCGCCGACGCGGCGCGCAAGACCAGGGCACGCATCGCGCGGACCGCGGATACGCTCGATCCACGTACGCGCACGCTGTTGGTGGAACTGGACCTCGACAATCGCAGCCAGACCTTGATACCCGGCAGCTTCGCCTACGTCGCGCTGCACGTGCCATTGCCGGGATACCCGGAAGTGCCGGTGGCGGGGCTGGTGGTACGTGGCACCAACACCTTCGTTGCCGATGTGGATCGAGACAGCCAGGTGCATCTGAGGCCGGTGACGGTGGCGAGCACGGACGGCATCAATGCGAGTCTGGCAGGCGGCGCCGCCGTTGGCACACGGATCGCGCTCAACCTGCCCGACGACGTGACCGATGGCAGCCGCGTGCGGCCTGTCGCGACGGGACAATAACCGCCGCCAGCGATTTCAAGCGGCTGTCCGACAGCGCGCGCGTTTGATTTGTCGGATCAGAATATCCCCAGATGCTGGTGCAGATCGACGCCGTCCCTCTGCAATTTCTCCGTCGATTCCTCAACTACCACCCGGCCACTGTTCAAAATTACAATATCGTCGGCCAGGTCGAATACCAATTTGGCATTTTGCTCGACCAGCACAATGGAAAGTCCGTGCTGCTTCAAACGCCGAATCGTCGCCATCACCTCGGCCACGATCTGCGGCGCCAGGCCTTCGGACGGTTCGTCCATCAGCAGAACCAGCGGGTTCGACATCAACGCCCTGCCGATGGCGAGCATCTGTTGCTCGCCGCCGGACAGATAACCGGCATATTGCTCACGCCGCTCCGCCAGCCGTGGAAACGTCGCGTAGACGCGCGCGAACGTCCACGGCTCCGGCCCATTGGCACGCGGCCGCCGCGCCGCCACCGCCAGATTCTCGTGCACCGTGAGGCTGCGGAATACACGCCTTCCCTGCGGCACCAGTGCCACGCCCTGCGCCGCAATCGCCTCCGGCGACCACCCTCCGACCGCGGCGCCATATACCGCGACAGAGCCACGCCGCGGCGGCACCAGCCCTACCGCCACGCTCATGCTGGTGGTCTTGCCCGCACCATTGCGGCCCAGCAATCCCAGCAGCCGCCCCTCACCCAAACGGAACGACACCCGATGCAGCACGTGGCTGTCGCCGTAATAGGCATCGACCTCGCTCAGCGCCAGGGCATCACGCTGCGCCAAGATAGATCTCCCTGGTGCGCGGATGGTCGACCACCTCGGCGCGCGTGCCCTCCACGATCACCTGGCCGAAATGCAGCACGGTGATGCGTTCGGCGAACTCGAGTGCCACGTCCATGTCGTGCTCTATCATCACGATTGTGACGTCGCGCGGGACAGAGGCGATCAGCGCGGCAACATCGCGGCGCTCTTCCACCGACAGGCCGGCAAACGGTTCGTCCAGCAGCAGAACTTTCGGCGCCTGGCCCAACGCCATGGCGATCTCGACACGGCGGCGCTCGCCATACGAGGTCTGTGCCACCGGGCGCGACGCAAGATGCGAGAGCCCGACACGTTGCAACGCTTCAGCCGCACGGTCGATCAGCGCACGCTGACGATCCAGCCGCACGATCGGATTCCATCGCAGTGGCGACAGGCCCAGCAAGGCCAGTGTGACGTTGCGCAAAAGTGTTTCGTTACCGAACAGGGTTATGATCTGATAGGTGCGCGCGAGGCCCAGATGCGCGCGCCGCCGCGCCCCGAGCCGCGTGATGTCGTGGCCGAACAAGGCGATGCTGCCGGCATCGGGACGCAGTTCGCCGGTGATCAGGTTGAACAATGTGGTCTTGCCCGCGCCGTTGGGGCCGATGATCAGCCGGCGCTCGCCGGGCGCGACCAGCAATTCCACGCCCGAGGCAACCCGCAGGCCGCCGAAGGATTTGTCGAGGCCGCGGACTTGCAGCGCGTTCACGGCACGCGTTCCTCGCTCAGCACCGGCACGCGCGGGCGGCGCGATGTGATCGCCCAGCGCCACAGCCGTACCGAACCGGGGACGAAACCTTCCGGCATGAACACCACGATCAGCACAAATATCGCGCCGAGCATGAAGTTCCAGCGTGTGATGTAGGCGCTGGCCACATCCTTGATGATCACCACCAACGCGGCACCAAAGATCGGACCGAACAATGTGGCGGTACCGCCGGCGATGACCATCAGCAGTGCCTCGGCCGAGGAACTCAACGCCACCGTCTCCGGCGATACGAACTGGTTATAGTAGAGGTAGAGCAAGCCGGCCACGCCGCTCCAGAAACCCGAGAGCAGGAAAGCGAGAAAGCGGATCAGCCACACGTTGTAGCCGAGCGCGGTCATGCGCCGCGGCTGGTCGCGCGTGCCCCGTACCGCGGCACCGAACGGCGAGGCGACAAACGCCGCGAGGCAGCCCAGCGCAACGGCGAACACGACAAGCGTCGCCCAATAGAAGTGGGCGGCGCTGTCGAGCGGCAGGCCGAAGGGATGCGGGCGGGTGTTGATGGAAACGCCATTATCGCCGTTGGTGAGACTGATCCAGCGATAAGCGATCCCCCAGACGATCTGGCCCAGGGCGACGGTGATCATGACGAAGCCAAGCCCGGTGCCACGCAGCGCCAACACGGCGAAAGCGGCGGTGACCAGGAGCGTCGCGGCCAGCGCTCCCAGCATTGCCACGACGCTGCCGTGGCCGGCGTTGATCAGGGTCGCCGCGGCATAGCAGGCGACGCCGAACAAGCCGGCATGGCCGAGCGTGACCAGGCCGGCGTAGCCGACCAGCACGTTGAGGCCCATCGACAGCACGGCGTAGATCAGCACCTGCGAGGCGATGTTGATGTAATACGCGTTGCCGAGCCAGAACGGCAGCGAGACCAGCGCGGCAAAGCAGAGCATGAGGATCAGGACGCGGGTCATGGCGCGGTGATCCTGACACGGTGCGCGACCAGAGCGTGCGTCACAGCGTCACCCGTCCGAACAAGCCGCGCGGTCGCAGCACCAGGACGATCAGCATGGGCAGGAACAACACGACATAGGCCAGTTCGGGGAACAGTACCTGGCCGAAATTGTAGAGGAAGCCCACGACGAAACTGCCGACCAGCGAGCCAAGCAAGCTGCCGGTACCGCCCAGGATCACCACGACAAGGGCAAGCGGCAGCATATCCTGATCCAGTCCCGGATAGACCGAGAGGATCGGGCCGCCGATCACGCCGGCAAAGCCCGCGAGGCCGGCGCCGAGAGCGAAGACGATGCTGTAAAGGTGCGAGACCCGGATGCCGCAGACTCGTGCCATGGCGGGGTCGTCGACGGCGGCGCGGATCATGGCGCCGAGCCGCGTCTTGTCGAGCAAGCCCCACAGTGCGACGGCAATCACGACAGCAATCAGGATGATGATGAGGCGATAGGTGGGGAACGCGACCGAGAGCAAGTGGGTGGAGCCGACGCCTATGGCGGGCGTGTCGACGGAAATCGGGTCGCCGCCCCAGACCATCAGGCAGGTATCGGCGACCATGAAGGAAAGGCCGAGGGTGACGAGCACCTGGGCCAGTTCCGCGCCGACGAGACGACGGAGCAAAAGGCGCTCGACGATGGCGCCGAACAAGGCGACGCCGAGGCCGGCGCCGATCGCGGCGATCCAGAAGCCGACGCCCCAGGCAAGCAAGGTGGCGCCGAAATAGGCACCGAGCATGAACATCGAGCCGTGCGTCAGATTGGGAATGCGCATCAGGCCGAAAATCAGCGAGAACCCGGCGGAGAGCAGGAACAGCAGGCCGCCCAGGGTGACGCTGTTAATGGCGAGGATGGTCCACATTATCAATCTCTGCCGTGCGCGGAGTTCGCGAGCGCGGGGTTGGGCCGCGAAGCGAACCGGCGCGAGGCATCGAGGGAAGGGTTCATGCCTTCAACGGCGGATAGTTCCGCGAGTAGACCGGTTGCTCCAGGAACCACTTCTCGTCGAACGTCCAGAACTGGCTGACATTCTGG
>Ga0335072_10008213_pt1 | contig 15144 bp, 14 predicted proteins | sample Lox_Sample_21_FD_206725 | JGI IMG/M metagenome (GOLD analysis project Ga0335072, IMG submission 206725) | Soil microbial communities from Loxahatchee National Wildlife Refuge, Florida, United States - Lox_Sample_2.1 | ecosystem: Environmental > Terrestrial > Soil > Wetlands | place: USA... | reverse complement strand
TGTCGTACGCCGTGCTGATCTTCAACGGCGATTTGTCGGCAGGGCTTAGCTTCGGCATTAGTGCGTCACTGATCGCTGCCGCCGTCGTTTCGATCGCGCTGGCGTGCTTCGGCACGATGCGCTTTCAGATCGGCACGCCGACGGGAAACACGGTTGCGGTCGTTGCGGCGGCAGCCGCGGCAATCGATCGCACCCTCGCGGGTCCCGAGCATCACGCCGCAATTCCGACGGTCTTGGTAGCAATCGCGATCTCGACGATCGCCGTCGGCATCGTGATCTTCACCCTCGGTTCGCTGCGCGCCGGCCGGTGGATGCGATTCATTCCCTATCCCGTTATCGGCGGCGTCCTCGGCGCGGCGGGCTGGCTTTTCGTCGTCGGCTCGTTTCGCGTCATGGGCTCGCACGAACGCGCGGAACTGATCGTCGGCTTGGCGTTCTCACTAATCGTCATCGCCGCGACGATGCGCGTCAAGCATCCGCTCTTGCTCCCGGGCCTGCTGCTGGGCGGGGTTGTGGCGTTTTACGTCGTCGTCGGCTTGCGAGGCTTGTCGCTCGATGTGTTGCGCAACGCAGGATGGTTTTTGCACGTCCCGCATGGCTCGCCGTTCTCGAGTCCATGGAATCCCGCGAACCTCAACGAGGTGTCGTGGAATGCGCTCGAGCGGCGCATCGGCGATCTGTTGACGTTGCTCGTGGTCAGCGCGCTGACGCTGCTGCTCGGCGTCGCGGGCGTCGAGCTGGGATCGAATGAAGAAGCCGACCTCGATCGCGAGATGCGCGTGCAAGGTGCAGCGAACGTCGCGAGCGGTTTGCTCGGTGGGCTTGTCGGCCTAGGAGCCTTGACGAACACGCTGGTGAGCTATCGCGTCGCCGGGACGAGCCGCGTCCCGCCCGTATGCGTCGCGGTCGCATGTGTCGGAATTCTGTTCGGAGGCTCGGTCATCGTGGAAGCGATACCGCGTTTTGTCTTCGGCGCGTTGATTTTCGTGACCGGCTTCAATCTGCTCTACGAATGGTGCGTGCGCTCGGCGCGGCGTCTGCCGCTGACCGATTATCTGAGCATCCTCGCGATCGTCGCAGTCGTCGTTCGGTTCGGCTACGTCGCCGGCGTGCTGACCGGAATCTTGATCGGGTGCATCATCTTCGTCGTCACCTACAGTCGCGTCAGCGTGGTCAAGCACGATCTTTCGGCCGACATTTTCCGCAGCAGCGTGCTCCGTTCGCAAGCCGAACGCGAGGCTCTGCAAACCTACGGTAAGGCGATTCGCATCCTCGTTCTGCAAGGATTCATCTTTTTCGGCATGGCGGACCGCCTCTACCGCACGATCAAGACGCTCCTCGAAGGGGATGGCGGGCACCCGGATTTTCTGATTCTCGATTTCCACGGCGTTCACGGTCTCGATTCGTCCGCTGCCACCAGCTTTTCGAAGATTCAACAGCTGGCGACGCGCGATCAATCCAAACTCATCATTAGCGCTATCGCTCCGGAGCTGGAGAAGCAATGGAAGTTCGGTGGCGACGGTCAGCACGGCGTGCTGGAGTTCCGCGATTTGGATGCGGCTCTCGAGTATTGCGAGGGCGAGCTGCTGCGCAAACGCGCCGAGCATTTGAGTGCCGATACGGATCTCGAGCGGTGGCTGTCGCTGGAGCTGGGCGACGGCAGCCTGGCGCGCCGCCTCACGGCGCTTCTCGAGAAGCGCGAGCTGTCCGAAGGCGACGTTCTGTGCGAGGAGGGTGCGGCGGCGCAAGAGATGTTCTTCATCGAAGAGGGGCGCGTCGGCGTCATCTTCGGGTCGGGTGACGAAAGCGTCCGGTTGCGCAGCTTGGGGGAGCACACGATTTTGGGCGAGATGGGCTTGTACCGCTCGCGCGTGCGCAGCGCATCGGTCGTCGCGGAGAAACCGTCGATCGTTTACGTATTGAGCCGCGACACGTTCAACGCGATGGAGAAAACGGATCCCGTGCTGGCGGCGGCATTCAACGCGGCCATCGTCCGCACGCTGGCCGACAGGCTCGAATTCGAGAGCGCGATGGTCGCTTCGCTTCAGCGCTGAGCATTTCAACCATCGATGAGGCATAGGCCGAGCCCGAGACCGATGATGAGCCGCACCGTCATTTCTCCCGAAAGCGGTGCGCGTCGGTCGCCCGGAGCGTCACACCATACAGCGCTTTGAGCGACGCGATTTGCCGCTGCGTCTCCTTTGAGAAGGGCGTCTTGCCCTCGAACGCGTGGAGCACGATACCTTCCAGAAGATCGCCGAGCCCGAGGTCTTTGAGCTCGGCGAGACCTTTGAGCACCTTGAGCAAGCGTTTCTCAATCCGCAAGCCGGTTTGTACCCGTTCGACGTCGACAGGTTCGCGTTCTGGTACCATGGTACCAAAGTACCAGAATGCGGAGCCGCATTCCTCCCGGCTCGGGAGGCATCGGAATCGCTCTGAGAAACATCGACGGCACATGTTGACACCATCAGATTTTCTCGGCCTTATCGGGGTCGAAGATCCGCAGATTTCGCCGGATGGACGTACCATCGTTTACGTCAGAGCCAAATATAATCTCAAGGAGAATCGGACCGAGCGCTCGTTGTGGCGGATTCGTCACGCCACTGCCGAGCCGTTTACGCAGGGGATTACGGATCGAGCGCCGCGCTGGTCGCCCGACGGCACGAAGATCGCCTTTTTGCGGACGAACGAAGAGAAGGAGTCGCATCTCCTCGTAATGCCGGCCGACGGTGGTGAGCCGCGCGTGCTTGCCGGTCCATTCAAGCGCCTGGGCGCAGCGGCGTGGTCGCCGGATTGCTCGCAACTCGCATTTTCGGCCGCGATCGAAATGGAAAGCACGCACACAACGGTCGCGTTCGACGAGAAGAGCGGCGCGCGGCATATCACGGCATTGCCGTATAAACACGATTCGATCGGTCTCTTCGACGGTACGCGCATGCAGATTCACGTCGCGACGCTCGAAGGTGAGGTCAGGGTCGTCGCGCGCGGCGCGTTCGATGCGGGGACGCCGGTGTGGTCTCCGGATGGGGTGCGGCTCGCCTTCGTCGCGAACCCGGGAGTCGGCGAAAGGCTCTACGCGAACGACATCTACGACGTGCCGGCAGCCGGTGGCGCGATGCGGCGGCTCACGTCGATGAACGGCATCTTTGAAACACCGGCATATTCGCGTGACGGTCGCGAGCTGGCATTTGTCGGCTACGAAGACGACAAGATCATATCGGGAGCCCGAAATCGACAGCTCTGGTGTGTCGCCGCGGAGGGCGGTACACCGCGTTCGCTAACACCGGACCGCAAAGAATGCTTGGGCGATGCGATCGTCAGCGACATGCGCGCACATGAAAGTGCCGCCCCGTATTGGTCTCCGGATGACGGCGCGATCATCATTCAGCGATCGCTCGAGGGTCGTTGCGGGTTGGTCGCGTACAAACGCGATGGTTCGATCACCCAAGAGTTCGTCACCGGCGACATGGAGATTTATGCGTTCTCGGGGGCTCGCAACGGGGCGATTGCGTTCGCGTCGAGCGACCTCGAGGATCCCGGGAGCATCGCGCGGGTCGAGCCCGACGGGACGCTGATGCGCTACGCGAACGAGAATCTCGCGTGGTTGCAAGCGCATCCGCCACTCGTGCCGCAGCGCATACGTCCGAAAGCCGACGACGGCACCGAGCTCGATGCGTGGTTGATTCGCTCGGAAACCGAAGGCCCGGCACCGCTCGTGCATACGGTGCACGGGGGTCCGCACGCGGCATACGGATACGCATACTTCTTTGAGTTCCAGCTCTTGGCACAGCTCGGGATGCACGTCGTATACGGCAATCCGCGCGGCAGCCAGTCGTACGGCGAAGCGTATGCCGACGCGATTACCGGCAAATGGGGCAGCCTTGATGCGTCCGACGTGCTTGCGATTCTGCGCGCAGCCAAAGACCATCTAGCCATCAAAGACGGCAAAGTCGGATTGCAGGGCGGCTCGTACGGCGGCTTCATGACGACGTGGCTGCTCGGCCATAGCAAAGAATACGCGTGCGGTGTCTCGATGCGCGCAGTGAACGAACATTTGACCGAAGCCACCGTGAACGACATTCCGGGATTCCTCGAGTACGAGCTCAGCCTCGACTGGAGCGACGGCGGCCGCAAGATCTTCGAAAGCTCGCCGATGCGCGCTGCCGAGCATATCGATGCGCCGCTGCTGATCATGCACTCCGAGCGCGACCTGCGCTGCCCGATCGATCAGGGCGAGCAGCTCTTCGGGCGGCTGCGCGCACTCGGCAAGGCCGCCGAGTTCGTGCGATTCGCCAACGACGGGCACGATCTCTCACGCAACGGGACGCCGCGCAACAAGCTGTTGCGGTATCGCGCCCTATGCCATTGGCTGCGGCGTTACTTAGGGCTTGAAGAAAGTGACGGCGGCGCGGGCTGGCTGTTTGGCGTGGTCGATGGTGAGATCGAAACGGCCGCAGACGATAAGACGCAGCAGTAATATCAGGCGACGTTCGGGGTAAGCCGCCGACCGCGCCGAGGGCCTATGTAGTCGCCATCCTTCACCACGATTTCGCCGGCTTGCATGACCCACGCTATGCCCTTGGGCGGTTTGTCCGAGGCTTTGAAGTCGAGGTCGTCGCTGATGGCATTGCGATCGAATGCGACCAGGTCTCCGGTGAATCCGGGACCTATCGTGCCCCGAGACGGTATGCTGAAGATACTGGCCGGCAGCGACGTCATTTTGCGAATCGCAGCCTCGAAACCGATCGTCTTCCGCTCGCGCACATAATGGCTGAGCACACGCGGAAAGGTGCCGAACGCGCGCGGATGCGGGTTACCGCCCATGCCGGGGGGCAGGCTGTCGGACCCGACCACGGTAGCGGCATCAGAAAGCACGCGCGCAACGTCGGTTTCATCCATCGTGAAGATCACCATCGTTGCCTTCAGACGTTCATCGCGGAGGACACGAATCAACGCATCGAATTCGGGGATCGAGAGGTCGCGAGCGACTTCGGCTATCGTCTTTCCGACATAGTTTCCGCTCGCCGTGCCCGATATCAATATTCCGTCGTAGCCGGCCATGTGTACGAAATTCTCGAATCCGGGGCGGCCTTTGGTGACGATTGTGCGAATTGTCTCGAGTGTTGCGGGCTCGGAGATGGCGGCGTAGAGCTTTTCATCGCCGCCCTCGTGAAACTCCGGCGGGAGCGTCGCGGTCAACATCGTGCTTCCGGCGACGTACGGATAGACGTCTTGGTGAACGTCAACGCCTCGGGTTCTGGCATCCGCGAGAAAAGCCAGAGTCGCTTTCGTCTTGCCCCAATTTTCCTTGCCGGACGCCTTATGGTGCGAGATTTGCACGCGTGCCTTGGCGCGCTCTCCGACTTCGACTGCTTCCGCGACCGCCTCTGAGAGCTGGTCGCTCTCGTTACGCATGTGCGTCGCATAAAGCGTGCCCGGCCGCAAGACGCTCGCGAGAGCGACCAATTCATCCGTCGTTGCATAGGCGCTTGGCGGATAAATCAATCCGCTGGATATCCCGAACGCGCCCGCATCCAGGGCCTCTTCGATGAAGGACTGCATCGTACGCAGCTCGGCCGTCGTGGGCGGCTGCGCGCGCATACCCATCGCACCGATGCGCACGGTCCCGAGGCCGATCAGCGGAGCATAGTTCGTCACGTACCCGCGCGCATCCGCGGCTTCGAAAAGCTCTCGAGAGGTGTCACCGTGAAAATCTACCGGAGGCATCAGCCGTTGCAGCATGATGCCGAGCTCGTGACGGTGCTCGGGCGCGACGGGTGCGAGCGATATGCCGCAGTTCCCGACGACCTCGGTTGTCGCGCCCTGACGGATCTTGGAGGCATCGTCGGTGTCGAGAAACGGGGCATTGTCGGCGTGCGTGTGCACGTCGATGAAACCTGGGGAGATCGTGAGGCCCGTCGCATCGACGACTTCCCATCCTGGGTGGACGTCCGAGGCAGGGCGGACGTCGGTGATGACGTCGCCTTGGATAAAGATATCGGCCCGAGCCGTGGGGGCTCCCGTGCCGTCGATGACATCCCCACCTGCAATGACGCTTCTTCTCACGGATCGCTCCCTAGCGGTATACGGTCGCCGCGCCGCGAAACCCGGAAACAGCGCCCGAGGGTTTGTCGCGTCCCTCGGACGGTGTTGGGCTCTTAGGGAGAGTACCTCATGCAAGTCTTTGCCGTCGACGACGCGACCGTTAACCTGCGAGTTTACGAGAAGATCCTCGGGTCGATAGGCGGCCTTGAGGTCATGACCTTCTCGAAGCCGACCGAGGCGCTTGAGTACGCCTCGAATCACGAGCCGGATTTGCTCATCGTCGATTACCGCATGCCGGAAATGGACGGCGTCGAGCTGATCAAGCATTTTCGACTCATCCCGAACTATCGTGAGATCCCGATTATCATGCTGACGGGCGAGCAGGACGCTGAGATTCGCCGCAAGGCGATTGAGTTCGGTGCGAATGATTTCTTGAACAAACCCGCCGACCCGGTCGAGTTCTCGTCACGCGTGCGTAACCTCTTGGAGCTGCGCGAAAGCCGCAAGCAGCTTGCCAGCCGAGCCGCACATCTCGCGGCGGAAGTTCGGGCTGCCGTATTGGAGATCGAGCTGCGTGAACGCGAAACGATCCACCGGCTCTCGCGGGCCGCGGAATTTCGCGACAACGAGACCGGCATGCACATCGTGCGCATGGGCCGCTTTGCACAAGTGCTCGGCCGTGCCGCCGGCCTCGGCGAAGCGGAATCTGAGCTGCTCCTGCTGGCAGCACCGATGCACGACATCGGAAAAGTCGCGACACCGGATGCGATTCTGCTCAAGCCGGGGAAGCTGACGCCGGAAGAGTGGACGATCATGAAGCAGCATACGACAGCCGGCTACGAGATATTAAGAGACAGCGCTTCGAAGCTGCTGCAAAAAGGCGCCGAGATTGCCCTGACCCACCACGAGAAGTGGGACGGTAGCGGTTATCCAAACGGACTTTCCGGCGACGACATTCCGATCTCGGGACGCATTTGCGCGCTCAGCGACGTGTTCGACGCGTTAACCTCGGTGCGCCCGTACAAGCCGGCCTGGCCGGCCGAACAGGCGATCGTGCACATTCATCAATCGAGCGGGACGCATTTCGATCCGAAGCTCGTCAAGCTGTTCGAAACGGTGCTCCCTGAGATCAACGAGATTCGAGCGAAGCTCGTCGATCAGGAACAAGTTCCGGCGTAGCCGAACCGAGCGCCGCGAGGACTTCGTTGCGGTCGGCGCCCTGCTGGAGCTCCGTACGGATCGACGCGGGTTCGCCTCCGAGAACGAGAATGCGGTCGGCTAGGAAGAGCGCTTCGTCGACGTCGTGCGTGACGATGAGCGCAGAGAGTGCGCGCGCTTCGACGATTGCGCGAAGCTGGCGCTGCAGCTCGTAACGCCGCAGGGCATCGACGGCGGCAAACGGTTCGTCGAGAAGAAGAACTTGTGGATTGCGCACGAGCGAACGAGCGAGCGCGACGCGTTGCGCCATACCCCCCGAGAGCTCTTTCGGAAGTTTCTCCGTTGCGGCGCTCAGGCCGACGAGCTCGATCAGTTCGCCGACACGCGCGCGCTCCTCGGGCGTGCGTGCCGCGAACGCGACGTTGCCGCGCACGTCGAGCCAGCCGAACAACCGTGGTTCTTGAAAGACGATCCCGCTCTCGCCCTTGACGTTGAACCAGCCGGCATCGGGTTTTGCGAGTCCGGCCAAGCACCGCAGGACCGTCGTTTTCCCACAGCCGCTGGGGCCGAGCAAAGCGACAAGCTCGCCGTGCCCGACGTGAAGGCTAAGCTTCGAGAACACCGTGTGCTCTCCGAATGCTTTTGATAAACCTCGAACCTCGATTGCCTTCATGGGGCCGTCCTCAACGTATCGGTCCAGCGCAGCGAACGATGTTCGATCGCGCGCATAGCACTTTCGGTGATCTTGCCGCAGAGAGCCAGCAAGAGAATGGCCACCAGAATTTGATCGGGCCGCGTGATCTGCTGGCCCTGCATCAGGAGATATCCCAGCCCCTTCGTCGAGGCGATCAGCTCGGCGGCAACGAGGAACAGCCAGGCCTGCGTGAATCCGATTCGCATGCCGACCAGCAAACCGGGCGAAGCCGCGGGAAGAACGACGCGGCGTGCGCGCTGGACGGGGCTCAAGCCGAAAACATCCGCGACTTCGAGCAGCTTGCGATCGACGTTGTGGATCCCGGCCACGAAATTGATGTAGACCGGAAAGAACGCGCCGATTGCGACCAGCGTGATCTTCGCCTCCTCGCCGATGCCGAGCCATAGCAGGATGAGCGGCACCCACGCGAGCGAGGGTACTGCACGAATTGCCTGCAGCGTCGGATCGATGATGCGCTCGGCCGTTCGCGACAGACCCACGACGACGCCGATCGCACACGCCAGGGCGCAACCGATTGCGAATCCGCAGATGACTCGCAGGATGCTCGCGCTCAAGTCGCCCGCCAGGGTACCGTCTGCGAAGAGCGCGACCAGCTCGCGCGCGACTTGCACGGGAGATGCGAGTTGATATGTTTTCACGATGCCGAACGCCGTTATCGCCCACCAGAACGCAAGCAGCGCGAGCGGGACCAGAAGACCGAGCCAAAACTTACGCATGATGCAGTGCAAGCCGCGCAGCCGAAGGTTCGACGAGACCGCGCAACGCTGCGTCGAGATCGACGCCCGGCTCGACCATCTTGTCGCTGCGGATGATCGGTTCGCAACCACCGACGGCGCGCGCGTAAGCGGCTCCCGGGACGGGGTCAGGATATTTCGTGCGCTCGCGCAGCATCAAGGTCGCGACGTCGAGCGGAACGTTTGAAGCTTTCGCCACGATTGCAGCGGTCTGGGCTTCGTTTGCGAGCGCGAAGCGCCGCGCTCGGTCGTACTGTTCCAGGACGACCGTGACGACGTCGGCGTTTTGTCGCAAGAAATCCTCAGGCGCATTCAGGGCGCCGTACGTGTTGTAACCCAGATTGCGGTAGAGCAGTCGCGAGCCGGCTTGCAGCTGTGAAGCAGCCATGTGCGGATCGAGCCCCGCCCATGCGTCGACTTGTCCGCGCTCGAGGGCGATACGGCCGTCGGGATGCTGGAGATCGACGATCTGCACGTCGGTCGGTCCAAGCCCGGCATCGTGCAGCGACCGGAGCAAGAAGAACCATGGGTCGGTGCCGCGCGTCGCAGCGATCGTTTTGCCTTTGAGCTCGGCGACCGCTTTCAATTTGGAGTCCTTACCGATGACGATTGCGGTCCACTCGGGCTGCGAGTAGAGGAAAACCGTTTTGATCGGCGAGCCGTTGGCTCGCGCAAGCAGTGCGGCACTCCCGGCGGTCGACCCGAATGCGACCGTTCCGGACGTCAGATACTGATTCGCTTTGTTGGAGCCGAGCGAGAGAACCCAATCGACGCCGACGCCTTTTGCAGCTAGGGCCGATTCGAGCCAGCCGTTCTCTTTGAGGATCAGGCTTGGCGGATTGTAATATGCGTAATCGACGCCGATGCGCGACGGTGCGCCGTTTGCGATGCCGCGGAGCGAGAGTGCGGCGATACCGGCTGCACTTGCCGTGATGAAATTGCGACGGGAAAGGGGGGTGGACACAATGCCTCCTTGTGAGATGGGAAGGGCATCAAAAAAGCCGCCCGATGAGGCGGCTTGCGTAGACGCGTCTTGCAGGGACGCTTAGAGCAACACGAACCTCACCGGCACCTAGCGGTGCAGCACATCGACAGACAGCACATCATCATCGACGAGGTCATGTGGGCGTTACGTTACACGAAAGGGTGGCCGCCCGTCAACCGCGGAAGGCGGCGCTCGTGCAGAACCCTCTGGCCGACGTCTCGTTCCGAGCCATCCCCTGCGACGATCGCGATATCGCCGGGGCTCATTTTCACGCACGGACCGGGCGGGGCGAGATCTACTTGGACGTGTACGCCAACGGCGGCATCATTCTGTCCGCGGCACACGGCGATCCGATTCGAGGGAGCGTGACCGCCCCCGAGCTCAAGGCGGTTCTCAACACAGCGCGCATGTGGAGTGCCGAGCTTATGATGCTCTGGACGAAGTGCTGGGTCAGAGTCCAGGATTGATTCGAGCGCCGGACGAGGCGCGCGCGGTGCTTGCCTCGCTTCCGAGGCCCCTGGGGTTGGTTCCGACGATGGGCGCGATTCATGCCGGACATCTCTCGCTCGTGGACCGGGCGCGGGCAGAGTGCGCGACGATCGTCGCCTCGATCTTCGTCAACCCACTGCAGTTCGGGCCAAGCGAGGACTTCGAACGCTATCCGCGGGCTTTCGAGAGCGATTGCTCCCAACTCGAGGTGCGAGGCGTGCGCATCGTGTACGCACCGGCGGTCGATGTGATGTATCCGGCGGGATTCGATACGCACGTCGACGTCGGCGACGTCGCGAGCCGGTATGAGGGCGCCCTGCGTCCCGGTCATTTTCGCGGCGTCGCGACGGTCTGTCTCAAATTGTTTAATGCGATCGGCCCTGACGCCGTTTACTTCGGTCAGAAAGACGCGCAGCAGTGCGCCGTCGTTGGTGCGATGCTCCGTGACTTCGATCTGCCGATACGCATGGTGACGTGCCCGACCGTTCGCGAGCCGGACGGCTTGGCGCTCTCGAGCCGCAACGTCTATCTCTCGGAGGAAGAACGCGCCGCAGCGCCGTCGCTCTACGCGGCGTTGTCCGCGATTCGCGATGCGATCTCGAGCGGCGAGAGGTCTCGTGAAAGCGCGATCGCGCTCGGGCGCGCGAAACTCGTCGCGCCGGCGAAGGAAGCGTATCTCGATATCGTCGACCCCACGACGTTTGCGCCACGCGATCCGGTCGTGCCGCCATGTACGGTAATCGGCAGTGTATGGCTGGGAACAACGCGCATCCTCGACAACATCCCGATCGCGTGAGCCGCTCGCAAGAGCGCGCCGCTACGAGAGGAAGTCGAGGCCGAAATCGAGCGCGGGGGCGCTGTGCGTGATCGATCCCGACGAGATGACGCTCTCCAAATTGACCGAGCCCGAGGCCTCGAGCACGACCCTTTCGCCGGCGAGTTTCACGGCTTCGCGCAATTGCGCTTCCGTCATGTTGTCGAGGAGCACTGCATCCACGCCACCGATCGATAGTACCTCACGCAACTGATCGAGCGTGTCGACTTCGATTTCGATCTTGACGAGGTGACCGACCGCGCGTCGAACGCGCTCGATCGCCTCGGCAACGCTTCCGGCGGCGACGATATGATTGTCTTTGATCAAGACCGCGTCATCCAGACCAAAACGGTGGTTGCGACCGCCGCCGACGCGCACCGCATATTTTTCGAGCGAGCGTAGGCCCGGCGTCGTCTTGCGCGTGCAGGCGATTGCCGCACCGGTGCCTTCGACCGCGCGAACCAGCGCGCGAGTCGCGGTCGCGACTCCGGAAAGCCTGCACAAAAAATTGAGCGCCGTCCGCTCGGCGCTCAGAAGCGTTCGCGCAGAACCGTTCAGCCGCGCTACCGTCTCGCGCGCTTCGACGTCGGATCCATCGGGGCGAAGTCGTTCGAATTGAAAGCCTGGATCAAGGAGCGTGAACGCGAGCTCGGCTACGCCGAGGCCTGCGACGCGTCCGGGTTTACGAGCGACGATCTCGGCAGAGATTGATTTTCGCTGTCCCTCGACTTCGCTCGGGATGACAGCATTTCGCTCGGGATGACATGCACCGATGATTGCATCTGTGGTGATGTCGCCGGCGCGGCCGAGATCTTCAAGGAGAGCCGCTCGAACGACCGGCTCGACCATGATTCTCGGCAGCTCATGCACGCGGTAAGGACCGTCCGACGTCGAGCATACGCGATACTGCACGATGCGCGCGCCCTTGCACGCTCGGATCGATCGTGACCACGAATTGCATCGCTTCGAGCGATTGGAGAATCTTCGGCAGTGTGATCCGTTTCATGTGCGGGCAAAGGTTGCACGGCCGCACGAATTCGACGTCGGGACACTCGATTGCGACGTTGTCGCTCATCGAGCACTCGGTGATCATCACGACTTTGTTGGGGCGATTTTTGTGGACGTATTGCGCCATGCCTGTCGTCGAGCCGACGAAGTCCGCCTCGGCGAGGACGTCGGGCGGGCACTCAGGATGTGCCAGTACGACGATGCCAGGATGCCCGCTGCGGTACGACCGAATTTCATCTCCGGTAAAGCGCTCGTGAACCTCGCAGCTGCCTTCCCACGACACGATCTCGACGTCAGTTTTACTCGCAACATACTTTGCGAGATATTGATCGGGGATCATGATGACGCGCTGCGCTCCCAGGGACTCGACGATCGCAACCGCGTTTGCTGAGGTGCAGCAGATATCGGATTCGGCTTTGACGTCGGCGGACGTGTTGACATAGGTGACGACCGGCGAGCCCGGATAGCGTTCCCGCATCAGGCGAACGTCGGCGCCGGTAATGGACTCGGCGAGCGAACAGCCGGCTTTTTCATCCGGGATCAGCACCGTCTTGGACGGATTGAGAATCTTCGCCGTCTCGGCCATGAAGTGCACGCCGGCGAGAACGATCACGTCCGCGTCGGTTTTTGCAGCCTCGGCTGCGAGCGCGAGCGAGTCGCCGACGATGTCGGAGACGCAGTGGTAGATTTCGGGAGTTTGATAGTTGTGAGCGAGGATAACGGCATTGCGCCTGCGCTTCCATTCGTTGATGGCGGCGATATACGGCGCGTGCACCGGCCACTCGATCTTGGGGATAACGCTCGCAACACGCGCGTAGAGAGGCGCGGTCGCCTTGGCGACCTGGTCAGTATAGGGAAGGAGCGGCGTGCGCTCGAGCGTTTTCACGCCCACGATGATGCCCGCTTTTGCGAATTTATGCAACGACTTCTGCATCGCGGCGGCCCTGGCTGGTGTTCCAAGAATCGATGGAGGCCCTAGACTTCCAGTTCGAGCGTATTCCCACGCCGATCGGTCCGATGCTGCTCGTCACCGACCTCGACGGCAACGCGCGGGCCGTCGATTGGGAGGATCATGGGGACCGGCTCCAAGGATTGCTTCATGGTTACTACCGTCCATCGAAGATTCGTCTCGGTGAGGCCTCGCATTCAACCGGGGCGCGCGCGCTGATCGAAGCATATTTCTCCGGCGATTTACGGGCAATCGATTCGATTACGGTAAAGATGCCCGGGTCTGCGTTTCAAAGAGAAGTATGGGACGCGCTGCGGCGCATTCCGGTTGGAACGACGGTGAGTTACGGTAACCTTGCGGCGCAGCTCGGTCGTCCCGAAGCCTCGCGTGCGGTCGGTTCGATCAACGGGTCGAATCCAATCGGCGTCATCGTCCCGTGCCATCGCGTCATCGGTGCGGATGGGTCGCTTACCGGCTACGGCAGCGGAATACCACGCAAGAAGTGGCTGCTCGAGCACGAGGGCGTGCTGCTCAAGCTCCGGTAGGTCGCCCAAAATTCGGTGGAGCTGAGCACCGGGAAAATGGAGAATTCGACGAGGTCGCCCCAGTGTTTCAGCCACGGCGTCAGCGCGTCCTGATCGTCGGCTTCCATCAATTGGAAACAGCACGTTCCCGGAGCGTCAACCCAGCTTTGAAGATAGATAACGCCGTCGGGCAGCATGCGTCCGGTTTTCTGAAAGCGCTCGTCGATTGCGACCGCGTTGCCCGCCTTGAATTTTTCGACGACCATGAATAGCACGGCGCTACACGCCTTGCACGCAGATCATCGAGCCGTCCGATCCCGCCTGACGCTGCTTGATCAACGGCGCGTAATCGTGCGAGCGATAGAACTTCTGGAGCGATTCCATGTCGGGAAATTCGAGAATGACGATGCGGCGCGGGCTCCAGGAGCCTTCGAGCGTCTCCGGGTTGCCGCCGCGGACGATATAATGTCCGCCGTACTTCTGGACGAGAGCGGGGACCGCATCGCGGTATTTAATATACTCAGCTTCGTTCTTGATCTCGATGTCGGCGATGATATAGGCTTTCATAAGTGTCTTCTAGCACGAATCCCGCCGCCGGGAAATACCCGATAGCGGCCGCCGCGATCGGTGCGGTCATCGCAGGCGCGTATTTACCGACGCCGCTCTACGAGCTCTATCGGCGCGATTGGAATCTTTCGCCGGGCGAAATCACGATCGTGTTTGCGGCCTTTGCGGCGTCGCTCGTGCCGTCGCTACTCTTCTTGGGCGGGATTTCCGATGAGATCGGGCGGCGCAGGACGCTCTTGATCGCGCTCGGTTTCTCCGCCTTGGGTTCGCTCGTGTTTGCATTCGCACAAGGCCTGTGGTGGCTCGTTGCCGGACGAGTTGTCCTCGGCGTCGCCCTCGGTATCGGAGTGAGCACGGGGGCGGCGGCAGTGCGCGAATGGATGGACACCGGCATGCAGCGCCTGGCGGGCGAAGTCACGCTGGTCGGCACGGGAATCGGCGCCGCCGGCGCCGCGATTTTGAGTGGCGTGCTCGGACAATACGCGCCGCTCCCGACGACACTGCCGTACCTGACGCATATCGCCATCGTTGCCTGCGTCGCGGCTGCCGTAGCGACGGTGCCTTCCTGCCCGCATTTGTCGTCGGCGGGACATCACGGTCTACCGCAAATTCCGTCTGCAGTCCGCAGGCCGTTTTATCTCGCTGCGATGCAAGCATTCATCGGTTGGGCGACTGTCGCGATCTTTGCCTCGCTGATTCCGTCGTTCTTGGTGCGTTCGCTGGGCGTGCACAATCTGCTGGTCGGAGCATGTGTCGTTACGCTCGTGCAAACGGGTCTCTTGACCGCCGCACTGATTGCCGGAAATCTGCGCAGCCGAGTCGTGATTGTTGCCGGAATGCTGGCGCTCGGCGGAGGCCTGTGGCTGCTCTTGATCGCGGTCCCGTATCACGTCTATCCCCTGATCTGCGTCGCGATCGCCGTCGTCGGTGCCGGCAACGGTCTTACATACATGGCCGGCCTGAACATCGTCAACCGGATCGCCCAGCCGGAACATCGCGCGGAGCTGCTATCGGCGTTCCTGGTCGCGACGAATCTAGGTTTCAGCGTGCCTGCGCTCGCCGTAGGATTTACTGCGAATGCGATCGGCCTTTATGGCGCGATCGTCGCGGCGGCAGTCCTGCTCGGATTCCTGGCGGTCTTTACGATGTTTGCGAC
>Ga0335072_10008212_pt1 | contig 15144 bp, 17 predicted proteins | sample Lox_Sample_21_FD_206725 | JGI IMG/M metagenome (GOLD analysis project Ga0335072, IMG submission 206725) | Soil microbial communities from Loxahatchee National Wildlife Refuge, Florida, United States - Lox_Sample_2.1 | ecosystem: Environmental > Terrestrial > Soil > Wetlands | place: USA... | reverse complement strand
ATACATTAAACCTGGTAATCTGCCAAGCTATTCGCGCATAGTTGCCTCTGAGTACTGGAAGCCATCGATTTGGAAAGTTGTCGTATCTTTCCAGAGGCTGAGATTTTCGAAAGGGGAATTTCATCGTCTTGCGGCCATAGATGGCGAATAGTGATCCAATCCACAGGGCAGAGAACGAGCTTGCAAAGCTGTACATAGTCCTTCTGCTAGCATAGTAAGCATAGCCTTCAGCCTCCGTCTGAGTCAATGGACGGTGTGCCAGATTTTCAGCACCTCGAATTGTGTCGATGACGAATGAACCAGTCACTCTCGTTCGCATTGGCCCGCCGTATAATAACCAGGCGGACATTCCAGAAAGAGGCATGTTGGCGAAAGGTAAGCCATACCTTCGCACCGCTCCACGCAGTTCGTAGCCGAGAAAAAGTGTCCGATCGCGGACTTCGAGCGAGTAGTGGGACCTTATTTCCTGTATCTGTTGCAGCAGTGATGATGGCGATGCTTGAGCACCTTCTTCATGGAACTCTGGCTGGTTTGACACGATCACTCCTGGGCCCATATTTTTTGGAAATGCGGAGCCGGTATTTCCTTCGTTGTATTGTCCTTCCGACAACGGATTGCCTTCGACTGGCCTCGCCCCTGGACCCAAACTCGATGGAAACACAGAGCCAGTATGTCCTCCGATGTACCGTCCTCCCGATGATGAGTACCCTTGGACCGGCCTTTCTTCGGTTACCATCTTGGCCACTTATGAGAAGGGTATATTGATCGAGACGTGCAAAAGAGGCTGCTCCAAAGTGAGGTGTCAAGGTGATTGAGATGGGTTCGGAGTGGGTGTGGAGGAGTAACCATAGTCGGATCGCGCTCTCATGGCGGCGTGTAACACCAACGCCTGCAACAGGAGTAAGGAGTTGAGTGAACGTCCTGTGAATGGAAACTACCTCCCTTGCATTAACGCATGGAACGGACAGCTTTACTGACGTCGAGCTTAGCTGCGAGGGAAGGATCTTGGCCCCGAACTTCCCCCACCATTTCTGATTCTTTAAGATTGCCTCACATTCTATAATTTGCGCCAGGTCCTAACAACCTAGTGCAAAACTGTAAGATATACCCCATTTGCAACCTTCAGAACAGACATCGATATCCTTTATCATTCTACGAGGTTTCGATCCGCAAACGATTGTCGATCGTTCACGCCCCCATTCATTTCATTCTCGCCCAAGTGCCAGCCTTCCCCCCCCCTCGAGTCAACGCCCATAATGCCTCCCAAAAAGGCTGCGGCTGACCAGCCGAAGAAGACGAAGGCCACTGTCGAAGACAAAACGTTTGGAATGAAGAATAAGAAAGGTGGTGCTGCTGCGAAACAGATTGCCCAACTCCAAGCACAATCCAAATCCAATAAGTCTCCAGAAGAGAAGCGGAAAGAAGCCGAGAAGGAGGCGCGTGCGAAGGAAAAGGCTGCTGCAGATGCTGCGAAAAAGGAAGTTGCTGATCTATTTAAACCTGTTCAGGTTCAGAAAGTGCCGTTTGGAGTCGACCCGAAGACCGTGCTCTGCCAGTTCTTCAAAGCGGGAACATGTGAGAAAGGCAAGAAATGCAAGTTCAGCCACGACCTAGAGGTGGGCCGAAAAGGCCAGAAGAAAGATCTTTACCAAGATACACGGGAAGATGAGAACGAGGAGAAAGAGAAGGATAAGATGGACGACTGGGATGAGGAGAAGCTGCGGAAAGTCGTTCTGAGCAAGCACGGAAATCCCAAGACAACTACAGACAAGGTCTGCAAGTATTTTATACAGGCGGTTGAGGATGGAAAGTATGGCTGGTTCTGGACGTGCCCCAATGGTGGGAATAATTGCATGTATCGGCACAGTCTGCCGCCTGGGTAGGAGGATATATACCTCTTCTAGCGTTCCGACAAGAAGCTAATCTGGTACAGATTTGTGCTCAAGACAAAAGAGCAACGCGCTGCAGAGAAGGCTCTGATGGACAAATCGCCGCTCAAGACACTTACCCTGGAGGATTTCCTAGAATCAGAGCGACATAAGCTGACTGGTACACTGACACCCGTGACTGCGGAGACCTTTGCCAAGTGGAAGAAAGAAAGGCTTGACAAGAAAGCTGCAGAGGAGGAAGCTAGAAAAGCTAAAGAGGCCACCGGCAAAGCCTTGTTTGAAAGTGGTAATTGGAAGGGATCGGAGGATGAGAGTGAGGATGATGAGGACGACAATGATGGAGTATGGAATCTCGAGGCAATGCGGAGGGAGACAGAGAGACTAAGGGCACTGAAAGAGGAAGAGAGGCTGGCAAAGACAAACGGAGAGCCTTTACAGAGTACGGATGGCGTCGATGGTGATACTGCACTATCAGATATGGAATTAGAGGATGTAAATGAAGGAGAGGGCTAAAGGCTGTACGGGCGTTTGTCTTTTGGCAGCGATTCTTTAACCATTGAAAAGCGTATTAGCGGGCGTCGTCGACTACCTTCGCCACCAGCACTTTAGCCATGCCCAAGCTGTGAAAGGAGAGAGGATAATATGACGGGACGTTAGAGAGCAGGAACTGTCATGATATATGCATCGCTTAATCAAAGTCGAAACTAAATGCAGGCAGGTGAATTTGTGACAAAAGGTACGCAAAAGTGATCAGGAACGAGAACAGGAGCTGGGTTGTCATAAACGTTGATTGTGAAGCCGATATGGTATGTAATCGGAAGCGGCATCTCCAGATTGGATTTGCTGAAATGTACGGCTGAAACTTGGTACATGAACCCAGCTTTCGCCTTTCTCCGACAGTATGAGCATGGTCGATCTATCATAGCAAGAACGCTAGACACCCAATACACGAAAAGCGCTCATTTTACTTCCTAGGCCTTGGGAGCTGCCTTTGAGGACTCTCCAGCTTCAGCTTTGCCACCCTCTTCTTCCTCGTCCTCGAGCTCAGGCATATCCTCATCTTCGTCCTCGTCGCCTTCGTCGCCTTCTTCACCTTCTTCACCCCCAATACCTTCCATGCCACCCTCACCACCAGCACCGGCACCGGCACCAAGCTTAGAGAAGTCAATGCCGCCAAAGCCGCCGTCCTCACCCATACCACCACCGAAATTGTTCATGTAGTCGTCTTCGGGTGCTTCGTTTTGCTCGTCTTGATCGACCCACTTGCTTGGTAATTAGCTTCACATCTCCCAATTCAAAAAAGCTACTGATACACACCTTGTCGAAATCAGTTCGCAGGAAGTGAACCTTGGCCTTGTCCTTGAGGAGTCGTGGCCAGTATTCTTCCCCGAGCTCTTTCTTTCGTAGGATCATCTCGATGTCTTTCGCAGAGTGGTTTGTTTTCGAGTTTTCAACATCGATCTCGGCATAGAACTCAAGGTCCAAATGGTAGGTGGTCTTCTTGGTCTCAGAAGTACCGGTGAATGTGAGGCGTGTTGGCGTGAGGTCGAGCTTCAAGGACGATTTGGGAACATCGGGGACGGAGATTGTAAGGTAGATGTAGTTTTTCTCCTGCTCCGTAGCGGAGGAGCGTTGAGCCCAGAGCACTGAGAGAGATAGACATCAGTATACGATGTTGTCCTGTTGAAGTTCAAGCTACGTTCTCGTCGACAATACGGTAGGTGCTTTGGCCACTTGGCGCCCTCTGAGGGGATAATGTGCTTACCCTCTGGTGTAGTCTGTGGGGATGCCATGGCTCTTTGCTGGTAGAGTAAGGAGCGTGAGAATGGGAAAAAGACGTTGTAAATCTACGATGGTTGTTTAGAGCCGCAAAGAAGTTTGTGTGGGTTGAAGGTGTTTTGCAAAGGGAAACAAGGCTACCAAATTGTGGCTGTAGAATCTCCGCGAATAGCGTCGAAAGACAAAAGCACTGCAGGCTGAGCTTTACGACAAGTACCATGCCCATGCTTCTCACCATGCACAAAACGTATTAGGTCACAGAAGTCACTCGAGACGGCTCCGCAATTGATCTGCTAGTTACCCTGTCTTTGCGAGAATTACATTCCCTTTTACATGCCCATTCCCTTAACTGAAGTTGTGTTTTTGTGCTTGCAGCGGCAATCTTTCATCCCCGCGCCAACTTGAATAAGCGTCCTGCATGCGCTCCCCAGCCCTACGTACAGGTACCCTAGGGATCTACCTCTCTGGTCATTGTTAGACCTGATACATCCTGAATGAAATCTCAGCACTATCACGGATTTGCTGTTATTTCCTCTTTGCGCTCAAAATGCAGTCTATCAAGGCAGTCTTCTTCAAGCCTGATCCTGCGGAACAGGTACACTTTCTTCCACCCCGCCTTTTACCGCATCCTGAATCTGACAATTGCAGATGAGAAAGTGTAATGGTATCATACGGAAGAACGTCCGACAACTCGACCGTGACATCAGTAATCTGAAGATACTCGACCAGAAGACAAAGAAATACATTCTAGATGCCTCAAAACGGGGACAGAAGAACCCCTCACAAGCCAAACAAGCTGCCGCAGAGACCCGAATATTTGCAAGGGAGTTGATACGAGTACGGCGGCAAGCTGCAAGACTGAACACGAGTAAAGCGCAGCTACAGAGCGTTCAGATGCAGGTCAATGAGGCATTCTCGGTGCGGAAGATTGAGGGCAGTCTAAAGGCAAGCACGAGCATAATGAGGGACGTCAATACCTTGGTCCGACTACCCGAGCTTACTGGAACGATGAGAGAGCTAAGTCAAGAGCTCATGAAAGCAGGAATCATTGAGGAGATGGTTGGTGATACACTGCCAAACGATGAGCTGCTAGAGGGTGAGGACGCAGAGGCAGAGACAGAAGTAGACAAAGTGTTGGGTGAGATCTTGCAAGGCCGACTTGGAAAGGTTGGAGCTGTGCAAGAGGAGGTCCAGCCGCCTGTTGAGGAGGAAGAGGAGGAAGACCAAGAAGCCACATTGGCACAGATGAGAGGTAGGCTGGAGGCACTGAAGAGTTGATGTTCGGGTTCGGTCTTTTGGCTTGGATAAAGGGTTCTGCATTTGTGAAGGATACTGGATGAATACCGCGTTTACCAAGTTCAGGGTCTACGGAGTTTAAATCTATGATGGCTACGTAGGCATAGCTACGTAGAGAGGCCTTGCCTTGCCTTGATACTGTTGCAGTGTAGAAGCCAGATCCATGTGTCAGCCGCCCTGGTAGCTCCAGTGTCGACGCACATAAACAGTTATGCTCTATCTGCGACATCCATGCTTGTTGCCCATTTTAACCTCCCTATCATGCGTAGCTTCGGGATTGAAGCTCACTGCTGAGTGGCTGGAATGCTAAATGTCACCTCAACTAGAGATGTCTTTTCACCCCGTTGTCAGGTCCCATGTTCAGACTAGCGTGCCAAGCGCCCAAGGCGCAGCCTTTGCTCATCAACGTGACAGCAACCTCCTTCTCTCCGTCCTCTCCATCAACACAGCCACATTCAACCTCACTATATACACTTCACATCACTGTGAACTTTCAATTCGCCAAATCCTCGACGCTGATACCTTTTCTAAGCTCTGCGCTTCCTGACCGCTCTGCGTTCAAGTCCGCCGCGACCTTCACTGCGAAAGGACCATCTCGAGCGCGGTTTCTGAGGGCCCATTCCAACAAAGCCCCACGACTCAGATTCAAGCAACTAGAAATCTTCATCAGCTTCAGTAACGATGTCTGCCAACGTCGACAAGTCACTTGACACCATCATCGGAGAGAGGAAGACAAATCGCAAACACCTAGCTAGCCGTCGCCACCGCAAGGCTGGCACCAAGGCAACCACCGCTCCTGTTGGCGGTGTGAAAAAACCAACAAAGCAAAAGCCTGTTGCCAAAGCGGTTCCGACAGGACCATCAGGTGCTCCAAGATCCAACAAAATCGTCGTTAGTGGCCTGGTGAGTGAAGCCTTCCGCTAGCCCTTTTGGTGATACAACACTGACTCCTTTCAGCCCACCGACGTGGATCAAGTCCAAATCAAGGTATGTTGAACGAGAGGCTCATCACCTTCGGTTTCATCGCCATCCATCTCTTCCGAGATTTTCGGATCCTACCGATCGACGTTCTTTCCGAGAGGATGAGGACAAAATGATCCTGCAATCTGTTGCTATCATACTATGTTGGGCGAGAAGGTCGCAAAAGTGGTCATCCTCTCCGTACAGCTTCTGCTCGCTTTTTCGAGAGCATGATGCGAAGCTCAAAATGCTATAAGCCAGCGTGTACCTGCATACCCAGTACCTCTGCGTGGGACTAGGTGCATCAGCGCAAGGCTCTGGTACGGATCGAGGCGCATGTTGATAAGAGTGCGCGCTCATGTGGAATGAGGTTGGACCTACCTTCTTCAGCTTCGATGGTCGGAGCATCAGCGGGCAATGAGCAATAGCAAGCAGGGAAACCAACCCAACTCGAAGACGAATTGGGATCCTCCTGGCATAATGTTGTCCGGTGACGACCGAACCCATCAGGTGTTCAACATACAACCAAAGAGCAGTCAAGAAGCCAAAAAGTTCACAAGATCTGCAATGACACTGGAACTTCACACCATCTCCGTCTAATCGCTCCGCTTAGAGCTCCCCTGGTTGATAATCCCTCTCGAAATGACCACAACATGACCTGCATTACTTGGGCCTCTGTCGTCATGCTGAGAAACCTTTTAAGCAAGTCATCTGCTCTCCCGCGGCTTCGGCAACCAAGATGGTACTGCCACCAATATGCTCTCTCGCTAGGCAGGGCTTAGAGTTCAACAGAGGAGTGCCAACTGCAACTCATGTCATGGTATCCCGACCGTGAGCAGTACGATAAGGATTCTGTGCGTGATCCGCACTACTGATCTTGGACCACATCTGGATTTTCGGCGGCTTCCTGGACCTTTTTGGCACACTGACTACTAATGCTCATTGCAACCTGCTGGTGCTCCGGACTTCATTTTGCGGTGGATTTGGCTTCGTCCTTTTCACACACTCGGTTGAATCGCTTTATCAAACTTTGACATCTACGAAATACTGATCCTGGTGGCTCCTGCGTAGGAATACTTCTCCAAGTCGGTCGGCCCGGTCAAGCGTGTGGAGATTCGCTACAATCAAAATGGTTCCAGCCGTGGCATTGCAGATATCTCCTTCTTCAAGGCCGAGTCCGCGTCGAAGGCAGCTAAAGAACTGAACGGAATGCTAGTTGACAAGCGACCAATGAAGGCAATTCTCTATCCAATCTATTGTCAAGACTGCCTGCTAAACATTGCTAGATCGAGGTAGTCATGGACGCCAGCAACGTTCCGCAAGTCGACCCCCCCAAACCTCTGAGCGAACGTGTTGCGTACGCAAAGTCCAGCAAGTCAATCTCGCATTCTCCACTGACCAATAGTAGCGCCAATCCTCGAGCTCAACCAAAATCTGCCACCGCAACCAAAGCCACTTCTAATGGGGCCGCTAAACCCGGGCGCACAGCTGCTCGTGCTAGCAAGTTAAAGAAGGGTCGCAAGCCGAAGACCGCGGAAGAACTTGACGCGGAGATGACTGATTATTGGGGTACAAACACGAATGGTGCACCTACAGCTACTGCGGCAACAGATGGCATGGCAACAGGAGGCGCAGGGCCCGCTGCCAATGGCGAGGACCTGGGCATGGACGAGATATCGGTGGGCTCTATCGAATTCATCACCTGAACGAACGAGGGCTGACACCCGCATCAGTGAAACATCGATGGTCATTACTCAGACCAACACTGCGCATACCCCTAGGGAAGCAGACTACCTATCGACGGATTCAAACATGGCGTCAACCTTCACAGTTTTCCTCATTTCGTATCACCTGTCAATACTAGCTTCACATCGGCATGCTTCGTGCTTCTCAGATTGTCTTCTTGCTTGGGAGGGGGGGATCGATATTGGGAGGGGCTTCCATGAGAAGGCCCTAAATCCTGGCGAGGATTGAAACATCAAACCGGGTCTGTCGGAAAGGGGCTCCTACTAAGATAGTAAAAAAGATCCTTTCGGCCAACCTTCATCCTCCAATGTGACCACCAAATATCTTTTGCAAGGTTGATCGGTGGTCAAATTACTCGCTGTCGCCCACGAACCTCGTTACCAAGGCCTTCTTGAAGAATCTACTACGTCCTCGCAATGTCGAACGCCGTTGATATATAGCCTACAGGATCGGCACCCGCCTGTTTCTGTAACGAAAGCGTATCCAACAAGAAACAATTTTCCATTAATTCTCACACAAGCCCTCCACCACGAGTCGCAAACGGTGTATTCCTCGACAGTCTTTTTTGATTCCATCTGGATCGAAGCGTCGCTACTACATCTTGAGAAAGGCCAATTTTGCACATATCATTGCTTTCTGACTCCGGGCCTTCGGATTTTGCGTTGATCAGCTTCTGCCTCCCCGCTATTGGAAGCAAATGTGTTACGGTCTCGCACGTGGCCAAACCAAGCTTTAGGTTGCAGTTGGTATGACTGGCATCTACTCCGCTTGATTTGGGAAAGGCAGACCGTCACCAAAATGAGATATCACTAGACCAGTACGCCTTCATCAAGAACTTCATTCTTGCATGACGTATGTGCAAATTCGCCTCGTTTTGTTAAGACATCTATGCTATGGCATGATGATAGCACGTTTCTCTCAAGAGCCCTCTCACTTTGGTGGGTTCATGGTTGAGAAACAGTAGCGCGCAATTTTCCAGATGCCATTCACTTTCTGCATGACGAATAACTCGTGGTTTGATTCGTGGTTCTCCTGACCATGGACTACCGTGGTGCCCGCAGATGTCGTTGATGCGAACGCCCATTCTTCTGCGACAACGTTGACCTCGAGAATCGTAAACTCGACAGAAAACTTGATATTGGCGAAAAAGGTGTCGTATGCCTTCTTGATCTCGGACGTGCCGACGAACGATGGCATGTTCTGAGGCATGATCACACCCTGTGAAGGAGTCGAGGTTAGTCTCGTACCTCACAACTCAGACGAGATCACCTCCTGCTCCCCTCTTTTACACTCGGAACGTGACCCATTTTTGGCACCAGCGAGCTTGAGGTGGTAAAGATAGAAGGATCGGCTTACATCCGGGGCATACAGGGCCAAGGCCTCTTCTGTGCTCCCATGATTGAGACAATCCTGGTAGCTCTTGAAAACAGCCTTGATTTCTTCGGAGTCCTTCGTCACTTCAACCAATACGTCAGCTAGGTTGCCAATATAGACTTCGGGAGGGGAACAAACTGGTGAGATTGCCCTGGTTCTGTCTTGGTTTGAGATCTTTCCAAAGAAATTTCGACCCTTTGCCTTTCAGATTTCTTTGGGTGTAAGGGACCTGAGTCGCAGCTGCGGGACTACTGATCTTCATATACCCACAGCTTCAGCCTGATGATCCACACTCCCCATGTCAATGCGTAGGAACTGCTGTGTATAGTTAAGCCTGGTCCGCAATCGATGAGAAACGATGACTAAATGCTGATCTAATTCATCTTGTTGGTAGTTCAGGTGACATGACGCATGTACATGGGGCTGTGATTCGCTCTCGCATGTTCTAGTCGAAGGAGGGGACCATCCGTGGTTGAGCTCCTGCATCCTGTGAGTCCCCCTAACGAACGAGGAAGGCCAGTCTCATCCAGGATTTGGTAAGCATCTCTAGCGCCAAAGCCACAACTTTACCTAATTGCTGAATCAGCTCAAATCTTCGTTCTATGTCATTTGTCCGGAAGACCTTGTTCGCCCGGGGCCGCCTGGGCTTGGCCATCAGACAGCAAACTGACCTCGAACTTCTGTGGTTCCCTGGTATACAAGCAGTTCTCTCAAGGTATGCTCAAGAGCAAGAGTTACCAGCTGGCTACCTGTTACGTGCTAAGCCTAAAGAGAATAGCCCCGAACGTAGGATTGCATCATTCTTTTCCTTCTCTATGTAGATAGCAGCTCTGCATAACCCCACCGGCACAACCCCAATGACAATCAGACAGACCAACCAAGCTTTCTACACTACGCAGGACGTAATGCTACCTCGCTCACACCGTCTTCATGGTATGAGCCTGGAATCCATAATTCCTAGTTGGAAATCCTGTGGCTTTCCCATTGCATCGAGATTAGCAAGACCGCGGGAGGCAGTGGACGTTGTAAGCTTGTGACAGTTAGCCGGTGCGGATTTCTCCTTGTACAGATGGCATCTTCCATCGAGTCTAAGCTATCTAGATACGGTGAATGCCTTGCGTAAGGCAAGGATACAATCACACAGATCGGAATGTGCTCCTAAGCGCCAGAATCGTGAATAGGTTTGGTAGGCTCACAAATATATTGGCTACGACAGAATCAACGGGTCTACTACATGTTTGGTACTGAGTATTGTCCCTAAAGGAGGCTCGATCAACGTCTGAATGCACGCGAAAGCTCCGATGTAGGATGGCCTCGCGGCATGCACAGGCTCCGACCAACACTTGGGTAACCAGCGAGTGAACTCCCAATTTCGAGCCCGATCTCGACTTCCGCAACTTTCTGATCGATATTGGCTTTGGGGCAAAACTGCCTAGAAGATCTGCGCCGATCCTGAGAGAAGACCATCCAGGAGAATTACAAGGGCGATGACGGGCGCAGACAGGCGAGGATTGTGGCAATAAATTTGAGGGAGCATGTTGGATTGCAAAGTAGGTTATAGGATGTTAAGTGTCCGGTCATGTGGCTTCATGCGAGTTGGTCCGCTCCTAGTTGTTCCGCTCCTAGTTGTTGTGCTTGATACTGGTGATTTCACTTAGCCAGACTTCGGGTTTTGTGGCTAATTTGTGCTTTAGGGTACCGGTGATGTCGTCTACTCAGTCGCAAGCTCCCAAGAGGAGGTTAAGCTCTTCGAGAACACTAAGGCGGCTGATTTGGTGACTGTACCAGGCGGGGTTCACTTTTTGAGTGCTTCGCACCCCACAGAAGTTGATAATGCGTTGATCGAGTTCGTTGGCAAGTGGGCGAGCAGAAGATAGGTGTCCTACATGTTGCATTCAGAGTACTGTCGAAGGAAGGAATGTGTGAGCGTGGCCGAGGCGCGCGTCAGGGTTCTGCCTCATAGGGCGGATAAGCAGGTAGAGAGTGTTGGACGTCAGGGTGGCCATATGACGCTCGTGCGTATGATCGTAATACTCGTTAATTGGAATCTATGAAAAGGCTGTAGGCACTCCCATCCCGCTAGAGGATCCTCGGTGTCAGGCTTCTCGGCAACATTAGGCCGTTCCCCACGACATGCTGCCCTAAGTGGTCGACCCATGACCACACACATTACCTGACCCCTTGCTTGAGTCGTCGCATACACGACCTTTGACGCATAGGTAAGGAAAAGAAAGAAATGAGCCAAAGAATGCCAAGGTGGCGTAGTCAGAACGAGCCCTTCGAGTTATCTGGGTGTCTATCCATCCGCGCTCCCTACAACTCATTTGTGTTAACATCCATCCCATCTCCCCCCTAAGGCATCGATATCTCCTTCTCCCTCAGCCTCTGGTTCCTCGAAGCCATAAGCCTGGTCATCATCAGGATTAGGGTCGTCGTCGGAGTCAGCAGGTGGCAGATTATTGGCCTTGCGGTAGAAATACGACTTCGCGCCAAAAATCTTCATCTCTGCTCTCTTAACAACCTCGAATCCCTCGCACACACGGTTCACCGCGGTTTTCCGCCACTTCTCGAGAAACGTGTCCACATCTGTCTTAGCACCGGTCAAGAGGAGCCTCTTCTCCCATACCACAGCGAACGCGTCGTGGCGCTGACGGCAGACCAGCGCGTCAGAAAGATCGCCGAGGCCGTGTAGCGCAACAGCGGCAGGAAAAGCAAATGGAATCGCCCCGTAATGATTGGCCAGGCCGGAGGGTGAAAGGCGTGTTGCAACCATATCGCGGTGAGCGGCATAAAGATCGGACCATGTGCCAATCACTTCAAGCGTTTCACGATCACCATGATCACCATGCAAACCACAAAACCAGGGTAGCATAGTGCGGCGCTCCCCTTTCGCTGGTCCAGATGCTCCGTGAGGCAGATGCGGAAGAGTGACGCGTACCTGCCCCATCTGGCACGGCTGAGGGGTCCACTTAGTGTTGAAGCGCTTCTCGTCCTCCGAGGTAAACATGCTGTCTTGAATGCGATGGTCTAGGGACAGTCCACGTGCAGTGAGAACCTCATTCCATTCTTTGATGTGCTTATGCATGCCGGGCAGAATCATTGTGCAGTCGTCCTCCTTTTCATTATCCAGCGACACCGTCCCTCGGATCATGTTAGCGCCACGGTGTGAATTCGCAAGATCTTCGATGTTCAAATCGATGTGTCTGAAAAAAGTATCATCTCCCTTATGGATATACTTAGCGTAATAAGGATACGACACGAGGTTTGTGTTCTGATCTGGTCTGAGAGCGCAGTAGATGGCGAAGTACTTCGGGTCTTGACGCATTACTTGCTGACCCAGGCTGTAGTACATGTTGCGTAGCCAGCCGTAGTTAGGCTTTTTGTCGATGATGCGTAAATGAGCATAGTACATGTCGAATTCTTCGAGAACGACTTCTAGAATGGTCTTCCCAGCGAGGCCCGTATGGGTGCCAGTGTATTTTTCCGTACCCCACCAGTTAAAGCAGTCGACGGTAACGGATCCAACTTGATTCCACGCTTCCCTATCAATTCCTAGGTAAGTACACAACCGCGCTTGATCGTCAGCACTAATGGAGAAGGCTTCAGCATCCTTCGGTCTCAGCTTGTACGGCCCGAGGCTATTGGAAGGGCGACTGGGCCTATCTGTCATCTTGAATCAAGCGTAGGTCCCTTTCTCAGTCTTCAGGTCGCCGATTGCATTGTCAAAAATGGCTTAGTGGTATTGTCGAGGGGCTGAGGGTGAGGTAGGCTTAACGTGGTCATGCTCCTTGGCATTGGTTTCATTCACCGTCACGCATCGACGCATTGCTAGAAAAGAGACGCATGCAGGCATGTCGTTCGATTCATGGTATCTAGTTTATTAGACGCAGGCGGCATTTGATCATTCTATTCGACCTTTCTCGACTCTTCTCGATGTACGATATCCTCTGCCTGCCTGCATTCCCTATAAGCAGACCCTCGACACACGCGTAGCAAACGCTCGCCCCTTCTTCCCCTCAACAGTACTTGATCAGCTGAATATCTTACTGGCCTCTCGTATGATCAATCTTTTGTGTGCAAGCATTCCAGCAAAAATGCGCAGAGCGGGACCCGTTACCGGCGCAGTAACCAGGAATATCCTGCCGCTCTTGATGGTGATGACAATTTGGTTGGTGAACTGGCATATTGCAAGGCCAATCCAGGCTCGCTATCAGAGCACAAAATGAGCGTGGAATAAAGAAAGCCTGACAGTCATGTCCCCGCGCAAACCATTTCTTGCCAGGCTCTCTTTTCTACCGTACGCCTTACTGGGTTCCAGCACCGCTTCCTACGGGTTGGAAAAGTCTACAAGCTACGGCCTCTCAAGTTCAGGGTCGTAGACAATTCCAGCTTTTTGACGCGCCTGGTCCATATTCAAGTACTCTCAAGCCTCTCCTCAGTCTCAATGACTTCTCTGATTCCCTACTGCTGCCTCTCCTGCAATCTCTTTGCAATCACATCGGCTTGATACCAAATACCCCAGCCACGCTATAGAGGCTGGGGGTGAAGGGTGGGGAAAAGGAGGGGATGGAGGGTCTGGACTTGACTTGAAAAGGAGACCTAGTCTGAGAGGGTCGAGAAACTCGAAGCTCAAAGCTCGAAGCTCGAAGCTCGGCGGAGGCCAAATTGCAGCCATTTTCCTTCACGCATATTGTCGTCGGTGCCGGCTCCGCTGGATGCGTGGTCGCATCTCGCATCGTGCAGAACTCGAGGTACAGCGTTCTCCTGTTCGAAGCTAGTCCAGGCCATGGACCTTCTGAACATGTCCCCTACAATGCGAAGCGGGTGCCATGCGAGGGCAGTCAGAAATCTACGATGCTAAATATGACTATAGCCTGAACGATGGAAATGCCTGACTCGTCTTCAATGGCAGTTCCACAGGCCAAGCTTATGGGTGGCGGGAGAGTATCAACAGTGGGACTGCTCTGAGGAGTACACGGGTCGACTCAGACGAGTGGGTGGAAATGGGAAACGATGCCGGGGACTTTGACTGCGTGTACCATGTATATCAATCCCTCGAGAATGACCCAGTGAGAGGGACAAGACGGCCGCATCCGATCATCCGAGCCTCAGCATGAAATTGGCAAGATTCAAAAAGCCTTCCTCATCGGTGCGTACCAATGTGGTTTCCAACTTGTCCTTGATCTCAATGCACTAGGTGCCGAAGGAGCAGAGCCATCGCTGGTATGCAGACGAGATGATGACTGTGTGTTACGAACACCGGCTGCTTGGGTTTGGCGGTGCCTTGGCGCACACAGGGTTGGTTTTTTGCACCCAGCGGCCCTGCTTCATCTTCCTTCCTTCTTTAGATTTGATGTCCTCGTTTAATGACACCTCTATGGTTCGCTCTAGACTGGCCTCCTAACACTGTGTTAGTACAGCCAGCACCTTTATCGACCCCATTCAACACTTACCAAATCTCAGCATCCTCTCCGAGTCGCTTGTGGACCGAATATCTTTCTCGAACAGTAGAGCCGCTGGAATCCTTCTTGCCAATAAGCGACATATCTTAACGAATCATGAAGTCATCCTCAGCGCCGGTGCTATCCTCTCTCCCGCAATCTTCTAGCGCTCTGGAACTGAGCTGTCCCAGCTCCTCCACCGACATAGCATCCTGTCCTTGGTCGACCTTCTCGTCGGTCTCTCTGCTTATGACCATCCTTGTATCCCAATCGCCGCAAGGCCATGACTAGGTTCACATGACGAAGTCGACTACTCACTCCAATGTCAAGCACACTGGTCCTCCACACTCTGCCTGGGCACCGTCGACCACCAACTAGTCTGCTTCAGCTACCTATTTGCGGAAGCTCCAGACCCTCAAGCCCAGCAGCGGAGTCTTGCTAGCGTCTCAAGTGGCCATGTGGCCAGCATCGGGTGCAACTTCAATAAACCAACCTCCTCTGGCGCCATAGCCATAACTTCTTACAATCCCAACGGCTTCCCCGTTGTCGTACCCAACTACCTCCATACCTCCCTTGACCGGCAATCAACTCATGAACTTGTCCGTCCCGGCTATACTGTCATCTGTTCACCTGCCATACAATCAGTGCTGGAATCACCC
>Ga0335072_10008211_pt1 | contig 15144 bp, 13 predicted proteins | sample Lox_Sample_21_FD_206725 | JGI IMG/M metagenome (GOLD analysis project Ga0335072, IMG submission 206725) | Soil microbial communities from Loxahatchee National Wildlife Refuge, Florida, United States - Lox_Sample_2.1 | ecosystem: Environmental > Terrestrial > Soil > Wetlands | place: USA... | reverse complement strand
GGGAACGTCCGGCCCGGCCTGAGCTACCTGGAGGACCTCGGCTACCTGCCGCAGAACGCTAGCTACGGCTGCTGCAACTTCCACGGCCCGGTCTCGACGACGCTGGAGTACGGTACCGACGACTTCGCGATCTCGGCGCTGGCTGGCGCCCTCGGCGACACCGCCGACCAGGCTGCCTTCCGCACTCGCGCGCACGACTGGCACAGTCTCCTGAACCCGTCCTCGGGGCTCATGCAGCCACGGCTTATCGACGGCAGCTGGAGACCGCACTTCAGCCCCACAGCAGGGACTGGCTTCCTCGAGGGAGATTCCTGGCAGTACACCGGCATGGTCCCGTTCGACATCGCCGGCCTGGCTGCCGCCAAGGGCGGCCGCGCGGCGATGACCAGGTACCTCAGCAAGGTCCTGGCCGGCTTCCTCCGGGGCGAGACCGGAAGCGTTGCGAACCTGGCCAACGAGCCCAGCATCGAGCTCCCCTGGGAATACGACTATCTCGGCAAGCCGTATGACACTCAGCGGACTGTCCGCACCATTCAGGACCGGCTCTGGCGTGACGCGCCTGATGGCATCCCCGGCAATGACGACCTCGGCGCCATGAGCGCCTGGTTCGTCTGGTCGGCCCTCGGCATGTACCCGATAACGCCGGGAACGGCGACGCTGACCCTCGGCTCGCCGCTCTTCAACCGCGCCGTCATCGACCTGCCCTCCGGCGCGAGCCTGCAGATCATCGGCAGCGGCGCCGGCCCGAGGCACCCGTACGTGCGCTCTGCGACCTGGAACTCCGCGGCCTGGACTCGCGCTTACGCCCCGGCCGCCGCGATTACCAGTGGCGGCATACTCGACTTCAAGCTCGCGGGCTCCCCCGACCGTGGCTGGGCGGCTAGCCGCGCCGATGCGCCGCCTTCGTACGGCGCCTGACAAGGCCCGTCACCAGCCGTTCTTCCTGGCCCGCGCCTCGTACAGCAGGACCGACGCCGACACCGACACGTTCAGGGAATCGGCCGCGCCGAGCATCGGAATGCCGATGCGCTGGAACCCGCGCTCGTACCAGGGCGGCGAGATGCCGTACCGCTCGCTGCCGACGACAAGGGCGGTCCGCCCGCCGTAATCCGCCTCGCGGTAGCTGATGCTGTCGTCGGTGTCGGCCAGGTACACGGTGAACTGGTTGCGCTCGAGCCAGTCGATCGCCTGGCTGATCTCCGCGAACTCCACCGACGGAACCTTCATGCTCATCCCCTGGCTGCTGCGCAGCACCTTGGGATGGGTCAGCCTGGTGCGCTTGCTGGTCAGGACCAGGCAGTCCGCTGCGCACGCGTCCAGCGTCCTGATCAGCGCGCCGAGGTTGCCAGGTATCTCCATTGCGTCGGCGACGAGCACGAGCCCGTCGCTGGCGAGTCCGACGTCCTCCGGCTGCCAGTCCGGCAGCTGCGCGACGCAGACCAGACCGTCTGGGTTCGGCCGTTCGGCCAGTCGCTCCAGCGTCCTGGCCGAGACCTGGTAGGACCGGCGAGCCCGGTGCGCGAGCTCGGCGGCCCGCTTGGCCGACTCGTCCGAGTACGCGGCCTCGGGGCACCAGACGAACACGTCGACCTCGACGCCCGTCGTCAGCACCATGTTGATCTCGTAGAGGCCTTCGGCAACGAAAGTGCGCCGCGGAATCCCGGTGCGGTTGCTGCGGATGTCCCTGATCAGGTCAGCGACCGGGTGTTTGAGGCCGATCTGCTGCAGCTCCATCGGGCGCGCTCCGGCCTGTCCGCTCGCCTGCTGGGCTACGGCCGCGACAAGGCGGCCTGGTGCAGGCCGGGCAGTGCCTGGCCCGGTCCGTACTGAAGGCAGTCAGGCCCGAGCTCGCTCAGCCGGGACAGCCCGGCCAGCCGCATCGTGAGCTCGAACTCCTGACGCAGCGCACGCAGCACATGCCGCACGCCTGCCTCGCCGCCGAGCGCGAGGCCGTACACGTACGGGCGGCCGATCAGCACCGCCTGCGCGCCGAGAGCCAGTGCCTTCAGCATGTCTGCGCCGCCGCGGATGCCGCTGTCGAACAGCACGGCCAGGCGGGAGCCGACTGCCTCGACAACCGACGGAAGCGCGTCGAGCGCGCCGAGCGCGCCGTCAACCTGGCGGCCGCCGTGGTTGGACACGATGATGCCGTCCATGCCAGCCGCGGCGGCCCGGAGTGCGTCAGCGGCGGACATGATGCCCTTGAGCACGATCGGACCGTTCCAGTGCTGCCGCACGAACGGAAGGTCATCCCAGGTCAGTGACGTGTCGCCGAAGATCTGCGTCCACCGGAGGATGGCCGCGTCCGGGTCGGCCTCCACCGGGCTGGCCAGCGGCGCGCGGAACGCCGGGTCGGACAGGTAGTTCTGTATCCCGATGCCCTGCAGGAACGGGAGGTAGCCATTGGCCAGGTCCCGTGGGCGCCAGGCCAGCGTCCGGGTGTCGAGGGTGACGACGAGTGCGCTGTAGCCGGCCGCCTGCGCCCGGCCGAGCAGGCTCGCCGCGACAGACCGGTCCTTCGGCCAGTAGAGCTGGTACCAGCGCTGGCCATCTCCGTTGGCTGCGGCGACGTCCTCCATCGCGGTGGAGGCAGCAGTGCTGAGGATCATCGGCACCCGCTGGGCCGCGGCCGCTCGCGCGACGGCCAGTTCCCCGTCCGGATGCGCGATCGCTAGCACGCCGACCGGTGCCAGCAGGAATGGGACCGTCAGCTCAGTCCCGAGCACGGTGCTGCCGAAAGACGGCGTGCTGACGTCAGTGAGCATCCGCGGCACGATCCGCCACCGCCGGAAGGCCGCCAGGTTCTCCCCGGCGGTGTCGCCGGAGCCGGCCGAGCCGACGACGTAGTCGTAGGCCTGCGGCGTCATGACGGCGCGGGCCGCATCTTCGAGGCGGCTGAGGTCGGTCGGGTAACCGGGTGTCGTACCCGTCGTCCCGGTCAGGTAGATCTCGTCCTGGTAAGTCTCCAGCGGCTGGCCCACGAGCACATGGTGTCATGGCCGATGCCGCGGAAACGGACCGCCCGGCACCGGGAACGGTGCCGGGCGGTCCGCAGAGCGCTAACCCGATGTGCTGACGGCTACTTCTTCGCCTTCTTCGCCGCCGGCTTCAGCTTGCCCTTGTTGCCATACCAGTTGTCGCCACTGACGACGGCTCCGGTGGTCGGGTCAAGGATGACCGGCCTGAAGTTCGGCCGGCCCCAGAAGTTGAGCAAGCCGCCAGGACCGGTGAGGCTGCCAGAGACAGCGTCGAAGGACCCGGCGATGCGCTTGCCGTTGAGCCAGTTGTTCTCGATGAAGTTCACGACCGAGGCCTGGTTGATCAGCTTGCTGCTGACAGAGTTCGCTCGCGTGTAGGGCGAGATCACCAGGAACGGCATCCGGTCGCCGTAACCGCAGCGGTCTTCCGCGGAGCCGACGGTGATCGGGACCGTGGCGCAGACCTTGGTGTCGCCGACCGTCGAGTCGTTGGATCCGTTGATGACCGGCGGGATGGCGTGGTCGTACCAGCCGTCCGAGTCGTCGTAGGTAACGATGATCGCGGTGGACGGCCAGTACCTCGACTCCTCGATCTGGTTGATCGTGTCGACGACGAACTGCTGCTCCTCAAGCGGGTCCGAGTTGCCCGGGTGCGCGTCCTGGTACCGCGGCGCCTTGAGGTAGCTCACCGCAGGCAGCGTGGCGCCACCCGTGCCGTCGAGCGCGTCGGCGAAGTCCGAGATGTCGTACTCGTGGTTCGCCTGGTCGGTGTAGCCGATCTCGTTGAGCGACGACGGCGGCAGGTGTGCCGGGTTCGCCGTCGAGGCGTAGTACTCGAACGGGTTATGGTGCGGCGAGTAGGCCACCTCCTCGGAGACGTTCGTCCCGTTCGAGACGAGCTCGTTCTCCGCGCCGCAGACCGGGCCGCCGCTGTTGCTCGAGGTCGGCGCGAAGCCGCCCTGGAACCAGCCCCAGGTGACGTGCGCTGCGTTGAGCAGGTCGCCGATGTTCTGGCCGGTTAGCACGGCCTCGGGGCTCGTACTGGTGCGGCTGTTGTCCGAGCACTCGTCATAGAAGGGGTCGATGTCACCGTAGACCGTGCCGGTGCCATCGCTGCCCAGTGCCGAAACGTCGCCGGGGGCGGTCGTCTTGACGCCGGGGGTGCTGGAATCGTTCGCGTCGACCGCGTATCCGCCGCTGGTGTTACCGGCGACCACGTTGACCGCGCCGGGCGTGGATGGCCCGAAGGCCGTGGCGAACATGTTGTCGCTCATCGCGTAGTTCTGCGCGTAGTTCCACAGCGCGGTGACGGTGTTGCCGTCGAAGTAGTCCAGCGAGATGCCCGGTGGGCAGTACTCCGGGCCGCAGCCGGTCGGGCTCGACGACTCGGTGTTTTGGACGAACGCGTCCTGCTTGTTGTTGTCGTCGGCCAGCTGCTCGGCCACGTCGCCGTGGTTCTGGTCCGAGGTCAGGGCCTCAGCCTGGGTAAGCCGCTGCGGGTTGTACACATTCGGGTTGTCGGTCAGCAGCGGCCCGATCGGGCCTGTCGAGGTGATCGCGCTGTACAGGCCGTTCACGGTCGGCGTGCCTGGCTTCGCCACGAATGGCGTGCCGTCCGTGTTCGCCGCGTAGGGATAGGTGCCGAAGTAGTGATCGAATGACTCGTTCTCGCCAAAGATCACTACAACGTGCTTGATCGGCGTGGCCGTGTTCTGGTGATCGTACAGAGCCTTTGAGACGGTCTTCGGGATGTGGTAACCCGGAAACTCTGCTGCAAGCCGGGACGCGAGCGTCTGGCTCGCGTTCGCCGCGCCCGCCGCAGTGGCGCCGACAGCTGCGCCTGCCCCGAGGATCGCCGCCGCGCCGACCGCGATGAAGGTCCGGGGCCGTCTGATCAGCCTCCGGAAATCTGGGCCTTCGCCCATGCCCACCCTCCTGAGTTCTGCAGAACCAATGATGAGCGGCAGCCCTCGGAACTCCGAAACGCCGCCGCGGGGGCGCGCGCGCGCATCCCCGCGGATCAACGTTTCATGACTAGGTTTACTTGTAATAGGGGAAATATGGCCAGGGGGCAAACGGCCGGTCAACGGCGGACTAACCAACGTTCAGAACGGCCGCAGAGAGCCCGCGCATTGGCGAGACCCGTCAGGCGAGCAGCGCGCGGCCGTAGTAGTCGTTGCCATCAGTGACGCCGGGCAGCGCAAGGAAGTACCCGCCGCCGAACGGGCTGATGTAGTCGACCAGCGGCTCGTCGATCAGCCGCTTCTGCACGGTTTCGAACTGCCGCCTGATGTCCTGCTGGAAGCAGGTGAACACAAGGCCCACGTCCAGATCGCCGACCTGGTCGAGCCCGCGGTCGTAATTCCAGGCTCGCCGCAGGATCCGGCTCTCCGCCGTCTGCGGCGTCCGCGGGTTGGCTAGTCGCATATGCGCGGTCAGCGGGATCACGTCGCCGGTCGGGTCATTCGCGTAGTCCGGCGTGGCGTAGATGCCCTGGGCGTCGAGCGGATAGCCAGAGTCGCGGTACCGGCCGAACATGAGCTGCTGCTCGTAGACATCCACCCGGTCCCAGAACTCGACGAACATCCTGATAAGCCGGACGACGAAGTAGCTGCCGCCAATTGTCCAGGACTGCTCGCCGGCGCCCGCCTGGACCCACACCAGCTGGTTCATCTCCGTCGAGCTCGTGACCTCGGGGTTGGATATGCCGTCCATGAACCCCAGCTGGTTGCGCGGCACCGTGCCGGCCGGGCGCGCGGGGCTCGCGAACCCGTCGATCCGCCAGTTCGCCTGCATGCCGCCGCGGGTGTTCCTCGCGATGTCGCGCAGCGCGTGCAGCACGACGTCCTCATGCCCTGCGGTGAGCTGAAGGATCAGGTCGCCGCCGCACTGCGCTGGATCGAGGTCGTCATTGGGGAACGACTTCATCGGCGTCAGATGCGCCGGCAGCCGGGAGGCCAGCCCGTACCGATCGTCGAACAACGTCGACCCGACGCCGAACGTCACGGTGAGCCCATCCGGGACCACCGTGGGTCCCAGAGTGCCGGAATCCGACGACGGCCCGCCGATCCCGACGGGCGGCGCCGTGCCGCCCGCCGTCAGGAAGCGCGCTCGGTCAGTGACCGTCTGGAAAAGCTCAGTCAGCTCGGCTCGGCTCTCTGCCGTGGCGTTGAACGAGATGACCGCCGTAGCCGCCTTTGGCTTCGGCAGGATGCCGGCCTGGTGCCTGCCGTGGAAGGGCACCGCGGGCAACCGCCCCTCTAGCTCCGCCAGATTCGCCGCGAGGCCAGGATCTGCGCCAGTGCCCGAGCCGCGCGTCGCGTAGCCGAACGCCACCCCGCTACCGATGCCGCCGGCGGCCACTCCGCCGGCGACGCCGCTGACTACGCCGCGAAGGAACGACCGTCGTCCGGGGCCAGAGACGCTGACCGCCTCATCGGACCCAGCGACCTCGGTGCCGTCAGCTGGCTCAGCCGGTTCAGAGTTCATGGGCGGTATGCCTCGGTTCGGCGATCGATGCGATCGGGGCGAGTTCCTGGAGCACCTGGCTGCACGCCGCATCTATGTCCTGACGGGTGGCAGCCGGAAGGGCGGAGACAGCCACCCACCAGCCGCTCCGGAGGTGCTCCTCCTCGATCAGCGACTGCAGGAGGTTCAGCCCGGTGTAGACCTCGGGCAGCTGTGGGTAACGCGGCGCAAGCAGGGGATGCAGCAGCGACAGCAGGTACCGGGTGCCCTGAATGTTGGCAAGGGTGGTAGCGAGAGTGGTGCCGCTGCCGTAGTCGTCGTGGCCGGTGAGCTGGAACTCGAGCGCGTTCTCCAGGATCTCGTGCGTGCGCAGCCCAACGTCGATCAGCGGGATCTCCTGCGTCGGCCACCAGGCGAGAAGCTTGTGCACATCACCATTGAGCATGTCCGCGACTCCGCTGAGCTCGTGCACAGACTGGCCGTGCCAGAGGCCGTATTCCAGCCGGTAGAAGCCAGTCCACTTCGGGCTGTTAACTCCGACGGCGTCCGCCCGGCCGTCAATCTCGTCGTCGAAACTCCCGAACGCGTCGTACGCAGCCCCCAGCGTCTCGTACTGCAGGTGGGCGGTCAGCCAGTCGCGCTTCGCCGCCGCGAGCCTGCCAGCGTGCACGTCGGCCGCTAGCTTCGCGGTCTGCCTGGCGAGGACCTGCAGACCCGACTCGGTGTACGTCGCGTACTGCTTGGCCAGCGGATAGAGGTCGTTGTATGTGACGGGCAGGACGGCCGGCGTGCCCGCCACATGACCGCCGACTGTGACCGTAGGCCCGGTCATCGGCTCGAAGTCCTGCACCAGGCAGAGGAACGCGTACTTGCCCGACCCGACGTCAAGGGACATCGGCGCGGTGGTGCCAGGTCCGATGTCCTCAAGCTCGTCATAGACAGCGCCGTTGGCCGGGTTGGTCAGGTCGACCTCGGCGCCATTCTCCGCCCCGCTGGTGATCTCGAACGTGTGCCAGCCGGGACTAGCCAGATGCCAGGCGGGCCCGCACGAGGAGTCGTTGAAGGAGATGAGAATTGCCGACGAGGATCTCGGCGCAGGAGAACTGCCACAGGCCGTAACCGCCGCGACGAGCACCGCAGTGGCAGCAGCGGCGAACAGGCCTTGGGTGCGCATTGCCTTCCTGGGGAGTTCAGAGGCGGGGACGAGCGGCCAGAAGCCAGCCTAGGCGCGCTCAAACAGATGGTTTAGTCCGGAGGACGCCCGAGACGAAACGTTCACCTCCCTATAATTCCCTATCCACCAAATGAACCCCTTGCATACCCGTCAGGCCAGCACGACCCTGGGCGCGGCCCGCGTTGGCTGCAGGCGTCCTGGTGGCAGGGTCGAGCGGATTCGCGCCGATGGCGGCCGCCGACGCTGCATCCGGCACGATGACGGTAACGACGGAGCCCTCGGCCCGCAGCCGGGCGACGACATCGCGCAGCGGGAGTGAGGACGGGATCGGCGAGTCGAGGCCGAGCGGCGAGATGACCGTGATCCGGCCGAAGCCGGTAGCCAGGTCCGCATTGTCGGCCGACCGGACGCCTCCGTCCATGTAGCGGCTTCCGCCGATCGTGACCGGCGGCCAGACGCCCGGCACCGCACAACTGGCGGTCACCGCGTCAATGAGGCTCACGCCTGACTGCGCGTCGAACGTGATGAATTCGCCGGTGGCCGCGTCGACCGCCGTCATCTGGATCCTCCGGTCCGGCCAGTCGCGGACGGGCAGTCGCGACTCGATCACGGAACGCCGGGTGGCTTCCGGCAACGTATGCGCAGCGAGCGCATAGGCGCCGATCCGGCGCTGCATCTCCGCCGTCGTCGTCGCGCCCCTCAGGTAGGCGGCAGCCTCAACGGTCATCTTGGCAACATCCAGCTCTGCCATCAGCTCGGCCGACTGCAGCTGCGGATCAGCTTGCCGGGCGAACAGGTCAGGCAGCGGCAGCCCGCTGCCGAGCGTGGCAGCCACGCACGCACCTGCCGACGTGCCGATGATCAGGTCCGCCCCGGTTACGTCCTCGCCTGCCTCCGCGAGCCCGGTCAGCAGGCCGGTCATCCAGGCGACTCCCGCCACCCCGCCTCCACCGAGTACCAGCGCGTGCAGGTCCGCCATCAGCTTCTCCTCGCTATAGTCCCGGTCATGGCCGACGCCCTCACACCGTCAGATCACGCGGCAGCCATTGCTGCTTCGCGAGACCGGCTGCAGGCTTTCGCGGCAGCCTGCCCCGACGACGTGTGGCGGGCCGCGCCGCTCAGCGACCAGGGCGATCGCCGGACAGTCGGCGTCATTGTCGATCACGTCGCTGACTCTTGCGACTATATCGGCGCCTGGATGAGAGCCATCGTCGCTGGCGAGGAGCCCGCAGTGAGCCCGGAGCTGGTGGACCAGTTCAACGCTGCCCACGAGGCGGATCGCGCAGGCGTCACCCAGGCTGACGCGGTCGCGCACCTGCAGCGCAGCGGCGATGCTGTCATCGCCCTGATCGCGAGCCTGACCGACAGCGATCTTGACCTGGCCGATGGGCGGGTCGGCCGCTTCGCGCAGATCCTCGCCAGGCATCCCGACAATCACCGTGCCGAGATTGAGGCCGCGCTGCGCCGCTAGCCGCCAACAAGGACCGGCGTTGCCGTCACGGCAGCGCGGCGATGAGTTCGTCAACCGGCTTGCGCCGGCCGGTGTAGAACGGGATCTCCACCCGGGTATGCCTGCGGGCCCTGGCGCCGCGCAGGTGCCGCATCAGGTCTACGATCCGGTGCAGCTCGTCGGCCTCGAACGCGAGCATCCACTCGTAATCATTGAGCGAGAAGCAAGCGACCGTGTTGGCCCGGACGTCGGGGTACTCGCGCGCCATCTTGCCGTGCTCGGCGAGCAGCTCGCGCCGCTCGGCGTCGTCGAGCAGGTACCACTCCAGCGACCGGACGAACGGGTACACGCTGACGTAGTTCTTCGGATCCTCACCGGCCAGGAACGCCGGGATGTGGCTCTTGTTGAACTCTGCTGGCCGGTGCAGGGCCATCGCGGACCACACGGGCTCGCTGGCCCGGCCGAGGCCAGTGCGGCGGAACCGTGCATACATCTCCTGCAGGTCGTCGGCCGTGGGCGCGACCCACCAGAACATGTAGTCCGCATCGGCACGCAAGCCCTGCAGGTCGTAGCAGCCCCGAGTGATAACGCCCTTACCCGCTGCCTGCTGGCACAGGTCGGACACCTCGGCCGCGAGGCCCGCGCGCCCCGTGCTCACCGCGGCCGCATCGATCGCCTCCGGGCCACCGACTCGGAACACCGACCACATGACATACCGGATCAGCTCGTTAAGCTCCCGCGCCTTCGGGCGGGCGGCCGCAGCCCCTGACTCCTCGTTCCCTGCCATGTTTCTATGTTTACCAGCCCCGCAGTGCTTGCCCAATTAAACTGATATCACTATGCTAGGAGCGTGGTATCAGCCACGTAATGCGGAGGTGGTTCAGATGGCGTCCCAGGTTATCGTCGCGGAAGGCAGCCGCTCCCCGGCCCAGCCGGTGACCGAGCATCCGGCCCGGTCCGCCCCTGGCCTCCGGGTGCTCGTGCTGGGTGTCGTTCTCGTGCTGGGCGGCATAGCGCTGGTGGTGGTGGCCTCCCGCCAGACTGGTGCGACTCAGAAAGGCCTCATTGCAGCCGGCATCCTTGCGTTCCTGGTCAGTATCTTCCTGTTCCGCGGCCTGACCGCGGTCGTGCCGGGCCAGGCGCGCGTCGTCCAGCTGTTCGGCAACTACCGCGGTACGATCCGCCACGCAGGCCTGCAGTGGGTGAATCCGTTCACCGAGCGCATCCAGGTCTCCACCAGGATCCGCAACCTCGAGTCCGCGGAGGTCAAGGTCAACGACGCCGACGGCAACCCGATCGAGATAGCCGCCGTAGTGGTCTGGCAGGTCCGCGACACCGCCCACGCCATCTACTCTGTCGACGACTACAAGCATTTCGTCACCATCCAGACCGAGACGGCCGTCCGGCACATCGCCTCTAGCTTCCCCTACGACAGCCGGGGCAGCGGCGCGCTGTCGCTGCGCGACAACGCCGACGACATCACTCAGCGGCTGTCCGCCGAGCTGACCGACCGCGTCCGGCCAGCTGGGGTCGACATCATTGAGTCGCGGCTCACCCGGCTGTCCTACGCACCGGAGATCGCCCAGGCAATGCTGCGCACCCAGCAGGCGAGCGCGGTCGTCGGCGCCCGGCAGGTCATCGTCGAGGGGGCCGTCGGAATGGTGCGCATGGCCCTGGAACGGCTTGAGGAGGAAGGCGTTGTCGAGCTGGACGAAGAGCGGAAGGCAGCGATGGTGTCGAACCTGCTGGTAGTCCTGTGCAGCGAGCAAGCCACTCAGCAGGTCGTCAACACCGGCTCGCTGTATCAGTGACCTCGGACTGCCGACGAGCCGCACGGAGTTAGCGTGAGCGAACGCAAAGGCATCCTGCTCCGGCTCGATCCGGCTGTGCACGACGCGCTCGCCAGATGGGCCTCGGACGAGCTGCGCAGCACTAACGCCCAGATCGAGTTCCTGCTGCGGCGCGCGCTGGCCGAGGCCGGACGACTCCCCGGTCACGCCGCGCAGATGCGGCGGCCGGGACGACCCAAGCGCGATGCGCCCGCCGGCTAGCACGGTTGCCGGCGGGCATCGCCCTCTCCTCTAGCGCCTGGTCCGGTCTCTACCGGCGGACCGTCACCCATAGGTGCAACGAGGTTCCGGCCTTCGAAAGCTGCGCGCTGGCGTATACAACGCAATAAGTAGGGTGCGAATAGCTCATCGGTAGCCTGCGAGTCACGGTGGACGTGCCCCGGATCCTGCCTTGCTTGGCGCGTGGTCCCGCAGAAAGACCCTTGGTGCACTGGACCTCCCACCAGCCGGACACCTTCTGCCTGGGCTTTGCGGAGACATGAAGCCACAGGCTCGAAGGGTGGTTCGCATTACCTGCCGCATAACATCGGGGGTGTCCGTCGCTGGCGGTGCAGGATGCGATCGTCCTGGGCCGATGCTTCTGGGCAGCCGCCACTGCCGATCCCGCGACCAGCAGGGCGAGCAGTGTTCCAACGGCTACAAGCGGCGCGAGCCTCTTGATCATCTCTCTCCCATCAGCCCGGGGAAGCCGAAGCCGAGCGCTAATGATGGACCACAAACGCCATCAGGTGCCAGGCCATGACGATGCCAGCGGCGGGTTGTTATGTCCAGATCGCGCAGTCGATCTGATCGCTGAAGCGCTGCGGCTCGGGCGGCAGGCAGCGGGCTGCGCCGGCTGCGAAGCGCCGGGCCGTCCATGCGACTGCGGCAGCGTCGAGTACGTCGTCGACGCCCACCTGCTGCCCGGCCAGTCCGAGCTCGTCCGGCAGCCCGATGCCCTCGGCGGCCAGCAGCTGCCGGCGAGCGACCGCGCCGGCCCAGGTCGACTTGCTGTCGGCAAGCGGCGCGCCGGCCATCTCGCCGAAGCACAGCTCGGGATGGACCTCGACGACAGGGCAGGGTGCCATCGGCAGCCAGCGGTCCACCTGCAGGATCTTGTCGCGCAGGTTAAATGCCTGACGGGAGATACCGCTCCCGGTCAGCTGCCTGTTCAGCTCCGATGCCTGCTGGTGATCCGCCACTGTCAGCGCCTGGCGCACCGGCGTTACGAAAACGGACGCCCATCGCGGTCCGGCCGCCTTCCTCGCCAGCACATCCGCCTGCCGCAGCCCGGCATCGGCCAGGCCGATCGGAATATCGATGCCGATGGCCGCGAGCCGCCCGTCGGCTGCTGCCAGGGTCACGAGCCCGGCGATCTCGGCGTGCACGTAGGCCCGCACACCGCCATCTGACAGTGCGATGCCGACCCAGCCCGCCTTGCATGCGTCGGCGCCGAGGACCGGGCTGCTGATCACCGCGTCACGGTCTCAGCCGAGAAGCGTGCTGATCGCCTCGCCGTAGAGCAGCCGCTTATGCTCGGTCAGCACCCGGCGGTCCTTGGCAGCCAGCCCGGTGGCAATCTTGACGGCTTGCGCCACGACCTGATCCTCGGCGGCAACCTGCTGCACGATCCCTGCCGCCAGCGCATCAGGTCCGCCGTACCGCCGCCCGGTCACCAGCGCCTCATGTATCGTCCGGCCGGGCAGCCTGGCCGTCAGCAGTCTGACGTACTCGGCAGTGAGCGGCAGGCCCAGATCGGCCTCGGGCATGCACCAGTACCCGCGGTCCTCCCGCATCACGGCGAAATCGTGCGCGACTGCGAGGAGCGCACCGCCGCCGAATGCGTGACCGTTGACGGCGGCGACGGTGATCGCCGGGAAGCTGAGTACCCGGCCAAGCAGCCGGTAGATGGCTCGCAGGTAGTCACCGGCCCGATGCGGCTGCGTCGCCAGCCAGTCCAGGTCCATCCCGTTGCTGTAGAACTTGCCGTCGCCGGTAGTGACGAGCGCGCACGGGCCATCGCTGGCCGCGACCTGGTCGAGCGCCGCGTTGACCGCGTCGAGCCAGTCCATGTTGAAACGGTTCTCGCCGCCGCGCATCCGCAGCACCCAGATGCCGCCGTCCTGGTCCAGTTCGATCACTGCCGTCTCCCGTCAGTCGGCTGCCCGCCGTGCCCGCCAAGGTAGGCGAGGACCTGATCCGCCGCCATTCTCGCGGTCGCGATGCACGCCGGGATGCCCACGCCGTCGAAGGCCGCGCCGCAGATCGCCAGCCCGGGCTCTGCCTCGACGCCGGCCCTGATCCGGGCCACCCGGTCCAGGTGGCCGACGCTGTACTGCGGCAGCCCGCCGCCCCATCGGCTGACCCGGACATCCGCCGGCGCACCGCGCACGCCGACGGCATCAGCCAGGTCGGCCGACGCGATCGCGGCCAGCTCGGCGTCGTCGCGCTGCAGCACCGCATCCTCGCCCAGCCGCCCTACCGAGCACCTGACCAGGTGCAGGTCGCGCTCCGGCGTGCGCAGGTGCGGCCACTTGACGGTGCTGAAGGTCACGGCCTTGACCGCGCGCTTGTCGACGGCAGGCACCAGGAAGCCGCTACCGGTCACCGCCTCAGGGAACGCCGCTACCGGATAGGCCAGCGTGACAATCGCCATGCTCGCGGACCGGATCTCGCCGAGGGCGGCAGCAGCGGGACCGGAGATGCCCGTGAGCAGCCGGCTCGCCGGAGTCGCGGGGACCGCGATGATCACCGCGTCGGCGTCGATCAGCTCGGGCGCGTGCGCTGAGCCGACGGTCAGCCGCCAACCGCCCGGCATGCGGACCAGCTCGCGCACCATGGCCCTCGTGCGGACAACAGCGCCCGAGGCAGCCGCAAGCGCCGAAGGCAATGTGCCCAGTCCGCCGGTGAGGGTGGTGAACACCGGCGCTGCCCGCCCCCGATCCACCTGCGTGCCGGGGGCGGGCACGGCGGGCATCAGCGACGCCGCCGCCTCCGTCAGCGAGCTGTGGCCGTGCGCCGCCTTGGCCAGTGCTGGCAGCGTGGCCTGGAAAGAGAGGTCCTCGCATCGCCCTGCGTACACCCCGCCCAGCAGCGGCTCGACGAGCCGGTCAACCAGCTCCGCGCCGAACCGGTCGCCGACTCTACTTGCCACCGGCACGTCCGCGCCCGGATCGGTGTCCGGCATGGTGAGATCCCGCTGCGCCCTGGCCAGCCCGTCCGCGGACAGGATTCCGGTCGCCGCCAGCTCGCCGAGGTCAGCAGGCACGCCCATGAACTGCCGCTTCGGGAGCGGGCGGATCGAGCCCCGCGTCCAGATCCCCGCGGCGGTCGTTCCTGGCACCTCAAGCTGCCCGGACAGCCCGAGCTCACCGATCAGGCCGGTGCCCTCAGGGCGGCGCGCGAGCAGCGCCTCGGCCCCGGCGTCGACAGCGATGCCGCCGACTTCGGATACCGCGAGCTTGCCGCCGAGCCGCGGTGACCCTTCGAGCACGGTTACGTCAAGCCCGGCATTTCTGAGCAGGAACGCAGCCGCCAGACCCGAGATGCCCCCGCCAATCACGGCCACCGAACGCCGGTGCGGGCGGCCGTCGGCGCCTGCGGTCACAGCTGGCCGACCGCAGCCGCCAATTGCAGTTCGATCTCTGCAAATGTCACGGCATCGATTATTGCCAACGCCGGAACCCCGCTCGCGGCCGGTGCGTCCGAGAGGCATGACCAGTACCGTCCTCGCCCGGCGAGGCGCGCTCACCGGCGCCGTCTTAATCTCGGGCTGCCTGCTGCTGCTGCTTTCCGCGTGCAGCGGCACCAGCAGCAGCGACTCGGCCGCGTCTTTCGGCGCGGCAGCCGCAGCCGGAGGGACCGTCCACGAAGGTGTCGCGCAGCCAGCAAGCGCCAACGCACCTGGCAGCAACCTCCGCCAGGCCGGACCGCCGGCCGTCCAGACTGCCAGGCTCACTCCGGCCAGCCAGAGCATCATCTACACCGCGAGTCTGACAGTGCGCGCGTCGAACGTCGCCGCGGTGGCGAAGCGCGTGATCGGCATCGTGGTGGCGGCCGGCGGCTATACCGCCGACGAGCAGGCCACCTCGGTGACACCCGGGCAGGCCGGCCGGACTGTGAGCCTCACCCTGAAGATCCCCGTTGCCAGCTATGAGTCGGTCCTGGCAGAGCTGTCCTCCCCGGCGCTGGGCAAGCAGATCGCCATGCAGCAGCAAGCCACCGACGTCACTCAGCAGGTGGCGG
>Ga0335072_10008210_pt1 | contig 15146 bp, 11 predicted proteins | sample Lox_Sample_21_FD_206725 | JGI IMG/M metagenome (GOLD analysis project Ga0335072, IMG submission 206725) | Soil microbial communities from Loxahatchee National Wildlife Refuge, Florida, United States - Lox_Sample_2.1 | ecosystem: Environmental > Terrestrial > Soil > Wetlands | place: USA... | reverse complement strand
AGGTAGGCCTGCCCGTTTGCGTAGCGCCCTTGCGTCACGGTCCGGCCCCCGTAGGACCAGATTGTCTGGCTATCGGTGCGGTGAGTCCTGAGGTTAACGTCGTCTGAGCGGTACACCATGATGTCGTTGCCCGCTGCGGTCAGCGCGCTGGTCATCTCGCTGACCACATGGGCGGTCGTCTCGGCATCCGGCTGGCTGGACATGCTGTTGAGGACCAGCGCGGCGATCCCGGTGGCGACGGCCGTGCCGACGGCCAGCGCGGCCCGGGTGACACGCCGGCGCGCGCGGGAGCGGCGGAAGGCGACCCGGACCACATCCGGGCGGGGGCGGATCGGGGCCTGCTCCATCTCGGTGCGCAGTTCCCGCTCGAAATCGGTGCTCATGACAGGTTCCTCGCTGCGTCATCGTCACTGAACTCGTAGCTGCCGGGGTCGTCACGTGCACTGAGCTCGCGGAGCCTGGCCAGGCCGCGGGAGGCGGCGGACTTCACGGTGCCGGGGGAGCAGCCCATGGCGCGGGCGGCGTCCTCTTCCGACAGGTCCTCCCAGTAGCGAAGCACGACCGCCGTGCGCTGCCGGGGCGGCAGGCCGCGCAGCAGCCGGATGAGGTGATCCCGCTCATCGACGGTGGCCGTCTCGGCGGGCGTGGCCGCCGGCTGGCTCAGGAGCGGGATCCGCGCGCGCCAGGCTTGTCTTCGCCGCCAGCCATCGGCGGCCAGGTTGTACATGGTCCGCCGCAGGTACCCCTCCGGGTCGCTGCTAACCGACCGCCACCGGCGAAATAGCCGCTCCAGCGCCGCCTGCAACAGGTCCTCGCCATCATCGGGGCCGCCGGCCAGCAGCGACGCGGTACGCCGCAGGTGCTCGCCCCTGGCCGCGAGCAGTTCCTCAAGCACCGCGATGGAGCGTTCGGGATCCACGAAGCCGGAGTCCTCTCAGTGTTGCCGTGCGCCATGACATGTCACCCACCAAGGACGAGCAACTGACCGCCGACGTTGACCGAACGGCCGGGAAACACCTTGCATCCACCCCGCGCAACGGGCATGCTGGGCCCTGTGATCGACCCGGACTCGGCGGTGCCGCCCTATGAGCAGGTAGCCAAGATGCTGCGCGACGAGATCGCGCAGGGGACCCTGACCGGGCGCATCCCCTCGGTGCACGCAATCGCCGAGCACCACCAGGTCTCCCACCGGGTCGCGGCCCGGGCCCTGGAGGTCTTGCAGGGCCAGGGCATGATCGAGAACGTCCCCGGCGAGGGGCACGTCGTCCGGCACCCCCGGCCGTAGCCGGCTCCCGTTCGGCAGATCGTGATCGAGCTGTGGGAGCTGGCGATCCGGGAGGCGGTGCGCGACACGCTGGCCCGCTACAACCACGCGGGCGACCGCGGCCGGATCGGTGAGCTCGCCGAGCAGTTCACGCCGGACGGCGTCCTTGAACTGGCCAGCGGGCCCCGGATGGCGGGGCGGGCAGCGATCATCGAGGGCCTCGGCGGGGTTGTCCGCGGCAATAAGGAGGCCACGGCACCGGGCGGCCCGGCGCCGCTCATCCGCCATCATGTGTCGAGCGTCCTGATTGACGAGGTGACGCCAGAGCGGGCCCAGGCCGCGTCTTACTTCGCCGTCCTGACTCGTGATGGCCTTGACCACTGGGGCCGGTACCGGGACGTGCTCGTGCCCTTCGACGGCCGCTGGCTGCTGTCGCACCGCTTCGTCCGGGTCGACGCCTTCTCGGGAGGCGTGGGGGCGGCTGGCTAAGTGCTGCTGGTGGGCCGGAGGCACGTCGAGGGCGGGGTTGCGGTCGAAGAAGCCGAACGGCTTGAGCCAGAACGAAACGACGTCCACGGGCATGACCGGCCAGTCCTCGGGGCGGGTGATGTGATGGATGCCGAACACGTACCACAGCACCACGTCGGTGTTCTCGATGGACCGGTTGGCCTGCGTCCAGGCGGGCAGGCCGGTGTCGCGCGCGGCCTGGACCGGGAAGTCGCCGCAGGGCCAGCGCTCGCCTGGCTGGTAGGGGGTGACCCAGAGCGTGTGCCCGATCGCCTGGGCCCGCTGCATGACCGGGGAGGCCGGATCGAGCAGCGGCGGGAACGACGCGGCGGGAACGAGCTTATAGCCGACCGGGGAGCCAAGGCCGTTGCGGACGTTGTCGTTCACGACCTTCCAGCCGCGCTGTGTCCCCCAGTCGTAGTCCTGCTTGCCCTCTGCCTCGGTGCGCAATGGGGTGCTGGTCACGGTCAGGCCTAGCCCCTGCGGGTCGTCGCCGCCGGCCGGGGCCGGCCGGGACTCCGTCTGGTAGACCGTGTTCCGCGGGCCGTCCACGTCCAGGTCCAGGCGGGCCACGATGAAGTGCTGGTGGAACGGGGCGTACGCGCCCTGGTCAACCAGCGTCCCGTTGGCCGGGCGGCTGCCCGGGGCCGCGACGCTCGAGGTGACCATGATCCCGGTCGCGCGGACCTCGCACTCGATGCCGCCGTCCTGGTAGAACCGCCAGTACACCAGGTACTCGTAGTTGGCCACGGTCACGTGGAAGGACACGACCAGCCGCCGGGCCCGCCGGACCTCGGCGCCCGCCCGCTCGTCCACGTGCTTCCACAGGACGCCGCTGTCCTCCTCGTGGACGCAGATCGCGTTGGGTATGGTGACCGGCTCGCCGCGCGAGTCGTTGACGACCGCATCGAGGTAGGTGATCTCCCCCAGGCAGTCGCAGCCCAGGCTGAGCGAGGTGGTCATGAAGCCCAGCCCCCACTCGCCGATATCGAACGCGGTCCGCCGGTAGTGGTCCGGGCTGGCGTCCCGGTACGGCACCACCATCTCGGCGAACGAGAGCCGGTGGGCGACCGAGCGGAGCCTGCCGCCGTCCGCCCCTTCCCCTTCACCGGCCGGCCTGTCACGGAAGGCGACCTGGTGCAAGACGAGGCCCTCGCGGTGGTTGAAGCCCAGCCGCAGTTGCCAGTCCTGCCAGCGCAGCAGGGTGCCGTCCAGGGTGAAGCCAGCCCCCTCCGGCTGGGTGATGTGCAGCGGCGCGACCTCGCGCGGTCGCGTCGCCAGCAGTGACGGCAGGTACTCCCCCATCACCTCCGGCTCGGTGGTGTCGTCATGGGCAGTGTCGTTATGGGCAGTGTCCTCGATCTCCAGGACCGTCATCGCGTTCAGGTCCACGATCGGGTGCAGGCCAGTGACGTGGTGAGCATAGGGATTGCCTAGCTCGCTACCCCGGTACCACAGGTCGCACCAGCCGATCCGGCGGCCCTGGTAACGCTCCGGAACGAGCGCCGCGCCGTAGGCCCACATGTCCGCCAGCACCCGCGACATGTCGGTGATCCCGCGCCTGGCCAGTGCCTCGATGACGGCCGGATGGGCGCGCAGCATCTCGTCGCACTCATGCCACTCATCGACGGTCATGTTCGGCTGCTGGCCGGGCAGGTGCTCCCACGTGGTGACCGTGTCCCCGGTCAGCGACACGATGGCCCGGTAGGCCTGGCCGTCGGCGCGGTTCCAGCAGACCACCAGCGCCTCACGCCCAAGCGCCGGGCCCGCGAGCTCTGCCTTGGCGGGCTCTCGCAACTCGATCGCGGCGAACCGCCAGCCGTCGCCGACTCCCTGGTCGCGGCGGACGATCGCGGCGGCCCGCTGGATCTCACCGGCCGTCAGCGGGTCCAGTGGATGATTCACGGCCATAACGCTAGCCTCTCACCGGCGCCCGGGCCGGTCAGTGAACCCGGCGATCGTGCCCGGCCCAGTAGCGCTCGCGAAGGGCGACCTTGTCGGCCTTGCCGACCGGGGTCAGCGGAAGCGCCTCGACCACGTCGACGGATTTCGGCGCGTAGACCGGCCCCTTGCGCTCCCTGACCAGCGCCATGAGCGCTTCGGGGTCGATCGTGGACCCCGGCCGGGCGACGACCACGGCCTTCACTGACTCGCCCCACTTGTCGTCGGGCACGCCGATGACCGCGGCCGCGGACACGTCGGCATGGCTGGTGAGGACGTCCTCGATCTCACGGGGGTACACGTTGAAGCCGCCCGAGATGATCATGTCCTTCTTGCGGTCGATGATCGTCCAGAAGCCGTCGTCGTCCTCGCGGGCGATGTCACCGGTATGCAGCCAGCCGCCGCGCAGGACCTCAGCGGTCTCCTGCGGCATCTGGTAGTAGCCAAGCATGACGAGCGGGCCCTGCACGCAGATCTCACCCGGCTTGCCCCGGGAGACCGGGTTGCCGTCGTCGTCAAGCAGCGCCGCGCGGATCCACGGCACCGGCCGCCCGCAGCTGGCCAGCCGCTCGGGCCGGGTGACGTCGTGCTCCTCCTTGCGCAGCACGGTCACCGACATCGGGGCCTCGTTTTGCCCGTAGAACTGGTAGAAGACCGGCCCGAACCGCTCGATCGCCTGCGCCATCCGGGCGGGCGAGACGACGGCGGTGCCGTAGAACACCGTCTCCAGGCTGGACGTGTCCCGGGTGGCGAGGTTGGGGTGGTCGAGGATCGCGTACAGCATGGCCGGAACGATCATCGTGGCGGTAATGCGGTGCTCTTCCACCGCGGCCAGCCAGCCCCCCGGGCTGAAGCCGGGCATCACCACGAACGACCCGCCCTTCAGCAGCACCGGCAGCGTGAACGCGGCAGCGGCGTGCGACAACGGCGCGCAGACGAGGAAGCGGACGTCGTTCGGCCACTGCCATTCCGACATCTGGATCGCCGACAGCGCGGCCATGATCCGGTAGCTGCTGACCACTCCCTTCGGGCGGCCGGTCGTCCCCCCGGTGAAGGAGATCCCGGAGATGTCCTCCGGCCGGGGCCGCACGGGCTCGAGCGGCCCGGGGACGAACCGCGCGGCCAGCGCGATCAGGTCCTCCCCGGCCGGCGACGGGCCCAGCGACAGCAGCCGCAGGCCAGGCACCCGGTCACGCAGCCGGACGACATGCTCCTCATACGCCGGATGGTAGATCAGCGTGCTGATGCCGGCGTGCCCGAGCACGTAGGCATGGTCGTCGAGGGAACCGAGCGGGTGCAGCGGCGTGCCCCGGCAGCCGGTCAGGGTGCTCGCGCCCATCGTGTACAGGACCTCGACGCAGTTGCGTGACAACGTCGCGACCGGGCTCCCGCGACCAAGGCCAGCCGCCGCATAAGCCTGGGTGAAGCGGCTGACCGCCTCCCGGTAACCGCGGTAGGTGACGACCTGGTCCGCGAGCCGGACGGCCACCCGCTCGTCATGCTGGTTCAGCGCCGTGGCCAGTAGCTCTGGCATCAGAACCGGGTCATATGTCTCCGCACCTTGCGCATCGGGCACCTTACCCTTCTCCCCCGCAGCACGGGCACCGTCAAGGGCGGCCACCGCTGAGCGGGACCCCGCTGGTGGCACCCAGTCGTTGTGGAGGCACACGGTTGACCGCGCTACGGGCCGGCGTTATGCCGGAATCACGGAGGCCGCCGTTAGCTCAAGGGAGATGCGATGCCCAGGCCACTGTTCCGCTCGCTGCACCGTGCAACACTGCGCTATCCAACACGTTCCCGTACCGCGTTCCTGATCGCCACGCTTGTCGCGGTCGCCGGGCTGGTGCTGCTCAGCTTCCAGCTCGCCGCCCCGGCCAGGGCGACCTCGTCAAAGGCCGCCACCACGTCATCGGTCACCGTCGCGGTCAACGGCGAGGCCGCGGCCCGGCAGGCGGACCTCGCCGGCGCGATCACGCCGGTCGTCAGCTGCGCGTCGCTCGCCGCGATGGACGTCAGCCAGGCCGCTCCTGGCTCACCGACCCAGATCACCTCAGCCAGCACGATCACCGAGAACGGCGCGAGCTACTGCGACGTGCAGGGCATCCAGCCCCCGCAACTCCAGTTCGACCTGCGGCTGCCCGTCAGCACGTGGACCGGGCGCTACGTCCAGGAGGGCTGCGGCGGCTATTGCGGCGCCGTCTCCCCTGGCGCGCCGCAGGCCGCGACCAACTGCCCGGCCGTTACCGGCAACGAGCTCGCGCTCGCCACCGACAATGAGGGGCACACCGGCAGCGGCTTCGACGCGCTCTTCGGCTGGGACCCGGGGATGCGCGTGTCCTACGCCTACAGCTCCGAGCATGACCTGGACCTCGCGGCGAAGGCCATCATCGCCGCGTACTACGGGCACGGGCCGGCCTACAGCTACTTCGACGGCTGCTCCGACGGCGGCCGGGAGGCCCTGGTCGAGGCGGAGCGCTACCCGCGTGACTTCAACGGCATCCTGGCCGGCGCGCCGGAAATCTATGCCAGTGAGCTGAACGGCGAGGTTCAGGCGTGGAATTTGCTGGCCAACATGGACTCAGCCGGTCATGAGATCCTCACTGCCGAGAAGCTGCCCGCGCTGCACGCCGCGGTCGAGGCGGCCTGCGGGAACGCGCAGGGCTACATCGCCGACCCGCGGACCTGCGACTTCAACCCGGCATCGATCGAGTGCCCCCAGGGAACGGACGACAGCAGCTGCCTCACCGCGGCCCAGGTCGCGGTCGTCATCAAGCTCTACCAGGGCCCGCGCGATCCGCAAGGCGGCAACCTGTACCCCGGCGGCGAGCCCTATGGCTCCGAGCTGGCCTGGACCCCGTGGTTCATCATGGCGTCGACCGACACCGCCTGGCCGGGCGACACGATCGACTACGGCGCCGCCACCGGCATGCTGGAGGACCTGGCGTTCTGGACGAACCCGCCGGCCAGCTTCAAGCTTGCCGACTGGAACTTCAGCCTCAAGGACTACGAGCGGCTCACCGCCCTCAACGGTCTCAACGACGCCACCGACCCCAATCTGAGCGCGTTCCAGAAGGCCGGCGGCAAGATCATCATCTGGCAGGGCTTCGCTGACTCGGCGATCAACCCGTTCGGCACCATCAGCTACTACAAGGCCGTCGTCGCCGACGCCGGCGGCTTCTCCGCCGCCCAGTCCTTCTCCCGGCTCTACATGATCCCGGGCGGCTACCACTGCCTCGGCGGCGGTGCCCCGCAAGTCACCGCGGACCTGCTCGACCCGCTCTTGCGCTGGGTGCAGAACGGCGTCGCGCCGGGCGCGCAGTCGTTCCCGCTGACGCAGCCGACCTCGACGCTGACGTCCATCACCGTCAGCCCGATGAACCCGGCCGCTCCGGTCACCGTCAGGGGCAGCGGCCCGGCGTATAACGCCAGCTATCACTGGATCGGCCAGCTACTGCACGGCAACGAACTGTGGTGCGATGTCAACGGGATGCAGGTGTCGTGCCGCACTCGCATCGATCGTTAGGAATCCGGCCAGTAAAACCCGCGTCGCCCCCTCGTCGCGAGCGGGCGGGGCCACGCGGGGCCGGTAGAATCGGCCGGTGGCTGACAACGATGTCCTCGGCGGTGGTCTTGATCCGTTGCGGCCGAATGTCGCGCGGGTCTATGACTACCTGCTCGACGGGAAGAACCACTTCGCCGCCGACCGGGCCATCGGAGACCATCTCATGGCGGCGGTGCCCGGGGTCGAAGTAGGCGTCCGGGCGCAGCGTGCCGTGCTCGGCCGGGTGGTCCGCTACCTGGTCGGCGAGGCCGGCGTCCGGCAGCTCCTCGACGTGGGCTCCGGACTGCCGACGGCCGACAACGTCCACGAGATCGCGCGCCGGGCCGATCCGGGGGCGCGGGTGGTGTACGTGGACAACGACCCGGTCGTCCTCGCCCACGCGACCGCGTTGCTGGCCGGCGACACGTCCACGCTCGCGGTGAGCGGGGACCTGTTCGACCCGGCCAGCATCACCGGGAACCCGGAGGTCCGCGCCCGCCTGGACTGGGGGCAGCCCATCGGGCTGCTGATGTGCGGCATCATCCACTACGTCCTTGACTCCGACGGGCCGATGGAGATCATCGGCGCCCTCGTCGATGCCCTCCCATCGGGCTCCTATGTCTTCATCCATCACCTGCTCGACAGCGGCGACCCGGCATCGGCGGACCTGCAGGCATCCATGGCCAGGGGTCTCGGGCGCGTCAAGTTCCGCACGATGGCGCAGGTAGAGGCGCTGTTCCGGGGCCTGGAGCTGGTCCCGCCCGGCCTCGTGCCGGTGCCCGCGTGGCGTCCCGACCCCGGCGCGCCGCCGCCCGGGGAGCACGGCCCGGTACTGGCCCTCGCCTGCGCCGGCCTGGCCCGCAAGCCGTGAGCTGGTAGCGTGCCCGCGTGCGAGCGTTGGTTTTCGGTAGCAGCATCGCGGAAGGCTACTGGGCGACTCAGGGCGGCTGGGTGCAGCGCCTGGTCAACGACGTGGCCCGTTACCACGTCGAGAACGGCCTGGGCGCGGACGAGGGCGACTGGGTCATGAACGTGGGCATCGGCGGGGATACCGTCCGCCGTGTCATCGACCGCTTCCCCGCCGAAGCCCGCGCCCGCCTCGGCCGGGGATCAGGCGAGCTCGCGGTCGTGTTCGCGATCGGGGCCAACGACTCCATGCGGATCGCGGGCCGGGAACTTTCCACGCCGCAGCGGTTCCGGGACGACCTGGCCGAGCTGCACCGGCTGGCCAGCGAACTGACCGACCGGGTGATGTTCGTCGGGTTCACGGCGATGGACCCCGCGGGGGTGGTGACCCGGCGGTTCTTCGACCTTGCCCGGGTACGCGAGTTCCAGCAGGTGCTCGCCCAGTTCGCCGCTGACTCCGGTTCGGGGTTCGCCGAGGTCATGGAGGAATTCCAGGCGCTTCTCGACGCCGGGCACCTGCTCCTGGCCGATGGCGTCCACCCCAACGACGCCGGCCACGAAGTCATCTACCGCCAGGTCAAGCCGGTGCTGGCCCGATGGCTGCCAGCACTCGCTTAGCCGAGCGCGGCCGCCAGGGCAGGCGGGACGGGGCGCTTGCCTGAGCCGTCGCCCGCCACCACCACGTAGACGATCCGCGCGGCGCAGGTGACCTCGCCCGCCCGGCGGGCCTCGAAGTCGAGCGCGAAGCTCGTCTGGCCGACGCGGGCGGTGGATACCGCGACCGTGAACTCATCCGGCCAGCGCAGGCCGGCCCGCCAGTCCAGCTCGGCGTGCACGAGCTGCGTGTCGAGGCCCGCGGCGATCAGCTCGCGGTAGCCCGATCCCCTGGCTTCCAGGAACGCCGACATCGCCTCGTCGAAGTACGTCAGGTACCACCCGTTGAAGACGACGCCCTGGGCGTCGACCTCCATGTACCGCACCTTCAGCGGGAACTCGAAGACCACCCGTGAAACGCTACCCGGTCCGCCCGGCGTCGAGGGCTGGCATTTTTGTCACCCCTTGACTTTAAGTCGGGTCAGGCCGCAAAGTTGACGAGACGACCTGATATCACCGCATGGCCGGACGACTCGGCAAGGGAGCCCTCGGATGCAGCTGGACGACATGATCCTGGTCAGCATTGACGACCACATGATCGAGCCGCCGGACATGTACAAGAACCACGTGCCGGCCCGGTGGCAAGACGATGCGCCCAAGGTGGTGCGCAACGACCGCGGCGTCGATGAGTGGGTGTTCCAGGGGCAGGCGACCTCGACGCCGTTCGGCATGGCGGCGACGGTCGGCTGGCCGCGCGAGCAGTGGGGCTTTAACCCGGGCGCCTACTCAGAGTTGCGGCCTGGCTGCTTCGACGTGCACCAGCGGGTCGCCGACATGAACGTCAACGGCGTGCTGGCCTCCATGTGCTTCCCGACCATGGCCGGGTTCAACGCGCGGACCTTCCACGAGGCGCACGACAAGGAAGTCGCGCTCGTCATGCTCCAGGCCTACAACGACTGGGCCATCGACGAGTGGTGCGGCGCCTACCCGGGCCGGTTCATCCCGCTGGGCATCGTCCCGATGTGGGACGTCGAGCTCGCGGTCGCCGAGGTGCACCGGCTGGCCAAGAAGGGCTGCCGGTCCATCAGCTTCCTGGAGACCCCGCACGTGCAGGGCTTCCCCAGCTTCCTCTCCGGCTACTGGGACCCGATGCTGGCGGCCCTGTGCGACACCAACATGGTCCTGTCGCTGCACATCGGCGCCGGCTTCGACGTCATCAAGCGGCCGCAGGAGGCACCCATCGACCACCTCATGGTGCTCGCCTGCCAGATCAGCGCCATCACCGCGCAGGACCTGCTGTTCGGCCCCACGCTTCGCCGCTTCCCCGACCTGAAGGTCGCGCTGTCGGAGGGCGGCATCGGCTGGATCCCGTTCTACCTGGACCGGGTTGACCGGCACTTCACCAACCAGGCCTGGCTCGATAATGACTTTGGCGGCAAGCTCCCGTCGGAGGTCTTCCGCGAGCACTTCCTGGCCTGTTACATCACCGACCCGTCGGGTCTTGAGCTGCGGCACCGGATCGGCACCGACATCATCGCCTGGGAGTGCGACTACCCGCACACCGACACGACCTGGCCGGAGTCCCCCGAGTTCGCCTGGAACGAGTTCCAGGGGGCCGGGGTCACCGACGAGGCGGAGATCCACAAGATCACCTGGGAGAACGCCTGCCGGTTCTTCTCCTGGGACCCGTTCGCGCATACCGCGCGCGAGCAGGCGACGGTCCGCGCGCTGCGCGCCCAGGCGAGGGACGTCGACACGACGCGCATGTCGAAGGCCGAGTGGCGGACCCGCAACGAGGCGGCCGGCATCGGCGTCTTCTAGCGGGCTGCCCGTGAGCGGCCCGCCCGCGGCGAGCCGCTCACCGGCAAGCGCGACGCTACGTCCGCTTGCGACCCGCGTGCGCGCAGACCAGGGCCATGTCGTCATCGCGCAGCGTGCACCACGACTCGTAGCCTGAGGTGAACGGGTACCCCGCCCACCGGTAGTTGTCGTTGGCGGGGGTGGCGGGCAGGTAGCCCGCATAGCTGGACGCGTCGTTGACGTCCCCGGTGCCCGAGTACCTGACCTCTTCGGGGTACGGGTACACCGGACGGGTGTACTCAACGGTCCCGGTGGCCGAGCCGGTGCCGGCCGGACCGGTGCCGCCGCTGACCGCCGCCGCGACGACGGCGGACGGCGCCGACCCCTGCTCGACCCAGTTGATCAGCGGGGTGAGCAGGTCGAACACGTTGGGCCCGTAGCCGCCGCCGCAGTGGTAGACACCGGGGAACATGTACAGCCGGTAGAACTTGCTGGCCGTGGTGGCGCCCATGGTGTTGATCACGGCCTGCCGGTAGGCGACCGAGCCCTCCGGCGGGATGAACTGGTCGGCCCAGCCCTGCCACTGGATGAGCTTGCCGCCGTCCTTGTAGAAGGCGGTCAGGTTCGGGTCGGTGGCATCGACGATGCTAGCCAGGTTGGCTGGGTTGCTCGTGTTCACGTACTCGTGGAACGTGGCGAGGTCGAAGGGGAAGCTGGTGCCGAGGTTGAGCGACAGCTTGTCGCTCCACAGCCCGACCCACCGCAGGTAGCCGAGGCCGATCGAGTGGAAGAACGTCGTGTCTTCGGCCCCCGCCCCGGTGGTCGCCGGGATGACGATGCCCGGCCAGCCCGACTCGGCGCCGTACGGCTCGCCGCCGGTGTAGAGGTGCTCGCCATTGGGCGCGACGGCCCCGGCGTACAGTCGCTTCGCGGCGGCGATCTCCGCGGTCGTGAGGCAGTTGCTGGTCAGGCTGGCGCTGCACTGGACCGCGGGCCAGTTCGGGTGGCAGTCGTTCGGGTCCTGGATGGTCCCGTCGTGCAGGGCCGGGTCAGCGCACTGGCTGATGATGAAGTTGTGCAGGATCGTGGTGCCGGCCGCCGTCAGGATGGGTGAGCCGCTGGCGGTCTCGTCCGCCGTGGACTCGTACGGCTCCTCCATGGCGTTGAGCGCCGCCTGGTTGAACGCGGGCGCGCCGGCGATGATCCCGTTGAAGTCGGCCGGGAACCGCTGCGCCTCCATCAGCGCCTCCCGGCCGCCGTCGGAGCAGCCGTCGTAGTAGGAGTATGCCGGCCCCTGGCCGTAGAACGAGGCGATGATCGCCTTGGCCGCCAGGGCGAAGACGTGCTCCGACAGGTAGCCGAAATCGAGCTTCAGCACCGGGTCGTCGATGGCCCACGCCTCGGTGCTGCCGCCGCCGATGTGACCCTCATCGTCTTGGCCAAGCGCGAGCTCGCCGTTGTTCAGCGGGACGCACTCGTCGATGCCCGCCTGCCCGCTGGCGGCCGGCTGGCCGACGCCGACGTTCCCGCAGTAACCGCCGCAGCCTTCCTGCAGGTAGCGGCCGGTGTAGGTTTGCGTCGGCAGTTGCAGCTCGAACTGCACCTGCGGGTTGACGATCCCCGAGACATCGCAGTACTGATAGCTGGTTCCCGTGGCTGAGGTCGCGGTCTTGACCGTCGCCGACAGGATCGTCGTGGGCGCTCCCTTGACCTGGCTGAAGTCCTGGCCGGGCAGGTCAGTGCAGTCGTACCTTGGCGTCAGCGCGGCCCGTTGCACCAGGGCCTGGGTGTCGATGGGCGCCGCGGTGTGGCGGGAGACGCCGGCGGCCCCGACGGTCAGGTAGCTCGTGTCGGACGCTGCGGTGCTCGCCGTGACGGTGCTCGCCGTGACGGTGCTCGCCGTGACGGTGATCGTCGCCGCCGTGAGCGCGCCGGCCGCCGTCGTCGCGGCGATCGCGATGATTGAGATGGCGCTGAACAGACGGCGCCTAACAGTCGTGTCAGGTTTCCAATTTCGCATCTGTATTCTACGCTCTCTTTCCAGGCCGGAATGCGGCCCACGAGGCGGAGCGTAAAGGCGGCACAGATTGTTGACAATATTGCCGGGCGGTGGAAATCGGCTAATTCCCCGCAACCTTAGATTGCACGCAATGGGCCTTGGCGGCCGTGTCGCGATCCCGCCGGACAGTCCGCAACCGCAGCCGGATTGACGTCGTCTCAAGGATCGTGAGGAAACGAGCACCCCTTCTGGCCATCGCCGCGCTCGCGCTGCTGGCCGCGTGCAGTTCCGCGCCTGTCGCCACGCCAGTGGGCACTGGGCGCGTACCCGCGACGGGCATCGCCGCGACCTGCCATCCCGCGCCAGGCGGGACCATAGGCACCTTCAGCCCGATTGATGCCTCCTTCACCTCGGCGTCAGACGGCTGGCTGCTCGGCGTCGTCATGAATGACTGCGCCACCGGCGCCGCCATCGAGGCGCGCGCAACCGTCGACGGCGGGCAGCACTGGGCCCATGCCACCGCGCCGCCCGCCCCGTGGGGCGGCGTGGCGCCGAACGGGCCGGGGAACGTGCCGCTGGACGGCGTGACCAGGGTGCTGTTCGCCAACGCCGAGGACGGCTGGGCCTACGGCCCAGGACTATGGGCCACGCATGACGGCGGCGTTTCCTGGCACGAGGTCAGCACTCATCGCCACGTCGTCTACAGCATGGCCGTCACCAGCGGCTATGCCGTGGCGACATTCGACACCTGCGGCTCGGTCGGCCCCTACTGCTACGCCCCGGCCACGTTCGCCGTGGAGACGACTCCGGTTCATCGTGACGCATGGCGGCCGGCCCCAGGGGCAGCCGGCGAAGGGGCGCCGGCGCTCACCGCCGCGGGTGGTACTGCCTACGCGTACGGCGCGGGCACGCCCAGCTTCCCGGGCCAGCTGACGTTGCTGGCCGGCCCGGCGAACGGGTCCAGGCACTGGCACTCGCTGGCAATGCCGTGCCCGGCGGGCGCGATCACGGCGTCCGCGGCGTCCGCGAGTCACCTGCTGCTGGCGTGCGCACTGTTGGGCGAGCACCCCGCCACGACGCGCCTGTACCAGTCAGCCGATGGCGGGGTGCACTGGAAGCAGTTCGCCACGCGCCCCCTGTTCGACGGGGCGAGCGTCATCGAGGAGACCCCGAATGGGACGCTGCTCGCGGGCGGGATCTACAACGGCATCGAACTGTCTCGCGACGGCGGCCGCACATGGGCCCAGCCAGCCAGCGTCGACGACTCCAACTCGATCCAGGGCGGCGGCTACCTCGCGGCGGCACTCGTCACGAACGACGACGGCTACGTGGTCAGCTACCTGGGCCCGCTCTGGATCACCGGCGACGGGGGCAGGTCCTGGCAGCGGATCCCTGTCCGCTAACTGCAGCTTGACAGCCATTTGATGCACCGGCTATGACGGGAAATGCCCGGCCAGGTCCAGGCCCCAGCCGATGAGGAGTAACCCTGTCATGGCATTGCAAGACATCCGTGAGCTGGCGCAGGACCCCCAGGCCTACGCGGCCGAGCTCAAGCGCCGCTGGACCGGGCTGCTGAGCTACCGCTACATCGGGCGCAACCACAACTCGATGAACAACGGCCCGGCCGACGACACGGTGACGCTGCGGCGCGACATGCGCAATGCCGCGGGCGGCCTGCTGGTCGCTCCGCTGTCGATCAGTTCCCCCGAAGGCAACGTGGGGTCCGACCTGGTCACGGTCCCCAACCCGGTCATCCACTCCTGCCTCATCCTCGACGGCGCGGCCGACGTCAAGCGGATCGAGATCGTCGACTCTGAGGTCCTGCACGCCGGGTCCCGCATGGGTTACAGCCGCTCCAGGATTGTCGACGCGGATAACCCCGAACGGGTCATCGCGCTCACTGAGGGGCAGGGCGTCAAGATCGGCACGCCGCCCGGCGGCCTGGCGAAGATGGACGAGGACAAGCTGGAAGTCATCGACGGGCCGGACCTGCCGCCCTTGTGGCAGGCCTTCGGCGCGTGCCTGCGCGATGACGGCCACTGGGGGATGCCCGAACTCACGGCGGAACTCGCCTCACCCGACGCCGCCTTGCACATCGGGCCACAGCACGTGCTGCTGGAGACGGCCGCGATCAGCCACGCCGCCACCGTCGCCGGCACTGACCGGCTGCAGATGCGGTCGTGGCACGTGATGTTCCTGTGCCGCGCCAAGGCGGGCCCGTTCCGCGTCGACGGGGAGGCGGTCCGGGGCGCCGGAGCCACCGTGGCCGCCCGGGTGACCCTGCACGACGAGGGTAACGGTGACCGCATGGTGACGTCGGCCTCGGCGGTGTTCGAGATCGCTTAGCCGCCTACTGCCGGCTGAGCTTAGCGCGCAACCGGTCGAGATCAGCCGGGCTCATCCCGTGGCTGGCGAGCCATCCGGCGGCACCGCCTGGCCCGCTGGCCACCACGTCGATCACCGCCGCTATCGCATCACGCGGCGCCTCCCGCAGGAGCGGCGGCAGGTCTTCGAAGGGCGGCATCTCCCAGCCCAGGCGAGCCGCCATCCGGGCCAGGACGGCGCGCATGCTCGTGGTCGTGGCCGTGTAGTCG
>Ga0335072_10008208_pt1 | contig 15148 bp, 10 predicted proteins | sample Lox_Sample_21_FD_206725 | JGI IMG/M metagenome (GOLD analysis project Ga0335072, IMG submission 206725) | Soil microbial communities from Loxahatchee National Wildlife Refuge, Florida, United States - Lox_Sample_2.1 | ecosystem: Environmental > Terrestrial > Soil > Wetlands | place: USA... | reverse complement strand
GCCGCCGGAGATCGCCACCGTGGCAGTGAATGTGACGCTCGCTCCCAGGGTCGACGGGCTCCCGCTCGAGGTCAGCGTGGTGGTTGTCACTTCATTCACGATCTGCGGCAGAGGCGATGCGCCGTTGTCAATAGAAGTACTGGAGGAGTGCCCGTTGGTGTCATTGCCGTAGGCGGCCACGATGCTGTGCTGACCGACCGGAAGCGTAGATGTGGAGTACGTCGCGGTCGCCGAGGTTCCCGATGAGACCACTGCAAGCCCGCTGACCAGGGTTGTCTGGGCGCCGTTGAATGTGTCGGTAATTGTGACCGTACCGTTAAGACTGGCGGTTCCGGAAGTTATGCCGACCGTGAATGTGACTCTCTGGCCGAAGTCTGAAGGATTGAGACTTGAAGTGATGGTGGTGGTAGTGGAGTTGACCGCCTCGGCGTAACCAACAATCTCAATGTCGAGCGGCGTGTTTGGCGTCTGGCCGGTGACATCGATGTTGGTGATGAGGGGAACGGAAGCCGTGGTCGGAGCGAACACTGCTCCCACAATGCAGGGGTCGCCGACACCAAGAGGTGTGGTGGTGTTGCATGTGGTGGTGCCGGCATCAACCTGGGCGTTGGTAGCAGGATTGATCGCGGTAAGATCGAGCGGTGCGTTGCCAATGTTTTCAATCGTAATGAGCTGCGGATTTGACAAAGCACCGACGCGGACGGGATTTGTGTAGGGCGGCGGCAGCAGGTTGACAAGCGTTAGATTGCTCTGCATCTCCTGCACCACCATCTCGAGGCTGTCGCCGATGAACAGGTCGCCCTGGCCGTCGAAGGCGATTCCGATGGGCTCGTAAAAGCTGAGCGACTTAAACTCGTCGGCTCCGTAAGTCTGATTATTGGCCGGGCTGATAATAGTCTCGATATCCAGAGTGTCCGCGCTTACTTTCCTGATGGCGCTGTTCTGAGTATCTGCAATGTAGACATTCTGCGCCGGGTCAATCGCCACGCCGGAGGGAGCAAAGAGCGTGGCGCTCTTGGCCGCACCACCATCGCCCGAATAATAGGCCGTGCCGGTGCCGGCAAAATCCGAGATTCCGCTCGACGAGGTCACGGCTCCGCCAGTCGCCGCCACCTCACGCACCCGATTGTGCGAGGAGTCGGGAATATACATGTTGCCGGACGCGTCGAAGGCCACAGGATAGGGGTTCTCCAGAATGGCCTGGGAGGCGCTGCAACCGTCACCCACCGAGTCAGTCTGGGCACCACAGCCAGTGCCCCCGCCCGCAACGGTGGTGATGACACCGGAAGGCGCAACCATGCGAATGCGGGCGTCGGAAGTATCGGCAATATAAGCATTCCCGAATACGTCCAGAGTGACGCCTTGAGGCTCATTCAGAGTGGCAGAAGTGGCCGGGCAGCCATCGCCCAGACTGTCAGTCGCCCCGGCGCACACTCCCTTTGCACCATCCAGATTGCCGGCAAACACCGTGATGACGCCGGATACGGCGCTCACCTCACGAATCAGGTCGTTGCCTGAATCGGCGATGAAGAGATTTCCGGCGCCGTCAACGGTCACGCCGCCCGGACTAGAGAGAGTTGAATCCGAGGCAGGGCAACCGTCGCCAAATGTGTCTGTCTCGGCGGCGCATCCGTTGCCCCCGCCGGCCACGGTGATAATGATGCCCGCCGCCGTGCACTTTGCAGGAGTGCCATTAATGATGCCGCTGGATGTCCCGCTACAGACCATTCTCACCCGGTTGTGGTCTGTGTCGCCGATGTAGAGGTTGCCGGCGCCGTCAAAAGCCACGCCCGAGGGGAGATAAAGCTCGGCTTCTGTGGCCGGATCTCCGTCACCCCGCGCGCCCAGGTTCTCGCCGTTTCCTGCGTATCTGGTTACGTAGCCGGGGACAAATGCGGCCACAGGACCGAGGCCGGTGCCATAAATGTAAGCGGTCCCCAGAACGGTGTTGGCGGCGTTAAGAAGAGCCACCGCTCCAATGCGCATACCCGGCGCCGTAGGAGTAAAAATCACCCCGACGTTGCAGCTTCCGTTCACGGCAAGATTGGCGCCCGTGCATGTGGTGAGCCCGCTGTCGGAGGCAAGCGTGTCTGCGGTGAAGTCCAGGCTCGCCTGGCCCGTTGTCAACACCTCGATGGAACTGACCGTGCCGGCCGTGTTGGCCGTGACTTGGACGGCCTGGCCGCCGGAGGCAGTGCCCACAGTCTCACTGGGAAATGCTGCCTGCGCACCCGCGCTGGCAGAACCCAGGGTCAGGGCCGCCACTGCGGCTACGCTCCAGAGGGCCATTCTCCTCCAGGTTGAAATTCGGGTTTCTCTCGTCTGGGTGAAAAGTGCAAGGTAGGCAAAGAGACCTATTTTGCGGGTCATGAATCTCTCCGTATCCGATTAAACGGGCAACAAAAGGGCAATGAACAGTCTTCGGATCGGCAGGCGCGGCTCGGTCTCAGTACGACCGGCAAGCCGGGGACGCTGCCGATTCGCTTAGCAACGTAACTCTGACTTCTACTCCTGTTTTCAGGAGTAACTTAGCAAATGGTGACTAATGCTTGCATAGATCAGGTACCGAGGGCCATAACAAATAAGTGGATATGACACAAAAGATGTAGGTTTTGGAACGAGTACTCACAAAGGTAACCTGGTTACCGGGGCGCCCGTCCCCGATGGCGAAATCGCGACCCTTAACGCAGTGAAAAGGAAAGATCTCTACCGCATTGCGGGTGTGATGTTGAGCGAAGCGAATCGAAGGATCCGGGGGAGGGTTGCGTTCAAGCCACGCGCTCGTGTGAGCGACTGGCAAGCGGCTGCTCTACGCAATGGTGCGCCCGGAGAGATTCGAACTCCCGACCTAATGCTCCGGAGGCATTCGCTCTATCCAGCTGAGCTACGGGCGCACTCCTTAAGAATAGCGCATTTCCTTTTTCAGACGCGGCTTTGGCCGTAGCCCCTCAACCCCGGCCCTTGAACCCGCACCGTGAACCCTGAACTCCGTCAAACCGCCCTTCGCGCCACTCTCGCCCCGATCCGCGTAAAAACCTCCCAGGGAATGGTTCCGGTTGCATCGGCGTGATCGTAGGCCGTGATCCGCTCCACGCCTTGCGCATCCCCCTGCGTACCAATGATGACCACCTCGTCGCCCGGCTCGACGCCCGCAATCTCCGTTACATCGATCACCGCCTGGTCCATGCTCACGCGACCCACCAGCGGCGCCCGCTTCCCCTTTACCAGCAGGCTGAACCGGTTTCCCAATGCACGCGCCAGTCCATCCGCATATCCAACGGCCACCAGCGCCAGCCGCATCGGCTCAGTCGCCACAAAGGTGCCGTTATAGCCAACCACTGCCCCGGGCTCAACCTGCCGCACGCCTACTACCTGTGACTTCCACTCCAGCACCGGCCTGAGCGCTTCACGCGCGGCCGACAATCCCGCGGGTTCCGCGCTTTCAAATTCCGGATCAAATCGTGGAACGACACCAAAGAGCGCCAGTCCCGGCCGCAGCATCGCTTTCATGCCGTGGCGCGCCGCCATCTCGGCAATCGGGTGTGCTTCCCCTGCCAGCAGCGCCGCCGAGTTGCCCACGTTCAGCCACTCAGCAAACTGGCCGGCAAACTCGATGCGGTGCAGCGCCTCGTCAAGCCGCGCCAGTTGTTCGGCCGTCATGCGCCTGTCCGCCTCATCAGCCGCGAACAGGTGAGTCATCACGCCTTCAAGCCGGAGCGGTGACCCCGGCGTAATGCGCGCCACAATCGGGGCCACTTCCGTCGGGCTCACTCCCTGTCGGCTCATGCCGGTGTCGATCTCGAGATGCACCGGCAGCGTCCCGGCACGGATTCCAGCCTCTTGCGCCGCCCCCTCGAGCTCTTCCAACTGCCACGGCTCCCATACCACCGGCGTCAGTCCGTGCCCGATCACCGCCCCGCCCTGCCCGGCAAACACGCCGCCAATCACCAGAATGTGTGGCTCGTGTTGTGCATTTGCCGGACACATTGCCCGCGCTGCAACGCCTTCTTCCACGCTATTGACAGCCAGCCAGCGCGCTCCGGCTCGCGCCACCGCGGGGGCGCAGATCGCCAGCCCGTGCCCGTAAGCATTCGCCTTCAAAACGGCCAGAACTTCGGCGTCCGGCTCGGCCAGCTTCTTCACGAAGCGAAAGTTGTCTTCGAGGGCCTGGGTCGAAATCTCAACCCAGCAGGGACGTATTGGAATTTCCCGATTCAAACTTCAAGTTTACGGCAATTGGAGTGGAGAAAATTCAGAGTGATGACGGCCCGTCGTTCGAAGGGATTTTAGTGGTAGGCTCGATTGCAAGGCGTCGAGAGATGAGCTGGTTCATGAATCTGTTTTTCATCTTGCTGTTTACTCTCGCCTATCTTGTGTCGCCGACCGCTCTGGTGTGGGGATGGGCGGAGTTGACACACCGCAGGCCCGTTTCACAGACGCTGCCCCTTAAGCTTTCACTACTTGGGTTCCTGCTCGCCACTTCTTCAGCCTTGTTGGGATTGACCGTGATTCTACTCGGCTTATACGGTACGTTTGAGAACTTCAAACACACGCGCCTGTTTTACCGTTCGATTCTCATCGGGGGCGCGCTTTCTGCTGTCGGATTTCTTTTTGCTATCGCCGGAGTCTCGAAATCGCATCAGCTTCGCTGGCAAGCCCCGGTCGGCGCGCTTGGCACGCTGGCTTTTTGGCTGATAGCGACAACCTGGCCGTGATTTTCCCATCCCCAACCGCCCTTGCTGCGTCCAATTAAGTACACTGCACCAGCGAAAGGGGGATTTTGCACCCTGTTTCACCAATGCGGAAGAGACGAGCCCGCTTCCTGGCGCTCTCGCTGGTGCTGCATCTGCTGCTCCTGGGCTTGACCCTCCAGGTGATCCATAGCCTGCGCCATCCGGCCGTCGTTACCTCGCAATCCCCGCTCAAGTTCTACCCCGCCATGCTTTTTATTCCCGGTGGATCGAACCACGTAAAGCCGTCGCCCAAGCCCTACGGCCGCAAAGTTCCACTGCCGGCACCCAGGCAGAACCCAACCACCGACCTCGCCGTCAACGCTGCGCCCGCACCGCCCGCCGGCCACCTGCCGTCCGCGCAGCACGACCCCACTCCCGGTAATGGCGTCGACACCCAGAGCGCCGATCCCGCATTCCCGGTTTTCTCGCCGCGTCCGCCGGTCACCGACCGCGCGCTTCTACCCGCTCTCAACCAGCAGGTGATTGTGGATGTGAAGGTGAGCGCCTCGGGCGACGTGCTTGAAGCAACGCTGGTCAAAGGCATCGGCAACGCACTCGACCAAATCGTGCTCTCAACCGTCAAAACCTGGCGCTTCCATCCCGCCATGCTCAACGGCAGCGCCGTCCCCACCGAGGACGAGCTGATCTTCCCCTTCGACCAGAACTACCCGATCGCCGATTCGTGAGAGCCGTGAGCGGTGGACGGTGATCGGTGGACGCTGGGCGGCGATTTCCCCGGTTTCAACGGGCTGCGAAAAAACTCGCCCAACGGAATAATCTCGCCACAGTCGACCCAGCAGGGGCTGAAGCCCACACTCACTCCAGAGGCCTTATTGGCCTGGCTGAAGCCGTGCCCTTGTTACAGGACCTCGTGTATCTGTGCCCGGGTAAGTTTCTCCGCAGTCTATCAAAATCGAGACCGGGGGCTGCCGCTTGGGTGGGATAGGGATTGCGCGTCTGCAAGCTGGAATGCATCTGACGGTTCACGGTCCACCGTTCACCGTTCACCGTTCACGGCTCTCCGAGTAGCGCCCACGCCACCACCGTCTCGCCGTCCACACCAATCTCCGCCAGCAGCTTCGCCTCCAGCTCATGCGGAATCGGCATCTCGCACGCCGCCACCTGCTCAGGCATCGCCCCGTTGAAGCACAACTCGCAGTGGCCCAAACCCTCTGCGCCCTCTTCGCCTTCCATCCGCACCGGAGGCCCGAACACACGGCAGGTCATCGGGCGCCACTCGTACACGCCGCACAGCCCAGTCGCCTCATCGAGGGCCGGGCACGCCGCATCGGTTGCAAACTCCTCGAACCGCTCGCGTTCCTCGTAGTTCTCGCCCAGCCGTCCAGTTTCCCTGTCTCCGGGAAACTCCGCTCCGTGCGCGGCAATCCACTCCCGCGCACGACTTTCGATAGCCTCGGCTCTGGCTGGCTCCGCGGCACGCAGTGCTTCCATGCCCGCCCGCAGCCGCGCCACATCAAGTTGATTGATCGCGAACGCCCCGTAACAGCACTGGGTGCATCCCGGCCGGCAGACGAGCCACGCGCCGGCCTGCTCCGCCGCGCGCGCCAGCGAGGCATCCATGATCTGCACCAGTTCCCGGTCCGCCGCAGGCAATCGCATTGCGGCAATCATAACGCCCAACGGTGATCGCGCATCCGCGGCTACTCCACGCGAATCGCCTCCATGGGCGCGACCGCCGGGTTGTTACTCCTCGCGAATCGCTTCCATAGGATTGACCGACGCCGCCCGCCCCGCCGGAAACACGAACGCAACTGTAAGCACCGCCGCCAGCAGAGCCAGCGTGGCCAGCGCCACCCACGGATTGCCCGGCGTCACGCCGTAGAGCAGCGACCGCACCAGCCTGCCCCCGGCTGCAGCCAGCAGCGCGCCGGCCATCACGCCGATAGCTACGCGCAAGGCCGCCGACCTGGCCAGTGCCGTCACAATCTGCCTTCGCCCGGCGCCCAGAGCCATCCTGATTCCGATCTCGCGGCGGCGCTCCGTCACCGTCCGCCCCAGGATGCCGTACAACCCCGTGGCCACCAGCGTAAGCGCCAGCAGCGCAAACCCGCCCGAAACCCCCGAGAGCAGCCGCTGCCGGCTCAGGTCGTAGTCGATTGCGTCGTTGAAACGCCAGGTGCGCGGCATGGAGGCTCCCGGAAACTCGCGGCTGTAGATGTTGCGCAGCGTCTCGGCCCCGAGTCCGGCTTTCGCCGTTCGCACCGCAATTGTGGAGTACTGAAAGTTAGCGCCAGCACTCAGCTCAATTGGAAGATAGACCACTACCGGTGCAGTCTCCAGCAATGTGCCCATGCGCGCGTCCTGCGCTACACCCACGACCCGATAGCTTTCACGTTCGCTAGGCTTCTCGGTTCCGTCGCCGGCGTTCAAATACCTTCCGATCGCGTCCTGCCCCGGGAAAAAGTACTTCGCCGCCTGCGCGCTCAGAATGCAAACCCGGTCGCTTGAATCATCGGCTGCCTCGAACTGCCGGCCCTCCACAATGCGTGTGCCCATCACCTTGAAGTAATCGCGCGATATCGACTCGGGCCATATTTGTTCGTTTACATGCAGATTCCCCTTGGAATCGCGTGTGTAGTAGTTGCCGACTGAGAATCCGCCGTTGATGGGCGCCATCGTCATCAGAGCCGCCGCCTCCACGCCGGGCGCGCTCTCAAGCTGATGAAGAAAATCGAAGGTCTTTCCAGGCGCATCCTTCTCCGTCACTCCGGCATTCGACAGCTCTAGTTCGGCCAGAACAACATTCCCCGCATTGAATCCCGAGTTCTGCCGCATGTATGCCGTCAGCGTGCCCGCCATCAGCAGGGCCGCGTTCAGCAGCACCAATCCCAGCGCCACCTGCACCGGAATGACCCACCGTCCCAGCCGATGCGATCCGCTGCCCGCAACACCCAGTTTCAGATCCGCCGCCGGTGCCGTGCGCGAGGCCCGCCAGGCCGGCCAGATGCCGGCCGCGAGCGCAGTACCCAGGCTAATGACCGCGGTGAACGCAAACACCGCCGCTCCGGCTTTCAGGTGCAGCATCGCAGGTTCGCCGGGGCGCGTGATCATGTCGACCAGGACCCTGGCCAGTTCCCACCCCAGCAATGCTCCGCCGGCCAATCCGCAAAAACCTAGAATCAGCGTCTCGGTCAACACCTGGGCCACCAGCCGCCCACGGCTTGCGCCCAACGCATTGCGCATGGCGAACTCATGCAATCGCCCGCTGACCCGCGACACAATCAGCAGCGCCACGTTCACCGCGCACAACAGCATCATCAGGCCGCATAATGCCTCGAGCGCAAGCAAAGGTTTTTCAAATTTCCAACGCAGCCACGATCGGCCTGCGCGCCCTTCCTCAACCCCTATTTTGTAGGCGCCGAAGAACCCGCTGCCCAGAAAGATGTGCCGTGGGTCGGCCTCTTCGATTACCTGCCCGTTAATTGAGGCTAGGTTCGCCTGCGCCTGTTTGAGCGACGCTCCTTGGCGCAGCCTGCCCATCACCGTGAGCCAGAACGAGCCGGAGTTGTCGATCATCGCGCCTCTTGGGTGCATCGTGCGCTCGAACGACAACGGCAGCAAAACGTCGACGTGCTGCTCCGCTCCCACGCCGTCAAATCCTCTTGGCAATACGCCTACGATGGTCACGCTCGTGTTTTCAACATTCAGTGCCTGGCCAATCGCACTCGCGTCGCCGTCGAACTCTCTTTGCCAGTAGTCATAGGAGAGCAATGCCTCGGGCTCCAGCGGCACGCCCTGCTCTCCGGCCCGCGTCTCAAACCCGCGCCCCGCCGCCGGCCGAAGTTCCAGCACGTGGAAGACCGCGCCGGTCGCCAGCGCGATGGGAATTTTCACGGTTTGCCCGTTGCGCCGCAGCATCGCTTCATTGCTGCCCCACGCAAACACCCCGCTCGCCGTGCTTTGCAGCTTTTTAATGGCTTCATATTGCGGATATGAAAGCCCGAGCTCGCTCTCACCCTTGCGAAAGGTGTAGCGCACCAGCTCGCCGGGATGCGGCACCGGCAGGCTCTTCAGCACAATCGACCAGGTAAGCAGAAAGATTGCCGTGTTGGCGCCGATGCCCAGCGCCAGAGTGATGATTGCCGTGGCCGCGTACCCCGGCGACCGGCGCAACTGCCGCACCGCATAACGTACGTCGCGCCCCGCATTTTCGAGCACCGGCAGACCTTCTTCAGCGTGATATTTCTCCCGGATGGCGCCCGTTGCTCCGAGCTTGATTGCCGCCTGCCGGCGAGCCTCTTCGGCCGTCATCCCGGCGCGCATATTTTCATCCGTCTGCATCGCCAGGTGTTCTTCCATCTCTTCGCGCAGCCGCGCATCGGCTCTATGCCCGGTCGCCAAGTTCCTCATCCTGGCCAGCAACCGTCTCAACGCTCTCATATCGGCTCCTCCTGCGTTCACTCTGAGCGCAGTGCATCGACTGGATTAATTGAGGCCGCGTGCAGAGCCGGCCGCAGCGTGGCTGTGAGAACCGGGACCAGCAGCAGCGGAATCGCAATTGCGTAAACAAGGGGATTGTCGGCGGTGACCCCGTAGAGTTGGCTGCGCAGCAAACGCGTGAGCAGCAACGCAGCGGCAGTTCCGGCGACGACTCCCCAAAAGGTCGCCCTCACCGAACGACCCAGAAAGAACAAAGAGATTTGACTCCGGGTAGCCCCGAGGGCCATTCGCACTCCGATTTCACGGACACGCTGGGCAACCGTCCATGCCACAACTCCGTAGATTCCTACGCAGGCAAGCATGAGCGTGAGCGCCGCAAAAGCCGTCATCAGCGCCATATTCAACCTCGGTTGCGCCACGGCCTTGTCGAGCAGTTGATCCATGGTTGCCACGTCAGCTATGGCTTGTTGCGGATCGACATGATGAACCTGTTCGCGAATCGAGTTAACCAGTTGCTCCGGCCGCGCCTGAGTACGAACTACGAAGGAGCGCCGCGGGTTGGGAGTTACTCCGTCTGCGGAGAAATAGATCTCCGGTCCGACTTTATCCGCGATCGATCCGCTGGTGCCGCGCACATCGGCAATCACACCAACGATCTCAATTGAACCGGTGTCGTCTGAAATGCGCCTGCCGATGAGGTTGCCGCCGGGAAGATATTGCTGCGCGAAAGTGCGATTGACCACCGCCCCGAGCAGCTTTGAAATCCCATCTGCGGGAATAAGTTCGCGCCCCGCCAGCAGCGGAGTTCCCAGAGCCTGCAACAAGTTGCCCGAAATCGAGCGAACTTCAGCATTCACCGCGTCATGATGATCGCTCCGGGGAAGCCAGTCGGCATCAAAATTGCCCCGCGCATGCCAATCCTCGGTGGGTAGCGCGCTGGTTTGCCCCACTGCGATTACACCGGGCAGAGCTTCAAGGCGTCGCTGCACATTCGCATAGAATTCCCGCGTTGCGTCCGGCTTTGCATTCCACGGCAGCACCAGGCGAAACGTAAGCACGTGCTCGGGTTGAAAGCCCAGCGGAGACTTTAGAAGGTTCCACAACGACTCGCCAAGCAACGAAGCGCCGACCAGAAGCACCAGCGAGATTGCCACCTGGATCGAGATGAACGCGTTGCGTGCCCATCCTCCCGTCTTCCCGACAACCTGCATTTCGTTTTGCTTCAAGTCAAGGTTAAGAGCAGGGCGGCGATTTCGCATGGCAGGCGCGAGCCCAAAGCCAATTCCGCAAGCCACCGCCAAACCGACGGCGAATCCCAGGACCGGCCAGTTCATCTCGACTGTTCCGGCCATTGCGAGCCGGCCCGGCAATTTTGCAGCCAGGGTTCGCACCAGAAGAAATGTCGCTCCCAGACCAGCCAACCCGCCGGTGATGGCCAGCAGGGTGGACTCGGTGAGGAATTGGAGCCGGATTCTTCGCTCCGACGCCCCCAACGCGCGGCGCAGTGCGACTTCTCGCTCGCGCGCTGCAGCCCTGGCAAGCAGCAGGGTGGCTACGTTGATGCATGCCACCAGCAGCACGAAGCCCGACGCGATAAACAGGACCAGAATCGCCGGCCGGAGCTCGCCGTAGAGGTCGTCACGCATTCCAACCATCCCAAACTGCCACAAGCCGTCGGTATCGGCATGTTCGCGACGGAGCTGATCCCCAATGCGGCGCAACTCGCTCTGAGCCGACTCCATCGAAACGCCCGGCGCCAGCCGCGCAACCACATTAATGAACCGCGAACCTTCGCCGCGCCATGTCCAGGCGCCAGGCGTAAGCTGCGCCGGGCGCCAGAGATCGATCCCCGCGGGCACGCTGAACTCCTTCGGCATAACCCCAATGATGGTGGTGGACTTTTGTTCGATCGTTACCTGGCGGCCGACGACGCCGGGATCGCCGCCGAAGTAACGTTGCCAAGCCGCATAGCTTAGCACCGCGACCATTGGTGCATTGGGCTGATCGTTTCTTTGGTCAAAGGTTCGTCCCAGCAGCGGATTCACGCCAAAGACCTGCCAGAATCCGGCATTCGTGCCTGCACCCTTAATCGCAACAGGCAATTGGGCGCCCGCAATCAGGGTCGTATCGTCAAAATAAAAGAAGCCCGCGCTGGCGAGCGATTTGGAACGTGCCGCGAGATCGAAAAAGCGTGGAATGCCAACCAGCCCACCGGTTGACCGGCCCTGCAATCGCACGTCATGGATGCGCACAATGCGATCGGCTCGGGGATAAGGCAAGGCACGAAGTAGCGTGGCGTAGACAATCGTGAAGATGGCTGTCGTGGCCCCAATTCCAAGCATCATGGTCAACACGGTGACTAGAGTGAAGCCGGGAGATTTACGCATCTGGCGCAAGGTGAATCGTGAATCCTGCCACAGGCATTCGAGGAGAGGAAGGCCCTCCTCCTCGTGATACCGATCCCGTATCGCCTCGATCGCTCCCAACTTGATTTGAGCCTGCCGCCGCGCCTCCTCGCGCGTCATCCCGGCGCGCTCGTTTTCTTCCGTCTGCATCGCCAGGTGTTCTTCCATCTCTTCGCGCAGCCGCGCATCCGCTCTGCGACCGGTCGCAACGTTTTTTACTTTCGCCAGCAAACGCCTCAGCGCTCTCATGCCCAGTCTCCCGCTTTCAACTGGAAGAACCGCTCGATGATCGCCGCAGTCTGCTCCCAGTCCCGTTTCTCGCTGTCGAGCAGCTTGTGTCCCGCGCGCGTGATCCGGTAGAAGCGCGCCCTGCGATTGTTTTCCGAAGGGCCCCAATCCGATTCGACCGCGCCCTCCTGTTCGAGCCGCAGCAGCACCGGGTACAGTGTCCCCTGGTTCACTTCCAGCAAGTCGCCGCTGATCCGCTCGATCCGCCGCGCGATTCCGTAGCCGTGCAGCGGCCCCAGCGTCTCCAGCGTCTTCAGCACCATCAGGGCCAGCGTGCCTTGTTGAACGTCCTTTTTGCTTTTCATTCGGACAATCCTTGTTTTGGTTTCCAACAGGAGGATCGCACAACTCCTTTGGGAAAGCAACAGGAAATCTCTCTCACCGCCAAGTCCTACCCAATCAGGGAATCCGAACCCGCCATTTTCGTGCTATAAAAACCACGAGGTCACCTGTGCTCTATCTCGAGCGCATCCCCGCCGCTCCGCTCAACCGCTATGTGCAGGCGCTGTGGTACTCGCAAGTGCCGGTGGTTAAGCACGGCTACGAGCGCATTCTGCCTTCCGGCTGTGCGCAGGTCATCCTCAACCTTGAGCGCGACTATCTGCACGACTGCCCCCACGGCTGCCTCGACGGCGCGTCCGACCAGCCCATCGCTCCCGCCCTGGTGGTCGGCGGCCGGTCGATTTATGAGATAGTGGCCGCGCGCGACATGGCCTCGCTCATCGGCATATCGTTCAAGCCCGGCGGCTTTGCGGCCTTCGCCGGCGACGCCGTCGACCGCTTCAGCAATCTGAGCATTCCCCTCGACGCAGCCTGGGGCGCAGCCTCGCTCGTTCTTCGCAGCCGTCTACGCGAAACCGACGACATTCGCACCCGCTTCCGCATTCTTGAGTCGTTCCTGCTTGAACGGCTCGCTGCCTGCGCAACTTCGCAATCTGCCGCGCGGCATCGTCTCGTCGGTTTCGCACTCGAGAGCTTCGGCGACGCGCCTGCGCTAACCACCGTCCGCCAGGTCGCCCGCTCCACCGGCTTGAGCGAACGCCGCTTCTCGCAGGTCTTCCGCGAAGAAGTCGGCCACTCGCCCAAGGTCTGGTGCCGCATCCAGCGTTTCCAGCGCGCCGTCCGCTTGCTCTACTCCGGCGCCGGCGTTCCCTGGGCCGAGCTCGCCCTCGACTGCGGCTTTTACGACCAGTCCCACTTCGCCAACGAGTTCCGCGCGTTTTCGGGAGTCGATGCTACAACTTACTCCGCCAACCGCACCCGCTGGGCCAACCACATTGCGGCGGGCTGAGCCGCCATTCTCCCGTTTCCGATTTTTCCAAGATCGCGCCGGCCGCACCCGGCTAACTTGGTTGCATGGCCGGCTCACCCGGCTTGAAATCAGGAGGTTTCCATGCCCGAAGCTACGCCCCACACCAGGTCCACCGTCATGCCTGCGCTTCGCTACCTAGACGCCAAGGCCGCAATCGCATGGCTCACCAATGTCTTCGGATTTGAGCGCCACGCAGTTTACGAGGGCCCTGACGGCTCCATCGCCCACGCCGAACTCACCCTCAACGGAGGCATGATCATGCTCGGCTCGCAGAAGAACGACGAGTACGGCCGCAACTTCAAGTCGCCCGCCGAGGTCGGAGGCATTGAAACCCGCAGCGCCTACATCGTTGTTGCCGACGCCGACGCCGTTTACGCCCGCGCGCAGGCCGCCGGAGCGACGGTCGTTCGCCCTATCCAGAACACGGACTACGGCAGCCGCGAATTCTCGGTCAAAGATCCCGAGGGCCATTCCTGGAGCGCCGGCACATACGATCCCTGGCAGCCGCAGCGCTGACCGGAGCGCGTGGCGCTGCTCACTCACAATCGGGTGTACGATACCTGCTATGGCAACCTATCGCGTCGTCCTTCGCCAATCCGAAGAGGGTTACAGCGTTTCGTGCCCCGGTTTGCCCGGTTGCTGGTCGCAGGGGGCCACTGAAGAAGAGGCTCTTACCAACATCCGCGTTGCGATTCGGGAGTACGCTGAGGCCGCGGAAGAGATAGCTCGTGAATCCGAAGGCCGTGTAGTCGAAGTTGCAGTAGCGTAGCCGGGAGCTGAGATTCGGCTAGAGGTGATTATGCCGAGGATGAGAAAATGATGCGTGCATTGTTGATGATCGTACTATTCCTTACCGGGGCTCTTAGCTGTGCAGCTCAGCTCCCTAGCATAAAAGAGGACGGTCCATTTCAAGACAGTCGCCCTGGGAACCAGTGGCGCCAAGTGGTTGAGAACCATGGCTCGAGTTCAATCTCAGCTATGCTGTCAATCTTCCACTGCCCGGGCAGCGGAGGATTTAAGAGCGTCGACTCCGTTAGAGTCTATGATCCGATGTTTCACTACGGCACGGACCGCGATGTTCTACCTGGCGAGAGCGTCGAAATGAATGTGGAAGATCCTACTCGTTGTCCGGGAGGGGTCGCTGCTGCCATCTTTGCGGATGGCCACACTGAAGGCGATCCGCAAACTGTGAAGAGATTGTACGCTATTCGGCAGGGCGTCTACGAGGTGCTCGGCGACACAATAAGCCTGCTCCACACTGTTGCCGGTGGGAGCGACAATACACAGAACGTCATGCGCTTGATAGATGAGCGCTGTCAGACGGTCGCGCATGGGAAGACGATTGACAGCGATGAAAGAACTGCGATGGTCATGATTTATTCTCAGCTCAAGGCAATACTGAGTGATCCTGAAAGCGTCCTTCGCGCTCCACTCCACGCGGCGGCAACCCCGCAGCCAGACATTGGCGAAGTTGTTAGTACTTCCAAAGTGTCTAGGGATCAAGCACGAGCCATTGTTATGAGTAGACAGTTAGAGGAATGGCGCTCTGCCTTGGAAAGTAATCTGGGGCCCGCTGGCGGGGTATAACGTAGTTCACGAGCGCAGTTCAAAATTCAATTGTGCGCCGAAACAAACCGTATTGACCACAGCCAGCGAGAACACAGGCTGCAGTATCTCAATGTAATTAAAAGATTGATCGTTGGAATCGGCTTATGCATTCTATGTCAACCCTTAATGGCATAAGGGAGCCAATGCAAAGCGCCGACGTCTGGGAAGATTGAACAGGTAGCGGAATACGTTGCGAAGTCCCATAATTCCGAGATAAGCCGTGGGAATGCTTCCGGGGATCGACCACCTGCGCGCCGTCGCCGCTTTCGAGAAGGCGGGTTCCGCATTATCCGTCAGGGTGCGCATATCGTCGTGACCGACGGTACGCGCATCCTCACCATTCCACGGCACAACCCAGTCAACGCATTTACCATGGGCGGGATTGTGCGCGACTCCGGGCT
>Ga0335072_10008207_pt1 | contig 15149 bp, 12 predicted proteins | sample Lox_Sample_21_FD_206725 | JGI IMG/M metagenome (GOLD analysis project Ga0335072, IMG submission 206725) | Soil microbial communities from Loxahatchee National Wildlife Refuge, Florida, United States - Lox_Sample_2.1 | ecosystem: Environmental > Terrestrial > Soil > Wetlands | place: USA... | reverse complement strand
CCGGCTCGAGTGCCTCCCGATGTGAAGGCAGCGCGCGCGGCTGAATCATCCGCCAGGCCCGCTGCCCGCGATCTGACGTATGGAGACCCGGCAAAGGCGATGGTGGATGAAGCGATTTGGAATCTGGCGACCGGGAATCGCAAGGCCTACAAGGCTGCGCTGCAGGAAGGGAAGTCCGTTGCGGAAGCGGCGGAAGCTGCCGGCGGACAGCTCGCCATGGTCCATCGAAAAATCGGCGATTACCGCATGAAGCTCGATAATCTTTTTTCCGAATCGAAAGGGACGATCAATCTCGCAGATTCTATCGACAAGCCGCTGGATCAGGCCGTGCTGGAGGTGATCGGCAACGGCGCGATGGCCGATTCGGAAAAAGACGCGGCGGTGCAGCAGCTCGGCGTGATTCAGGAGTGGGCCAAGCATGGCCTGCAGGGGAATATCACTCCGCTCCAGGCGAACCAAATCCTCGTGGCGATTGGCGACCGCGTGAACTGGGGAGGAGCCGCCGGCGCGCCCGAGGAATTCCGGGCCGTCTATCGCGCGCTGTACGGAAACCTGAAAGCGGCGATTCGCGCCGCCGTTCCCGAGGCGCAGAATCTTCACGATCGTCTGATCAACCTCTACGCGGCGAAATCCGATCTCGAAATCCGTTAGAGAATCGGGGGGGGGCTTTGCCGTGCGGGTCAGCGCGCGTCGGGAAGGCCGACGCGGCGCAAGAGGTCCTTGAAACGCGGGTGATAGCGCAGCGCGTCCATGCCCGGGTCGATGTGGAGATAGATCAGCCAGTGGGAGCGCTCCGCGTACGCTTTTTCCAGATATTCGATCGCGCGGTCGTCTTGTCCCAGCCCGATGTGAATTCCGGCGAGGAAGTACGGCGCGACATATTTTTCCCGTGAGAGCTTGGTCAACTCATCGAGCATTTGCAGCGCCTCGTTTGTCCTGCCCGCCCGGCCCAGAGTTTGCGCGAGCGCGGCGCGCATCAGAGGACTGCCCCCGGAAAACCGCACCGCTTTCTCGCCCTCGGCGATGGCCTGCTCGTAATGAGCCGTTTTCCTGAGCAGCAACCCGAGAATCCAGTATGTGACGGGATAGTTCGGCTCGAGTTCGACGGTCCGGCGCAGCTGTTCGATGGCGTTTTCGTATTGGCGGGAATAGTAAAAGGCCCACCCGACGGCGACGTTGATGATCAGCGACAAGGGATCGAGCTGCTGGCTGTTTCTCATCCTCGCCAGCGCTTCTTTGTGGCGTCCCATGGTCATCACGTATTCGGCGCACCAGTGGTTGGCGGTCGGATACGTGGGACCGAGATCGAGGCTGCGCTTGAATTCGGCCTGAGCTTTTTTCCACTGCCAATCGTGGAGCCACAGCACGGCGGCCAGCGCCGTATGCGCTTCGGCGAGACGCGGGTCGAGCTGCAAGGCCGTCATCGCCTCGGCTTTCGCGCGAGGGAACGAGTCCTTCGGCGGCAGATAGCTGTTCCATCCGAGCAGCACGTAGGAATTGGCCACGCCGGCGTACGCGAGGGCGTAGTTGGGATCCTTTTCCGCCGCCTCCTGGAAATATTCGATCGCTTTGTAAAAACTTTCCTCGGTCCAGCGATTCCAGTGGTGAAGCCCTTTCAGGTAGAGCTGATAGGCCTCGGCGTTTTCCGTGTGGTGTCTGGTGAGGCGCTTCTTTTGCGCGCTGGTGAGCTCCAACTGCAATTTCCCGGATATCTCGGTGGAAATTTCGTCCTGGAGCGCGAAGATGTCCCCGGATTTGCGATCGTATTGCGCACGCCAGAGCTGAGATCCCGTCGCCACATCCACTAATTCGGTGGAAATGCGCAAAGAGCCGCCGCCCTGGATGATTCTTCCGGTAAGCACGGCGCGCACGTGAAGTTCGCGGCCGATGGCTTGAGGAGCGAGTTCGCGGTTGCGATACCGAAACACGGTGCTCTGCGCCATCACCCGCAGTTTCGGGATGGTCGCGAGCGTATCGATCAGGCTGCCCGCGATTCCGTCGCTGAGGTATTCGTGCTCGGGATCGCCGCCGCTGTTTTCGAAGGGAAGGACGGCGAGCGAATCGATAATTTTGGCCATTCGCCGCGGGCGCGCGGCGGCTCGTCGCGCAGGGGAAGTCCGCGTAGGGCGCCGCTTCATCTGGGATCTCCGGTCGATCCGAATTTCCGGTTGGTGCTCGCACTCGCCCGTTGTCGTGCGTCCGCCGGGCGCGAAGCTGGTTTCTCAGGCAAGTTCTATCATAGTTTGCTTTGGATCAGCGAGGGTTGGGCAGCGTGGAAGCCTGCAGCACCAGACTCAGGCGGGGCGTATCGCGCGTGATGTTTTGCACAGGCATCCACAAATTTCCACAGAGTTTTTTCCAAATAACTCTTGCCAAGTTTTCTTCGCGCTCTTACTATGCGCCCAGATTGATCGGGAAGAAAAAACTTCACGAGTCAATTCGAAGAGGCAAGCGAGGGTAAAACCGAGCGAGTCTCGGCAGAATTCGATTTGAGAAGAGAACTTCACGATTCGGTCCGGCTGTAACGGCGAGGGTAAAACCGAGCCAAGTTGCGCTGGGTCGAACCGGGAGTCAGCTTCGCAGCGGAGTGCAGGGGCGGCGCGGGTAAAACTGGGTTGCCGCTGCACGCAAGCGGAGGCGAAAAGCTTCGCAAGTGCACTCAAGGGTGCGGCAAGGGTAACACCAAGTCGCGATCGTGAGCGAACTGGCAAGTAGAGCTTCGCGACTCAATTTACCGAGGGCGGTCCGGGTAAAACCGAACCGCCTTCGATTAAGTTGAATCGAGAAGCGAACCTTCGCGAATCAATCGAAAGAGGGCGACGCGGCCAAAACCGAGTCGCCCTCATTTTTTTTGCGCTGCAACTCAGCGCAACGCGGATTGCGCCTCGGCGCGCATGCCGGGCGTCAGCATGATGACCTTGCCGCCGGCACTCCGGATCTGATCCATCGCACGAACCACAGCTGCGTAGGGCAGTTCCGGGTCGCCCTCGACGTACACCGACCAGTCGGCACGGAGCGCGAAAGCGTGTTCGAGCGCGCCGGGCAGCTCCTTCTCCGTCACGGGCTTTGAATTCAAATACAGTTTGCCGCTGCGAGCCACATACACCAGAAGTCCGGTTGTCGTCCTATCCGTATCGGACCGAAGGACGCCGGGCGCAAGCACGCGCACTGGAATTCCATCACCGCGCTGAGTCCGGCTGAGGATCAGTGGCGCAATCCCCAGAAAAATGCAGAAACAGGCGAGTCCCCAAGCGTAGCCAGTGTTCGCGGTCGCTGACGAAGGGCTCATCAGGGTCAGCTTCAGCCGGGCCGACTCGCCGTCAGTGCGCAACCTGTCGAAAATACCGAGGCTTTCGCCGCGGGTGGCGTGAACCTGGCTGGGTGGCGCGGCACGCATCCGCATACTTCACTCTGACCCCGGCACGAAGCCAAAAGTTCCACGCGCGGAAGAATTGCGGTCGGCTCCGCGGAAACTGGATTCAGGACGAGACGCCGGGCACAAGAGCCCCGATCGCGGTGTCTGTACGATATCAGAACGCGTTTCTTCGAAACGCACGGCTTCTATCGCGGGAACGGGGAGGCGTCGGCTTGAGTCATCCTTCGGATGCCCGAATCATGGGCATGGTTCAACGGACCCTGGGTGGGGCACAGCGAAGGATTCACTTCGATATGAAACGCGGGCGATGAATTGGCCACCATCGCCTCGACGGCGCCGTTGATGGGATTATTGGGGACTGTGGCTGGAATCGCGGCGGCGTTCAAAAGCTGTGGCGCGCAACGGTCGTTTTGTCTGGCGGCGACGGCGACCGGACTTTCCGAGGCTTTAGTATCCACGGCGCTTGGCCTGTTTGTAGCGGTGCCGGCACGATGGTTCTACAACTATTTCAGCGCCAGGTTGGAAACTCTCGATATCGAAACCGCAAACACTTCGATCGAGCTGGTCAGTCATCTCACGATTCATCTGGCGAGAAGAAGAAACCGCAGATAGAGCAGCTTTCGCGCGTACGAGGGCGGAATTCACTACCATGCGGCCGTATTCTCGTATCAGGGGAAGCGCTGAGATACATCGACGAAGCGGAATGATATGATCGGGCCGCTTTGACGTCGAGGTAACGCCGCGTCCAAGCGAAGGATGGCTCAGCCGCTGTACTGCGGGGGCGGGAACAACGTGCCGGTCATCAATCAGCCGTACATTGGATTCGAGGGGCCGATCGGGGCGGGGAAGACCACGCTCGCGCAGTTATTAGCTTTGCATCTCGGCGCGAAGCTGATCCTCGAAGACGTGGACGGCAATGCGTTCCTGCCCGATTTCTACGCCGATAGAGAAAGATGGGCGCTCGGCGCGCAATTGGCGTTCTTGATTTCGCGATACGAGCAACTGCGAAAGATCCCAGCCTTGCGCGGCCGCCCGGTTGTTTCGGACTACACCCAGGCGAAAGATCCGATTTTCGCGCGGACGCTGCTGCACGACCGCGAGGTCGAATTGTACGAGAGGCTCAGCGCGGGTCTCGACGCGAGCCTTTCCCGGCCCGACCTGACGGTCTACGTCGATGCGAGCAACGACGTCTTGCTGGATCGGATTCGCGCGCGCAACCGGCCGTACGAAGCGTCGATTGACGCGAAATATCTGGACGCGCTTCGCGATGCCTACGGCCGGCATCACAAGTCCACCGGCGGCCTGCAAGTGCTGAACGTCGATACATCCGAATTGAACCTCTGCTCCGAATCGCAACTGGATAGCTTGTACGAAAAGATCCTCGCAGCGATTTCCCCGCGCTAATCCGCTTTTTGTTTCGTCTTTTGATCGACCGCCTCTAGGGCAGCTTGCCGGCCACCGCTGCCCACTGTCCTTCTTCTGTCCTAATGATCAGTAGTGTCTCCGCGGCAGGCGGATTAACCTGCGAATGCTTCGGGGCCCCCAGCCTTGTAGTCCTGCGAATAGTGATTTGCGCGCCGGCGCATCCCGTGCGGCTGGCGAAAGACTTTGAACTGGGGGCGAAATGCGCATCACTCGATTCATTCAAACGCGAGTTGTACGAGCGGCGATTGTGGCGGTTCTCTTTGGCGTCGCAGGGCTGGCCGCGCACGCGGCAAATCAACAAAGGCCCACCCGGTATCGCCGCCGGACCTCCTCAGCCACAGCGCCTTCCATCACGGCGCAGCCGGCCAGCCGCACCGTGACCGCCGGCCAGACGGCAAGTTTTTCCGTGACCGCAACCGGGACGGCGCCCCTGGCTTATCAATGGAGAATGAACGGGACTGCCATCAGCGGCGCTACTTCGTCGAGTTACACCACGCCCGCGACGACGACGGCGGAGAACGCAGCTCAGTTTACCGTCGTGATCAGCAACAGCGCGGGAAGCGCGACGAGCACGGCGGCGGTGCTCACGGTGAAGGCCGCGGCTTCTACGCTAAGCAGCAGCTCGGTGAGCGTGGCATTCGGAAGCGTCAACGTATCGAACACCAACACGCAGGGCGTCACCATCACTAACACGGGGAGTTCCAGCGTGACGATCTCGAGCGTGATGGTCGCGGGCGCTGGATTCGGCGCGAGCGGCGTGTCTTCGGGTCTGATTCTGGCGTCTGGGCAAACCGCGGCGTTGAGCGCCACGTTTGATCCGGCGGCCAGCGGCAGCGCTACGGGCAGTATCACGATCGCCAGCAACGCCGCGAATTCGCCGATGGTGATCGCGCTCTCGGGCACGGGCGTCGCGCCAACTACATATTCGGTTTCGCTGAACTGGGCGGCGAGCACGTCTTCGGTGACGGGCTACAACGTGTATTCGAGCACCGTATCGGGCGGTCCGTACGCGAAGCTGACGTCGGCGCCCGTCCCTGCAACGGACTACACCGACAACAGCGTCAAGCAGGGAAACACATACTATTACGTGGTTACGGCCGTAAATTCGGAGAATCAGGAAAGCGGCTATTCCTCGCAGGTGTCGGCAGTCGTACCCTAGGCGCGGCCCGCCGTCTCCAGAAACGGCGCGAGCGCGAGACGGCAGCGGTTTCACACGTGAGTAAGATCCTTGCCGTCGCCCGTGAACCGATTTGAACCGATCCGGAACTTTGCGTTTGTGCCGAACGTGGGCCGGCATACATCAGCCAGAAGTTCACTGAAACTTATCAACCCTTAAACTGGTCTATGTAGTATGACTGGCGCGATTGAAATGGGCGACGCGCCATATCGAGGCTCGAGCTGCCTTCGCCTGGTCAGGTGGCGCATCCATGCTGCTTAGCTCACGTCTCTGCCGCTTTCTTCTCGCGACATTACTCACGGCTGCTGCCGCTACGGCCCAACAGAGCAAGCCGCCGGCACCGCCGAATGAAGGCACGATCGACCTCGACGTGGTCGTTACGCCGAAGGCCGGACCTCCCGTCGGCGATCTTCAGCAGCAAGACTTCACGCTGCTGGACGACAAGGTCCCGCGCCCGATCGCTTCGTTCAAAGCAGTCAACGGCCGCAATGCTCCCATCGAGATCATTTTGGTGATCGACGCCATCAATGCGACCTATCTGAATGTGAGCTACCAGCGCATGCAGATCGATAAATTTCTGCATGCGGATGAAGGCCGCCTCGCGCATCCGATGGCTCTGGCGGTTTTCACGGATTTGGGCACGCAGATCGTCGGGGATTTCTCGCTCGACGGCAACTCATTGAGCTCCGCGCTGGATCGTGAAGATGTCGCTCTCCGCAATCTTCGCCGTTCCGGCGGGTTCTGGGGCGCGACGGAGCGCTGGCAGCTTTCCTTGACGGCCTTGACCGACCTCTTCACGGCGGTGGCGCGCGAGCCGGGACGCAAAATCGTGATCTGCATCTCGCCCGGCTGGCCGCTTTTATCCGGCCCTGGCGTCGATCTGGATTCGAAAATGCTGCAGAAGATCTTCGCCGATGTTGTGAATCTCTCGGTTCAGATGCGGCGGGAGCATTTGACTCTCTATAACGTCGATCCGCTGGGCCCCGACGAGCCTCCCTTGCGCGCCTCATACTACGAGGAGTTTCTCCCGGGTATCAGCAAGCCCAATCAGGCTCAAATGGGAGACCTCGGTCTGCAGGTGCTCTCGGTTCAAAGCGGAGGGCTTGCGCCGTTGCCGGGCAACGACATTAGTCGAGCCCTGCAGGAGTGCCTTGCCGATATCGGGCCTTATTATGAGATCTCGTTTGATCCAGCGCCCGCTAAACGCCCGGACGAGTATCACCGTCTCGATATCCGGATCGCGCGGCCCGGCTTGACCGCCCGCACCCGGCGCGGTTATTACGCGCAGCCTTCGCCTCACAATTGACCGGCGCTAGAACAATTTGATCGCGAGATCGCGCGGATGCGATCCCGTCGGCACGAGAGTCACGAGGCTCGGCGTCGGCTCATTTGCGCGGATTATGCCGAGATCGTCGGATTGCGTGTCGACCACGAGAAGCATGTCGCCGCCGGGCGTGAGCTCGCAGGTTTGCGGGCCTTGTCCCACGGAAATCGGATGGGCCACCTGGCGCACGGCAATCGCCACCGGAACGATGTGCCCCGCCGCGAAATCAGACACAAACAGAACCTGCGCGTCCGCGGTAAGCGCCGCGGCTGCGGGAGACGAACCGAGCAGCAGGAAATCGCCCACCTCGTTGGTCTGTGTGTCGACGACGACGAGGCCGTGCGTCCCCTCCGATGGAATGTACAGTTCGCCGCCGTCGGGCTTGAGGATCAGATCGTCGGGCGTGCCGCCGAGCGCGAGATTCGCCAGCAGAACGCGGCGATTCAGATCGACGACCGAGATTTGATCGGTCGTCCCCGAAGTGAGGAACGCCTTCGAGCTGTCCGGAAGGATTGCAATCTGCTCGGGGTCTGGCGCCACCGGGATCACGCCGCGCGAGGCGAGCGTCACAGGATCGAGCAGCGACACGGTTGCATCGTCGCGATTCGACACGAGAAGGAGTTTGCCGTCGGGCGTCACGCGCGCGATCCACGGGCGGCGTCCGGCGCGCCCGCGCGCGACGATCCGGCGCGAAGCGCAGTCGATCGCGACCACCGTGTTCGCGCCCGATGCGGCGACGTAAGCGCGCGAGCCATCCGGCGAAAAATCGAGCGCGTACGGCGCGGCGCCCACAGGAATTCGCGCGACGATCCGATTCGTGGCCACGTCGAGCACCCAGGCATAGCCGCCCGTCGAGCTGAGCCCCCAGATTTCCTTGCGCGTGGGATTCGCGCGGATTCCAGTGGGGTCCGCGCCGACGGCGATCGTCGCGACCGGCGCGAGCTTCACCAGATCGATGGCCGTGACCGTGCCATCAGCCGTGTTGTCGACGTAGGCGCAAAGATGCAGCCCGGGCCGCAGAAACGACGGACGAAGTTCGAGCGCGACTTCGCGGAAGGCGAGCACCGCCAGAAAAACAAGCAGGATGACGAGGCGGTAATTGAGGCGGATTTTCATCGGAGCCGCCCTGGCAACCCGCATGCCCGTTCCCGCCGGGCCGCGCAGTCGTCATCCCAGGCAAATTCCCGCGCGCCTTTTCTTTCCCGCTTGCCCTGACGAAGCCAGGGCGTTTCCTGCGGGCGCGGGGCGTCGCCAAATATCTGCTGTCGCTTTTCGCGCCCCACGGCCGCAATCAGCAGCGCCCCCACAGAGTCTATGGCGCGCAATCGGGCAAGCATGTTAATTGAGCGTGCGGCTGAGCACGGCGGCGATGGCGCGGACTTCGCCCACCAGCCGGTCGAATTCGTCCGGCAGAATCGATTGCGGCCCGTCGGAAAGCGCGTGCGCCGGATCGTGGTGCACCTCGACGAGGATTCCATCCGCGCCCACCGCAACCGCCGCGCGCGATAGCGGCAGCACCTTGTTGCGGCGCCCGGTGCCGTGCGACGGATCGACCACGATCGGCAAATGGCTGAGCCGCTGGACGGCTGGAATCACGCTGAGGTCGAGCGTATTGCGCGTGTGATCGGAAAAGGTGCGCACGCCGCGCTCGCACAGGATCACGTTGTAATTGCCTTCGGACATCACGTATTCCGCCGCCATCAGAAATTCATCGAGCGTGGCGGACATCCCGCGCTTCAGCAGGATGGGCTTGCGCGCCTTGCCGGCGCGTTTCAGCAGCGAGAAATTCTGCATGTTGCGCGCGCCGATCTGGATCACATCCGCGTATTTCTCCACCAGGTCGAGCGATTCGTTGTCGATCGCTTCCGTCACCACGCCCATGCCGAATTTTTCGCGCACCTCCGCGAGAATTTTCAGGCCGTCTTCGCCGAGTCCTTGAAAGCTGTAGGGCGAGGTGCGCGGCTTGTACGCGCCGCCGCGAAAAAGGCGCACGCCCGCGGCCCGGATGCGTTCGGCGATCGTAAAAACCTGCTCGCGCGTTTCGACGGCGCACGGCCCGCCGACGATGGCCACCGCCTGCCCGCCAAAAGTGACGTCGCCCGATGGCGTGGGCACGCGCACCACGGAATTTTCCGCCTTCACGTCGCGGCTGACGAGCTTGTAGGGCTTGCTGACCGGGATGCATTCCACCACGCCCGGCATCGATTCGAGCGCGCCGGTGTCCACCTCGCCCTTGTTGCCGGTGATGCCGATGGCGGTGCGCGCCGCGCCCGGAATCGGGTGCGGCCGCAGTCCCAGCGATTCGATCCGCTGGCAGACCGCGCGGACCTGTTCTTCGGTGGCGTTCGCTTGCATCACGACGAGCATGGCGAGCTTCCTCGATGAATGGCGAAACGGAAATTCTAGCAGGCGGCGACGCGCAGGCAAAGCGGCACCGTAGCGCCCACCGCGTGGAGTGCGGTGGCTCGCCACCGCCGTTTGCCGCCGGGGCTTGCCCCGGCGTGCTGCAGCCGCGAGCCACCTCCGCGCTCGCGTAGCGCCGGCGTCCCGCCGGCTCTTCTACGTGCGCCGAATCACGGCCGCGGAAAGCGACTGCCGCCACAGCCCGCGTAGGCGAGACCCGCGCACCTCAGATGGGAAACGAGCTGGATATGCCCGTGAGAATGCCAAACAGCTTCGGGTGCTCGAGGATGGTGGCGCTGATCAGTGCCGAGACGGCCGCTTTGGCGTCCCGAAGTTCGTCGAGCCTGCTCTCGATGCCGCCGCTCCAAACATGATGGACGTCCGCGGCAACCTGCTTTTCGATTTCCTTCGGGTGCGCGTGCGCGAGTTCGTCCCTCAGATACGCGGTGATGGCGTCGAATTCTCCGCGATCGAGCCAGAGTCCGTGGCACTTCGGGCACCAGTCGACCACGATCGAGGAATTTCCGAAGATTACGGAAACCATGTTCACGCCCGCGCATTTCACGCAGGGGCGCTTGGTGGGAATGGCGCTGGCCTTGTCGATATTTTCGATTTCGGCGTTGAGCCACCGCAGCGAGCCGTCGGCCACGCGATTCTTCAGCTTGCGCAGCTCGTCGCTGAAAAGCCAGATGCCCTTGCACTTCGGGCAGCCCTCGAAGTCATGCGAGAAGATCGTGTACAAGGCGAGGGCGTTTCCGCACGCAGGGCAGCTGTCGCCGGTCGTTTCTTTGAATTTCGCTCCCTTGATCGGCAGCACTTCCACGCGGAAATCCGTCTCGTCGCTCGGCTTCTGCACGCGCTTGGACCAGTAAGGCACATGCGTGTTGTTCACGAAATCGGAAAATCCTTTGCCGGTCACGGGCATGATTTTCGTAAGTGTCTCGTCGATCAGATTCAGCTCGCCGCCATCGAGCCAGAATCCGCCGCAGTTCCGGCAGTAGTGCAGGAAGATATCGTCCGATTCGAGGAATTTCACTTTGGCCAGCGTGGAGTCGTCGCACCGGGGGCATTTCTTCGGCTGCTGCTCGGGCAGGCTGTCCTTTTCGCTCTCGCAATATTCGATGCTGCCGTCGACGGTGAACGCCATCTTGTCGAGCGCGCCCTTGTCGAGCCAAAGGCTGCCGCACTTCTCGCACATGTCGTAGGAGATGCGATCCTTCCGGGTGATCACTTCGTTGTTGGTCATCTCCGTGCCGCAGTTCAGGCAGTTCATCTCTGAAGTCTCCGTCGCGCTCTCGGCCGATCGTGAATCTCGATTTTAGCAGCGCAAGCACGATACGTGCGACGCAATCCTCGGTCAAGCTGCGTACGGGAAGGACGCAGATGTGGAGTGCGGCGGCTCGCCGCCGCCGTTTGCCGTCCGGGCTTGCCCGGACGTGCTCCAACCGCGCGCCAACGCCTTCCCGTTGGCGGCAGAATGCGCGTCGCCAAAGGCGGAGCCGGAGCCGTCAGCGAAGAGAGCTTCCCAAAGCGTGATGTGCGGACTAGAATTTCGCGCACTCCCTTTTCCGGGCAATCTAGCCGAAGAAAGGCGTTCATGCGCCGGTGAGCCGATGCAGCGAGTGATTCCAGACACATTTCGAAAGAATGCTCCCCGCGCCACGCGCAAGCGGCGGGATCGGCGGCAGGGAACTGCCGCGGCGAGCGATGCTGCTCATCGAGGCATCCGCCCGCCGGACGCCGGCTTTGGCGCGGGCGGGAGTGCCGGCGATTCGAATCATCCGCTCGCCAAAATACTCGGCGGAATTGACGCCGCGACGGCGGCGAATCTCCGGCAGGTAGCCGTGATCTGCGTCACGGCGTGCCTGGCGCTGGGCCTCGTGCAATTCGTCGGCAGCCAGCAGACATTCCTGCGCGTCTTTCCGCCGGGGCCTCGCGGATTCGATTCCTACTGGGTGCTGCGTTACAAGGCGTGGTGGGTCGCGGTGATCGTCGCGAGCTATCTGGCGCTGCCTGCGATCGTGATGGTCGCCATGCCGGGCAAGCGCCTGCGCGACTGCAATCTTGGATTCAAAGGATTCCGGGAGCATTTCTGGATTTACGTCGGCCTGTACGGAGCGGTGCTGCCGGTGATCTGGCTGGTCTCGCTCACTCCGGAATTCTACACGTTCTATCCAATGTACCCGCAGGCGGGGCGCTCGTGGTTCGATCTGCTCAGCTGGGAAGCGCTCTATGCAGGCCAGTTCATCGCGCTGGAATTTTTCTTTCGCGGCTTTCTGGTGGGTGGGCTCTCGCGTTTCATCGGCGCGTTGGCCGTGCCCGTGTGCGTCATGCCGTACCTGATGATTCATTTCACCAAGCCTTGGCCGGAGGCGGCGGGCTCGGTAGTGGCGGGATTCGTCCTCGGCTGGCTTGCGTGGAAGACAAAATCCATCTGGGGCGGCGTGTGCGTCCACTGCGCGGTCGCATCGACGATGGATCTGCTGGCCCTCGCCCACAAAGGCCAGTTGCCGTGGCTGCACGGCTAGCGGCGTGATTGACCGTATGAGTCCCTTCATTCGCGTCTTGGCCGTCGTAGAGAATTGCACCGCACTGCACACCATACGCCCGCGAAGTGTCACAGGAAGAGACACGTGCATGGCTGCCACGGCTTGGCCGCAAGAACGACAGGCTGGACCTTTGCGCTTGAGCCTACGATTCCGCTAAACGTCTACCTACAGCGGCGGCGGGCGATAAGTCGACTTCGAGTGTTCGCTTTCGCATACGTTGACGAATCCGCAAATTGTGCTATTATCCCGACTAGGTCAAGGTGCTTGCACCGGGGTTGGTTTGGCCGCGCCTGTCGGGGCGCACAAAGGAGAAATAGATATGCCAGAAGGTCCTACCGGACCCGAGCGGGTCGGGTCTGCATTTCCGCTTCTTGTGATTGCTGCAACCGAATTGAATTCCGCGTCCGATCAACTTACGGCCACCATCTCGGAACTGGATGCGGCCCTTCAAAAGCTGAATCTCGGCGTCGCTGCCTGGGTTCCCTTCGCAGAGGGTGGGGACGAAACAGGCTGGTATTGGAGCCGCAGTCTCGGTTACGCACGCGTCGGGACCACGTGGGGAATCGCGCTCCGCGAAGTTGATGGGGATTACAATAATCCAGATCGGGAGTCGAGCGACTCGTGGCTGTTTAACAACGCGCCACGGTGGATGCGTGTCGACGCGATCGGGAAAATCCCCGATCTGCTCGAAGCGCTGATCAAACAGGCGAATGCCACGACGGCGAAGCTTAAGAAGAAGAATGAACAGGCGAAAGAACTGACGACCGTCATCCGGGCCATGACTGCGGAAACAAAACCCGCGGCCAACAAGTAGGCCCGCCATGATGATTGTGGTCGTCGTGGTCGTTACATCGCTGCTCGGAGCATGTGTCTACTTGGGGACGCGAAAGAAGCGGGTTCGCGCGAAGATGACCGGACCGTGGTCTCTATCGGTCGAATTTGAAGCCGACGACGGCGACCAGCCAAAGGCATAACGACGAACAAGAAACTGCTATCCTCGCGTTCATGACCGCCTCGCGGTCGAAGTTGGAGTTGTGACTGTCGATCTCGACAAGGCTCCGGATGAATATCGAGAATCGACAGCTGTTGGAGTCGACTAGTGCCCGAACGTCTCTACCTAGACACAGTCGCGTTTCATCAGTTCGGGAAGGCATTCGCGAAGGCGGAGTTACCGCCTGAGCTTAGAGACCGAATGCTGATCTCTCCGATCACGATGTTTGAAGTGCTGTCACAATTGACGACGACCGGGGCGGACGACGTGTTACGGCAGCTTCAGGCTACGCTGAATTGGACGAATCCGAAGCACACAGGTCTATTGCCGTGGCCGGACGATGCACTGTTCTCTATTTGGTTCAAAAAGATTGCTCCAGACCACGAGTTCAAGACTCGCATGGAAAAAGCGCTTAACACGTGTTTGGCTGCCAATTCGCCCGGCGAACTTCGAGAAGAGGCTGGCCGACTGAAGGACGCCATGGACGAGACGAAGGATCGCACGGCCCAGGATTTCGGGCTACTGCTGGAGGCTGCGCGCAAGGAAGGGCTGGACGGAGAAGGTTTCTCGAAAGCATGGTTTCAAGGAATTGCCAACCGCATTAAAGCCGATTCAGCATCTAGGGATATGGCTGAAATCGTTACGCAGTTGAATGCCTACCACGAATTCGAGAAGGAGAAGCTACGCGTAGCTCTCGCGAGCAAAGGCTACAATCCCGAAAGACACAAGAACGACCTTCTTGATGCGGAGCAGCTGATCTATCTTTCAGACCCCTCGTTGTGTTTCCTAACGTGTGATAACGGTTTTCGGAGAATCAAGGACTCGCCGCAGGCCAAACGGATCTTCATAGTCACACCGCCGGAAGATCTAGCGAAACCAACGGTCGTCGAGACCGTGAGGAAGATTCTCGGCGCCCCCCCGGGGCCTCCCTGATCCGGTCGTTGCCGCTACGAGCTATCAAGCCAGACACTGACCCCGCGCCGTTACGTGGCTACATGGATGGTGCATTTGCGGAAACGACAGCCGAGGGGGTTGGAGGCGCGGGGCGGAATCGAACCGCCGTTAAAGGTTTTGCAGACCTTTGCCTTACCACTTGGCGACCGCGCCGGTCATTCGGGAAACGCTGCGACGAGATTCGATCATAGCATCGCGCCATCGCCCATTTCCAGAGGCTTGGCCCCCTCGGGTGGCAAATCAGCCGGCGCACTCCGCTGACGATGGTGAACCACCCGCGCCGCTATAGGTGTATAGTAGCCCCCGGCCGGATCACACCTTATTTCGCGGCCTAGACCCCCTTCGGAACCCGTAAGAACAACCCAGGCACAAAGGCCGGACGCTTCTGGCGTCAATCACCACGGACTCCAGAGCCGGCGGAAAAAGGAGACGTGAATGAGGAAGCTTTTGATTGCTGCAGTGGCTGTCGTGTGGCTGGCGGGCGGAGTGGCAACGCTGCGCGCGCAGGATCAGGGAACCGCACCACCCAAGCTTTTGTTAATCGATCGCGAGACCGTGAAATTCGGCAAGGAAATGGCCCATGAAAAAAATGAAGCCGGCTACGCCAGGGCAGAGGCGGCCGCCAAGTCGCCCGACCACTATTTGGCCGTGACGAAGGTGAGCGGGTCGGACGAAGCGTGGTTCCTCGTCGGGTTTGACTCCTACGCCGACTGGCAGAAGGCGAGGGAGTACGACGACCAGCCGAAAGTCCGAGCGCTGGTCGAGCCTTTCGTCGAGAAAGACCTCGACTACGTGTCGAATGGAAGCCTGCTGATAGCCACATACAACGAGAAGTGGAGTTACCAGCCCAACGCGAATATCGCCGAGATGCGTTATTTCGAGGTCGAAACGATTCAGCGCCTCCCGGGGCACGACAAGGAATGGGACGAGCTGATCGCTCTCTTCCAGGC
>Ga0335072_10008206_pt1 | contig 15150 bp, 9 predicted proteins | sample Lox_Sample_21_FD_206725 | JGI IMG/M metagenome (GOLD analysis project Ga0335072, IMG submission 206725) | Soil microbial communities from Loxahatchee National Wildlife Refuge, Florida, United States - Lox_Sample_2.1 | ecosystem: Environmental > Terrestrial > Soil > Wetlands | place: USA: Florida... | reverse complement strand
CTGAATCGGTCGGCGTGTACTTTTCGGCATCGATCTGGATCTTCTGGTTGAGGATGGTGCCCTTGTCGTCGCCGTTCAGATTGAAGTACGAGTGATTGGTGAGGTTCAGCACTGTGTCTTTGTCGGTGGTGGCCGAGTAGTCGAGACGCAGCGTGTTGCCTTCCAGGGTGTACTTGACGTGCGCGGTGAGCTTGCCGGGGAAGCCCATGTCGCCATCGGGGCTGACCAGCGTGAACTCGACTCCGTTGGGCACTTCATGCGACTGCCACACGTGCTGATCGAAGCCGATAGTCCCGCCGTGCAGCGCGTTGGGGCCATTGTTGATGGGAATCTGGTAGGTCTTGCCGTCGAGTGAAAATTTACCCAACGCGATGCGATTGCCGTAGCGGCCTACGATGGAACCGAAGTGGGTCTTGTCGTCCTTGAGGTAGTCCTGCAGCGTGTCGTAGCCGAGCACGATGTCCGCAACTTTGCCGTTGCGATCGGGGGTGCGGATGCTTACGATCTTGGCTCCGTAGGCCATGACCCGAACCTCAATATCACCGCTCTTCAGCGTGTAGATCGGAACAGCGGTTCCCTGCGCGGTATGACCCCATATCGACATCTTCACTTCTCCTTGCGCGATGGCGCTAAAGGCCACGGCGACGACAAATGTGGCTGCAACCAATCCAGAGACTCGTCTCACAGTTTTCCTTTTCCTCCGGCGGTTCGCGCCAGGCGGGTCAGTAATTCTCGGACAATTCAATATAGACGATCCGGATGGCTATGCCCGAGCTGACCGTATCAATAGATCCGGCTGGCGATGACCTGGGTGCCGGTGGCGTTGGATTCGATGCTGGTGGAGCGCAGCAGAACCTCAAAGTAGCGAAGTGAGCCATCGGGACGCGAAGCGCGCTTGAGGATGGGCGCAATGGCGGAGGGGTGAAGCAGCATCTCGGCGGCGGCCTGGGTTCCGGCCACGTCAAGGCCCTCGAGGATCAGCAGGTGCCCATTGCCGCTCAGGTTGGGAAGAAAGGCGATGAGGGCGAAGGTCTCATGCGCGGGCTCGTTCCAGTGGCTCGCGTAGGTGGTTGCCTCGCCGGGCTGCGGCTTCACGTTGATGATCTCGGCGCCCTCCATGCCGGGACGGTCGACGATGCGGAAGTTCGCATTGGTCTCAGCAATTGCAGCCCAGGGATTGCTGCCCACTGAGCCGATGATGACGGCGTTGGCGCTCTTGAGATCGTCGAGGCGCAGATCGCGCGGAAAGCGAATGAAGACGCGCTGCGGATCGTCTTCTTTGAGATGGGCAAGCGAAGAGGCGATCTGCAGGTCTACGAACGGAACGAGTTCCTGCGAGCGCAGGTCGGACGTGCTGTGTGCATCGACGCCGCTGAGGGGCATCTCCTCATAGTGGCCCGCGATGTATTCGGCAAGCGGCATCGGGCGGTGGGCGAGGTCTTCGAGAAGATTGAAGCCGGCGTCAGAGGGCACGATATAGCTGTTGCCCGGGCCGCTGAACAGTGCCGCCCACAGCGGCTGCGCAGGCTCGACGGGCTGCTGCGGGGCCTGGCCGCGCCTGGCTACGTACCAGGTGAGCCCGATCAAAACAGTGCTATAGGCCACGGCCAGGAGCACGGTGCGGAACCAGTTTTTGCGTTTCGATTGAGCCGGTGCTGCCGTTTCGGCGACCGGGACAGGTGCCTCGCGCTCCTCGTCGGCCGGGCGGTCCTCCGCGGCAGGCAGAAACACCGGCACGTAACCGCCTACGGGAATATCGATGCGCACCGGCTCAGAGCTACCCTCGCCCGCAAAGTGCTCGGCCAGGCGCTTGCGGAGCTGGCGGGCGTAGTTGCGGACGATATTGTCTTCGAGTGTGCGGTAATCGGCGGGGCGGTCGAAGACCTGTACGCCAATCTGATGCTCCGTGATCTCGTCCGCGCGGCCTTCGAGCGTTTCGGCGACCACGAACAGAAGAAATTTTGAGAGCAGCGGCGAACGAGCGAAGTGCGGCCCAGCAACCACGCGCTGCGCCAGTTCCCAGTGCGGATCGTCCTGCAGAAGAGAGGCGCGTCCGTCCCGCGGCAGCGGTGTTTTAGGCTTTTGAGGAAGGGCGGTGAAGCGGTCCATGACGGTCATCTCCAGGCAACTGCCCAGTTGCGGAAAGCCAGGGACTTCGAACGGCCCACAGTGTTGCTCCGTTTTTCTTCTGACTGCGACCCTGTGTTCACAATGAGTGGATTCGAAGCCGGAACCTTAGCGGTTCATGACGACCACATAATCTATTCGGTTCGCGCTTCGGGGATCTTGAAAAATCTCGCAGGATGATTTTAATCCAGCAGCGCCGCGCCACACCACCGCTGGAGATGAATTCGCGGTGAAAGATCACACCTGGGTCAGCCACGGGGCTGATTCCGATCGTTTAACAAACAATTAAATCCCGCATTATATGCTGAAGATTCAATAGGTTACATCGACTGCTCACTAGTGTATACCCCGTGGTCCCACGTCGGGTAAACACTCCCGAAGTGCGTTCAAGTGCTCTACCGTGACACTGCCCGCCAAGTCCTGTCCGGGCATTACACAAATTTTGAAATTTTTGTCGGAGGTCGGAAAACAGATTATGAAATCTGGAAATAGATTGAGGAACGCCAGGCTATGGTCCGCTGTTTTGGGCCTGCTGGTCGCACTCTGTATCCCCGGAAGAGTGGCAGCGCAGCTGGATCGCGGCGAGATTACAGGAACGGTCCAGGACCCGAGCGGCGCGGTGGTTGCGAACACGCGAATCATGCTGACGAATGATGCCACGGGCGTGAAGTCTCAAACCGTCTCCACCAGTACCGGCACTTACGTCTTCGATAACCTGCTTCCGGGCACCTATACGATCGAGGCGGCCACCAGCGGTTTTCAGAAATACGTCGAGCATGGACTCATCGTCCATGTGCAGCAGGTGCTCACCGCAGACGTTCATCTTTCGACCGGCAACGTGGAGCAGAGCATCACGGTAACCGCAGCGGCGCCGCTGCTGCAGGCAGAAAACGCCGCACTTGGCCAGACCGTCACGAACCGCGAGGTGAATGATCTGCCTCTGGTGACCCGCGACTGGGGCGCCCTGGCCGAACTTTCAGCCGGTGTAGCGACAGCGCCACCGGGACAGCCGACTGCCGACTCCGGCAGCACTGCCAGCGCATACTTCTCCTCGAATGGTGGCAATGTCTGGCAGAACGACTTCCGGCTGGACGGCATCAACGACAATATTGAGTTCTACGGCGGCAACTATACGGGAACCAACGCCGCGATCGTGCCTCCGCCGGATGCAGTGCAGGAGTTCAAGGTACAGACCGGCGATTTCAACGCCGAGTTCGGCCACTCTACCGGCTCGGTGGTCAATGCGGCCGTCAAGTCCGGCACCAACGGCCTGCACGGCGATTTGTGGGAGTACGTTCGCAATAACGACCTGAACGCGAATTACTACTTCAACACCAATGCAAACGGCGCGGCCAAGCCGATCCCGTCGTACCACCAGAACCTCTTTGGCGTGACAGCCGGCGGCCCGGTCTACATTCCGCGCGTGCTTCAGGGCAAAGATCACACCTTCTGGTTCTTCGATTACCAGGGCGGCCGCTATGTATTGCCTGAGCCGGCCGGCGGCGAGACCGTCCCCACCATGAATATGGTGAACAGCGGATTCAGCAACCTGCAGGACAACATTACCTACAACAGCGGCACTGCAACTGATGCGCTGGGCCGCGTCTTCCCGCACGGGACCATTCTTGATCCGGCAACGACGCGTATGCTTCCGGCAAGTGGCGTCGATCCGGTCACTGGTCTCACCGGCACGCCGGGCGCGTACGTGCGCGATCCTTTTTATGGGTGCAACTCAGGCGGCTGCCCCAGCTTCTTGGGAAACAGCACTACCAACTTCACGACCGCGAGCCAGGAGGCGCTGCTCAACGTTATTCCCACCTCACGGCTCGATCCCAATGCCGTCAAGCTGCTGGGTGTTTATCCGCACCCGCTCTCTTCGGGGCTCACGAACAACTACTCGAGCTATGTGCCGATCGAGGACCACAACACCAATACCTACGACATCCGCATCGATGAGAACATCAACCCCAACAACATTCTCTTCGGTGTGTTTGACCGCAGCCTGTACACGACCGACGTTCCATCGAACTTCCCCGGTGTAGCCGTAGGCGAAACCGGCGGACGCGTCGACAGCCTGCCGGCCTACGCATGGGCAGTGGGTTATACGCACGTGTTTACGCCGACACTGACCAACGAGATGCACGTGGGCATGGTGCACAGCGACAAGCTGCAGCGCTCAGTCTACGGCAACACCTTTGGTATCCCCGCGCAGTATGGCATTCAGGGTGTGCAGCAGGTGGCCAACAACGGCGGCCTGCCGCCGATCACCATCAATGGCCTGACGCATATCGGCGTAGGCAATTACACACCGACGCTGCAGTACGTGTGGAGCATCGAAGGCGCAGATGCCGTCACGAAGGTCTATCGCAGCCACACCTTCAAAATTGGTCTGCAGGTGGACGATCTTGAAGGCGACATCTCGCAGCCTCCGCAGGGCCGCGGCGACTTCAACTTCAACGGACAGTACACCGACATTCCCAACAAGAACAGCAACCTGAACGGCATCGGCGACCTGCTGCTGACGCCGATTGCTTCCACGGTACCCGGTGGTAGCGGCGTGAACAACGTCGGTGGCATGAGCAGCTTCTCGGGTTCCAATATCGCTGCCACGGACGATCATCGCTGGTACTGGGGCGCATTCTTCCAGGATGACTGGAAGGTGACGCCGAACCTCACGCTGAACCTCGGTGTGCGTTGGGACTACTTCACTCCCTACGCGGAGACCCGCGGCTTCCAGGCAAACTTTATTCCCAACGGCGGCAACGGCTCGACGGGCACCTACTACATGTCGACCAAGGGCTGTGCTGTACCGCGCTCCACGGCCTTCAACAACCTGCTGACCGCAAGCAACATCACGCTTGACTGCGTGCCGAACCTGACGCTGGGCAGCGCACAGAAGACCAACTTTGCGCCGCGCATCGGGTTCGCCGATCGCCTCACATCGAAGTTGGTGGTGCGTGGTGGCTTCGGCACGGCTTACGGTGCACTGGGCAACCTGGGTTACGGCGGCACGCTCGGCACCAACTATCCGTTTGTCTACGTGCAGTCGATTCCCAGTCCCGATTCGCAGCACTCCATCACGCTGCCCAGCGGCAAGCCGGCGACCATGGAACAGGCATTCAACGAATACAACTTCCAGAGCCCGACGGTGAGCACCGGCCAGGGTCTGAATCTCTACGGACGGCAGTACAACTTCCAGACGCCGTACATCGAGACGCAGAACCTGACCATTCAGGACATGTTCACCAGCCACGATTCCATCCAGGTTGGCTATGTGGGATCGGAAGGCCGTCACCTCGACAACCTTGGCTACAACAACAGCAACACGCAGATTCTGCCGGTCGGCCAGAATGCGCAGACCTCGGGCGGCATTCCTTATCCGAACTTTGCCCGCAACTCTACCTACGAAACCACGAACGCCACCAGCAGCTACAACTCGCTGCAAGCCACCTATGAGCACCAGATGAGTGCGGGCCTGTATCTGCTGGCGAATTACACCTGGAGCAAGTGCATGAGCGATCAGCACACCCAGGCCGAACAGAACCAGCAGTATCGCGCCGAATGGCTGCCGGGATTCGGCATGGCGCGCGACTACTCGCTGTGCGACACGGACGCGACCCACATTGTGCACGTCGCCGGCACGTACGACCTGCCCTTCGGACGGGGACGCACGTTCGGGTCCACGATGAACAAGGCGGCGGATCTTGTCGTGGGTGGCTGGGAACTGGGCAGCATCTACAGCTTCGAAAGCGGCCAGCCATTCACCGTTACCTGCCCGGTGGCAACAACCGCCGACTTCGGATGTTTTGCCAACCTTACCGGTCAGGGACTCTACTCAGGCGGACATCATATTACGCAGTGGCTTAACCCCGGTGCGTTTGCCCAACCGCCTGCAGCCACAACCGCCGGCCAGGTCGACTTTTCCCCCTTGGGAGGCGGCCAGGAACAGGCGCGTGGACCGCACTACACCAACCTCGACTCGTCGCTGCTGAAGAACTTCCACTTCACGGAAGCCACCTATCTGCAGTTCCGGGCCGAAGCCTACAACGTAACCAACACGCCGCCATTCGGGCAGCCTGGGCAGCTGAACTTTACCACAGCCAAGTTCAGCGCCATCACCAGCACCAAGAACAGCAACGGTAACAACGGAGCGCGTACGCTGCAGCTGGCTCTGAAGCTGTTCTACTAAGCAACTGGAGTTTGGTTGTTGACTCCCCAATTCCCGCATCCGGTGCATTCGCTGCGCACCGGATGCGGTTTTTTTGCGATCGGCACGAAGGCTATGAAAAGTGTCGATCGGCAACGTTTAAGACGTATCCTGAAGATGAAAACGAAAATGAAAATGACTAAGTTCATCCGATTGGTCCGTGCCCTCTTTGGGATCGGGTTGCTCTGCGCGATCTGCAGTGCGGCTCAAACCTCTGCAACTTCTAATGGACCCGTTACAGAGACGGTTCTCGAAGGCACAGTGCACGGCGCGCAGAACCAGAGCTACGTGCAGGTGCCGTTTCAGGTGCCGGCGGGAACGGAACGAGTGACCATCACGTTCGCCTATACCGAGAAAGAGCAACACACGAATCTCGATCTGGGAATGCTCGATCCCGCAGGGCTGCGCTGCTGGAGCGGCGGCAACAAGTCGATGCTCACGGTGGGCCTTTCGGATGCGACGCCATCCTGCCTACCGGGCGCAATTCCCGCGGGCATGTGGAACGTGCTGATCGGCGTGCCTAACATCCGCGCACATGTCGAGTCGCACTACACGATTCATGTGTACCTGTCGAAGACCGGCGCCGTGGCGCAGCAGCCGGCCCTGCTGCGCGAGCCGCTGCGCACTGGTCCGGCATGGTTCCGCGGCGACCTGCACATGCACACGGCGCACAGCGATGGACAATGTCCGAGCCAGACGGGCAAGATGGTTCCCTGCCCTGTGTTCTTTACCGTGGATGCCGCGGCGCGGCGCGGGCTTGACTTCATCGCCATTACCGATCACAACGCCACATCGCATTACGATGCGATGCGCGAACTGCAGCCCTACTTCGACAAGCTGCTGCTGATTCCGGGACGCGAGATCACGACGTTTCAGGGGCACATCAATTTTCTGGGCACGACAGATTTTCTCGACTTCCGGCTTGCGGCTGGCAATGTGCCAGATGTGAATACGCTGCTACGCAATGCGGACGCGCTGGGCGGGATCACTTCGATCAACCATCCCACGTCGCCGAGCGGCGAGATCTGCCTGGGCTGCGGCTGGACACCGGCCACGAAAGTGGACATGCATCTGCTGACGGGTGTGGAAGCGGTGAACGGGGGCAGCGAACGGGAAGGCCTCTCCGGGATCCCTTTCTGGGATAAGGAACTGAACGAGGGTTGCCGGCTGACAGGAATCGGCGGAAGCGATAATCATCGGCCGATGGAGCCGCTCGACCGCATGAGCTCGATTGGAATGCCGACGACAGTGGTTTATGCCAGCGAGCTTTCAACGCCCGCAATTCTCAATGGGATTCGCGCCGGGCATGTGTTTATCGATCTTGGAGGAACGCGGGACCGGATGCTGGAGTTCAGCGCGAGCGCAGACGGCGCGCAGGCGCAGGCAGGCGATGCGATGCAGGCGAAGAATGGCGCGGAGGTGCAATTCCATTTGCATGTGACCCATGCCGCAGGAGGCAAGGTCCGGTGGATTGAGGACGGCAAAGAAGTATCCGGCAGCGGCAGCGCGGAGATTACGTCGGAGGATCAGCAGTCTTCCCTGCCCTGGACCAGCGATGGAGGGCGGCACTGGTTCCGCGCGGAGGTGACCGGCGCGGATGGAAAGCGGTGGCTCGTGGGCAATCCCGTCTATGTCAATTGGGATCGCGATAACAAGTGCGGGGCGCATTGAGATCGGATACGCGGAGGCAACCGCTGGTTAGAGAGGCGGCTGAAAAGTCAGTTCGGAAAGATGGGGTTGCCGCGGAATTCCCTTCGCGGCGAAAGCCCTTGAGCGTTTGTACCGGCTTTGTGCGTGGGTTAGAACCCACGCCTCCCTCCGCTTTGTGGCACGAGTAACTCGTGCCCGGATAGAGAACCTTCTCAAAAAAGCATCTTTCAGCAAACTGTTTGGCCGTGGCCTTTCAAGACCGGATTTGCGCAGACCAGTTCTGGGTCTCAGAAGTTCGTCGCACAAGTGACGAGGAGCCACCGCAGATCTTTCGACTCCGTTTGGCCAACAACGGCCAAACTCCGCTCAAGATGACAGCGAAATGGCGACCCGAAATTCAGAGAAACCACCGATAGCAGAACAAATACAGAGTGGTGACAATTTGCAAACAAGCTCGCCCGGATGTCCCACTAGGATGAGGTGCCAGGGAGTAAGGCACAATGAGGACAAAAAGGGCGTTCGTATGCGGCGCGGGCGGGTTCATCGGCAGCCATATGGCTCGGCGCTTGCGCGCGGAGGGCTACTGGGTGCGCGGCGCAGATCTGAAGCGTCCGGAGTTCAGTCCCTCGGCGGCACATGAGTTCGTGATCGCCGACTTGCGGCAACGCGAAAGCTGGGACGCCCTTCTCGACGAGGGAACGGATGAGGTGTACCAGTTTGCCGCCGATATGGGCGGTGCGGGCTACATCTTCACCGGCGAGAACGACGCGCATGTGATGCACAACTCGGCGATGATCAATTTGCAAGCGGCCGAGTTTGCTGTGGCGCGCGGCGTGAAGCAGATCTTCTACTCTTCATCGGCGTGCATCTATCCGGCCTACAACCAGGAAGACGCAGATCATCCCAACTGCCGCGAAGAGAGCGCATATCCCGCAGCGCCGGATAGTGAGTATGGCTGGGAGAAGCTGTTCAGCGAACGGCTCTATTTAGCATTCGCACGCAACTACGGGCTTAACGTGCGCGTCGCGCGTTTTCACAATATCTTTGGCCCCGAAGGGACATGGCGCGGCGGCAAGGAAAAAGCTCCGGCCGCGCTCATCCGCAAGATTGCTGAGCAGGAAGACGGCGGCACGATCGAGGTGTGGGGCGACGGACAGCAGACACGCTCCTTCCTTTACATCGACGAGTGCATTGAAGCTGTGCGGCGGCTGATGGAGAGCCCGTTCGCGGAGCCCGTGAATATCGGCTCGGAAGAGATGGTGACGATCGACCAGATGGCGGCGATGATCATGAGGATCGCCGGCAAGAGAGTGAGCATCCGGCACATTCCCGGACCGACAGGCGTGCGGGGCAGGAATTCCGATAACCGGCTGCTGCGCGCGCAGCTTCGCTGGGAGCCGAGGCAGAGCCTGTTTGAAGGGCTGGCTAAGACATATCCGTGGATCGAGGCCCAGGTGAACGCGGCAGCGCATGTGAGCGAGCAGATTGCGGTGGCTGCACGCTAGAGATGCTGTTTAGTGCGGCGGCTCGTAAGGCTCGATGCGGAGGAAGTTGCTGAGGATGTTGCGCTCCTCGGGAGAGAATTGGCCCTGGAAGCGCGCGGAGTTGAGCACCGTATCGCGCTGATCGGGCGGCACGGAGCGCAGATCCTGAAACGCGCGCTTCATTACCCGCTGCCGGTCTGGAGGCAGCGTGCCGAATTGCCGGCTCGCCGTATTGAGGTTCATGCGCTCCTGCGGCGACAGGTGCTCCAGCATCTCATTGCGAGCCAGACGACGCTCGCGCTGCTGCTGCGGCATCTTGTCCACCTGGTGGAGCTGCTGCATCAACCGCTGCTGCTGTGCCTGGGGGAGACGGTTGAAGTTGGGATCGGTGCGCAACAGGCGTTCCTGATCCTGCGCCGGAAGACCCTGGTGCTGGTTCAGCCACGATTGCAGGTGGCCCTGCGGCGCATAGCCGGGATACGCATTCGCGCCCCGTCCAGTCGCGCCGGGATAGGCAGGACGCGTGTAGCCGCCATTGAAGGTGGCGTTAGGATATTGGCCGGGTGTCGCGGAGCGAAATTGCGACTGAGGCGCAGAACGCGGCTGCTCGCGGTTGTTGTTTTGGAATCGGCCCTGCGGCTGCCGCTCGCGCGGAGGAGCGGAGCGGGGCGCGGAATAGTGCGGAGCCGGAGCGGAACGCGGCGCGGCTGCTCTGCGCTGCCCTGACGCCGCCGCTCCGGACAGGCACAGAAACAGGACCGCTGCGCTCCAGATCGCTGGACGCATCCTTTCCGCGCTTGCTTTCCTGTTCACCGTCATTCCCCCGGCCTACGGGCCGCAAAATCATCTACACTTTCCTGCTTCGATCTTCAGTCCCCGTTGTCGCTCGTAGAAAGAGATTCCATCTGGTCCAGAAGCTGGGCGTTGCTGTCCAGAATCTGCAGATCGTGCACCACATATGCCTGCCCAGTCGGCTGGACAGGCTTGTTCCAATCGGTCAGATCCAGGTAAGCTCCGCCGCCCACCAGCAGCATGACCGTAAGCGCCATCGCTGCGAGCGGCCGCACGTGCAGTCCGGGACCATAGCTGAATCCGGCGCGCAACCGGGCAAACCTTCTGGCGAGCCAGCCGGCAGGCGCAGCCTCACGCTCTTCGCGCAGCCGCGCCTGGAACCGGGTAAGAAAGTAGGGGTTCGGCTCCGGAGCCTGCCACTCATCGAGCAGGTCCATAGTCGCCTTCAGCTCATCGAGTTCGCCGCTGCAGTCACCGCACTCCGCAACATGCGCTTGAACCTTGGCAGGCACCGCGTGCGGATCAAGAAGCAGATCAGCCAGCTTCGCATCCATTCCGGTGCAATTCGAATTCGTCCGATTCATAGTCGCCCCACTCTCTGCCGGTTGAGTCCGGCTTCTTTCCACTTAAACAAAGTCCTTCAGTTTATCGCGCAGCGTCTGATAGGCGCGGAAGAGCAGCGATTTGGTCGCCGATTCGCTGAGCTTCAGCACCTCTCCGATCTGCCGGTAATCCATCCCCTGATACTTGTGCATCAACACCGCGGTCCGCTGCCGTTCCGGCAGTGCCATCACGTGGCTGCGAATAGCGGCCATGCGCTCATCCCGCAACAGCCGCTGCTCCACGGTCGGCTCATCGTCGGCCAGATCGGGAGTCGTGCCGGTCTCCTCATCCGGAGAGTCCAGATACACCGTCTGGGCGCTCCGTTCATGCCGGGTATCGCGCGCGTGGTTCACGGCCAGGTTCGTCGCGATCCGGTAGAGCCACGTGGTGAACCTTGCCTCGGCGCGGTAACTGTCCCTGGCACGATAGACGCGCAGAAACACTTCCTGCGCAAGCTCCTCGGCAACCGACTGGTTGTGGACCATCCGGTAGAGGAAATGAATCATCGGGCGATGATACTTCTGCACCAGGTAATTGAAGCTCGCTTCATCGCCTGCCGCAACGCGCAGCATCACAGCTGCGTCGCTTGCCGGATCCACGTCCCCCCGCAGGCCCGCGGTGTTTCCAGAATTGGTGCCGAGCCCCGCGCCCGCTACCAGGGCCGGATTGTCCAGGACCATGGTCGCCATATCCTCAGAAACCCCATCCCCTGGGGAAAGTTGCGCCTCGTGAATAGCTTCCGGGTCTGGATTTCCTTCGCTGGAGCCCTCATGGATGGGACGGTTTGCGCCGGCGCCAGGCCGCACCGATCGGGCAAGATAAGGGAAAAAACTGAGGGACTTCCCGCCGGGCGCGTCGCCGGTCCGAGACGGTCCTGCGTGTGCTGGAATGGGCCAGGAGCCGTAACCGCCGGCAGGCTGGAGGAAACGCGCCAGCGCCGCCTCCGGTTGAGGAGCGGGCGCGTCCGCCTTGCCGTTTGATTTCCGATTCCAGAACATGCCTGAGATTCGTTCGCGTACAGGCCAGCAGGTTTGGCCCGAATGCCCTGCTGGTGTTACTCTACCCTACAGGATGGCCTGCCAGCGCGGTCTTTTCCCCTCCCGGTTTCGAGCGCGGGGGGCCGGGCTGCGGATTCACCGGCAGTCCTGAAGCAACTATCGTATTATCTTCGAATTAGCGACAGATTGCGAGTGCTTCAAATCTCCTGCACGGGCGATTAGCTCAGTTGGTTAGAGCGCTTCCTTCACACGGAAGAGGTCCGGGGTTCGAGTCCCTGATCGCCCACCAAATCAATTCGAAAATCTAGCGGTTTGGGTTCTTCCCGACCTGTCGGTGGACCGTTGAGAGCTCGCCTAGAGCCGTTAACGGTGCCGGAGCTGCCTTGGGTCCGGACGTCAGGCTACTTGTGGCGCGGATTTGTATACTGCGGTCGACGTTCGGATTGAACTCAGCACGAAATTCAGATACCCGGCAAGGCTCGCATATTCCGGAAGGCGATCAAGATCGCTTGGAATAGTGCGCCTTGCGCGTTCGGGCAGGATGGATTGGGGAGAACCAATTGCGCTGCTTACTCTGCGCCGCATTGCTTACCGGAAGCGCTTTGGGGTTGGCTGCCGTGGCCGCTTCCCAGCAGTCGCAGGCGAGCGTGCAGGAAGGCGCGCAACAGGGAAACCAAACCATGACTCCGACGCAGAGGGCAGCGGCGACGCGCACGTTTCTGGGACTTGGGACCGAACCGGACAAGGCCGCGGCGGCAAGAGGCGCTCCGTTGTTTGCGCAGAACTGCGCGTTCTGCCATGGGGAAAAAGCTCGTGGAGCGACGGGACCGAGCCTCATTACCTCTGACGTGGTGCTCGGCGACGATCATGGCGAGCGCCTGGTGCCCTTCCTGAGGAAAGGGATTCCGGAAAAGGGCATGCCGGCTTTCGCGACGATTCCCGAACAGCAGCTCACGGATATCGTTGAGTTTCTGCACCTGCAGGTGGAGGATGTGGCCAATCGCGGCGCCTACCACGTGCTGAACATTCTGGTGGGCAATGCGGTGAAAGGGAAAGCATACGTGGAGAACCATTGCATGGTATGTCACACGGCGGAGAGGCTTGCGCATTTCGCGAGCAAGTACAGCTCGCCGGAGCAACTGCAACGCAACTGGATTTGGCCGGCGCGCGACGAGGCTCTTACAGCAGACGTGAAGACGGCGGGAGGCACGGTCTCCGGCACGGTGACCCAGATCAGCGACTTCCGGATCAGCCTGGTAACGGAATCGGGCGAGACGAAGACTTTCGATCGTGGGCCCGGCGTTGCGGTACAGATACACGATCGGCTCGAAGCGCATGAACAGATCGTGATGACGCTGGGCAATGATGACATGCATGACGTAACCGCCTATCTTGAGACGCTGAAATGAAACTGCTTGCCGGGCTCTGCATGGCGGTCGTGGCGATGGCCGTGGCGGGCACGTCGCTCCACGCGCCAGTTGTGTCGCTCGATCCGGATTTGATCGGGAAGGCGCCGGTAACGAACTGGACTACGTTCAACGGGGACTATACCGGCCAACGTTACAGCACACTCACCCAGATCGACGCGACAAATTTGAACCGGCTCTCGCTGCAATGGGTATATCGCATCTCGAATGTCGGAGCGCAGCGCGGCGCGCCTGTGCCGATCATCAAATGCACGCCGCTGGAAGTGAATGGTGTGCTGTACATGACGATTCCGGATCACGCGTGGGCGATCAACGCACGGACCGGCAGCCCGTTGTGGCACTACGACTGGGTGGATCATGGCGGGCACCTCATCGGGCAACGCGGTGTGGCGATCTGGAAGAGCACCGTGTTTTTTCAGACTCCGGACAACTGGCTGATCGCTCTCGATGCGAACACGGGAAAGGAAGTATGGAAGAAGAACTACGCCGATGCGCGGAAACAGTATTTCTCCACCGCGGCGCCGCTGATTGTGATGAACCACCTAATTGTGGGCGTGGGTGGAGACGCAATGGACATGCCGGGCTTCCTCGATTCGTTCGATCCCGCGACAGGAGATCTGCAGTGGACGTGGTGGTCGACGCCGCGGAAAGGCGACCCGGCATTGAAGACGTGGCCGAACGAAACGGCATCGGAACACGGCGGCGGAATGACGTGGATGCCAGGGACGTATGATCCGGCGCTCAACCTGCTCTACTGGCCGACGGGAAATACGAATCCAGTGTTTGCAGGGCAAGGAAGACCCGGTGCGAATCTGTGGACCGAATCGATTGTTGCGCTGGATCTGGATACGGGAAAGCTGAAGTGGTACTTCCAGGTATCGCCGCACGATACGCACGATTTCGACAACACGACGGCGCCGATTCTGTTCGATCGCGAGGTTGACGGAAAACCGGAAAAGCTGCTGGCTCAGGCTGCGCGCAATGGGTTCTTCGTGACGCTCGACCGTGTGACGGGCACGCACCTGGTAGTGAAGCCGTATGTTCCGCTCGACTACTCATCGGGGCTTTCGCCGAACGGCGAGCCGATTCCGATCCCGGACAAAGATCCGTCGGTGGGCGGTTCGATCAACATCGTCAACGCGACGAACTGGCCTGCGCCCTCGTACAGCCCGAAGACGGGGCTGATGTATGTGAACTCGGTCGAGGGCAAGGCGATCTATTACCTGACCGATGATAGCGACAAGCCCTCCGGCTACGGTGGTACAGGCGTGGGAATTGGGCGTCAGGTGAGAGTGCTGCAGGCAATCGACCCGCTCAAGGGAGATGCTGTGTGGAAGCACGCCTATCCGAACGTGAACGGCGCGCCGAGCACTGTGGGAGCGAGCATTTTAGCGACTGCGAGCAATCTGCTCATCTCTGGCGACGATCAGAAGAACGTGATTGTCTTCCGCGCCGACAATGGGCAGATCCTATGGCATCACGAACTGAATGCCAACGAATCAGGCGGCATCGTGACGTATCTGCTGGACGGGAAGCAATACATCGTCTTCGGCGCGGGGGACAGCCTGTACGCGTGGAGCCTTGGGAAATGAAGCCGAGCCGTACGCGCTATGGTGTCGTCGTGCTGGCCGTTGGGCTTGCCGTGTTGTCTTACGTGCAGCGGGTGGCCATCTCAGGTGCGGCGGGGCCGATCTCTCATGATCTGCACCTCTCGAAGCAGCAGATGGGGCTGGTGTTCGGCGCTTTTGGACTGGCCTATGCGCTGTTCGAGATTCCCATGGGGCTGCTGGGCGATCGGGTTGGCGTGCGGCGCGCACTGGCGCAGATCGTGCTGGCGTGGTCTGCGTTTACGGCGCTGACCG
>Ga0335072_10008205_pt1 | contig 15150 bp, 13 predicted proteins | sample Lox_Sample_21_FD_206725 | JGI IMG/M metagenome (GOLD analysis project Ga0335072, IMG submission 206725) | Soil microbial communities from Loxahatchee National Wildlife Refuge, Florida, United States - Lox_Sample_2.1 | ecosystem: Environmental > Terrestrial > Soil > Wetlands | place: USA... | reverse complement strand
CACATACAGTGGCAGATTAAAAACATTCACCAGCGTTGCCAGCGCCATGCCCAGACGCTCGCCTGCGTCGGCAAAAATCCGTTGTGCGACTTCATCTCCCTCGCGAGCTAGTCCCGCCAGTTCGCGGGCGGTGAACTCGCCGTGGTCCTGGATGCGCCGGGCCATCAGCCTGGCAATGCTGGATGCGCCGCCTCGAGCAGCCGCTAGCGTCGCTTCCCGGCCGATGGCTGTCGCGGAGGCATATTGTTCCAGGCAGCCGAAGCCACCGCATCCGCAGGCGTAGCCATCTTCCACAAGAGGAATATGGCCTCCTTCGCCGCCCATGCCGCTCATGCCATGCCAGATTTTTCGATTCAGGATGATGCCCGCGCCGACTCCTGTTCCCAGGGTGAGCATGCACATGGAATCTACCGGCATCTCCTTTCCGACGCCGCTTTTCCATTCCGCCAGGGCCGCTGCATTGGCATCCTTATCCACGATTACGGGTGCCTTCAGCTTCGATTCCATCTCCTGTTTCAGCAGGAAACCGTCGAAACCGGGCAGATTGGGAGGGCGGTGAAATCGGCCCGAGGGCAGCTCGAGGGGGCCGGGGGCGCCGATGCCAACGCCGAAAAGCTCATAGCTGGGTCCACACTGCTGCAGAATACGGGAGATCGCTTCGCTGATATCGAACACGACAGCGCCAGGGCCATCGGCTACTCTGGTAGGCACGTTTACGGAGGCCAGGCGAGTCCACTCCTGGTTGAACGCCGCAATACGCAGGTTCGTCCCCCCCAGGTCAATGCCAATGGTGAGCCGTCCGCTTTTGCTGCTTGATGGGGCGTCCTGTTTGGTCAAAATCCAAAGCCTCTGCGAGAGATAGCTGCTCCTTAACGTTAACAAGCCGGGGCTGTGCAGGCTACACCGCGATCGAGCGGCAGCGTGTTACCATCAATTTTGAGTTGGGCGGCTAGCTCAGCTGGTTAGAGCGCCTGCCTTACAAGCAGGAAGTCGGGGGTTCGAGTCCCTCGCTGCCCACCAACCCCCCCTCTAGCGGCTGTTCCGTGAAAATACGAAATTAGGCTCAAGTTATTTTTCCCGGCGCAATCTGGGTTCGCGTATGGCTTCAGAACCCGGGAGCTGCAGCCAGACCGCATGGGTCTGTGACTGGCATCACGGCATTTCAAGCATCCAAAATTGCCCGGATGAAGTGAAGCGGCAGCGTTGGTCACTTGGCGGTCACACCCTCCTTCGCTGAGGATCGATGGCGTTGTGACCATCGTCACAGCGCTCTTTTAGCAATCGGCATACAAGTGAATAGCTGAGGCCACCCGGCATGCCTTCACCTTATATTCTCGACTTCTCCCAGATTCGAATGACCGATGTCGGTCGAGTGGGCGGAAAAAACGCTTCCCTGGGCGAGCTCTATTCCGTCTTCAGTACCCAGGAAGTCGGTGTTCTCGACGGTTTTGCGCTTACCACGGACGCATACTGGCGGCTGCTCGAAGAGAATTCACTACGAGAGAAGCTCAACGCCATTTTCGAGAAACTCAATCCTGAAGATATCGAAAAGCTCGCCGAGGCAGGCCAGAGGGTTCGGCATTTGATCCTCGAAACGCCGCTGCCCGAGGAGCTACGAACGGCCGTCCTAGAAGGCTATTCCGCACTCAAACAGCGTCTGGATTACGATCCGGCCCTGGCAGTGCGTTCTTCCGCCAGCGCGGAAGATCTGCCGGAAGCTTCCTTTGCCGGCGCAGCGGAAACCTTCCTCAATGTGCAGGGCGACAAGGCATTGCTGCAAGCCGTGCATCAATGTTTTGCTTCACTTTTCACGGATCGGGCTATCAATTACCGTGCCCGGCAAGGCTATCCTCAGCTCAAGGTGGCGCTCTCAGTCGGCGTGATGCCGATGGTTCGTTCTGACAGGGCTTCGTCCGGCGTCATGTTCACACTCGATACGGAATCAGGATTTCGCAATGCAGTCACTCTCACGGGCGCCTACGGTCTCGGCGAGTTCGTGGTGCAGGGAATTGTCACGCCGGATGAATGGACTGTTTTCAAGCCGACACTGCAGAAGGGCTTCGACGGTATTGTCGGCCGAAGGCTCGGGTCAAAAGAAGTCAGGTTGGTTTATGGCGATGGGACAAAGACAACCAAGAGTGAAGCGACACCCGAGGGGGACCGTAAACAATTTTGCCTGACTGACGATGAAGTACTCGTTCTCGCTCGTTGGGGATGTCTCATCGAAGATCACTACTCCCAGCTTGCGGGTCATGCGCAGCCGATGGATATCGAGTGGGCTAAGGACGGGATCAGCGGGAAATTGTACGTCGTTCAGGCGAGGCCAGAAACTGTTCATTCGGCCAAGCTACGGGCGCACATGACAGAGGTCTTCCGCCTGACGGCAACTCCTGGAGTGGTATTGGTGAAAGGCCAGGCTGTAGGCGAGCGGATTGGTGCCGGAGTTGCCCGAGTCGTAACCGATGTTGCGCACCTGAACGAGGTGAAGGCTGGTGAGATCCTCGTGGCTCGCAACACCGACCCCGACTGGGAGCCGGTGATGCGGCGGGTCGCTGGCATCATTACCGACCAGGGAGGCAGGACCGCGCACGCGGCGATTGTTTCACGCGAGTTCGGCATTCCCTGCATCGTTGGAACCGGCAATGCGACCGGGATCCTGCGCAACGGCCAGGAGGTTACCGTTTGCTGCACGGAGGGCAGCGAGGGGAAAGTCTATGCCGGCCTGGTGCCTTTTCAGGTGGAGAAAACTGCCAGTGCCACCCTCCCGCAGATGCAGACGAAAATCATGATGATTGTAGGCGATCCCTCCCGGGCCTTTGACCACGCCAGCATGCCCAACGAGGGGGTGGGACTTGCCCGCATTGAGTTCATCATCGCCAACCACATCGGCATTCATCCCATGGCGCTTGCCAACTTGGCGAACGTCCGCACCCCGGGAGTTCTAGCAAAGATTCAGTCTCGCATCGGATCCGAAGACCCCAGGGAATTCTTCGTCCGAAGGTTGAGCGAAGGCGTGGGACGAATTGCAGCCGCTTTTTATCCCAAGCCAGTGATCGTGCGTCTTAGCGACTTTAAGACTAATGAGTATGCCGATCTTCTCGGGGGCAACGACTTCGAGCCCATCGAAGACAATCCGATGCTGGGGTTCCGCGGAGCCTCACGATACTATGATCCCCGCTATGCACCCGGTTTTGCTTTGGAATGCGAGGCGCTCGCTCGCGTACACAACCGGCTTGGGTTGACGAATATGAAAGTCATGGTTCCTTTTTGCCGGACGATCGATGAGGCGCGCAAAGTGATCGAGATCATGTCCCAATTCGGATTGAAGCAGCAGGAGCACGGCGTCGATGTTTACGCCATGTGTGAAATTCCGGCGAATGTAGTACTAGCGGATCAGTTCCTCAAAATTTTCGACGGGTACTCGATCGGATCTAACGATCTTACCCAATTGACGCTGGGCCTTGACCGGGACTCCGAAGTGGTGGCCCACCTGTTTGACGAAAATGATGCCGCGGTTCGCTGGATGATCGCACAAGCGATTCGATCCGCTCACGCGGCCGGCAAGCCAATAGGAATCTGCGGGCAGGCCCCGTCCGATTTTCCCGAGTTTGCGGAGTGGTTGGTGGAGCAGCGCATCGATTCCATCTCATTGAATCCCGACGCTGTCGTTCGGACCGCTCTCAGAGTCGCACAAGCGGAAGAGCGTTTGATGGCATCCACGTCTCGTTAGGCATGTCTCGGAGGGGCAGAGTTTAAATTATGTTGCGCAATATGCCTCATTCGGTAACATGGGAGACCGCGCCCGGCTCTCGTGATTTCTTCCGGTCATTGATCAGCGAAGCCAGGAAACGGGCTCCGGTTACCGTCGCTGTCTGCTGGCCGTGCAGCGAATGCGCTCTGGAGGGTGCGGTCGGGGCTTCTCAAGCGCAACTTACAGAAAACCTGTTGATTGGACGCAAACAGGAGATTCGTGCAATTGCCGATAAGCTTGGCTTGAACTTAAGCGACTCCGAGATCGTGGATGTAGCCACAGAAGACGAAGCAGCGGAGAAGAGTGTCGAGCTTTGCCGCGATGGACGTACACAAGCTTTGATGAAGGGAAGCCTGCATACAGACCTCCTAATGCGGCATGTGCTGCACCATGAAGCTGGTTTGCGCAGAGCGCGAAGGGTGAGTCACGTATTTGTGCTGGAAGCGCCACTGTACGATCGCCCGCTACTGATCTCCGATGGCGTAATCAATATCTCCCCCACTCTCGAAGAGAAAATTGATATCGTTTCCAATGCTATTGATTTGGCTCACGCCATTAGCATTCCCGAGCCTAAGGTCGCTATCTTGTCCGCGATTGAGACGGTCAATCCAAAAATCGCTTCCACCGTCGATGCCGCGGCCCTCTGCAAGATGGCAGATCGGAGCCAGATTACGGGGGCCATTCTGGATGGCCCATTGGCCTTTGATACCGCCGTCAGCGAGGAGGCCGCGCTCACCAAGCGCCTGAAATCGCCTGTGGCGGGCAAGGCGGACATTCTGATTGCACCTGATCTGGAATCGGGAAATATGCTGGCGAAAGAGCTTGAGTATCTTGGCGGAGCACGAATGGCCGGTGTGGTTGTGGGAGCGAGGGTGCCTATTGTTTTAACCAGTCGCGCTGACTCGGCTGAATCGAGAGTTGCGTCCTGCGCGATTGCATCGTTTCTCGTCTGCTGATGCTCTGCCAGTGCCCACGTCTTTCTTCGTAAGATAGCTGCGGCCCAATCCCTACTACGATCCGAGCGTGGCCTCCAGATTATCCGTGTGTCGGATGAAGAACACGTCTCGGAAGAACGACATTCTTACGAAGCCTGTGATCAACGTCACCGCACCTGCTGCACCAGATAAGATTTCATCTCAACTGAGCCGGCTTTCACGAAATCGAAGAGGTAGGAATGGCCAGGGATCTTGTCCAGATTGTGTCGTCCCACACCCAACCTCCTAGCGAGGACGCCGAGGTCGCACGATCGATCGCGGAAATTGCTTTGGAAAATCGCAATGCGCCTCACCGCCTGCTGGACATTGTGCTCAAGATCCAGGACCGCTACGGGTTTATTTCGGATGAGGCGATCCTGGCAGTTGCGCGTGTTCTGGGAATGCGTTCTGTTGAAGTCGAGGATATGGTGTCCTTCTACTCCTTTCTGAATCGTAGGCCCAAGGGGCGCTGCGGGATTCGACTGTCGAGAACTCCTATCTCCCTGATGAAAGGCGCCCTGGAGGTGGCAGAAGCCTTCGTGAAGGCAACAGGAGTGTCGTTCGGCGGAGACTCGCCGGATGGCAAATTCACGCTGGAATGGTGCAGCGATATCGGAGTGGCCGATCAGGAACCCGCTGCCCTGATCAATGGCGCCGTTTACACCCGTCTTACTCCGGGGCGTGTTCCGGTCATTCTTGCAGCGTTACAGAAAGGTCCCCCTTTTGCGACCTCTTCGGATTCGAAACAAGATACTCGGCCGGAGGCCGAAGTTAAATCGAACATACTTCAGCGTGGCCCAGTTCTGCTACGCCAAGATGCCATCGTCGGCGAAGGGATACGGGCCGCTCTCAGGCTAACTCCGGACGCGGTAATTCAAGAAATCGAGAAAGCCAGGTTACGGGGGCGAGGCGGAGCCGGCTTCCTGACCGCTCTGAAGTGGAAGTTTTGTCGTGAGGCGATCGGCGAACAACGTTATGTGGTTTGCAACGCCGATGAAGGAGAACCCGGAACCTTCAAAGATCGCGTTCTGCTCACCGAATATTCTGATCTGGTCTTCGACGGTATGACCGTCGCGGCATACGCTCTGGGGGCAGGGCAGGGGCTGCTCTATCTTCGGGGCGAGTACACGTATCTCTGGAGACCACTGCAGGATGTATTGAAGCACCGTCGTGAGCGCGGACTGCTGGGCGCGGATATTTGCGGCCGAGCCGGCTTCGATTTCGATATCCGCATACAGCTTGGCGCCGGCGCCTACGTATGCGGTGAGGAAACCGCCTTGCTGGAATCGGCAGAGGGGAAGCGAGGAGTGCCTCGGGAGCGTCCTCCGTTTCCCACGGAACGCGGATATCTCGGGCAGCCTACCGTGGTAAACAACGTAGAGACCCTGGCGTGTGCTGCACGGATTATGGAATATGGAGCGGGGTGGTTTGCCGGTCATGGCACTCCGGAGTCAACCGGAACAAAGCTTCTCAGCATTTCCGGCGATTGTACCCATCCCGGTGTATACGAAGTTCCGATGGGTATCTCCATTCGGGAAATTCTCGAGATGGTGAGCGTGCATGATGCGCAGTTTGTTCAGGTAGGGGGTCCGTCCGGGCAAGCTCTTGCGGCGAAGGATTATGGCCGGCGCATTGCGTTTGGCGACCTGCCGACCTGCGGTACGGTGATGATCTTCGGTCCCGACCGTGATGTTATCGAGACCGCTCTTCAATTCACCGAGTTCTTTGTCGACGAATCCTGCGGCTGGTGCGTGCCGTGCCGTGTAGGAACCACGTTGCTGAAGAAAGAATTGGAAAAGATCCTCGCTAACCGTGCCACGCCCAAAGATATCGTTGCTCTCGATGCGTTAGCCAACACAGTCATGCGCATGAGCCGTTGCGGCCTGGGCCAGACAGCAGCCAACCCGATCCTTACCACCATGCAGAATTTCCCCCACGTTTACCAGGCTCGAGTTCAAAAAGAGAACCTAATCGACCTACTCAGGCTGCAAGGCCGGCAACATATGCCTGGAAAGGCAAAGCCATGAGCGCCGAGACGTTGACCTTTACCATAGATGGGGTCGAGATTGAGGCAACACCGGGACAAACCATCATCCAGGCCTGCGACGCGGCAGGAATTTATATCCCTCGTCTTTGCCACCACCCGGAACTCGAACCGGCCGGTCACTGCCGAATCTGTACGTGCAAGGTGAATGGCCATCTTATGAATACCTGCATGGTGCCGGCGGCGAAGGGGATGGTCGTCGAAAACAATACACCCGACTTGAACAGGGATCGCCGCACTTTGGTGGAAATGCTTTTCGTTGAGGGAAACCACTTCTGTCCCGCCTGCGAAAAAAGCGGCAACTGCGAACTGCAAGCGCTTGGCTATCGATTGGAAATGACTACGCCACAGTTGCCGTATCTGTGGGAGCAGCGAACCCTGGATGCGACCCACCCGGACATTTTTATTGATCGAAACCGTTGCATCCTTTGCTCACGCTGTATTCGAGCATCTCGAATCCAGGATGGGAAATCGGTTTTCGGGTTTCATGGCCGCGGTATCAACATGGTGCTGAACATCGACAGCAAAGGCCGACTGGATGACACTGCGCTGGCGGCTGCGGACAAGGCGGCGCATGTTTGTCCCGTCGGATGCATTGTCCTCAAGGGTACGGCGTACCATACGCCGCACGGCCAGCGGGCCTTCGACGAACGGCCTATCGGCAGCGAAATTGAAGCTACGAGAGACACGAGTGAAAAAGGCTGAGCAAAGGGTCGCCTTGTCGGGGGGAATGATATGGGAAAAGTGAAGCTCGCTACGTGCAGTCTGGCCGGATGCTTTGGATGCCACATGTCATTACTCGACATCGACGAAAAGCTATTCGAGTTGGTGGAGATGGTTGATTTGGACAAGTCGCCACTTACCGACAAGAAAGAGTTTGATCGGCCCGTCGACATCGGTTTCGTCGAAGGCGGCTGCGCCAACCAGCACGATGTGCAGGTGCTGCGGGAGTTTCGCAAGTACTGCAAGATATTACTGGGTGTCGGAGCCTGCGCCCTGAATGGCGGCATTCCGGCCATGAGAAACCTTGTAGGCTTGCAGGAGTGCCTGGAAGAGGCTTATGTGAAAGGGCCGACAGTCGAAGACGGCGGGGGAATTCCGAACGATCCCGAATTGCCGGTTCTTCTCGACCGCGTCTATCCGGCGCACGAGATTGTCAAAATCGATTACCTTCTTCCCGGGTGTCCACCTTCTGCGGAAACCATCTGGAATGCGTTGCAAGCCCTCTTGGCTGGAAAAGCGCCAACATTGCCATACCGGCTTTTGAAGTACGAGTGATCTCAAAGAAAGCAGTCTTATGAGCGCAGCAGATACGCAGATCAGATCCGCATCCAGGAGAATCGTTATCGATCCCGTGACCCGGGTTGAAGGGCACGGGAAAGTCACGATCCGGTTGAATGAGGACGGCGTTGTGGAGCAGGCACGTTTCCATATTGTCGAGTTTCGTGGTTTCGAACGGTTTATTCGGGGCCGGCTTTTTTGGGAGGCGGGGGTGGTCGTGGAACGACTTTGCGGCATATGCCCCGTGAGCCATCATCTCGCCGCAGCCAAAGCGATGGACATGATCGTCGGCGCCGATAAGCTCACACCGACGGCCGAAAAGGTAAGGCGGCTCATGCATTATGGTCAGGTTCTTCAGTCCAATGCCCTGAATATCTTTCATCTTGCATCCCCGGATTTGCTGTTCGGATTCGACGCTCCGCCCGAGGAACGAAACATTGCAGCGGTACTGAGCCGCTATCCGGAGATCGGCAAGTGGGCTATTTACATCCGCAAATTTGGTCAGGAAGTGATCAAGGCAGTTTCGGGTAGAAAAATTCACCCAACCAACGCGATTCCGGGGGGAGTGAATAAGAATCTCTCGATCGAGCACCGTGACACCTTACGGAAAGACATCGACCAGATTAGAGAATGGTGCTGCGAAGCCCTCGAGCGTCATAAAGGGTATGTGCACGCTCACGAGCAATTGCATCGTGACTTTGCCAGTTTCCCGTCAAACTATCTCAGTTTGGTTGGAGAGGGGGGCCGTATGGATCTTTACGATGGCCGGCTCCGTGCTTTGGACCAGAATGGCGCCCCTATCTTTGACGGAGTTTCGCCGATCCAATATCGCGATTACCTCATCGAAGAGGTTCGTCCGTGGAGCTACATGAAGTTCCCCCATATCAAATCCCTGGGCAAGGCGGATGGGTGGTATCGCGTCGGACCTTTAGCTCAGCTGAATTGCTGCAGCTCGATCGATACGCCAATCGCCGAGGCCGCCCGCAAGGAGTTCATGCAGCAGGGTGGCGGAAAGCCGGTGCATTCCACTCTCGCCTATCATTGGGCGCGGCTCATATGCATGGTTCACTGTGCCGAGAAGATCCGTGAGTTGCTGTTTGACGACGACTTGCAGGGCACAGATTTGCGCGTTTCCGGGACCCGTTGTTCCGAAGGCATCGCGTGCATCGAAGCTCCCCGCGGCACACTGTTTCATCACTACACGGTGGATGGCAACGATCAGATCACGAGCGCTAATTTAATCGTATCGACCACTCATAACAACGAAGCCATGAATCGAGCCGTCAAAGAAGTTGCGGATCAATATTTGTCTGGCCGGGAAATCACCGAGGGGCTCTTGAACCATATAGAGGTAGCGATCCGCGCGTTCGACCCATGTCTTTCCTGCGCCACCCACGCGTTGGGCGACATGCCTCTACGAGTAACGCTCGAAGATGCGGCCGGGCAAACGATCGCCACAGGAACGAAAGGATGAGCCTGCACAAGCCTTCAGTTCTGGATGGCTCCGATACAAAGGAGCGTGTGGATCGCCCAGGTGGCTGTGGCCGGTATCTGGTGCTCGGCTACGGAAATCCGGGTCGCGAAGACGATGGTCTTGGCCCCACCGCTGCGGCAGCCATTGAGGCAGATGGCTGGGCCAATGTAACGGTTTTGAGCAACTACCAGCTTGTTCCTGAAGATGTTTTCGAGATAGCAAATGCCGATGTGGTCTGGTTTGTCGATGCATCCAGAAGCGGAGGGGAACCGTTCGAAGTGATTGCCCTTCCACCCTCCGATGCGATCTCCTTTGCCAGCCACAGCGCCACGCCTCAAGAACTTTTGGCTCTCACCGCGCAATACTTTGGCCGTCGACCGAAAGCGCACATGCTCGCGATCAGGGGATACCGTTTCGCTTTTCGCGAAGGGTTGAGCGGTCGTGCCGGTCGAAACCTGGAGCAGGCTTTGGTGTTTTTGCGCAGATCAATCGGAGGAGTTGATGAAGCCCTCCGCTTGCACCACACTCCGAAGGAGGCAGAATGACGGCTTTGTGGCCGCCCGAACGTCAAGTCAGGCAGATCCCTCGGGCGGACGGATCTCTCTAAGGCAGGTCACTAGGACGGATCCGGCGAGGCCTTGCGGCCGGTGATGTGATCGATCTGAATCCGGAAAAAGATGGGGATATCCCGGTCGAATCGCTGACGCGGCTGGCCTGCTGCTATCCCGGTTTGCCACCACAAGTAGGATTTCGCCTCCAGCAAAGATTGCGCCTTCTGTCTCTGCTCCGCGTATCGTGGCACATCCGGGAGTTCTTCGTATCGGCCTTGGGCAAGAACACTAGCCCACTGGCGATCGTTGCGGATCTCCTCGGCCTCCACGCATACCAGCGAGTTGAGACGCATCCACTCGATCTTTTGCCCCATGGTCGCAAAACCGTAAAGCGAACCCGGAGCGGATGCGAAATAAAGAGGCACGATGTAAGGCTGATTTTCACGGACGCAAGCCAGGCGACCGAAGCCTACACGCGCCATTAATTCCTCGCATTCTTGCTTGTCCATCTCTTGAATCAGCACGGCAGCAAACTCCTTTTCATGGCTGTGTCGAGGCTAAGGCAGCCGGAAGGTCCAGCGATGTGATCGATATCACAGGCATGTCCAATATGGAACCAAGCTTCCGAATGCGGTCGGGAAACCGCAGCCTGAGGAAAACAGACATTTGTACCGAGTGAGCCGCGCTACGGTGATGCTGATCACCGACCGTAGCGAAATGCGGCTCTATCCTTCCTGGAATGCGCTGTATCTCACGAATATCGAGGCGCGCGTCCTCCAGGTCTGCTGTGTATGGTGTGTGATTTCGCTCATTCTGATTGTTCTCATTTGCTGGTGGCTTTTGCCGCGCTGATTTTCGATCGAAAGACTGCGAACGCATAGAACGTCGGGCACGCATGAATAGCCATTAACCATGGATCCGGGGGTGGTGATCGCAGGCTGGAGGAGAAGATGAAAAGGAACTCCGATTTCAAATTAGACACAATGATGCTAGCCACCGATTTTTCTCCTGCATCCTACGGAGCCCTGGCCTACGGGGCAGAGTTGGCAAGACTCTTCCGATCCAAGGTTCTGCTGACGCATATCGTAGACCCCGCCCTTCTCTCTGAAACAGAGAAGTCTGATTTATGCAACACGCTCGATTCCGCCGAAAGCAAGCTTCAGGATCAGGCAGAGCAGTTCAAAGAAAACTGCATTGAGAGCAGGGTGATAGTTCGAAAGGGCGACGTCCTCGGAACGATTGTGGATTTAGTCGTCGAGAGAAAAGTCGACCTGCTTGTCCTGGGAACCAGGGGCAACTCTGCCAATACCGGGGGGCGCCTGGGCTCGGTTGCCGAGAGCTTGCTGCGCACCATGCCATGTCCTGTATTGACGGTTTCCGTGAAGGCTCGCTCGGGCGCATTTGATGGCACCCATTCTCAGAGAGTCTTGTTGCCAACGGATTTCTCTCGCGACTCCCGGGTTGCGTTGAGCTATGCCGAATCCCTTACCCGCCGTTTTAAGGGGAAATTGTACCTGTTGCATGTTGAAAACGGGTCCGGCGCCGCTCCCGCGATGACCTTGCTGGAGCAAACCGAGAAGTTTAAAACCCTCTCGGAGACAATGAGAGATCCACAACTGGTTGCCGAGTCAATTAGCTGTACCGGCTCACCGGCGGAGAAAATTGTATCCACTGTCGCCGAGAAGGGGATTGATCTCGTCGTCATGAGAGTCCACGAGGCAGATGGTTCTAACGGCAGCCGGGTTCATGACGTGGCTTACGAGGTTATTCGCCAGGTCAATTGTCCAGTATTTACCCTTTACATACCCTAAGTACCTTAGGAGTTAATCTTTTGTGAGCCTCCATCGTCCGGAAATGGCCTGGAAACCGGGGGGGGGGTCTGCAACCCTGCCGTTCCGGTCGGCAAGCGCAGCAGCTGTTGCCTATCGGCTGCTGCAAACTCCTGACGAGGAATCTTCGTCTATTTCAACGCAGGGTGACAACACCCGTAATCTTGTCGTCTAAGGTGGGCATGCTTTCCACGGCTCTTCCCCTGCTCTTCTGCGTCTTCCTTCTGGTTCCGTTACTTCGGTCGCAGAACTCAAGTGCATCTCCGGCTTCCACGCCGGCTCAGAACCCGTCGACACCGGTGACTACCATTCCGGTGAACGTAAATGTTGTCACATTGCCGGTAACCGTCCGCGACAAAAAGGGCAAGATTGTGCGCGATCTGACCAAGGACGATTTTGAGCTCGAAGAGGACGGCAAGCCCCAGACCATCCGCTACTTTAGCCAGGAAACCAATCTCCCTCTGACCGTGGGTCTGCTGGTCGACACCAGCATGAGCGAGCGCGACAACATCGACCGGGAGCGCGCCGCGAGCCGCAGCTTTCTCGATCAGATGATCAACCGGCCGGTCGATCGCGCCTTCGTGATCCACTTCGATCGCGAAGTCGAGCTGCTGCAGGATCTGACCTCGGATCACGCCAAGCTGGAGAAAGCCGTCAGCCTCATCGACACTGAATCGTCGGTGGAAAATACCCAGACCAGCGACCAGAGTTCGGGGCGCGCCCGGCGCGGCGGTGGAACGCAGCTTTACGACGCGATCTTTCTTGCCTGCGATGAAATCACGAAGAAGCTCCCCGGACGCAAAGCTATTGTTGTCCTTACAGATGGCGAAGACAGGGGTAGCAAAGAAACCCTGAACGAAGCGATTGAGTCGGCGCAAAGGGCCGAAACGGTCGTCTACACCATCTACATCGGTGGCCATGAAGACCATGACTATGGGCAGAACCCCGGCATGGGACGCCGCGGCGGCATGGGCGGGGGGTATCCCGGCCGCTACCCGGGAGGTTATCCCGGAGGGTATCCGGGCGGCGGCTACCCTGGTGGACGCTATCCGCAGCAGGAAAATCGTCCGAACGGAAAGAAAATTCTTCAGCGGATCGCCGAGGAGACCGGCGGACGATACTTCGAGGCCAAGAAAAAGGACTCGGTGGACGATATCTACGCCCAGATCGCCGAAGAATTGCGCACCCAGTTTATGCTTGGCTACACTCCGCCTAAGGATCAAACCAGCGGTTACCATTCCATCCACCTGGTTACCAAGAAGAAGGATCTATCGGTGCAAACGCGCGCCGGCTACTACTCGGGCCAATGACACCGTAGCGGTTGCTACTATCGGGGAATGAACGAGCTTGATAACCGTCTTGACCCGACGCCTGCGCCGTGGCCGAAGCCGATCATACTGAGTGGCAACGTGGTCACGCTGCGGCCATTTGAATGCTGGCAGGCAGAAACCCTTTACAACGCTACCCACGGTCCGGAAAAGGAAGACCTCTGGCGCTATATGAGCGAAGGGCCTTTTCCGAGTTGGTCCGCCTTCGAGGTAGCATTTGAGGCCAAGGTAAAGTCCACCAATCCGCTGTTTTTCGCCATTGTGGATAACGCCACTGGCCTTCCCGTAGGCCAGGCATCGTATCTCCGAATCGAGCCCGTACACCGGGTCCTCGAGGTGGGCAATATCGTCTTCACGCCGTCGTTACAGCGCAGCCGCGGCGCCACAGAAGCCATGTACCTGATGGCTCGCCACGCCTTCCGTGATCTTGGTTACCGCCGCTATGAGTGGAAGTGCAACGCCTTGAACTACCCCTCTCGCCAGGCTGCGCTGCGGCTGGGTTTCGTCTTTGAGGGCATTTTCCGCCAGCACATGATTATCAAAGGACGGAATCGCGACACCGCCTGGTTTTCCATAACGGATGCGGAATGGCCCCAACTGCAGGCAAACTTCGAGCAATGGCTGGCGCCGTCGAACTTCGATGCCGAGGGGAGGCAAATACTCTCACTTTCCCGCTTGAATAGCAACGTGTCACCAAAGGATTCATCTGCGACGTTTCGGTGATTGCGACCCCCACCAGCGACTCATAGAGTTGTGGCAATCGGAGGGCACCATCAATGATGAACAATTCGGGGACGGTCATCGGTAAAGGCATTTGCATTCGCGGGGAAGTGACGGGAGAGGAAGACTTCTTTCTCGACGGAGTTTTAGAGGGCAACATCACTTTGACGGGTAAGCGCCTGACCGTCGGCGCCAACGGCGTGATCCATGCCGACATCGTGGCCGGCGATCTGGTGGTCTTTGGCCGCGTCGAGGGCAGCGTCAAGGCGTCAGGGCGCGCCGAGCTCAAGCACTCCGCGGTTTTCGTCGGAGACATCACGGCCACCCGGCTGTCGATTGAAGACAACGCGACCCTTCAGGGTTACGTCGACCTCTCCGAAGCTGCGCAGCCTCCCAAGAAAGAACCGGTTGCTCACAAGGAAGTGGCCACGGAAGAATCCGCAGAGTACGCCGAGCAGTACAGCGAAGCAGTCTAAACGGCGGGTACTGCATCTCTCGACTCGAATTGTCCCTTTCGTTGACCGCCCCATCCTTGCCCGCGCAAGGATGGGGCGCCGGTCTTTGTATCGGGGTTATAGATAGACCCCTTCCGGTATATGCAGGTTGGGTAGTTCCGGCCTTCGGCCCGGACGTTTGGGGATGCAACATCCACGGCCTTCAGGTACTGCGTGACAACCCAGTTTTGTATCAGGGCACGACTTCGGTCGTGCCAAGGTGCCTGAACAGGTTCGGGCTTTAGCTCCTGCGCAGTCTTTTCTTTCCCAATTTTCGAGTTTTCCGCAGTCCGGAGAGGCCTGACTCTACCGAGCTTGCTGCGGCGCCAATCGGTCCAAATCCATGTTGAGCAGCAGTACGTTGACGCGCTCTTCTCCCAGAAAGCCGAACTGGCGCCCCTGTACATGGCTCCGCACGAGGTCCAGCACCGTGGTCAAGGGCAAATGACGCGAGCCAGCCACACGAACGGCTTGAAACAGGGCAGCGGCAGGGGAAATATCAGGATCGAGACCGGAAGCAGAAGCAGTTACTAGATCAATCGGCACCGGTTCGGTCTTGTTCTCGGCCGCATAGTGGCTCACGTCGCCTTGAATGCGCGTAATCAGTTTCTGGCTGGTGGCAGCATAATTCGAAGGTCCCGAAGATGCGGCATCGTAGCCGTTTCCAGCAGCCGAAGGCCGCCCGTGAAAATACTGATCTCCCG
>Ga0335072_10008204_pt1 | contig 15151 bp, 13 predicted proteins | sample Lox_Sample_21_FD_206725 | JGI IMG/M metagenome (GOLD analysis project Ga0335072, IMG submission 206725) | Soil microbial communities from Loxahatchee National Wildlife Refuge, Florida, United States - Lox_Sample_2.1 | ecosystem: Environmental > Terrestrial > Soil > Wetlands | place: USA... | reverse complement strand
ACTCCCGGTCTGACAAAGCGTAGCCGGGTTGTCGCCGTCGACAGCGGTCCCGGCGGGCGACATTCTGGCAAAATTGATAGTATGCGCGCTTCGCGAAACCCTCCGGCGTCCTCGGCGGCGCCCGCGCAGCCTCGCAGCTCGGGCGGGTCATCTGCGAGTGCTGACCGGTGGCCGTCGGGAAGCTTCATCGACACGCTGGCCGACGCCGAGCGCGCGGCCCTGCTGCGGGCCGGCTCCTTCGTCCGGATTGGCAACGACGAGGTGCTGATGCTTCAGGGCGACGTGGGCGACTTCCTCTACGTGCTCACCGACGGCAAGGTCAAGGTGCTGGTCGCGGCCGAGAGCGGCGCCGAGACGATGCTGGCGATCCGATCGCGTGGTGATCTCGTCGGGGAGTTCACGCTGCTCGATTCCAAACCGAGGACGGCGACCGCCCGCGCGATCGGCACGGTCACCGCCCGGCGGGTGAGCCGGGCCGACTTCGCCGACTTCATCGCCGCCTTCCCCGCCGCCGAGGACCGCGTCTTCAGGTACGTTCTCGGCAAAATGCGCGAGTCCACCGCGCGGCATGCGGCCGAGCGGGTCTGGGGAGCGAGGGAGCGGCTGGCCCAGGGGCTCTACGACCTCGCCCGGAAGCACGGGGCGCCGCGATCGGGCGGGGTGGTGCGGATCCCGATCACCCAGGCCGAGCTCGGCCAGCTGGCGGGCGTGGCGGTGTCCACCACGGAACGGGTGCTCAAGGAGTTTCGCCTGCTCGGCATCATCGCCACCAGGTACGGCGCCACCGAGGTCAGGGACATGGACGCTCTCGAGATGATCCGATTCTCGGAAGAGGGCACCCAGAACCCCTAGCGGTATGGGATGTCACTGCGGCCCGCTCGCTATCGTCGGCGACGAGACGCTTCTTGCGGAGGGGCGTCTTGAGCGGCCGGCCAGGGGTGGTTACCGGTCGCTCTTTCCTCTCTTAGCTCCGTTTTCGGGCTAAGATGGACATTACGAAGGGGAGTAGCTCCCTCGCCGGAACGCCGACAATCGCGGTTCGGTGGCCGGGTGGGTCGTTACCCGGCCAGCTGAACCCGGTGTCCGGGGGTCGCGCAGCGACCTGAGCGAGACTTTCGGCCGACAGTCATGTCTTCACGCCATGCTGCCGCGCCGTGGTCTCGGGCCAGTCGCGAGAGCCGGCGCGGCCCGATCGACGGAGCCCCCTGGCAATGACCCCGAGTCTGAGCACGGCGGCGGCCACCTTCCTGGCCGTCCTCCCGGCCGAGCTCCCCGACAAGACGATCCTGGCCTGCCTGATCCTGTCCAGTCGGTACCGGCCCTGGTACGTGTTCAGCGGTGCCGCCGCCGCCTTCCTGGCCCAGGTCACGATCGGCGTGGCCGCCGGCGGTGCGATCAGCCTGCTCCCGCACCGGCCGGTCGCGGGGGCGGCCGCCGCGGTGTTCGCGGTCAGCGCCTTCCTGCTCTGGCGGCACAAGGAGGAGGAGAACCCCGACGCCGATGAGGAAGGGGGGCCGGACGGCGTGCGGGCCGCGTTCTGGCCGGTGTTCGGCACCTCGTTCGCGGTCGTGTTCCTGGCCGAGTTCGGCGACCTGACCCAGTTCATGACCGTCAGCCTGGCGGCGCGGTTCCACGATCCGATCGCGGTCGGGGTCGGCGCCACGCTGGCGCTGTGGGCGGCCGCCGCGATCGCGGTGCTGGCCGGCTGGCGGCTGCTCAAGCTGATCCCGATGAAGTGGCTGACGCGGGGCGCGGCGGTCATCATGCTCGTCCTGGCGGGCACCAGCCTCTACTCGGCGCTGCGCTAGCCGGGTCGTCCGGCCACCAGCGTAAGAATCAGCGCGAAGCCATTCCGCCGCAGGATAAGATTTTTTAATGCTTGACATCCGCAGGCTTCGCATGCTGCACGAATTCGCGGCGCGAGGGTCCATTGCGCGGACCGCTGAGGCCCTCGGCTACACCCCGAGCGCCGTCTCGCAGCAGCTCGCCGTGCTTGAGAAGGAAGCGGGAACCCCGCTCCTTGACCGGACCGCCCGCAGCGCCGGCCTGACCGACGCGGGCAGGCGGCTCGCCTTGCACGCGGAGCTCATCCTGGCGATGGTGGAGCAGGCCGAGTCCGAGCTGTCGGCCCAGGCCGCGCAGCCGAGCGGACGGGTCGTGGTCACCGCGTTCCCGTCGGCGGCGGTGGCGTTCGCCCCGGCCCTGGCCAACTCGCTCAGGGAGCATCCGCAGCTCACCTTGCTGCTGCGCGAGGCCGACCCGGTCGAGGGGCTGAAACTGGCCCGGTCGGGCGAGGTCGAGGTGGCGATCGTCGATGACTGGACCGGCCGGATGTCGGCCGACCTGGAGTCGGTCGACGCCAACCACCGGGTGCTGACCTATTACCACCTCGTCCGGGACCCGTTGGTGCTGGTGGTGGGGAGTGAGCACCCGGCCGCCGACCTCGGCAGCCCGGTTGACCTGCGGGCGCTGCGGAACGAGTCGTGGCTCGCCGCCCCGTCCGGCGAGCCGTCCCGTCAGGCGACGGATCGGCTGCTGGCCGCGGTGGGGCTGACCCCGCCGGTCCCGTCCGAGTTCGAGGGCCTCGGCACCGTCGCCAACCTGGTGGCCCGCGGCCTCGGGATCGCGATCATGCCGAGGCTGGCGGTGGGCGCCTATGAGAGCCAGGTGGTGGTGCGCGACCTGCCGGCCGGCCTCGACCTGTCGAGGGACGTGTTCGCGGTCGCGCGCACGGCGTCGGTCGGCCGCCCGTCGGTCGCGGTGATCCTCAACGCGCTGCGCGGCGCCGCGCACGCCATGACCAGGCACGCGGCAGGCGAAGCGGCCGGCCCGGCCAAGGCCCAAAGCCTCGCGGTAGGTTGACGACCGTGGATCACGACCTCGACCTGCACCTCGACGGCCCGGGGCTGACCGCGGCGCTGACCGACATCGCCTCCGTCAGCGGCGAGGAGGGCCCGCTCGCCGACGCGATCGAGCGCCAGCTCAGGCGCCTGCCCCAGTTGACGGTGACCCGGCACGGCAACACGCTGGTGGCGCGAACCGCGCTGGGGAGAAAAGAGCGGGTGGTGCTGGCCGGTCATCTCGACACCGTGCCGCATGCAGCGAACTTTCCGTCTTTTTTCGATCTCGAACGGACCCGGCTGACTGGGGTTGGCACATCGGACATGAAGGCCGGGGTGGCGGTCCAGCTCCGTCTCGCCGCGACCCTGGACGCGCCATCCCGCGACGTGACCTACGTGTTCTACGAGTGCGAAGAGGTCGCGGCCGAGCGTAACGGCCTGTTCCTGCTCTCCCGCAACGCCCCCGAACTTCTCGACGGCCAGTTCGCGGTGCTGCTCGAGCCCAGCGGCGGGGTAGTCGAAGGCGGCTGCCAGGGCACCCTGCGGGCCGCGGTCACCGCGGCGGGCGCGCGGGCGCATACCGCCAGGTCGTGGATGGGGCGGAACGCGATCCACGAGGCTGCCCCGATCCTGCAGATCCTGCGCGACTGGGTGCCGCGGCGGCCGGACGTCGACGGCCTCGAGTACCACGAGGGCCTGAACGCCGTCGCCATCTCCGGCGGCGTCGCGGGCAACGTGGTCCCCGACGAGTGCGGGGTGACGGTGAACTACCGCTTCGCCCCCGACCGCTCCCCGGCCGAGGCGGAGGCGTACATCCGCGACCTGTTCTCGCGCTGGGCGGTGCAGATCCTGGACGTCGCCCCGGGCGCGCGGCCCGGGCTCGCCGCCCCGCCCGCGGCCGCGTTCGTCGCCGCCGTCGGCGGCACCCCGCGCGCCAAGCTCGGCTGGACCGACGTGGCCCGCTTCGCCGAGCTTGGCATCCCCGCCGTCAACTACGGCCCCGGTATCTCGGAGATCGCCCACACCCCGGGCGAGTACGTCGAAACCGCGCAGATCGTCGCGGCCGAGGATCGCCTCCGCGCCTGGCTCACCAGCTAGCGATACCCCGTGACCCCGCCCGCGCCCGCCGCCGTCCCCGAGCAGTCGTCGAGGCCGTCCGCGATGACCGTGGCGCGGGAGTGGGGGCGCATCGGCTGCACTGGGTTCGGCGGGCCGCCGACTCACATCAAGATGCTGCGCGACCTGTGCGTCGACCGCGAAGGATGGCTGGAAGCGGCCGAGTTCGAGGACGCCGTGGCCGCCTGCAACCTGCTGCCGGGCCCGGCCTCCACCCAGCTCGCGATCTTCTGCGCCTGGCGGGTCCGCGGCCGCCTGGGCGCGCTCATCGGCGGTGCCGCGTTCATCGTGCCCGGCCTGATCGTTATCCTCGGGCTGGCCGTCGTGTTCTTGTCCGGTTCGCCGCCGGCCTGGGTGCTCGGGGCCGGAGCCGGAGCGGGTGCCGCCGTGGCCGCCGTCGCCGTCCAGGCCGCCTGGTCACTGCAGCCGGCCAGCAGGCTGCGGGCGCGCGAGGAGGGCAGCATCTGGCGGTGGGGCGGCTATCTCGTCGCCGGCGGGGCCGCCGCCGCCACGATCGGCCCGTGGCTGGTGGTGGTCCTGCTCGGGTGCGGGCTGGCCGAACTCGGCATCCGGCATGCCCGCGACCGTCCCCCCGTCGGCCCGCACGGCATCGCGGCGGCCCCGCTGCTCGCGGCCGGCGGGGCGATCGGCGGCGGCGTGCTGCTGTCGGTGGCGTGGGTGGCGTTCAAGGTCGGCGCGCTCTCCTACGGCGGGGGGTTCGTGATCATCCCGCTGATGCAGGCCGACGCCGTCAGCCGCTACCACTGGATGAGCGGCGGCCAGTTCCTCAACGCCGTCGCCCTCGGCCAGATCACCCCCGGCCCGGTCGTGCTGACCGTCGCCGTCGTCGGCTACGCCGCCGCCGGACTGGCCGGGGGGCTGCTCGCGGCCGCCATCGCGTTCGGTCCGTCGTTCGCGTTCGTCCTGCTCGGCGCGGACCGCTTTGACCGCCTGCGCGCCAGCCGGCAGGCCCGGGCGTTCCTCGGCGGGGCCGGCCCGGCCGCGATCGGCGCCATCCTCGGCGCCGCGGTCACCCTCGCCCGTGCCCTCAGCGAGCCCTGGCAGTACGCCGTCCTCGGCGCGGCGGCCATCGCGCTGCTGCCGCTGCGCCGCGGCGTGGTCCTCACCCTGCTGGCCGCCGCCGTGGTGGGGGTCCTCGTCGCGCTCGCAGGCGGGCCGCTGCCGCCCTGATCTAGCTGCTGCGCCCCGCGTGACGGGCCGGGGACGACGGTCGGCGTCCGTGAGCGGCAGGCTGGACCCGGGCGATGTGGACCAGGGCGTTGTACGTCACCACCGCGATCGCCAGGTGCATGACCATCAGCACCGCCACGGCCTGAACCGGCTGGCCCAAGTGGAGGATCCACAGGTCGGGCAGCCACAGGACGAGCGTGACGGCGATCGCCATCCGGAGGAACAGCCAGCGCGGGGCGGAGCTGATCCGGGTGACGATGGGCCACGCCGCGCAGGCGATCAGCACGCCGATGATCGTCAGCCGGGCGTAGTCGGAGAACTGGAAGTGGACGTAGCCGCTGGTCGAGGGGAAGAGCCGCTCGCCGATCACGACCAGGATCGCGTCGGCGCCGAGTGACCCGGCGACCGAGACCGCCGTCGCGATCGCCATCCGCCCGGCCGTCGGCTGACGGTGGGTCGGGGCAAGGTCCACGCGCACGAGGTCCAGCGCGCGCGCCAGTACCGGCGGTAGCTCGGCAGCCAAGAGTCCTCCACGTCCGGCGTCGGGTCAGCCGACGATCAGTCGGTGCTGGTAGGCAAAGGTAGACGACGGCGCCCCGGCGGCGGAACCTCCCGGCGGACGATATTCGCCGCCGCCGTCTCATCCCCAAGTCGGATGGCGACCGCGGCGCGCTCGCGACGGAGATCGCCTTGCCCGGAAATGCGTATGGCGTTTCCGTCAGGGGGGGAGGACGACGGAAACGCCATACGCGGTATTTAGTTACGTGGCCGCTACCTGGCCCACTCGGTGAGGGTGACGGTGGTGGTGTGCCTGGCGCCCGACGCGCTGACATAGGCGATCGAAAGCTGGCTGCCGGGACGGGCGTTGGCCATCTGGTTGGTCAGGCCGGCCGCGTTGCTGACGGTGGCGCCGTTGACCGAGGTGATCACGTCACCGCCGGTGAGGCCGGCCTGCTGGGCGGGTGCGTCCGGGACGACCTCGCACACCAGCGCGCCCGAGTTGACCGCCGGGGCGAACAGCGGGCCGCCGGTCTCGCTGGTCCCGCACTGGGTCGGCGTGGCGGCGTCGCCGATGTCGACGCCGATGAAGCCGGCCAGGCCGATGTGCACGGTGGTGGAGGCCTTCCCGGCGTTGATCTGGTTGGCGATGGAGATGGCCTGGTTGATCGGGATCGCGAAGCCCTGGACGTCCGTCGTGCCCGCACCGCCGCCGGGGCCGGCCGCGGTGTCCATCCCGACGACCTGGCCGCTGGCGTTGACGAGGGGGCCGCCGGAGTCGCCTTCCTGGATCGGCGCGTCGGTCTCGAGCATGCCGTGCAGGTCCTCGGTTGTGTTGGCGCCCTGGTCGCTGGCCTTGATCGACTGGTTGAGGGCCTGGATGGTGCCCTGCGCGGTCGATGGCAGCCCGCCTCGGCCGCCCGCGTTGCCGAGCGCGAGGACCGCCTCGCCGACCTTGGCCTCGGCTGAGTTGGAGAGGCTGACCGTCTTCAGGCCGGACGCGCCGACGAGCTGCAGCAGCGCCACGTCGTCGGTGGAGTTGTAGCCGATCACCTTGGCGGTGTAGGTCCGCCCGGAGGTCACCAGCTGCGCCGAGACGCTGGTCGACTGGTCGATGACGTGGTTGTTGGTCAGGACCAGGCCGTTCGACGAGATGACCATGCCGGTCCCCTCGGCGGTGGCGCCGCTGTACTTCAGATCGGAGGTGACGTCGACCAGGCCCGGGTCGACCTTGGCCGACAGGGCGGACGCGTTCAGCGAGCCGGTGCCGCTGTTGGTGCCGCCGGTGCCGCCGGAGTCGCCGTTGCCGGAGGACCCGAAGCCGCCGAAGCCGCCCCCGCCGAACGGGTTGTTCTGGGTGCCGCTGCCGCTGCCGGTGCCGCCTCCAGTTCCGCCGCCAACGCTGCCCCCGCCGCCGGTGCCGCTGTTGCCTGAGGGGGCGAGCGCGGCGGGAGTGCCGCTGTTGTGGTTGAGCGCGACCGCGACGCCCGCCCCGGCGCCGGCCGCGAGCACCGCGACCGCCAGATAGGCGAGCGTCCGGCTGAAGCCGGACCGGCCAGGAGGCGGCGGCGGTGCGCCGTACCCGCCCCACGGGTTCTGGCCGTAGCCGGGCGGACCGTAGCCGGAGCCGCCGTAGGTGGGGCGGCCGTAACCGGGGCCGCCGCCGTAACCGGGGTCCCCGGGGCCGCCGCCGTACGGGCCCGACGGGCCTCCCGAGCCCGGGCCGTACCCGGCGGCAGCGCCGTAGCCAGGGCCGTAGCCGGGCCCCGGCTGTCCCTGGCCGTAGCCGGGGGCGGCTGGGTATCCCGGCCCCTCGGCCGGCCCCTGACCGGCGTCATAGCCGGGCCCGTCACGGTAGGAGATCGTGTCGTTGGCGCCCTCGTCCCGTTGCGGGGATCCGGACGCGGGGAGCCAGGGGCTCACGTACTCCGGTGGCTGCCAGCCGCCTTGCTGTGCGCTACCACTGTCTTCGTCGTGCATTATCTCGCCTTCACCAGGACCAGGGTACGTGGTGTCTGCCCGGGGGCGGCGTTCTCATGCCACCGCCGTTATTTTCTAGTAAGCCTCTCGAACCTGAAAGCAGCCTGAACGCCGGCTAAAGGGCGCACCAGTATTGCCACGGCCGAAGTGTGCCCTCCCGCTTACCGCCGGGCGCTCGGGGCGCCCGGCGGCTCGCGGGGGAGACGCCCTCACGCGGCGGGCGCGGGATCGAGCCGCACCCGGGACGTCCGGGTCGCGTCGGCCGGGCTGACCCACGTGACCTGGACCACGCTGCCCGGCGGGCACGCGTTCACGATTGCGGTCAGCGCGTCGGGGGAGGAGATCGTGTGGCCGTCCGCCATGATGATCACGTCCCCGGCGGTAATCCCGGCGGCGTCGGCGGCGGTGCCGCAGAGCACCCCGTCCACCAGGGCCCCGGAGCTGACCGGGGCGACGGAGACGGGCACCCCTGCCCCGGCCTCAGTCGGCAGGCAGCCGACCTGGGAGGCGGGGCCGGCCGGAGCGGTGCCAAGGCTGCGCTCCTCGGCCGCCTGCGCCCGCGGGCTGGGGGCGGTGGTCGACGGGACGATCACCCCGAGGAATCCGCCGACGCCGAGCACGATGCCGGCGGAGGGGCGCCCCGATACGATCCGCCGCTCGGCGCTCATCGCGGTGTTGATCGGGATCGCGTACCCGGCCTCGGCCCCGCCGGTCCCCGCCGCCGTGTCCACGCCGATCACAACGCCCGCGGAGTCGGCTAGCGGCCCGCCGGAGTCGCCCGGCTGGATCTTGGCGGTCGTCTGCAGCATGTTGTGCAGCGTCTCGGTGAACCCGGAGGCGCCGTCGGCCGCCTGGATCGTCCGGCCGGTGGCGCTGATGACCCCGGGCGCGAGCACCGGAGGGCCGCCCGCGCCGGCCCGGTTGCCGATGGCGACGACGGTGGAGCCGACCGACACGGTGGATGAGTTGCCGATCGGCGCCGAGGGGGCCCCCGGCAGCGGCGTGATCCGCAGCACGGCGACGTCGGCCGAGGTGTCCGCGCCGACGATCCGCGCCTGGTAGGACCGCTCCGTCCCCGGGATGGAGACCGTCACCGAGGTCGCGTCCCTGATCACGTGATTGTTGGTGAGCACGAGCCCTTCTTTAGGAGCGACGAAGAACCCGGTGCCGGACGCGGTCTCGTCGTCATAGCCGAGCGTGGCTGTGATGTCCACCACACTAGGGCTGACCGTGTCATAGACGGCCCGGGCCGACAGCGGCCGTTCGCTGCCTTCCGCCTTGGCGGCGGCGGCGGAACTCGGGCTCTCGCCGGCCGACGGCGACGAGTTCGACGGGGCGGTCGACCGGAGCAGGGCGACGCCGCCGAGCGCGACGGCGACGCCGAACACCGCGAGTAGCAGCGCAGTCGGGGTCCTGCGGTTGCGCTTTTGAGGCTCATGCGGCGTCACCTCACTGATTTTTCCCGTCCGAAGATCGGGTCATGCCGGTCATGACCAGCCAAGATGCCCGGCTCGAACAGGTTTAGCGAGCACACTCGGTGTCGAGGCGGGCCGACCGGCCGCTTCCTCGGCGCCCGTGCACGCGCCCCTCCGGCGCTCTTTTCCGCCGTAGGCTGCTACACAGCGCTACTTGCAGCCCAACCGGACCGCTACCTCTCCGCTACCCTCCGACGCCGCTCGCGTTCTGGCCGGCCTGCGCCTGCGCGGTCAGGTTGGGCAGCGGGGTGGCGTCTCCGGTCGACTTCCTGGCGGTGTTCCAGATGGCGTCGATGGTGGCCCGCTCCGCGTTCAGCGTCGCCAGCGCCGGGCCGAGCGCCGCATCGGCCGCGGCCCTGGCGGCAGGCGCGTTCGCGTCGGCCAGCGCCGTGAGCATGTCCTGCTGGTACGTCGTGGCGTCGAACGCCCAGGTGATGACGTCGTTGTCGGCCGCCGTGAGGTGCAGCGAGTCCAGCGACTCGGTGACCTGGTAGTTGGCGAAATCCGACAGCGACTCGTTGCTCGCCACCTCGCAGTTGGACACTCCGTAGCCGACGATGGACCTGGCGGTGCCTAGTTCGCCCGTGTCGCCGCCCGTGACCGCCTGGTACGACGTCATCGAGTCGCGCAGCGCGGCCGCGCACGACCCCACCCCGGTGCTCACGTCCCCGAAGTAGCCCCGCAGGTCGCTGGCCTGCTGCGACTGGGACGGCCGGACCGACAGCGCGACCAGGAACCCGCCCGCGACGACCAGCGCCAGAGCGCCGAAGACCCACAGCGGCGTGCGCTTGGTGGCCCAGCCGGAGCGCCGCAGCGGCACGAACGGCGGCTCGGTCTGCGTCGGCGTCGTCATGACGGCTCGACCGTCTTCTCGCTCGGCGTCCCCGAGGCGTTCATCAGGGTTACCCCCTGCGCAAGGTCGGCCTTGGTCATCGGGCCGAGCACGTGCTCGACGATGCGGTGCTGGGCGTTGAGGAAGAACGTCTGCGGCAGCCCGTCGACGTCATACGGGCCGGTCACGGTCAGCTGCGGGTCGAAGCCGAGCGTGTAGGTGACGCCCTTCGCGTGGGCGAACGCGAGCGCCTTGCTGGTGGCGTCGTTCTCGTCCAGCCCGATCAGGGCGATCTGGCCGTGCTCCTGCTTGTACCAGCTGGCCAGCAGCGGAGTCTCCTGCTGGCAGGGCCCGCACCAGGACGCCCAGAAGTTCACGATGACCGGTTTGCCGTTGTACTGGCTGAGCGAGACGCTGCCTGGCGCGCCGAGGGCGGCGACGGTGAAGCCCGGGGCGACGGGGGCGGGCGGCGCGGCCGACGACGACGAGGTGAGCACGCTCACCGCGATGATCGCGGCGGCGAACACCGCGATGCTGCCCGAGACCACCTTGTGCTCCCTGGCCTGCCGGGCCGTCCACCCGGCGACGCTCGATACGCTCATCGCGCGATGCTCTCTTCCTCGGTGTCGGCAACCAGGGCTGCCTGGCTCGTCGCCCCGGCCGCCAGGGCGAGCCGCGAGTCGGCCGGGGCCGGCAGCGTCAGCTCGAACGCGCTGCCCTCGCCGATCGTGCTGCTGACGGTCACGTTACCGCCATGGGCGCGGGCGACCGCGCGCACCAGGGGGAGCCCGAGTCCGGTGCCCCGGTGCTGCCCGTCGTCGCCGGTGCTGAACCGGTCGAAGATGAGCGGCACCTGATCCGCCGGGATGCCGCCGCCGGTATCGGCGACGACGATCCGGGCAGGCATGCCCGGATAGTCCCGGATGACTGACAACTGTATGACATCGGTGCTCAGGGTGTGCCTGACGGCGTTCTCGAGCAGCGCGTCGAGCGCCAGGCCGAGCCGCTCCCGGTCGGCCGGCACGATCACGTGATCGAGCCGCCCGGCCCGCCAGCTCCGGTCGGCGGCGGGCTGCCAGCGCCGGATCAGCTCCGCGACCAGCTGATCGAGCGCGACCGGGGTCGGGTGCAGGAACGCCGGGTCGGCGGCGGCGGCGATGATCAGCAGTCGCTCGGAGATGCGCCGCAGCCGGTTCAGCTCGCCCACCACGACATCAATGTCCTCGGCCTCCTGCTGGCCGCCGACGGCGCCGGCCAGCAGCTCGGCGTGGCCGAGCGCGATCGTGATCGGCGTGCGGAGCTGGTGCGCGGCGTCCTGCAGGAACCGTCGCTGGTCGTCGAGCAGCCGGGCGTTGTGCTCGCTGATCACCTGGTGCGACCGGTCGGCCGCCAGCCGACGGTGGGCGTGCCAGGCCATCGCGAGGAACATCAGGGCGAGCAGCGGGTCCTCGGTCAGCTCGGTGGCGGGCTCGGAGCCGACCCCCACGTCGAAGGCGATGCCGACCGCGGTCACCACCAGGACCGCGCTCGCCGCCCACAGCGTGGGCCCCCGGTCCCAGGTGCGGAACCCGTAGACGAGCGTGAGACTGGCCCAGATGAGATGGAACGGGACGGTCTCCCAGCCCGGGAACATGAACATGAAGTCCAGGTTGACCAGGGCGAAGATCCACCACCCGACGTCGATCGCACGAGGCGGGTAGGGCCAGCCGAAGCGCGGCGGGCGCGGCTGCCGGGCCGCCGCTTCAGCGCGCCACGAGCTGATAGCCCTCACCCCGCACGGTCTTGATCAGGTCGAAGCCGAGCTTCGAGCGGAGCCGGCGGACGCACACATCGACCACGTTGGAGCCCGGGTCGAAGTCGTAGCCCCAGACGGTGGCGAGCAGCTCGCCCTTGGAGACTGAGTGCCCGGCGTGCTCCGCGAGCTCGCGCAGCAGCAGGAACTCAAGCCGGGTGAGGTGCACCGGGCCGGCCCCGACGTCCGCCACCAGCCTGGCCACGTCGAGGGTGACCTGGCCGGCCGTGATCACCTCGCCGCGCAGCCGCAACCGCACCCGGGCGAGCAGCTCGGCCAGCGAGAACGGCTTGGTGAGGTAGTCCTGGGCGCCGCGCTCGAGCAGATCGACCTTGGCGGCCACGTCGGCCACGCAGGACAAGACGATCACGGCCTGGTCGGGGCGGGCGTCCAGCAGCTTGCCGAGTACCTGGCGGCCGTCCAGGTCGGGCATCACCAGGTCGAGGATGACCAGGTCGTAGCGGGTCTCCAGGGCGCTGGCAACGGCGTCGACCCCGTTGCCGGAGAAGTCGGCGGCATAGCCAGCGTTGGCGAGCGCCCGGCCGATGAACGATCGGATCTTGGGCTCGTCATCGACGACGAGGATGCGTCCGGGGTTTGTCACGTTCACCTGCCCTGACCGATCAGTTCCATCTTGATGGTGTATGTGGGCTTTTCGTCGGTCAACATGTGCCGTCTGGCCTGAGGAAGATGTTACGGGACCGACGCGCAATCGATTGTAAAACTTTGTGGCCGGTGTGTCGCCGAAAGATTTGCTCGCCACTGGTAATCACAAATTAACACATAGTGACTCACGACGGAGATGGCCTGGGGCGCATGACAATTTTGTCATTCATAGGTCCGACGGTTGCGGGCGCATTCCGCAACCGCCACGATCAGGGGCGTAAGTGGGCGACCAGCAGAACTGAGGTGGTATCCGGTGTCTCTACCGGCGCGGGCGGCGACCCTGGTGGTCGCCTTCCTGGCGGTTGTCGCGGGCGTTATTTTCGTCGCCTTTAAGTTCATCGGCGCGCAGCCGTCCGTTGAGAACTATACGTCCTACGCCAAGGCGGGTCAGGTGAACATCACCCTGATGACGACGCCTCAGACGACGGTGACAACCAAGCCAGACTGGGTCTCGTACTTCATCAAGAACCCGGCCACCGGCAACTTCGATCACACAACGTACTTCGAGGTTCCCGCAGACACCCGGGTGAACGTCACCATCCTGGGTTACGACGGTTGCACGCCGCTGCGGAACCCGCTCTGGGGACAGGTCGCAGGGACGATCGGCGGTACCGAAGACGTCTCGTACTTCAATGGCAAGACGTACTCACCGCAGGCGCCGGTCAAGACGTTCGACTCGTGGGCGAACTGCTCGGTCCAGCACACGTTCGCGATCCCCGGCCTCGGCATCAACGTGCCGGTCGCCTCGCCGACCACGGTCCAGGAGAACAACGCCCTGTGCGGCACCTCACCGTGTACTGCCGCCAATCAGTCCGCGAACGCGCCGCACGCGGTGGTGACCTTCAGCTTCATGACCCCCAAGACCGGCGGGACCTACCGCTGGCAGTGCTTCGTGCCCTGCGGCGGAGGCTATCTCGACGGCAACGGCGGCCCCATGGGCACCCCCGGTTACATGATGGGCGAGATGGAGGTGCAGGCCTGATGGCCGCAGAATCCCCAACCGCAGCGGGCTCCGAGCGCGGCCGCCGCGACCGCGTCTGGCTGCCAGTCGCGTGGGTGGTGCTGTCAATCATCGGCTGCCTGCTCGTGGCCCTGGTTCTGGGCCCGCACCTGCCGCCCGGCGCGCAGTCCACATCGGCCGCCAGTCAGCAGTACGACTACCGGGTGCTCGCCACGATCGCCACCCCGGTCGTGGTTGGCGTGCTGCTCTACCTCGTCTGGGCGATGATCTTCTGGCGGCAGAGGCCGGGGGACGAGACCGACGCGGCACCCCTGCATGGCAACACCAAGATCCAGACGACCTGGATCATCGGGACCTCGGTCATCGTGCTTTTCCTCGCCGCGTTCGGCACCTACGAGCTGATCGTGCCGGCCGGCGCCGGGGCGGGCGAGGGACCGCAGCCGATCTGGAAGCCAGCCGGGACTACCACCTCCTCCCTCACCTCATGGACCCCGGGCGGCAGCAACATTCTGCAGGTTCAGGTGATCGGCCAGCAGTGGGCGTGGACCTACCGGTACCCGCAGTTCGGCGGGTTCGAGACCACCCAGCTCATGCTGCCCGTCGGCCAGCCGGTTCAGTTCAACGTCACCTCGCTCGACGTGATCCACAGCTTCTGGGCGTACACGCTCGGCGTGAAGGCCGACGCCAATCCGGGCCTCAACAACGTCGCGTACACGACGCCGTACCACACCGGCTACTTCCAGGTCCGATGCGACGAGCTGTGCGGCATCTGGCACGGCTCGATGTACGACACCGGCGAGGTGCTGTCCGTGCCTGCCTTCCTGAAGTGGACGCAGACCTCGAAGGTGCAGCTCGCGGCCGTGACTAAGATCCTGCCGCCGTACGCGCTGACCTACGACCCGACGACGATCCCGGCGGGCAAGATCAACCAGGCGCTCGGCCTGACCAGCGCAGGCGGCGGCTACTACAACCCGGCCGACCCGGAACAGCCGTAGGAAAGGAGCGAGTATCCCATGGCTATCGAAACCCGGCCGGAGAGCGCGCAGGCGCCCGGCGGCGGTGACCCGGGTGCCACCCCGAAGCAACGGAACTTCTGGCTGAGCCCGGGCATCCACACGGCCGTTATCGGTGCGGTCATCGGCTACCTCTTCGGACACTGGCTCGGCGACTTCATCGCGGGCCAGTACCAGCAGTCGGCCGCGTCCGATGACAACGATTTCGCGATCGTGCTCGGCTTCTGCTTTCTGGTCCTCGGCTGGCTGATCGGGCTCGGGGTCTTCGACGACGTGGTGCGGCAGATGCTGGGCCGACCGATCCGCAGCTGGGACGATCACCGCGCCAACGTCGGCTTGGCCAGGTACTTCAGATACACCCTCGATCACAAGGTCGTCGGCCTGCAGTACCTGGTGGGCATGCTGATCTACTTCTTCACCGGCGGCCTGCTGGCGATCGCGATCAGGACCGAGCTGCTCTCGCCGACGTATCACGTGATGAGCCCGACGGCCTACCTCGAGGTGGTGGGCGAGCACGGGACCATGATGATGATGATGATGACCTCGGTCATCCTCGGTCCGTTCGGGAACTATCTTGTGCCCTTGATGATCGGCTCGAAGCGGGTCGCGTTCCCGAGGCTCGAGGCGCTGTCGTTCTGGCTGACTCCCTGCGCCTTCCTAATCCTGCTGTCCAGCTTCCTGCTCGGCGGGTTCCCGACCGGCTGGACCGGCTACGCGCCGCTGTCGATCCAGGCCGGCGAGGGCATGGACTCGTACGCGGTCGCGTTCGGCCTGATGGGCATCTCGA
>Ga0335072_10008202_pt1 | contig 15154 bp, 11 predicted proteins | sample Lox_Sample_21_FD_206725 | JGI IMG/M metagenome (GOLD analysis project Ga0335072, IMG submission 206725) | Soil microbial communities from Loxahatchee National Wildlife Refuge, Florida, United States - Lox_Sample_2.1 | ecosystem: Environmental > Terrestrial > Soil > Wetlands | place: USA... | reverse complement strand
ACGGTGCGAAATGATGGAGGTATAACCGAAGCGGCGTCCCAGCTCAATCGCCTCCAGCGTTTCGCTCACGGTTCCAATCTGGTTCACCTTGATGAGGATTGAATTGGCGATTCCCTCGTCGATGGCACGCTGCAGGCGTTCCGTGTTGGTCACAAAGATGTCGTCACCAACCAGCTGCACATGATCGCCCAGCAGTTCAGTCATGTATTTCCAGCCAGCCCAGTCGTCTTCAGCCAGACCGTCTTCGAGCGACACGATGGGATACTGGCGGATCCACTCCTGCCAGTAGCGGGCCATATCTTCGCTGGTCTTCTCGCTCTTATCCGACTTCTTGAAGATGTATTTGCCCGTTTCCTTGTTGTAGAACTCGCTGGCCGCGGGATCGAGCGCAATCGCGATGTCTTCGCCCGCCTTGTATCCGGCAAGCTCGATAGCTTCAAGGATCACTTCAATGGCTTCCACGTTCGACTTGAGCGAGGGAGCAAAGCCGCCTTCGTCACCCACTGAGGTGTTGTAGCCGCGCTTCTTCAACACGCCCTTGAGAGTATGGAAGACCTCAGCGCCCCAGCGCAACGCGTCAGAAAACCGCTCCGCACCTACCGGCATCACCATAAACTCCTGGAAGTCAACGTTGTTGTCCGCATGCGCCCCGCCGTTAAGGATGTTCATCATGGGCGTGGGCAGCACAGAAGCATTCACTCCCCCCAGGTAGCGATAGAGCGGTAGTCCCAGCGCCTTAGCCGAGGCGCGCGCCGCGGCCATGGAAACAGCAAGGATCGCGTTCGCGCCCAGGCGTCCTTTGTTCGGAGTGCCGTCGAGTGAAACCATGGTCGCGTCCAGCAGCCTCTGGTTGGCGGCATCCATGCCGGTCAACTCCGGAGCCAGCACGCTCTCCACATTCTCGACCGCGTGGAGCACGCCTTTGCCCAGGTAGTGCGACTTGTCACCGTCGCGCAGCTCCATGGCCTCGTGCTCGCCTGTGGATGCGCCGCTGGGAACGGCGGCGCGGCCCATCACTCCACCGTCGAGAACAACATCGGCTTCTACGGTCGGGTTTCCGCGGGAATCGAGTATCTCGCGCGCATGGATGGCAACAATCTCCGTCATGTGACTCCTTGAAATCTGGTGTTGTAAGCGGTCTTTAAGTTTCGGGCGGCGGTCGACGAGGATCGTTTCACCGGAAGTTCCGCTGATTGTGTCGATCAAGCTCGTCATATCGGGGTAAAACAGGTGCCTTCCGCAGTTTTTTCCGGGGTTCCTCCGCGATTCTAACAAAGAATGAAGGGTAGCTTCCGGCGCTGTCCCCACCGTCAACAGCTTCCCGCTGCTATCCGACCAACGCGTGCCCCCGAACGCGCAACCCTACGTAACCGCTGTGGTTCGCAGAACATAAGCATTCAAGTATGCGATGCGTCTAATTGGAAGGGATTGCACTACGATGGATGTCATACGCTGCGGCTGCAAGCGAGAGAGCCAGCGGCGCAATAACAGGGAGCGAGTATGAAAATCACCGGCAATCGATGGACTATTGCTTGCCTGAGCATCGCGGTAATGGCCGCTCCGGTAGCCTTTGCGCAGCAACAACCGCAAAACACTTCGAATCAGTATCAAGGTGTTTCGCGCCCTCCTGCGGATGACACCATCGTCGCGACCCAGGACACGCCCGCGACCCCGCCTCCTGCAGTGCAGGCAAAGCCGTCACCCGAAGTTTATGCGCCACCGCCGCCGGCGACCGCGACGGTGACCTCTACTGCGCCCGCTGGCAGCGATTCGCAATACGACAATACCGACTACGGCATTGTCACCGTTCCGGCCTCGGCAAATCCTGAACTCCCCGGCGATACCGCCGTGCTCCACACCCGGCCGAACCCGAATGCGGATGCCGACATTGTGACCAGCGTCCCCGGCTCCGCGAATATGGTGCCCGAGGGCACGGAGATTCGTGTGCGCCTCAATGATTCCTTGTCCACTCGGAGTACAGCGGTGGATACGCCCTTTCAGGGCCGGGTGATGTTTGATGTCATGAATAACAACGGCAGCATTATCATCCCCACCGGATCGACTCTTCGGGGCCACGTTGTGCAGGTAAGCCAGGGACATCACTTCGGCCCGGCGGCTACACTGCGGCTTCAGCCTGAGACCGTGATTCTGCCTGACGGCACCGCCTATCATCTCTATGCACAGGTGATCAGCTCCGGGGCCCCGGGAACAAGAACCGGCAGCGAAGGCGGAATTCAGCCGACCTCCCACGTCGTGAAAAAGACAGTGGAATATGGCGTGGGAGTTGGAACAGGCGCCCTGGTCGGAGCGGAGCTTGCCGGACCTCCCGGCGCTCTGGCCGGATCTCTTGTGGGCGCCGGTCTGGTAACCACGCATCTCTTGCTCCAGCATCCAACGGCAGCCGTGGTTCCAACTGGGTCTGAGATCGTTTTCAGCCTGACCGAGCCGATGGACCTCACTCCGACGCGAAATTAAAATTCTTCCCCCCCCAGAACCACAATAGGAGCATCTTCGGATGCTCCTCTCTTTTTTGCTGACCGGCCAATCAATGCCTTTCCTAGCTAAAATGGCGGCGTGTCATGATTCATTTCCTGTCCACGCCGGTTTCCCCTCTTTCGCGCTTTGTCCAGTGCTTCTGGTATTGGGAGGGCGCGCCATCGGGCCACACCAAAGAGCGCCTGATGCCGACCGGTGAGCCCTGCATCATCTTTAATCTTCGCGATGAACCCATTCGCATCTATGACTGGAAGAATATCGATCACTGGGAGACCTACAGTCATGCCGTGTTATCCGGAGCGCGCTCCGAGCCTTTTGTCATTGACACTATGCAGCAGGAGCGGGTCTTCGGAATCCAGTTTCGCGCGGGCGGGTCGTTTCCCTTCTTCCGCATGCCGTCGTCCGAGGTCGTGAACAGCGATGTATCGCTCGACTGCGTATGGCGCGATTCCGCCGGCGCCATGCGCACCCGGCTGCTTGAGTCCCCGAGCATTCCTGCAATGTTTGCCGCCGCGGAGAATGCACTCACACAGCAACTCGTGCGCCCGCTGGAGCTGCATCCGGCCGTAGCGTTCGCAACAGGGCGGTTCAGCACCAATCCGCATACAACAAGCGTAGGTTCGGTGCTCGATTCGATCGGCCTGAGCCATCGTAGATTCTCGCAGCTCTTCCAGGACCAGACCGGACTCACCCCCAAGGCCTTCTGTCGGGTTCGGCGCTTCCAGCGCGTGCTCCACTGCATTCACGCAACGCCCGCACCAGAGTGGACCCGGATCGCGCTCGACTGCGGCTATTACGATCAGGCCCACTTCATTCACGATTTCCAAAACTTTTCAGGATTCACACCGACGGGCTATGTAGAGCGGTTTTTCAGGTATGACAAAGGGAATGAACACATCAACCACGTGCCGCTATAGGATAAGCCCTTCAGATTTTTACAATCCACGTTCCGCCTGGCGCGCGACACTAATGAGCAAGGAGACTTGAGATGCCCAACGTAAAACCTATTCCCGATGGATGCCATTCCGTACAGTCCTATCTGATTGTGAAGAATGCAGCCGGAGCAATCGACTTCTATGTCAGGGTCTTTGGAGCGAAAGAGCGTCTTCGCATGGAAGGCAAGGACCGCATAAGCCACGCCGAGATCGAAATCGGCGACTCCGTCATCATGCTGGCCGACGAGCATCCAGAGATCGGCGCCTACAGCCCTGAACATTATGGCGGAACGCCGGTAGGCCTGATGGTTTACGTCACCGACTGCGATGCGATCTATGCCAAAGCGATGGCCGCCGGAGCAAAGAGCGAGCGCGAGCCCGCGGATCAGTTCTACGGCGACCGCATGGCGGGCGTGGTCGATCCTTTCGGGTTCCGCTGGTACATCGGCACGCACATCAAGGACGTATCAATGGAAGAGATGAAGCAGCATATGTAAAGAACAAGACAGAATGCAGTTTAATTCTTCGTCGCCAGCAGCCGCTTCCAGTTCTTCTGGTTGCGGCGGAAGCTCTTTTTCAGGTCGTCGAGGATGCGCTCAAAGTCGCCGTGACCGCGCACACGGCTCCACGCCGGGTTAATGGAAAACCAGGGATAGTTTTCGTTGCCGAGATAGATGGCGCGGCGCAGCCAGTGGAGCGCTTCGCTCTCGTCTCCATCCACGGCGAAGTAAGTTGCAAGACGGTAGGCCATCTCGCTGTCTGCTTCCGCTGCCGCCACTGAATCATCGTCAATGAGCGAGGCAGCGCGCTCGCGTTCGCCCGCCTGTGCGTAGCACATCGCCAGCGTAGGATAGGCAATTCTCATGCTTTCGTCGTCGCGGATCACGTCTTCCAGAATACGGATGGCCTCGCGCAGATCGCCCTGCCTCATGCGCTGATAGGCCACGGAGGTCCGCAGCAGCGGATGCTTTGGCTCAAGCGTGAGGCCCTTGGCCAGCTCATCATCCGCTAGCTCAATCTGGTTCTGATATTGATACACGCGCGCGCGATGGTTGTAGATCATCGGCGCATTCGATGGGTTCAGGCTCAGCGAGCGGTTGAACTGGTCGAGCGCCTCCTCATACATCCCGTCGAGCCGCAACGTAATGCCCGCCACCATGTGAACGTTCCAGTCATTGGAGGCCGTATTCAGCAGGTTTTCGATGCCGTGACGCGCGCTCTCTTTTTCTCCGCGCGACAGCAGCATATAGACACGATACAGATTGGCTTCCACCGAGCCAGGATCGAGTTCAAGGGCGCGATCAAACGCCCGCCGTGCGGTCATCACGTGCATGTGCCCGCCGAAACCATGCCGCACATATTGCAAATGCGTAATTCCCAGTCCTGTCCAGGCGGGCGCGAATGCGCCATCGCGCTCTACCACGCGCTCGAACAACTGGAGCGCATGGTCAAGATCGATGCGGCTGCCGGTTCTCTGCATAAACGCCGACAGCACCGCTCGGGCCTGCAGATACTCTTCCGATAGATCCTCGGCCATCGGCTCGCTGCGTGCCGCGCCCCGGTCGGTCCTCTGGTGCAACTGACCCAGTCCCTGCAGTGACGCAAATACCTCGTTGCAGATCTCTGTCTGCACAGCAATGAGATCGAAAGACGGCACGCTGATTGCGCCTCCGGCGCGCACGCTTTCGCCAGGCACGTTCAGCAGTTGCCAGTTGAGATCGAAACCCGCGTCCGAACGGATGAAATTACCAGTGAGCACCCACTCCACCAGCAGCTTGTGACCAATCGCCAGCGGGTCCATTTGCGCCGTTGACATATTCATTAACGCACTGGTCGGACGCACTACCAGCGACGACATGCGCGCGATCCGCGCCGCTACAGCGTCCGCAAGTGCGAATCCATAAAGCGGCGCAATGTCGGCCGCGCCGAGATTCTGAAAGGGCAGCACCAAAATCGTGTTCTGCTTTTCCTTGGTCTCCGCTTCGCGGAAGCGCTCGGCGAGCATCGACAGCAGGCCCGTTGTGCGCTTTTCTATCTCAGCCGTCGAGGGCGGCAGCTTCGCGCCCGCGTCGCCCGGAACAATGCCCGTCTCGATGTGGAGCGCTTTCATAATAGTTTTCAAGGCTTCGCGCACGTCCGCTGCGCTGGCATACCGTTCTGCCGGAATCTTCTCGAGCAGCCGGAAGATGACCGAATTCAGCTCAGCAGGCGTGTCGAGCGGTGCCGGGTCGATGAACTGAATGGCGCGAATGCTCTGGAACTCGTCGGCGTCTGGGCGCGCGAACGGATGCCGCCCGCTGACCAGCTCATACAGGATCACGCCGAGCGCCCACAGGTCACTCTGCACGCTGCTCTGCCCTGTGACAAACTGCTCCGGAGCCATGTAGGCGATGGTGCCCCCGCGTGCGGTGTACGTTGCGGGGTCGGCTTTGCGCGGTGCGGATTTGGCTGGATCGAACTCAGCATCTTCGCGACTCAGCCGCCGCGCCAGACCAAAATCGAGAATCTTCGCGAGGCCCCCGTCAGTCAGCATCACATTCGCCGGCTTCAGGTCGCGATGGAAAATTCCCAGCGAGTGCGCCGCGCTCAATCCGTCCGCAATCTGAATTCCGACCGAGAGCACAAGCTGGAGGTTCGAAGGGCCTTTCTCAATCAATTTATCGAGCGACTGTCCCGGAACATATTGCATGACGATAAAGGCTTCTTCGCCTTCTTCGCCAACCTCGTAAATCGCGCAGACATTAGGGTGTTCGATCGCCGATGCCATACGCGCCTCGCGCAAGACAGTGGTCCGCATCTGCTCCAGCGTAAGAGAACCCCGCTTTAGCACTTTGAGTACCACCGGGCGCATCAGCAGCGTATCGTTTGCGAAATACACCACCCCGCTGCCGCCCGCGCCCAGCCGCCGGACAAGCTCGTAATGCTTGATTGTGCGATGTTTCATGCAGCCTTAGTTTAACGTTTTCCGGGAACCGCGATGAACCGCATAGCAAGGACGCGAGCTGCTATATAAAAGTTATTTTTCGAACCACACTCCCACGCCGACCGGCGTCTCTTCAATCCATGTGCGCGTGAACGGCACCTGCGCAAGCATCTGCCGGAACTGATCGACGGTGTACGCGCGCGGTAGAAGCATGAAGCGAAACGTAAATTTCATGAACAACCCGTTGATCACATTCCGTTCCATCGCGTCCACGTAATTGGTGATCTCACGCATGGAGGCATCACGTCGCAGGTCAATAATGACGCCCTGCGCGCCGGGACGCAGTACTCTGTGCATCTCGGCGATGGCCTTTACCGGATCGCTGAAATTCTTGAAGGCGGCGCGGCACACGACAAAATCAAAGCTGTTATCGGCGAACGGCATCTGCGAGGCATTGCCCAGCTGGAAGTCCACGGTGACGCCGGCAGCCGCTGCGTTTTTCTTTGCAATGTCAAGAAAGGTGCGGCTGATATCCAGCCCAGTGACGCGATGCCGCCCGCCACGCGCCAGTTCAATGGAGACGAATCCCGGCCCCGACGCTACCTCGAGAATCTCTGAATTCGATGGAATCGAGCCATCGATTCTCTTCGCTACCCGCACATATTCCGGCATGTCCTTGCGTGTTGTTTTGTCGTACCAGCGCGCAATCGAGCCTTCCATACCCAATCCCTTGTATGCTTTTTCCACTTGCATTCTCCTTTGTCCATATCTATCTTACTAAATAAGTAATTTACTAAATAAGCTATTATGACAAGCTCGTCAAGCAAAAAATCCACCGTCTCGGCGCTGGTTCATCAGCTCCGCCACTTTATCGCTGGAGTCATCCTCTACAATCAGCGGCTTGCCGAACAGCTGGGGATGAACCCCACCGACATGCAGTGCATCCATCTGCTTGAGCTGCAGGGGCCGCTCACCCCGGGCAGGCTGGCCGAATTTACCGGGCTAACCACGGGCGGAGTGACGGTGGTCCTGGACCGGCTGGAAAAGGCCGGACTGGTGCGCCGCGAGCGCAACCCGCAGGACAGACGCAGCGTGGTCATTCATCTACAGCCGGAGACGCTAAGTCATATTGCCGTACACTATGCCAGCATCAATGAGCAATTGGGCGCGTTTCTTGCCGTATATCCAGAGCGCGATCTGAAGACGGTGCTCGATTTCCTCACAAAAATCAATTCCATCAGAACCAACCCGCCGGCGCAGTCCGGAAAAACAGCCCCAGCGGCAACGCGTTCCGCCGCATCCAACTCAGGAAACACGAAGGAGACGAAACTATGAGCGGAACCAAAAAGTGCGCACATCCAGCCTGCAATTGTCCTGTTCCGGAGGGAAAGAAGTATTGCAGCACCGCTTGCGAGTCAGCGAAGAAGATGACAGAGCTGACCTGCCAGTGCGACCATCCCGGCTGTCACGGTGAGCGGCTCAAAGCATAAGAAGAGTGCAATCGATCGAAACCACCGGAGAGACCTTCACCCTACGCCCGGGAGGGGCATTGACGGACTTTCTCAAGACCGTCGTTGGCGTCCCGCTGAAATTGGTCCTTCGCTGATTCTTACCATGCCATCAAAGTGAGGCGATAGCTTCGGCTGCGATCTTGCCGGCCTGCTCGCACGCCGCGCGGTCCACATCGTTGTGCGTCACAAAGCGAATCTGGTCGGTCGTCGCCGCGCCTGCGATCACTCCGTGCTGCTTCATCTTCGCCAGCGCCGGAGCCACATCCGAAACGCCCCGTAGCTTGAAGATCACGATGTTCGTCTGCACCGTCGTCAGATCGATCTCCACCTGCTTTAGCTCCGCCATGCGTTCTGCCAGCAGCTTCGCATTCGCGTGATCCTCCGCCAGCCGTTTTGGCATCTCTTCCAGAGCGATCAGCCCCGCAGCCGCCAACACCCCCGCCTGGCGCATGCCTCCGCCCAGCATTTTACGGACGGACCGCGCTCGCTCGATAAACTTGCGGCTGCCTACCAGCATCGATCCAACTGGCGCGCACAGCCCTTTCGACAGGCTGAACATTACACTGGAAAAACCCGAAGTCAATTCGTCTACAGGAACGCCGAGTGCTACCGAAGCGTTAAACACGCGTGCGCCGTCGAGATGCGTCGGCAGTCCTGCGTCTCGTGCGCCGGACCAGATTTCGTCGTACACGTCCAGCGGCGTGACAGTGCCACCGGCCATGTTGTGCGAGTTTTCAAGCGCAATCAGGCCTGTTTGCGCGCGGTAATACATTTTGGGTGCGAGCACCGTCTTGATCCGGTCCCATGTGAGAATGCCGCGCGCGCCTGCAACCGTGCGCGCCTGGCAGCCGGAGAAGGCCGCGATCATCGCCATCTCCCAGTCGAGGATGTGCGCGCGCGCCTCGCAGACGACCTCCTGTCCGTGCTGGGTGTGCAGATGAATGGCAATCTGGTTTCCCATTGTCCCGGTCGGGACAAAGAGCGCGCCTTCGCGCCCGAAGATCTCCGATGCGCGCGCTTCCAGCTTGTTGACTGTGGGGTCTTCCCCATAAACGTCGTCGCCCACTTCGGCCTGAGCCATGGCGGTGCGCATTGCGGGTGTAGGTTTGGTTACGGTGTCGCTGCGAAGGTCAATTTTCGGGTCAGTTCTCAGTTCCGGAGCCATGCACCGATTTTAGAGGGTGCCTTGCGATTTACGCCTAAGCGTTCACCGGCTCAACGAGAAAACGCGCGAAGGCCTCGTTTGAAAGCAGACGGCCTCGTAGCGTGAGCCGGACCCGGTCATCGGCGCATTCGAGCAAGCCATCCGACGCTAGCTCCGCAATCGCGGGCTTGAACCGGTGCACCGCATCTTCGCCAAATTCGGCGCGTAGGGCGGCCAGACTCACGCCAACATTTAGCCGTAAACCCAGAAACCACGCCTCTTCAAGCTCCTCGTCGCGCGTCAGCCGTTGCGGCTCGCTCCATCCGGCCGAGTCCAGAAATGGCTCTAACTCATCTGTCGTCGCAAAGCGTAACGCGTAGCCATTCGTATCGCGGAGCATAGAGTGTGCATCCAGTCCCAACCCCAAATACGGCCTTCGCAGCCAATACTTCCGGTTATGCCGCGACTCCGCGCCGGGTCGCGCAAAATTTGAGATTTCATACTGCGGAAGGCCGTTCGCGACAAGAAGCTCCGCAGCCTCAACATACATCTCGGCAGTGGCATCGTCCGCCGGAACCTGCGGCGCGTAATACTTCAACCCGCCGGATCTGACCTCGCGCCCCAGCCGGGAATCATCATCCACTTCGAGCATGTAGATGCTGGCATGATCGGGATTGGCAGTGCCCAGCACCTCCAGTGACTCGTGCCATGAGGCGCACGTCTGGCCCGGCAGCCCTGCAATAAGGTCCAGATTCACGCGCCCGATCCCCGCCTGCCGCACCCGCTCCGCATCGCGCAAAGCAACGGCCCGCGTGTGCCGTCTGCCGGTGCGCTTTGCCTCATCATCAACAAAAGATTGCACGCCGAAGCTGACGCGATTGACACCGCACGAAACCATTGCCGCCAGCGTTTCATCTCCCAATTGCCCCGGAGCGCACTCCAGGGTAATTTCCACATCGGCATCTATCGCAAACTCATGGCGAATCGCTTCAAAAATCCGCCGAAGCAGCGGTGCAGGCAACAGGGACGGTGTTCCGCCGCCGAGATAAATCGTATCGACACACTCAGAAAGCTCCGCACCCCATCGCACTGCTCGTGCGCGTATTCCGCGCAGGTCAGTCTCCAGGCGTTCGATGTATCGCTCAAAATAGCTCGCCGGAAACACGCCTGATGCGAAGTTGCAATAGGTGCATTTCGACTTGCAGAACGGGATTGAGATGTACAGACCGAGCAATTGCATGCTGTCTTGATTGTCCCACGGGCTTACTCCGATTCACTGCATGCTGGACTACATTCAAACCTCTGCAATGCAGAAGCTTTCGCCTGATTCCTTCATCTGTATGAGATACCCGATATTTCCGGCCTCCAGAACGCTGGGCCGGACAGCTAAAATAGAGGCACGAATGGCCGATCAGGATAAGACGAAACAGCCGCAGGAAGACGAAATACTCGGCAAAGCCTATGATGCGCGCCTGATGCGGCGCCTGCTTACGTATCTGGCTCCGTACAAGCTCGCCGCCTTCGTCTCGGTCGCCGCCATCCTTGTCAAGGCGGTCTGCGACGTCTCCGGGCCATTTCTGATCGCCGTCGCCATTGACCGCTACATGACCGGCCATCCCACATCGAAATCCGCCTGGCTGGCGCACTGGCTCAGCCCCAACCCGTATGGCGGCATCACGCAGCTCGCAGCAATCTACATGGGCACGCTGCTCATCTCCTACGTCTGCGAATTTCTCCAGACCTATCTCATGCAATGGACCGGCCAGAAGATCATGTTCGATCTTCGCCGCCAGATCTTTACCCACCTGCAGCGTATGCACGTTGCTTTCTTTGACCGCAATCCGGTCGGGCGCCTGGTCACGCGGCTCACCAGCGACGTGGACGCGCTGAACGAGATGTTCACCTCGGGTGTGGTCGCCATCTTTGAGGACGTATTCGCCCTGACTTTTATCGTGCTGGTCATGCTGCGCATGAAGTGGTGGCTGGCGCTGCTCACCTTCGCCGTCCTGCCGCTGATTTTTATCGCGACGCTCATCTTCCGAAAATATGTGCGCGACTCCTACCGCCGCGTGCGCACAGCTATTGCGCGCATCAACAGTTTTACCCAGGAGCACATCACCGGCATGAGCCTGGTGCAGCTCTTCAACCGCCAGCGCCGGGCGTATCAGGATTTTGAAGCAATCAACCGCACGCACATGATCGCCTTCAAGGATTCGATCATGGCCTACGCGCTCTACTATCCGGCGGTTGAAATCCTGAGCTCCACGGCCATCGCGATGGTTCTCTGGGTCGGCGGACTCGGTGTGATGCGCAACGCCGTGACCATCGGCGTGTTAGTCGCCTTCGTACAGTATGCGTTGCGCTTCTTCCGCCCCATCCAGGACCTCAGCGAAAAGTACAACATTCTGCAGGCGGCCATGGCCGCGAGCGAGCGCGTCTTTAAGCTGCTCGACGCCAAGCCGGAGATCGTCTCGCCCGCGCATCCGAAAACAGGAGACGGCTCGGGCAGCATCGAATTCCGCAATGTGTGGTTCACCTATCAACGCCTGGACGCGGAGACCACAGCGCGCATTGCGCGCAGTACACCGGCCGAGCTTGAGTCCATGCACGACATCGAATGGATCCTGCGCGGCGTCTCCTTCCGCATTGATCCGGACCAGACGGCGGCCATCGTGGGCCATACGGGCGCGGGTAAAACGACCATCGTCAGCCTCATGATGCGCTTCTATGACATCCAGCACGGGCAGGTGCTCATCGACGGTCTCGACGTGCGCGAGCACGAGCTGCTCAAGCTGCGCCGGCACTTCGGCGTCGTGCTGCAGGACCCGTTCTTGTTCAGCGGCACCATCGGCGACAACATCCGGCTCGGAACGGAGATCAACGACGAGCAATTGCAGATGGCTGCCGAACAAGTCAACGTGCATGACTTCATCCTGTCGTTGCCCGGCGGATATCAGGAGGAGCTGCGCGAGCGCGGAAACTCGCTCTCCACCGGCCAGAAGCAGCTCATCAACTTCGCGCGCGCGCTGGCCCACAATCCACGCATTCTGATCCTGGACGAAGCCACCTCTTCGGTCGATACCGACACAGAGATTCGTGTTCGCACGGCGCTGGAGCGCATGATTCAGGGACGCACCTCGGTCGTCATCGCGCACCGCCTGTCTACCGTCCAGCGCGCCGACACCATCCTCGTGATGCACAAAGGTCAGTTGCGCGAAATGGGCAGCCATCAGCAGCTTCTCGCCCATCGCGGCATCTACTGGAAGCTTTATCAGCTTCAGTACAAGGACCAGGAGCTTGGCGATCGCGGGTCGGGACTCGCTCCGACGCTGGCGGTTGGAACCGACTAATATCAGGATTTGATGACACGCCCAAAAATCTTCCTCTCCGCCGGGGAGGCCAGTGGCGAGCACTACGGCGCGGCCCTCATTCCAGCGATCCGCCGGCTTGTGCCGAATGCGGAGTTCTTTGGCCTCGGCGGACAGCGCATGGAGGCGCTCGGCTTTCGACGCATCGTGCGCGCCGAAGACGTGGCCGTCATGGGCATCACGGAAGTGCTGCTGCACATGCCGCGTATCTATGGCGAATATCGCAAGCTGAAGGCAGCCATCCGGCAGGAACGGCCCGATCTCGCAATCCTCATCGACTTCCCTGACGTCAATCTCTCGCTGGCCCGGCACCTCAAGCGCGCCGGAGTCCCCGTTCTCTACTTCGTCTCGCCTCAGCTCTGGGCGTGGAAGAAGTACCGCATACGCGACGTGCAGCGCTATGTGGACCGGATGCTGGTGATCTTTCCCTTCGAGGAGCGGTTCTATCGTGAGCACAAAGTGCAGGCCGCGTTTGTCGGCCATCCGCTGGCCGATCTGCCGCTTCCCGCGATCAGCCGCGAAGCCTTCGCTCGCGAAAACCATCTCGACCCGTCCAAACTATGGATCGGCCTGTTACCCGGAAGCCGTGCTAAAGAAATTCGTCTTAATCTGCCTGAAATGGTCAAAGCCGCCCAAGCCCTGCAGCACGCGAATGACTATGAATTCCTGCTGCCGCTTGCCCCGACCCTGACCGATGCCCAGCGGGCTCGGATTCAAGCCACCCTTCCCACCTCTCCAACGATCACCATAACCCATGACGCCCGCGCCACCCTGCGCCACGCATACGCCAGCGCGGTTGCCAGCGGGACAGCAACGGTGGAGGCTGCGCTGATCGGAAATCCCTTTGTCGTCGTATATCGCGTGTCACCAGTCAGCTACGCTGTGGCCAGGAAAGTCGTCAATGTGCCCCATGTTGCTATGGTCAACTTAATTGCGGGCCGGCGTGTCGTTCCCGAACTCATCCAGGGTGACTTTACTGCGGAAAACCTCGTCCTACACCTGCAGCCGCTGCTGGAAAACGAGGCGGCTCGGACAGAGATGCAGACCAGCCTCCGCCGGATATCGGATATGCTCAAGGCCAAAGGCAATCCCGAAGACGGATCCGGCGAAACCGCCATCGACCGCGTAGCCGGGATCGCCAGCCGGATGCTGCATCAGCAAGAGACCCATTGATCGCCATGACCAGAACCCGCCGCGCCGCCCGCATCGCCCTCCCTGCCCTTCTCGCCTTCCTTGCCGCAACCGCTCCCTTTGCGCTCGCTCAGGAGAAGCCCGCACTCAACATCACCGGCTACAAGATTGACGCGACTATCAGCCCCAGCGATCACATGCTGACCGCCGTCACCAGCGTCACTTTTACTGCCCTTCAGCCCACGCCGACAGCGGAGTTTCAACTGCATGGCGCGCTCCGGGTCGATAAGGTCACGGACGCCAGCGGAACTACGCTTAACGGCGAGCGCGGCCCCGACGCAACCGTCCTGGTCTCGCCCGCCTCTCCGCTGACCGAGGGAAAGAGTTATACCTGGACCTTCAGTTATTCGGGCGCGCTGGAGAGCGACGCTGGAGGGCCTGTTCCCGGACTCAAGCTGGCCTATGTCGGCGACCCCATCTCCTACCTGCTCTATGCGGGGCGCTGGTTCCCCATGCTCGGATACCAGACCGATCGTTTCACCGCTGACATTCACGTCCACGTTCCTGCCGGATACAGGGTCGTCGGCAGCGGCGCAGTCACGGCTCCAGCTGACGCCACCGAGTACGACTTCAAATGGGACAAGCCCGGCTTCCCGGGAACCATCGTCGTCGGCAAATTCATCGAGACCTCGCCTGCGCCGAACATTCACGTTTTCACCACAGCGCAATATAAGCCCGTCGCCCAGGATTACGCGCAATCCGCGCTGCGCATCTTCGCCTACTTCACTTCAACCTTCGGCTTGCCAGAGTCGACCCGGATCAACGTCGTTCAATTGCCTGACGACACAGTTCCCGCTTATTGGGGACCTGAAGTCGCAGCCGTCGCTGGAAACCGCATCCCCGGCAAGACCTCCTTCCGCCTGCTCTCGAACACAATCGCTCATCAGTGGTGGGGCAGCGAGATCAGCCCTGCAACGCAAAACGACGCCTGGATCACCAACGGCATGTCCCGCTATGGCGAGCTGATGTACCTTCAGGACTCCGACGGCGAGGGAGCCATGCAGGCCGCGCTTCTTGATGTCTCCGCCGGCGCCCTTGCGTACGACACCATCCCGCTGACCAGCGCCGGACGGCTGAATGTCTTTACGCCCGAGTTCCAGTCGATGACCCTCGAAAAAGGAGCCTTGGTCTTCCACATGCTCCGCTGGGAGGTAGGCCAGGATAGCTTCGTCAACATTCTTCGAGCGGCGCTTTCGCAATATACCGATAAATCCATCAAAACAAGTGATTTTGAGAAGATCGCCGAAGCACAGTCGCAGCAGCAGCTTACACCCTTTTTTGCGCAGTGGCTCGACGGCACCGGGGCGCCCGACTTCACGGATAAATGGGCCGTCTACCGTCTCGGCAACAACAAGGGCTTCCGCACCATCGGGGAGATTCAGCAGGACCTCGATCTCTTCAACATGCCGATTGAGCTGCGCATCGAGACCGACGGCAAGACCGAAAACAGGCGCATCTCCGTCGTCGGTACCGACTCGCAATATGTCGTCGATACCTTTGGCCGCCCGCGTCACATCCTTATTGATCCGGACGATTGGGTGCTGAAGAACACTCCGGATATGGCGGTTCGTGTCGATATCCTTAAG
>Ga0335072_10008201_pt1 | contig 15154 bp, 11 predicted proteins | sample Lox_Sample_21_FD_206725 | JGI IMG/M metagenome (GOLD analysis project Ga0335072, IMG submission 206725) | Soil microbial communities from Loxahatchee National Wildlife Refuge, Florida, United States - Lox_Sample_2.1 | ecosystem: Environmental > Terrestrial > Soil > Wetlands | place: USA... | reverse complement strand
ATTACGATCTCGGACTCGGCTACAACTTCTTCCCGGGCGAGGCTTTTTTCGGCCGCAGCCGCGCCATGACCAGCTCTTTCTACGTCCTCGGCGGGGCGGGCTCCACCCAGTTCGCCGGTGACAAGAAATTCACCGTGACGGTCGGCGCCGGATACCAGATATTGCCGCGCGACTGGATGGCGGTGCGCGTCGGCTTCGAGGATCACATGTTCAACACCGACCTGCTGGGCGCCGACAAGCTCACCAACAATCTCGAGGCAGGTCTCGGCTTTTCGGTCTACTTCTGAGGCTCGGAGGATAGTCATGAGGAATCGAATCGCGGCGCTGGCCGCCACCCTGATGCTCGCGCTGCCGGCCTGGGCGGGAGCCGGCGACGTGCAGGCGCCCGCTTTCACACTGCAGTCCGTCGACGGCAAAACGGTGACCCTCGGGCAGTACAAGGGCGACGTCGTCATGATCAATTTCTGGGCGAGCTGGTGCGGCCCCTGCCGGCAGGAAATGCCGCTGCTCGACGACATCTACAAACAGTACAAGGACATGGGCTTCGTCCTGCTCGGCGTGAACGTCGAGCCCGACGCGAGCAACGCCAACGGCTGGCTGAAGAAGACGCCGGTGAGCTATCCCATTCTCTACGACCCCAAGAGCTCCGTGAGTCAGCTCTACCAGGTGCAGGCCATGCCCACGACGGTGATCATCGATCGAAAGGGAATCGTTCGCTACGTGCACAACGGCTACCTGCCGGGGGATGAGAACCAGTACATGAACAGCATCCGTTCGCTGATCGTGCAGTAGCGACATGCGCTTTTCATTGGTTCATTGGCTCAAAGTCGGCTGCGGCGCTTTGAGCGAGCGCGGCCATGTGGCTGCGCTCCACCCCGCGACCCAGGGAGCGGCCCTGGGTCGCTCGTTGACTCGCTTGCGCACTCTTGCGGTGGCGGCGGCCCTGCTCGTCGCGACCAGCGCGTGCTCGCCGATCGAGCCGTGGGTGAAGCCGTACGAGCGTGAGCACCTCGCCGATCCGATCATGGCGCTCGATCGCAACCCGATCTCGAGCAGTTACATCGACCACGTATTCGAGACCCGCGAGGGCGCGCGGGGCGCGACGGGCGCCGTCGGCGGCGGCTGCGGATGCAACTGAGGTCGACACATCGGGGGCTGGTCCGGGCGGCCGCGTACGATTGGCGCAATCGTGCCGCGCTGGCGCTGTTGCTGGCCGGCATTCCGGCCCTGGCAGGGGTGCTGCCGGAAGACAGCGTCGACGTGATGTACCACCGCTATCAGGGCGGCGGCATCACGGTCCAGGGCCCCTCCATCCTGGTGCAGAAGCGTCTCGGCGATCACTTCGCCATCAATGCGCAGTACTACCAGGACATGATCTCGAGCGCCTCGATCGACGTGCTGCTGTCGGCGAGCCCCTACAAGGAAACGCGCACCCAAAAGAGCGCCGGCGCGGAGTACCTGCACGGCAAGACGACCTACAGCGCGGGATTCATCAACAGCGTGGAGCCCGACTACAAGGCCAACACCTCCTACTACTCGATCAGCCAGGACATGTTCGGCGACCTCACCACGGTCTCGCTCAGCTACAGCCGCGGCTGGGACCAGATTTACCGCGACATCAAGGTGAACGGCACGATCGTCAACGACCCGACGTTCCACCAGCGCGCCGATCACCGGGTTTACGGCGTCAGCCTCAGCCAGATCCTGAGCCGCAACCTCATCGGCACACTCAATTACCAGTTCTCCACCGACGAGGGCTATCTCGCCAGCCCGTACCGCCTGATCCGTTACGTCGATCCGAACAATCCGGTCGGCTACACGCTCGCCACGCAGGTCTATCCCAACACGCGCACCATGGACGCCGCGTCGGTATCGCTCAAGTATTACCTCGGATATCGGGCGGCGCTCACCGGCAAGTACCGCTTCTTCACCGATTCCTGGGGCATCGTCGCGCACACGCTGCAGGTGGATTACGTGCAGCCGATCGCGCGCCACTGGACGCTGGATGGCAATGTCCGCTACTACACCCAGGGCGCGGCCAGCTTCTACAGCGACCTCTTTCCCTACGCCAACTACTCCAACTACATGGCGCGCGACCGCGAGCTGGCGCAATTCCACAGCATCACGCTCGGCGCCGAGGCGTCGTACGCTTTCTCGATCCCACGCCTCACCTGGATCCAGAAGAGCTCCGCGACGCTGAGCATCAATCACATGATGATCCACTACCTCGACTACCGGGATGCGCTCTACTCCAAGTACGATCCCGGAGTGTTCAAGGGCGGTGAGGAGCCGCTTTACACGCTGAATGCCAATATCATTCAGGCGTACGTCTCGATCTGGTACTGAACGCACGCTGAATGCTGCGCCGCCGGCGCCATAGGCCGCCCGTCGCGCCGACTCCCTCCAACTGTCGATCTGCGGTAAGCTTCACGCAGTCCTTGCCGCCGGCTCCGGCTCGTCGGTGCCCGGCGACGGCATGGGGGAACTCAGGCATGCGTATTCGTACTCGCTTACTCACCACGCTCACTGGTGTCGCGCTCGCGTTCACGGCTGTCGCCGCGCACGCGCAGGCGCTGGAGGAAGGACGCCTCCTCCTCGCCACGCAGACGCTCAACGACATCCGCGATGCGCGCGATCAGGGCATCCCCGACCGGCTGCTCGAGCGCGCTTACGGCATCGCGGTCATCCCCGATTTCACCAAAGTCGCCTTCTTCTTCGGCGGCGCGCGCGGGCATGGCGTGCTCGTCGTCAGGGACGCCAGCGGCCACTTCACCGACCCCGTCTTCGTGGCACTGACGGGCGGCAGCTTCGGCTTTCAGTGGGGCGTGCAGAAGACGAGCCTCGTCCTGGTTTTCACCTCCAGGAAGGGCGTCGAAGGCATCACCGGCGGCAAGCTGACCCTGGGCGGTGATGTCTCCGTGGCAGCGGGACCGGTAGGCCGTCAGGCATCCGCGGCGACCGACCAAGCCTTCAACGCCGGCGTGTACTCGTACTCCCAGACCCGCGGCATCTTCGCCGGAATCGCCCTCACGGGCGCGGCGCTGACGATCGATGATTCCTCGGATGCGGAGCTCTATCATCATCCGGGGCTTCTGGCATCCGACATCATCTCGGGCGCCGTACGCACAGACGACGACGCCGCGCGACGCTTCATGAACGCCGTTGATGAAGGCGTCGGCCTGCAGCCGGCCTCGTCGGTGGCCAGCTCGTCGCCGCCCGCCCAGCAGCCCACCCCGCGGCCGAACCCGAACGGACCGCCTGCGCAGGCCTTCCCGCTGCAGGATTCAAACCCCGGCAGCAACCCTAATTAATGGCGCTGGATCCGGGCATTGCGCTGCGCAGTCCCTGCTCCGCGCAAGCCCGGGGTGACCATCCATGGTCACCCGTGCGACGCATGCGTCGCACCCTGCCCGGCCCAGCGCGTTCTCGGGCAAAAGCGCGGTTTTTGCCCGAGAAACTCCGCCACCTGCGGCGGCGGGGCACATCCCTGTCCCTGGCAAGAGCGCATTACGCCAAATGAGAGATGGGATTCCGGGGTGTGATACGGCAAAGTGTCGGCCGTAGTCCCCTGATTTTCCGCAGGACCCCGTGAGCGAAGCCGCAGCACGTATGAGCCGGGCAGGCGCCGCCGGCCGCACCGCCGTCTCGGTGCTGGCCGCGATCAGCTTCTGCCATCTGCTGAACGACATGATGCAGTCGCTCCTCCCGGCGCTGTATCCGATGCTGAAGACCTCGTACGCCCTGAGCTTCGGCGAGATCGGCATCCTCACCTTCACCTACCAGATCACCGCTTCGCTCCTGCAGCCGGTGATCGGCCGGTATTGCGACAGCAAGCCGCGGCCGTACTCGCTCGCCACGGGCATGGGCTTTACCCTGGCCGGGCTCGCCATGCTTGCCACGGCGCGTACCTATCCCCTGCTCCTGCTGGCGGCGGCGATGATCGGCACGGGCTCCTCCGTCTTCCATCCGGAGTCCTCGCGGGTGGCGCGCATGGCCTCGGGCGGCCGCCACGGTCTGGCGCAGTCCGTATTCCAGGTGGGCGGCAATTTCGGCACCGCCATCGGGCCGCTGCTCGCCGCCTTCATCGTTCTGCCGCATGGCCAGACGAGCGTGCTCTGGTTTACTGCCGCGGCCCTGCTCGGCATCTTCGTGCTCGTCAATGTCGGGCATTGGTACAAGCTACACGGGATGGCACGGCTGAAGCCGCGCGCCACGGCCGCCGGCGAGCATGCCGCCCCGACCCAGAGGCAGGTGACCCTCGCCATCACCGTGCTGCTCGCGCTCATCTTTTCCAAGTATTTCTATCTGGCCAGCCTCACCAGCTACTACACGTTCTATCTGATCAACCGCTTTCACGTGTCCGTGCAGGCTTCCCAGGTGTATCTGTTCGTCTTCCTGGGGTCCGTGGCCCTGGGCACGATCCTGGGAGGCCCGGTGGGCGACCGGATCGGGCGCAAGTACGTGATCTGGGGCTCCATCGTCGGCGTGCTGCCGTTCACCCTGCTGCTGCCGCACGCCAACCTGCTGTGGACCGCGGTGCTGACCGTGCCGATCGGCATCATCCTGGCCTCGGCTTTTCCGGCCATCGTCGTCTACGCGCAGGAGCTGCTGCCCGGCCGCACCGGTACGGTGGCGGGGCTCTTCTTCGGCTTTGCCTTCGGGATGGGCGGCATCGGCGCCGCGGTGCTCGGCAAGGTCGCCGACTCCTTCGGCATAAACCTGGTGTACGAGATCTGCGCCTTCCTGCCGGTCATCGGCCTGCTGGCGGGCTTCCTGCCCGACGTCGACAGTACCGGCGGCGTCAGGACGGCCCGAGCCTAGGCCCGAATCAGCGCTTCGCGCTGGCCACTTTCGGCGGCGGCACCAGCACCTGCGCGCTGAGGTGTGTGCCCAGCGTCAGCTGGTACGGAACGCAGGTCGAGCCGTAATTGATCTTGCGGGTGGTGAAGAGCGGCAGGAACGTCTGCTTGAACTGCTCGATCAGCTCGCAGTCGCCCTCCTCGTTATAGCCTGCATTCACCGGCATCAGCACGACTTCCTTCCATTCAGCCTGCACGGGAGCACTCGCGCTCTTCGCCTTGGAGGCCTCCGCGGACGAAGCCGGCACGAGCACGTTCATGGTCACGTTGACGCCGGGGAACTCCGTCGGGCCCTCCGGCCGCACGCAGCCCATCTGCACCACCTTGAGATTCTGCGCGCCGAGCTTCTGCAGCATGTCGCGGATCTGGTCCTGCAGGCCGCCGCAGGAGTAGTGGCTGGTGAAGCCCTGGTAGATGAACTCGACGTGCCTGGGCACCCACACAGCCGTCACGCTGTCCTGGGCCGCAGCCAGTGCCGGGACAGCGGCCAGGAATGTGGTCGCCGCAGCGGCGCAGATCATTCTGAGAACGGATCGGACGAGGCTCATGGCAACGCCTCCAGTTTCACGCCTGAGTGTCGCATTGGACGTACAACGCGCCCGCTTGGTTCGGCGTTGACCGGGGTCGCGTTCATAGGTACTGCTGGCGCTGAGCAGCCGGGGGCGGCGCGTACTGGTACATCCAGGTCTCGGTCAACGCCTGTCCGTCCAGGGCCAGATACAGCCTGAGATCGATCGGATCCTCGCTGTCGTCCGGTACCAGATCGAACATCGCGCGCCAGCCGTTGATCGGCACCAGCGGCCGCGCCGAGGTGATCTCGACGTTTCCGCGCGAGGCGCTGATGACCGGGGTCACTTTGGCATCCGGGCCGAGCATTTTGAGGTCGCCCCCTACGAAATCGATCACGAAGCGCCACGAGAAATGCGTACGCTTCTGACCGACTACGCCGCCGATACCATCGCGCGTCGCCTGCACGTGCGCGAGATGGGTCCGGACCGGATTCTCCCGACACCAGTAGATGCGGTACCCGTAGAGGTACTCCTGCCCGGGCTCGGTCTTGTCCGCCGGGTTCCAGAAGGCGACGATGTTGTCCATGGTCTCGTCATTGGTCGGGATTTCCACCAGCATGACCCCGCCCTTGCCCCAGGGAGCTTTCGGTTGCACCCAGCAGTCCGGACGCCTGTTGTAGAACACGCCGTCGTCCTGGTACTGCGAGAAGCGGCGCTCGCGCTGCATCAGCCCGAAGCCGCGCGGATTCTCATCGACGTAGGTGTTGACACGCAGCGTGCCCGGATTGACCAGCGGGCGCCAGATCCACTCGCCGGCGCCGGTGTTCATCTGCAGTCCGTCGGAATCGTGGATCTGCGGCCGCCAGTCGTCGGCCACCCGGTGATCGTTCTCGCCGACCAGGAACATGCTGGTGCACGGCGCGATGCCGAGTCGTTGGATCTCCTTGCGCGGATAGAGCGCCGCATCGACGTCCATCACCAGGACGTTGGCAACGTCGATGATGAACCGGTAGGCGCCAGCGATGCTCGGCGAGTCGAGCAGCGCATGCACCGTGAGGAGCGCGGAGCCCTTGGCCGGCTTCTCGAGATAGAAGGCGACGAAGTCGGGGAATTCCTCCGGCAGCGATGAGCCGGTGTTGATCGCGAGGCCGCGCTGCGACATGCCGTACTGCCCGTCGCCGTCCACGGCGCGAAAGTAGGACGCCCCCTGAAACACCGCCCGATCGCTCCCCCAGTCGGTGTGAAAGAGCACGTTGAAGCCGGCGAACCCGAGATCCTTCGGCAGGTCCGTGGGCTTCAGTCCCGACCTGCTGTAATCGAATTGGGTCGGGTCGAAGAGAATCTCCCGCGCCTGACCGTTCTCCACCACGTGCAGGCGCACAGGCTTGGAAAAGCTGAAGCCGAGGTGATCGAAGCGGATGCGGAAGAAGAGATCCTCGCCGTACCAGAGCGACCTTTCCGGCCGGCAGACGATCGACTCCCACTGATCCCAGGTGAGGTGCTGCAGCGCCGGCGGCAGGGGCTTGTACTGCTCCTGGTAGGGCCCCACGGCCATCGAGCGTGCGAGTCCCTTCAGATTGGCGTAGCTGAAGGGCTCCGGCTTACCCATGAGGGTGACGCCCTTGGCGGGCGGCGCGGGCGCCTTGCGGCGATTGAATACCCACGGCCAGGGCGCGAATCCCAGCATGGTGGAGCCGCCCGCGCGCAAAAACCGACGTCGATGCATCACCTGTTCCTCTTCCTCAAATGGACCGGAGCGCAGCCCCAGCAGCCAGCCGCATGCCTGATTCGAGCGCTGGATCCGCGCATCCTGCCCGGCCCAGCGCGCCGCGGTCAAAAAGCGTGGTTTTGCCCGAGGCTCACCGTGTCCAGGGTCTATTTTAAACCGAGCGCGACCGTCACCTGGCCGCCCGTGGGCGATTGGGCAGCAGCCGCGCCGATTGCGACCCGTCCGGCAGCGACGCCTCCGGCGGCAATGATGGCGGCTCGGATCGCCTGCGCGCGCTGCTGTCCGAGCGCCTGCAGGTCGGCATCGGAAATCTGCGTGCGCTCGAGCAGGGCCGTCTGCATCTCGAGGATGGCGGGATCGTACGGCGGTACTTTCTGTGCCGAAGCAGGCAGCGGCGCCTTGGGGCCGAAGGTGGCATGGTACTCCGCGACCAGCAGGCGATAGTGCTCCCCCGGAAGCTCCAGGGCTTCCCGCCCGGCAGTCGGCACGGGGGTCGGCTGCCGACCCCGGCCATGGCGGCCCGGAGGCGCGCCTGCGCCGCTGCGCGCCAGCGCTATCAGCTCATGGCGCAGCTGCCGTTGCGCCAGTGCGGGTCGATCGATGTCGGGAGAGAACGTCGCCGGCACCTGTAGCTGCAGCTGCGGCCGCTGCGCCAGCGCCTTGGCGACCGCAGCCACCCGCGCCTGCGCCGCCGGCAGCAGGGTTGCGCTTCCCGGCGGGAACACGATTCGATTCACGTTCGCTCCGCCGCCGACGAGGTGACTCAGCAGGGCGAAGGGCGCAGTGACCGCCTTCTCCAGCAGATGGACCAGCGCTACGCCGATGAGCGGCCCGAGGCTGAACTGCGGATCGTTGAGACTGCCGGTCACGGGCAGTCCGATCCGGATCACGCCGTTGCGGTCCTTGAGCAGCGCGATGGCGAGCCTCAAGGGCAGCTTGGTGGCGTGCGGGCTCGCGACCCGGTCGCCGAGCTGCAGTTGATCGATGACGAACTGGTGATCGGCGTTGAGCTTGCCGTCGTCGAGTCTGTAGTGCAGCTCGGCATCGAGCGTGCCGCTCGCGATCTTGTAGCCCGCGAAGCGCACGGCATACGGCGTCATGCGCGTCAGCTCGAGCCCGCGGAACGACATCCTGATGTCGGTGTATGTCGTGGCGGCGAGGAGATTCACCACGCCGCTGATGTCGACCGGCGCGTAACGATCCACCCTGCCCTTGAGATCCACGGCGGCGCGCGAGCCCGGGTCGGACGACAGGCCCTTGATCGTGCCGTGCAGATCCTGAATGCCGGTCGCGAAATTGGGTTCCATCGAGAAATCCGCGTAATCGGCGGTTCCGTTGGCGACGCGCACCAGGCCGATGGCCATGGCCATCGATGCGGCGTGGGGACTCGCGGGTGCCTTACCCCCCTCTGCGGTGGTCTGCGCGGTGGTCTGCGCGGCCGCCTGCGCCGTCTTCACCGGCGCAGCCTTGCGGTACCCGCGCGGATGCAGCGCCTCCGACACGTTGACGGTGTGATCCGCCCCGATGATGACCCGCGCGTACGGCCCCACGATGGTGATGTGATCGATGCGCAGGCTCGCCGGGCTCGAGGCATAGCGGACGCCCGCGATGTGGAGGCGTTGCCACTTGATGAAGTCCTGCTTGAGGTCGTCGTCGACGGTGCGCAGATCGTCAACATCGAGACCGCCGGTCGCGCTCATTTTTCCGTCCGCCTGGCGGTCGACATCGAGCGTGGTGCTGAGGAACCCGCTGGCCAGGGTGAGCGCGGTGTATTTGGCGAAGTACGGCTGCAGCGGCTTCAGGTCGAACCGGGTCAGCTGTAATTTCGCGCGCATGGCCTCCGGGTGCAGCGCCCCCTGGGCCGTCAGCCGCAACTCTCCCTTGCCGTTGACGCCCGATTGCAGCGAGACCGTGAGGCGGTCATCCTGCGAGGTGTCATAGCCCGTGATCCTCGCCGACAGCGGACCCAACGTCAGGTCGGCCGCCGGCTTGACTGCGCGGTCCTCCAGAGACACATGCGCGTCGGTGATGCGAATGTCCGGAGCTGCGATGCGCCAGGCAGGGGTTCGGGACGCGGCGGGCGGCGGGGCAGCCGCGACCGGCACGGCGGCCGGTGCCGGGGCCGGGCCGGCCTTGGTGCCGAGTAGCTGCAACAGGTTGAGCTGTCCGCGCTCATCGAGCCAGCCGTGCACACTGGCGCCGGCGAGCGCAATCCGGCCAACGCGAATGGAACGCTGCGCGAGATCGATGTGCGCATCGCCCAGCGTGAAGCGGTCGAGCAGCACGTAATCCGATGTCGCCTGCCGCGGCCTCACACCCAAACCGCTCACCTCGGCCTGCGGCACGTCGATGGTCATGCTGACACCGTGGGCGGAGGAGCCGTCGGGCCCGCTGTCGATCGCGAAGCTGCCCTGGAGCCCGAGACTGCCCCGCGAGATCTCGGCAGGCAGGATGGGACCGAGATACGCCGCTACCGTCCGGGCGCTCAAGTCATCGAGCTTCAGCGTGCCGTGCAGTGAGACCGGCTGTGCGCTGATGGTCCCCGTCAGGTCCAGCCGGCCGCCCTGGCCGATGGTGGCGGTGAGGTGATAGCTCCCGGGCCCACCGCCCGTGGTGCTGAAGGCGAGCAGGTCGAAGCCGATCGGATTCAGGTCGAGGCGGAAGGGCACGGGCCGCGAGTCATCCTCGTAGCTGGCGCTGCCGTTCACGACCGAGAGCCGGTCGAGGAACAGCTTGAAGGGCTTGGAGGCCGGCGCCGGGGTCTTCGGCTGCGCCGGGCCGGCGAAAGGCTTCTCGAGATCCAGGAGATTGAGGTTACCGTCGCGCCGCACCACCGCGTTGACACGGGGGCCGTCGAGCACAATGGCGCTCAAGCTCGGCGCGAGACGGGGCACGCTGGAAATGCCGATCGCGACCTCCAGGCGGCTGAAGGAGATCATCGGCCGGCCATCGGCATCCGGCAGCGACAGGTCCGCGATGTCGAGCGTCCAGGTGAAGGGGTTGAAACTGACGTCCCCGATGGAGAGCGTCCTGCCGAAGTCCTTTGCGGTCAGCTGCACCAGCTGCGACCGCAGCAGGCGCGGCACCAGGAGAAAGCCCGCCGCGGCGTACAGGGCCACGAGGCCCACGAGAACCGCGAGGATGACCAGCCAGCGCCGACCCCGCACTCCGGGCATGGAGGCACCTATCTTGTCAGGTTACGAGACCCCTCAGGCGGATCATTATACCCGGATTCAGTAGCCGACTGCCCGGGCGGCCTCGGTACGCGGATCGCTCGCTCCCAGGCGCTCCCCGCTGGCCGGGTCTACCTCGATGCACTCGGCATCACCCTGGTCGCCGAAGGCGATGTGATAGCCATGGGCCGCGAGGAGCCGCAAGGTATCGGCCGAGAAGCGGTCCGGCTCCATGTATATCTCGTCCGGCATCCACTGCTGGTGGAAGCGCGGCGCCGCAACCGCCTGTTTGATGTTGAGGCCGTAGTCCGCGGCGTCGATCAGAACATTGGCCACGGTCGTGATGATCGTCGGGCCGCCGGGGCTTCCGAGGACCAGCCAGAGTTTGCCGTCCTTCAGCACGATGGTCGGCGTCATGGAGGAGAGCGGCCGCTTGCCCGGACCCACGGCGTTGGCGGCTCCCTGCAGCACACCGAACATGTTGGGCACGCCCACCTTGGAGGCGAAGTCGTCCATCTCGTCATTGAGGAGGAAGCCGAGGTGGCCTGCCGTCACGCCGGAACCGTACCAGGCGTTGAGCGTGGTAGTCACGGACACGGCGTTGCCATCCGCATCCACCACGGAGTAGTGGGTTGTCTGATGTGACTCCGGCGCCTGTCCGAGTACCGGATGCGCCGCCGCATAGCGCGTGAGCTGCGGAAAGAGGGTGGGCCGCGCGAGCGCCAGCGAGGGGCTCGCGTCCTGCGGCAGGATGGAGCTGCGCCACGCCGCGGCGTAACGCTTGTCGAGAAGCAGCGTCATCGGCGAGTCCGTGTACGCCGGATCCCCCATGAATTCCGCGCGATCGAAGAAGGCGCGGCGGTAGGCCTCGGTGATCAGGTGGATCGAGGCCGCGGAGTCGAGGCCGGCGCTCTTGAGGTCGTACCCCTCGAGGATATTCAACAGCTCGATGAGGACGATGCCACCGGATGAGGGCGGCGGCGAGCTGATGACGGTCAGTCCGCGGTATGTTCCCGTGACCGGCTTGCGATCGAATACCCGATAAGCGGCCAGGTCCTTCGCGGTGATGAGACCGCCGCCCTTCTGCAGGAAATCGGCGAGCTGCCGCGCCATGGTCCCGGTGTAGAACGTGTCCGGATCGCGCTCGATGCGCAGCAGTGTGCTCGCCAGCTCCGGCTGCCGGAAGACATCGCCCTCGTGCCAGCCCTTGCCGTCGTTCTGGAAGACGCGCCGCGAATCCGGAAACTGCGCCAGGCGGCTGACGCGAGTCAGCAGGCTGGCATCGACGAAGCTGAGAGCGTAGCCCTTGCGCGCCAGATGAATGGCGGGGGCCATCACTCGCGCAAGTCCGAGTTTGCCGAAATGCTGCTCCGCATAGACCAGACCCTTCACGGAGCCCGGCACGCCGATCGCCTTGTAACCCACGGTGCTCAGGTTCGGGATCACATTTCCGGATGAGTCCTGATACATCGTCGCCGTGGCCCTGGCGGGCGCGGCTTCGCGGTAATCGACGAAATGGGTCGCGCCGTCGCGCAGCCGGATGAGCATGAAGCCGCCGCCACCCAGGTTGCCCGCCTGCGGATGCACCACGGCGAGCGCGAATCCGGTCGCCACGGCGGCATCGATGGCATTGCCGCCCTCCTTCATGATTTCGATGCCGGCCTGGGAAGCCAACGCGTTGCTGCTCGCCACCATGCCGTGCTCTGCGTGCACCGGCGCGAACTCGCCGCCTTCGGGCATGGCAGGCGCGGCGAGCGCCTGCCCGGCAGGTGCGGCGGCGATGAGGATCAGCAGAGCAAGGAGTGGAGATCGTGCCTTCATGTGCACCCTCGAAAACACAAACGGCTATCTTACATAGGCCCAAAGCCGCCTGCGGCGCTTTGGACGGGCGCGCTATGCAGCCGTCTTCGACCTCGCGGCCCAGGGAATGGCCCCGGGCCGCTCATTTGCCTGCTTTGGGTTGGTCGAAGCTCAATCGCGGATGCCGGGCGCTTCCGGCGAGATCGATACGAAGAACGGCTTGCCGCCGGGCAGGCTGTACGGACTGCCGGGCACCTCGCTCAGCACGCCCGTAGTCTGATTGATGGTGAAGCCGGTAATCGTTCCGGTTCCCTCATCCGCCGTGTACCCGAACTGGCCGCTCGGGTCGATCGTGATGAACTGCGGCTGGGCAGCGGTGCCGCTGCCTGCCGGGCCGGTGGTATACGGACTGCCGCTCAGCGCCGTGAGCTCTCCCGTCGTCGACGAGATCGAGAACCCGTAGACCCCCGTGCCTCCCGTGCCGGCGCCCGTGGTGTACGCGAATCGGCCGGACGGGTCGATGTCGACGAACAGGGGCCTGATGCCAACCTGGTTGAGCGAACCGACCGCGGCCAACGCTCCGGCGGGGCTGATGGCGTACACCTGGATTCCTCCCGGCGAGGAACCCGTGCCCATCGGCACGTAGAGGTACGTGCCGGCGGAGTTGATCGTCAGGTCTTCAGGGGACTCGGAAACCGGCGTCGGGGAGCCCAGCGCGGTGAGGACACCGGTCGTGGTGTTCACCGAGAACGCGGCCACCGAATTGCCGCCATTGTTGGACACATAGGCAAATTCACCGTTCGGCGTGAATGCGATCCAGACGGGATCGGCTCCTCCGGTGCTCACATCGGCGCCGACCGAAGTCAGGGAGCCGTCCGAGCCGATCGACCATCCGGAAACAGTGCCGGCGGTGCTGTTGACGACATAGAGGAAATCACCGTTGGGGCTGAATGCCGGGATTCCGGCCGCGCCGGCTCCCGCCGTGTAGGGGCTGTGGGGCAACTGGGTCAGCGCTCCACTCGTCGGGTCGATCGAAAATCCGACGACTTCGCCGTCGCCGGAGCTGGCGAGATAGAGATCCTGACTGTTGGGACTGACCGCGATATCCGGGTACGGGGATCCATTGGCGAAGCCGGTGGGGAACGGACTGCCGGGCACAGTCATGAGCGCTCCGCTGTTTTGTTCGATGGTGAACGCGTAGATCTCCTTGCCGTCATTGGTGGCCGAGAACGCGAACTTGCCATTCGGCGCCAGGGACACGGCGGCCGGCGCCGTACCCTCCGTATACGGACTTCCACTCACGGGACTCAGCTGGCCCGTGGTTGGGCTGATGGTGAAAGCGTATATCTCATTGCCGGTGTTGCTCGCGGTATACGCGAACATCCCGACCGAGGCGCAACTCACCGCCACACTGGTGACGTTGGTGCTCGCCGTCGTGCCGGTGCCGCTCGACACTTTACATGTCTGACTCGGCGAAGTCGGCTGCGTGGACACGGTTACTGCGTAAGCGGTCCCGCTCGCCAGCGAAGTCGCGAACGTGAAGGCGCCGTTCTTGGTGATGGTGAGATCGTCGCCCCCATTGTCCTGCAGCACGAGTCCCGTGCCGGTCAGACCGGTGACCGTCCCGCCGATCGTCACTCCCGCGCCCGTGCCGGACGCCGTGCATGCAACGGCAACGTTGGTCACGTTTGATGAGCTCACCGTACCGCTGCCGCTGGTCACGCTGCAGGTTTGACCGGACGGCTGCGTCAGGACTGTCACGCTGTAAGCGGTGCCCGAGGCGAGCTTGGTCGAGAAGGTGAAATTACCTGCCGCAGTGACGCTGAGATTGTTTCCGCCGTTGTCCTGAAGAACGAGCGTTCCCGACAGTCCGGTGACGGATCCGCCGATGCTATACGTGGCCGGAGGAGGAGTGCTGGTGTTACCACCGCCGCCGCCACCGCCACCTCCCCCCCCGCAAGCCGTGAGCGCGAAAGCGGCAATGCTCATCATTACCAGGCGCACAGGCGCACCCAATCGGCAGCCAAGAATATTCATGTAGAGAGGCCTCGCTAACTGTTTGCTCGCCTTTCAGGGAAGGCGTTGGCGTCTGCTCAGCACGAAGCGTGCCGAGCTGGGGCTCGAGGCCCTCTCAGCGGCCTGAGGCGCAGGCTCTACGGTGGGTCGGTGCCGGGAATCAGCGCGGGGAAACCTGCAGGCTGTCGCCGATCGGACACGAGACTCCCGTGCCCTTCAGCCCGCAATAACCATCCGGGTTTTTGGCGAGGTACTGTTGGTGGTAGTCCTCGGCGTAGTAGAACGGCGGCGCGTCGCGAACTTCCGTCGTGATGGTTCCTTTTCCCGCGGCGCTCAGGCGGTTCTGATAGTTCCGCCTGGACTCCTCGGCGGCCTGTCGCTGTTCGGCGCCGCTGACATGGATGGCGGAACGGTATTGCGTGCCAACATCGTTCTGCTGGCGCATGCCCTGCGTGGGATCGTGTGCTTCCCAGAAGGTCTTCAGCAGATCCTCGTAGTCGATCTTCTCCGGATCGTAGATGACGCGCACGACCTCCGCGTGCCCGGTGAGGCCGCTGCAGACTTCCTCGTATGTTGGATTCGGGGTCAGGCCGCCGGCGTAGCCGACCGCGGTCGAGTAGACGCCGGGAAGCTGCCAGAAGAGGCGCTCGGCGCCCCAGAAGCAGCCGAGCCCGAACACAGCCTCGCGGAGGCCGGCGGGAAACGGCGGCACGATACGGTGACCGTTGACGAAATGCTTCTGCGGCACCTCGAGCGGCGTGCGGCGGCCGGGCAGCGCCTCGGCGGCGTCGGGCATCGTGATCTTCTTGCGAAGCAGTCCCATGTCGAGCTCTCCAGAGTTTCGATCGGGCGGGTAACCGCCCGGCGGCTCGGGACAGTGTGGGGGCCGCGCAGCGTCAACTCAAGGCCGGCCCGGGCCTCCTGCAGGACCCGCGCTCAGTATCCTCAGTTCGACATCATGACGGGCAGGCGCAGCCGCTCGAGGAGGTCCCGCGTGACGCTGCCGAGCAGCATGTCGCGCAGCCACAGATGGCCGTGCGCGCCTGCGACGAGCAGGTCAGCGCCCGC
>Ga0335072_10008198_pt1 | contig 15159 bp, 13 predicted proteins | sample Lox_Sample_21_FD_206725 | JGI IMG/M metagenome (GOLD analysis project Ga0335072, IMG submission 206725) | Soil microbial communities from Loxahatchee National Wildlife Refuge, Florida, United States - Lox_Sample_2.1 | ecosystem: Environmental > Terrestrial > Soil > Wetlands | place: USA... | reverse complement strand
CGTCACCGTCGCGCTGAACGTGGGCGCCGTGGCGATTACCGCCAACGGCGCCCGCGCTGCGCTCCGGCACGTCAGCTCGCTAACCCAGCTCGTCGGTACGCAGGACGTCCGGGTGGCTCATTCCCGTGCGCGCCGGCGCCCGCTACCCGGAATCTCAGAAGTGGTGATAGGCGACTCGACAGCCGCGGGAGCGGGGCTTCCATTCGAACCTCATGCCTCGGCGGCGGCCGTCGCCTGCGGTCGCAGCTCGCAGGCGTACGCCGCCGATCTCGCCAGCGTCAATGGCTGGAAGGCGCTGAATCTGGCGTGTGACAGCGCGACGATCGCACACGGCCTGCTAGGCCCGCAGCAGCAGGGCACACAGCGGATTCCGCCGCAGATCGACTCGCTGCAGCAGGTGAAGGATCCCGCCGTCGTCATCGTCAGTATTGGCGCCGATGACCTCCAGTGGTCGGCCATCCTCGAGTACTGCGCCGCCACGACGCAGTGCGATAGCCGCGCTTCGAATGCCTACTTCCAGCAGAAGCTGGCTCAGTTCAGTACCGACTACCTCCAGCTGCTGATCCAGCTAGGCAGACTTCCCGGCCACCCGCAGGTGATCATCAACAGGTACTACGACCCGTTCGGCAGCGATGTCAGCTGTATCACACAGCGCGGCCTCACGCCGGCGAAGGTCAGCACGATCCAAACCTGGCTGGTTGCGCTCAACCGGGTCCTGGCGAAGGGCGCGGCGCAGTTCGGGTTCCTCTCGCCGCAGCCCAGCTTTGCGGGCCACACCCTGTGCTCGGCGCTGCCGTATGTTCAGGGGCTGGGCGACCCTGCGCCGTTCCATCCCACCGCGCTGGGTCAGCTCGCGATCGCCCTCGCCGATGAGGCTGCCCTGGTGAGCAAGTCACCGCCGGCGCTGGCGCCGACGCCGTCGGCGACGACGTCGTCCAGTGCTGCGGCACTGTCCTCGTCCAGATTGCCAGGTCAGCCAGGCAGCTAGCCGGCCGCCTGGTGCGCCCGGAACGGCTCGATCAGCTGTTCAGCGAGGAGTAGCAGGAAGGGATCCGCTGAGGTGTCTTGTTCAACCGGAACTGGCCGGCCGTCGAGGCCAGTGCGGCCGACGGCGGCGCTGCGGGACGGGAACCTTGCGCAGCCGGCGAAGATGTCCCAGATCGCGAGCACGACGCCGAGGTTGGCGTGCTGAACGTCGGGCGCGTGGTGCAGCCGGTGGTAGGCGGGACTCACGATCACCCGGCCAACTGGGCCGAACGTCCACCGGAGATTGGCATGCTGGAGCGTGCCGATGCAGACGTAAATCGTGATGAGCACCGGGGCGATCGGGCGCGTGGGCATCAGGATCACAACCGGGACCGTAGCCAGCAGGAACCCCGTCGTGTGCATGAGCGGGTGCGCACGGAAAGAGGTGAGAACGCTCAGCTCCTCCTGGCTGTGGTGCAGGGCGTGGAAGCGCCAAAGCATACCGAGCCGGTGATCGGCATAGTGCGCAAGCCAGTTGGCGCCATCCATCGCCACGATGGTGACGGGAACCACTACCCACCCCGGCCAGTGCTGCGCCGGGCGCAGCTCGAGCCAGCCCGAGTGGTCACCGATCAGCGCGGCGGCCCCGACACTGAGCAAAGTCATAAGCGGGATTACGAAAATCGCGTGCAACGCCAGGTAACAGACATCCTGAACATGGCCGCGAGCGAGAACTGGCCGGCGCTCGGCCGGCCAGATGCGCTCGCAGATGCCCGTCGCGACGACGAGCGCAACCAGCAGCGGAGCGGCGAGCTCTGCCCGGCCTGCTTCCAGGGTCGCCGCCAGGCGACCGTGCTGTAGCAGCTGCGTGACGGCCAGCCAGACGATGAAGGCCGTCAGCACCGCCACGCCAACCGACGGCAGGCACAGCCGCCGCCACGCCAGCCCGCTGCTGCCATGGTCCGCAGCCGGCGGGCTCGGCCAGGCGGCCAGCGGTCTGCGGGCTCGGATCGCTCTCGCGCGCTCCTGAACCTGCGGAACAGACACCGCGCCTCCGTTTAGTCACCACGCAATGTCCAGCGGCTTGCCTGGCTCAGGGACAAGGTCGTCGCCTCTCCCGTTGGTACGGACGCGACAGTGATCTGGTTCAAGGGGTCGGGGAATCCGGCCACTAGGAGATGACCACCTGACGGGACCGACTGTGCTGAGTCTTGGTGCCCGCAGATTTGAGCTGCCGGGCTGGCGGGGCGCCTGAAGCGGCCCGGCTACAGCCAGTGGCCGAGCGCGTGGCACTATCGCAGCGTGCGGATTTTCTACTACGCCGTGTCGTCGCTGCGCCGACGCCACAGGCGCCTGTTCATTGCCGGATTCCTCGCGGCCGTTGCGCTCGCCGCCGCCGGATGCTCGTCCGTGCCGGGCGGCGGGGCGGCCGGCGGCGCAGGCAGCGCGGCCGACCAGCAGAAACTCGCCGACGCCAACCCGAACCTTGACCCTGGCTCGTCACTGGGCGGTATCCGCGCGCCCGACTTCACACTGACCAACCAGTTCGGCCAGAAGATCTCGCTCAGCGCGTTCCGCGGCAAGGTGATCATCCTCGCCTTCACCGATTCCGAGTGCACGACGGTCTGCCCGCTCACGACCCAGAGCATGCTGGCCGCCAAGCAACTGCTCGGCAATTCGGCCAGTCAGGTGCAGCTGATCGGCGTGGACGCCAACCCTGACGCCACGGCTGTGTCTGACGTCATGTCTTACTCGCGCTCGCACGGGATGGTTGACCGCTGGGACTTCCTGACGGGGTCGCGCACGGAGCTCGCGTCGGTCTGGAAGGCCTACAACATCTACGTGGCGATCGAGAAGGGACAGGTCGACCACACCCCGGCCGTCTACATCATCGACGCTCGCGGCCGCGAGCAGAGGCTCTACCTGACGACGATGGCCTACGCCAGCATCACCCAGGCCGGCCAGATCATGGCGCAGGAGGTCTCGAGACTGCTGCCGAGCCACCCGAAGCTTGCCAGCGCGGGCTCGCTCGCCTCTATCAGCGGCCAGTCCCCGCGCAACACGGTCAAGCTGCCAGAACTGCCCTCCGGCTCGCTCACGCTCGGGCCGGGCAAGGCGCGCCTGGTGATGTTTTTCGCCACCTGGCTGGATGAGACCTCTGACCTGAGGAGCAACCTGTTCGGCCTCGGCCAGTACGCGCGGACGGCTGCGGCCAGCGGGCTGCCCGGCCTGGTCGCTGTGGACGAGGAGGCAGCGGAACCGTCACTCGCTACCGTTCGCAGCTATCTGGCGAGCCTGGGCCGCCCGCTCGGCTACCCGGTCGCGCTGGACGAAACGGGCCGCGTAGCTGATGGCTACGGCGTCCAGGACCAGCCGTGGTTCGTGCTCACCTCGGCCAGCGGCAAGATCCTCTGGAAGCACGACGGCTGGCTGCCGGTAAGCCAGCTCACGGCAGTTATCCGCCACGCACTCGGTTAGTACCGCGCCACTAAGCACAGCAGCTGATGTGAAGCCATGCTCAGAGCCGGGCGGAAGTCCGGACTAATCAGGCGGCGCCGACCGGGCCGGTCGGCGGGATGTTCCAGGAGCTGATGACCGGCTCGGCGTGCTCGGCGCCGAGCGTGCTGAACGTGCCGGTATCCAGGCGGAAGAGCCTGCCCCCTGCGGGCGCTAGCCCGAGCCAGCGGGCTGTCAGCACCCGCAGCAGGTGCCCGTGCGCCACCAGCGCGACATCACCGTGGTGCAGCAGCGGCCGGGCCCTGCCGAGCACGGCGTCCGCGCGGGCGCCGACCTGCCCGACGGTCTCGCCGGGATGGGCTGCGTCGCCCGGGATGACTCCGTCGCGCCACAGGTTCCAGGCGTGGCGCTCCTTCCTGATCTGAGTCGTGGTCAGCCCCTCGTAGCCGCCGTAATCCCACTCCCAGAGATCGTCGTCCACCTCCGCCACGGTGAGCCCGGCCAGCTCAGCGGTCTGCCTTGCCCTGCTGGCGGGGCTGACGAAGGCCGCGGCGATGTGCCGGCCGGCCAGCGCCGGGCAAAGCGCTTCCGCAGCCTCGCGGCCAGCCTTGGTCAGCGGCACGTCTGTCCGGCCGGTGTGCTTGCCTGACCGGCTCCACTCGGTTTCGCCGTGCCTGATCAAGATCAGCTCACCCATGCGTAGCATCATGTCACCGCGCTACCGGCGGGACGCTTGCGCCGCCACGGCCAGCTGAGCGCCCGCTCTGAGATTGGCCTGCTGCTGGTAAATACAGGCCGATAGCGACGCGCGATGCGTTGCTCGCGGGTTATAGTCGCCGGAATTAGCCGCCGCGTGCTCCCTGCCCTCGGTCCTTCGGTGGCTGTATCCCCTGACAGCCAAGCCAGAGAGCGACCATGCGCCGGCTCCCTAGCCAATCTGGTCCTGCCCACGTACGGGTCCCTCGGCCGCCCCTCGTGGAGCGCGTCGCCTGCTGGAGCGCAAGGCACCGCAAAACAGCCGTAGCTGCCTGGCTGGCGTTCATGGCGGCGGCCTTCATCGCCGGCCAGTTCGCGACCGGGAACGGCGTGCAGCAATACGACCCGGGCCAGGCGGGACGCGGTGAGCAGGTGCTGACCAACCTCGGCGTGGTCACCCCGCCGTCCGAGAGCGTGCTGATCGAGGCCCGGACCGGTGAGCGGCACCTGGCGGCAGCGGCGACCGCCAGCGCGCGCCACGCGGCGGCTCAGGTGAGAAAGGCCACTCTCGAGGTGGAGGCCGCACTCGCGGCGCTGCCACGGGCGGCTGCTGATATCCGGGCGCCGTTCCAGCCCGGCGTGCGCGGCCTGCTCGCAAGTCACGGCACGGCGGCGCTGGTGACCTTCCACGTCGCGGGGCCGAACGCGGACGCAGACACGACCGTGCTGGCCGATCTCGCGGCGGTGCACAGAATCCAGGCGTCCCATCCTGGCTTGGTTGTCAGGGAGGCCGGCGACGCAAGCACCGACAGGGTCGCAAGCGCGGTGCTCGGCCAGGACTTCCGGCAGTCCGAGTGGACGTCCATCCCGCTCACGCTGATCCTGCTGGTTGCAGTGTTCGGCGCGCTGATCGCCGCTGGCATCCCGGTTCTGCTCGCCGCAACGGCCGTGGTCACCGCGGTGTCGCTGCTCGGCATCGCCGGCCAGTGGCTGCCGGTGGGTTCCGGCACTTCTGAGCTGGTGCTGGTGATCGGGATGGCGGTGGGGGTCGACTACTCGCTGTTCTACCTGCGGCGGGAGCGCGAGGAACGGATGAAGGGCCACGACGACCTCGCCGTCGTGGGGATCGCGGCCGCGACGTCGGGACGGGCCATCCTGGTATCCGGCCTGACGGTCATGGTCTCGCTTGCCGGGCTGTTCCTGACCGGCATCGATCTCTTCACCGGCATCGCGTTCGGCACCATCATGGTGGTCGGCGTGGCCGTCCTCGGCTCACTGTTCTTCTTGCCGGCGCTGTTGTCCTGGCTCGGGCCGTGGGCAGATCGCGGCCAGCTGCCGTATCTCGGTCGGCGCCTGACGCACCCGCAGCCATCGAAGCTGTGGGCAGGCCTGGCAAGGCGCGTCGTGGACAGGCCGTTGCTGCTCGGCGGGATCGCCGCGGCAGCCCTGCTGGCGCTGAGCGTTCCGGCACTCGGCATGCGGATCGGCAACCCGGCGATCGATCTGCCGAGCAACCTCGGCGTCGTCAAGGTGCTCGGCGAGATCCAGCAGGAGTTCCCCGGCAAGCCCGCGCCGGCCGACGTCGTGGTCAGCGGATCCGGCCTGGAAAGTCAGGCTATGCAGACGCAGATCGCGGCGCTGCAGGCTGACGCGCGGGCCGGTGGCGCGATTCATGGTCCGGTCCGGGCCACTGCCGTCGCGCGTGGCAAGGCCCTGGTGATCGAGGTGCCGCTTGCGGGTAGCGGCACCAGCACAGAGTCCGACGCGGCGTTGCTGACGCTGGAGAACAAGGTCCTCCCCGCGACTATCGGCCGGGTAGGAGGCGCGAGCTTTGCCGTTACGGGCAATACCGCGTCGAGCTACGACCTGCGATCGACACTGGACTCGCGGACGCCGCTGGTGTTCGCCGTCGTGGCCCTGCTCGCTTTCGCGCTACTGATGTGCGCCTTCCGGAGCATCACTATTCCGCTGGTCTCAATCGTGCTGAACCTGCTATCCGTGGGCGGCGCGTACGGACTTGTGACGCTGATCTTCCAGGACGGGCACCTGCAGGGACTGCTCGGCTTCACCTCGTTCGGCGCGCTGGTCCCGTGGGTGCCGCTATTCACGTTCGTGATGCTGTTCGGGCTGAGCATGGACTACCACGTGTTCATACTCAGCCGTATCAGGGAGCTCTGGGCCGGCGGCGCGATCGTCCGCGACTCGATCGTCGACGGCGTCGGCAACAGCGCCGGAGTAGTGACGAGCGCGGCGATCATCATGGTGGCGGTGTTCTCGATCTTCGCAACCCTGTCCATGATCGACGTGAAGATGCTGGGAGTCGGCCTGGATGCCGCAGTGCTCATCGACGCAACTGTCGTGCGCGGCGTCGTGCTGCCGGCCGCCCTGGCGTTGCTGGGGGAGCGGGCCTGGTACCTGCCGTCCTGGCTGAGCTGGCTACCCGGACGCGGCATGGCCTGTGAGGGCGGCCGGAGTTCGCAGGTTCCCCTCGCACCGCGCGTGGCCGTTCCCGCGCTGTTGTCTGATCGCCCTGTCTCTGCCGGGTGACCTGGGTGCTGGCGGCACGCCGGTAAAGGTCGGTGAGGAGCGCTACTGCCGCGTGCGTGAGGGGTGCGGGTCGTGCTGCCGCCAGATCATGCGGACCGGGATCAGCGGGGCGTGGTGCAACGGCCGGAAGGCGATGCCGTCGCGGCGGTACTGCGTAGTGGTGCCTTCGGCAGTGATCCCGATGCCGCCGCCGGCTGCGATGATCGCGAGCCAGTCGTCGATGTCGCTGGTTTCCCTGATGTGCGGTCGCGCGTCTGGTGGCCACAGGCCCGGCGTAGTAGTCCCGGTCCGCCGATCCATCAGCAGCGTCCGCTGCGGCACCTCGCCCAGCGTAGTCAGGCCGGCTGGCCGGCACCGCACTGATGACCGGCAGTGCCGCGTCGAACCAGATCGGGGCCGCGACGCTGGCCTTTCCGGTGATCGGGCCGGCCGGCTGGTCGCGGTACGGCAGTGGGTGGCAGGGGCGGTCCTGCTGGTCACAGTCCGGCCCAGGTTCGCCTCGCCGCAGCCGAGCACTGACTACGCCGGCATCGGCCTGGCGCTGCTGGCTGCCGTGTGCTGGGCCCGCTACATCCTGGTCAACCGCGTCGTCGGCGCCCGCCTGCCGGGCTCCCAGGGACCCGCGGCCGCGGGGCCAGTCGCTGCAAGTCACTGACTGACTGACTGACTGACTGACTGACTGGCCATCGCCGCCATCGGCGCGGCGAACGCGGTCAGTGCTAGCAGCGCCGGGGCTAGCAGCGTCGGGGCTAGCAGCGTCAGGGGAGAGTCAGGATCTCGTACCCGTTCGCGGTGACGACGAGGGTGTGCTCGAACTGCGCCGTGCGCTTCCGGTCGGCGGTCAGCACGGTCCAGCCGTCCGGCCAGATGTCGTACTCGACCGTGCCGAGCGTGAGCATGGGCTCGATGGTGAATGTCATGCCCGGCTCCATGATCACACCCACGGCCGGGTCGTCGAAGTGCGGCACGACCAGGCCGGAGTGGAATGTGGTGCCGATGCCGTGGCCGGTGAAGTCCCGGACGACGCCATAGCCGAACCGCCGCGCATACGACTCGATAACCCGGCCGATGGCGTTGAGCGGGCGGCCGGGGGCGACGGCGCGGATGCCGCGCATCATGGCCTCCTGGGTGCGCTCCACTAGCAGGCGCGACTCCTCGTCGGCGTCGCCGGCCAGGAATGTGGCATTGGTGTCACCGTGCACGCCGCCGATGAACGCGGTGATGTCCACGTTGACGATGTCGCCGTCGGCGATGACCGTGTCGTCCGGTATGCCGTGGCAGATGACCTCGTTCAGCGAGGTGCAGAGCGACTTGGGGAAGCCCCGGTAGCCGAGAGTGCTCGGGTAGGCGCCGTGGTCGATCAGGAACTCGTGCCCGATCATGTCCAGCTCGTCGGTGGTTACCCCAGGCGCCACGTGCCGGCCGACCTCCACCAGGGCTTGGGCGGCGATCCGCCCCGCGACCCGCATCCGCTCGATGATGTCGGCGTCTTTGACGTCAGCTTCGCCGGCGCGCGGGGCGCGCCGGCCGACGTACTCGGGGCGGGCGATGGCGGCGGGCACGCTTCGCTGCGGCGAAACGCGGCCGGGCTGGAGAATCGCAGACATGATCTGCAAGTCTAAGGGTCATGGGCGATGACAAGAGCTGGTGGTTCTGCCTGAAACACCACGAAGTCGAGCAGGGGCCGGGCTGCGCGGGCAAGGACCGGCTGGGCCCGTACCCGACCCGGGAGGCGGCTGAGCACTGGCAGGAGACGGTGCAGCGGCGGAACGAGGAGTGGGAAGCCCAGGACCGGTGGCCGGGCGATGCGGCAGACAGCCGATAACGGTGGCCAGCGGGGCAAACCGGGCGAGCTAGGTCTCGCGGGCTGGCCCGGATGCTGTCGGCCCGACTGGCCCGGATGCTGTCGGCCCGACCGGCCCGGCTGGCGTCGCGGGCGGCTGCTGGGCCGCAGGCCCTGCGATCTTGTAGTGTGAGGCCAGCGGCTGAAAGCGCGACAAGGGGGCGCAGAGTGACCGTGGATGAGCCGAATCGTCAGCTTCCGCCCGCCGCTGAGGCGCGGCTGGCGGAGATCCGGCACAGCGGCACCTGGTCATCCGCGCTCAGTGCAGACGAGTTCGCCGCCATCAGGAGCACGGGGTTCGAGCCCGTCGGGCAAGTCCTCGGCGCGGCCGTCTACAACATCGGGTACACCGGGGGCTACGCTTGCCCGGCCTACGGGGCCGGCTACGGCCTCGGCCCGCTCGGCGGCTACGGTGGCGGCCTGTACTCAAGCGTGACCGCCACGTCGGGCGCCGGATCGCTCGGTTCGTACGCGCCGCTTGTCCGCACCATGTACCAGGCCCGGCGGCAGGCAATCGGCCGGATGATGGCGGAGTGCAAGGAACTGGGCGGGCACGGCATTGTCGGCGTCAACCTGACGATCGGCGGCTTCCCGGCCGGCGGGCTGGAGTTCAAGGCCATCGGCACCGCGGTGCGGGCCCCCGGCGGCGTCCGGCTGCGTGAGCCGTTCACCTCCGACCTGACCGGACAGGATTTCGCCAAGCTAGTCCTGGCTGGATGGGTGCCGGTCGGGCTCGTGCTCGGCATCTCAATAGGGTCCAGGCACGATGACTGGGCGACGGTCAATCAGACCCGGTGGAGCGCGGGCAACACCGAAGTGAGCGGTTACACCGACCTGGTGAACGCCACCAGACACGACGCCCGCCATCAGCTTGAACTGGACGTCGCCAGGCACGGCGCGGACGGCGTGGTGCTGCAGCAGATGAACATCAGTGTTGGCGAGCACGAGTGCCCGGTACAGGAAGGCCGCCGGGACCACGTTCTCGAGGCTACGATCATCGGCACCGCGATCGCGCAGTTCGGGCGGCAACGCGGTCCGGTGAAGCCGCCACTCGCGATCATGTCGCTCGACCCGCAACGGCGGCAGGCCGCGCGGGTCCGGCTGGGCTCGTGATGCCGGTGCTCATGACGACATTGCGGCACGACAAACTCGACGCTGAGGAGCGCGATGACTGAGCAGCAGGGCACCGACCTCGGGGTGCTCGGAGTACCGCAGGACGCGATGCGCAGGCTGGCCGAGCTGCAGCCGGGCCGGCCAGGCGCAATCTTCACCTCAGATCTCTCGGTTAACGAGTTCCTGCTCGTGCGGGAGGTCGGCTTCCGGCCGGTCGGGCTGGTCCTGGGCAGCTCGATCTACCACGTCGGGCTCCAGTTCGGCCGGTGGGGCCAGAGCCAGGAACTGGACGTGCTCTCCCAGGCGATGTACCACGCCCGCGAGCTGGCGATGACCCGGATGGAGGCCGAGGCGAAGGCACTCGGCGCCGACGGCGTCGTCGGTGTCCGGCTGGACGTCGAGCTCAAGGAGTTCGGCGCGGACATCGCCGAGTTCATCGCGGTCGGCACCGCCGTGGTGGCGGAGCCTGGTGCGGGTGGCGGTGGTGTCACGAACTGGCGCAACAACAAGGGGATGCCGTTCACCTCCGACCTGTCCGGCCAGGACTTCTGGACGCTGATACGAGCGGGTTACGCGCCGCTCGGCATGGTGATGGGCTCGTGCGTCTATCACATCGCGCACCAGCGGCTCGGCAGCAAGATGAGCAATGTCGGCCGCAACGTGGAGCTTGAGCAGTTCACCCAGGCCCTCTACGACGCGCGTGAGCTCGCCATGAGCCGAATGCAGGCGGAGGCTGAGGAACTTGCCGCCGAGGGCATCGTCGGCGTGCAACTAAGGCAGCACAGCCACACGTGGGGCTCGCACACCACCGAGTTCTTCGCGATCGGCACGGCGGTCCGGCCGCTGCGTGAGGATCACATCATCCAGACGCCCACCATGGTCCTGAGCCTTGACGCCTGACCTACTGCCAGAATCAGCCGCGTAGCTCAGATGCCGAGCACTGACCAGGCTGGACAGGGCCCGCGCGGCCAGGACGAGGCGCGCGAGGGCCTGCCGCCAGCTGCGCAGGCCCGGCTCGCCGAGCTGCGGCAGACTCGTAGCTGGGGATCCTCCCTGGATGTCAGCGAGTTCGCCGCGATCTCCAAGGTCGGGTTCCAGCCGGTCGGGCAGGTGCTCGGCGCTGCCGTCTACAACATCGGCGACCCCGGAGACGAAGAGTGCCCGTATGGCGTGGCCGTCTACCGCGGCGAGGGCTACCGGCCCTACGGTCCGTCTGCGGGCGGAATGCGCCTAGGTCCCGGCCCGGTGCAGCCACCGGTCGGCGTCGCGGCTATCGGGTCAGCCCGGCCGCTGGTCTCGGTGCTCTACCAGGCCCGCCGCGCCGCGATCAGCAGGATGACGGCAGAATGCGCGGCAGCCGGCGGCCTCGGCGTCATCGGCGTGACACTGTCGATCGGTCCGTTCGGCGACGACGAGAGCATCCTGGAGTTCCGCGCGTTCGGCACCGCGATCTGCGCGCCTGGTGTGGTGAGCCGCGCGCAGCCATTTGCCTCCGACCTGTCCGGGCAGGATTTCACCAAGCTCGTCGCGCACGGCTACGTTCCGGTCGGCCTGGCACTAGGCGTGGCGGTCGGTTACCGGCACGATGACTGGCTGACTAAGGGGCAAACCCGTCTCACTGCCGGGAACGTCGAAGTCGTCGGCTATTCCGAGCTCGTCCGGCAGATGCGTACCGACGCACGAAATGAGCTAGACCTGGATCTGGTACGGATGGGCGCCGAAGGCGTGGTCGTCCGGGAAATGTCGACGAGGATCTCCGAACGCAAATGCCCCATCGTCCCGTTCGGCAGAGATCACGTCGTCGAGGCGACCATCGTCGGCACGGCGATCACGCAGTTCGCCCGGATGGCACCGCCGCCCATCTACGGCATTCACAAGCTCGACGGCCGCCGTCCCGTCCAGGCGCCCGAACGGCAGGTCTCGGTGAGCCTGGACGGCTCGGAACCCAGCGAGCGCAGCGACCCCGCAGAGCCGCCAGCGCCGTCGGATGAGCCCGGCGCGGGTGCACCCGGTTAGCTGCGCAGGCGCTCGTCCAGATAGAGCAGGAACGTAGGAAGCCAGTGGTTGCGCCCGAAACCTTCGGACGGCCGCAAGCTGGCGGCCCGTTCCCGGTGCGCGTCCGCCCCGGCGAGCGCGCGGGACGCTACCGGGTGATCCGGCGGCAGGGCACGGCCGATGGCGTCCAGACACCAGGCCCGCGCGACCACCAGTCCCTCAAGGTGCACGGTGCCGGGATCGGCGGCATCGGGCTGGAAGTCCGGCGGTGACCAGGCGACGTCTGCCGGATCTGGCAGCGCCTGATCCAGCCAGGCAGTGAACTCAGCAGACGCCAGCACGTCAGCCATCAGCGCGGCCTCCGTCAGCTCGGGGCTGTGGAAGGCATCACCGGACGGCGGGTCAGTCCAGCGCAGCGCTCGGTCACCAGCGAACATCCGCAGTGCGGCGGCGGTCAGGCCGGCGACGGCAGCCTGATCGCCCCGCCGCCGGGCCGCCACCAGGGCCAGTTGCAGACTGAACGCGGTGTTGCCATGTGTGCCGGTCCGGATCGGGAACGCGAGCTGCCCGCCGAAGTACGCCGACAGCCGGTCGGACAGCAAGTCGGCGAGCGGGCGCAGGGCGGCGGCCCACTGGCCTGGCCGCTCCTTGCCTTGCGCCTGGCACTCGGCGTGCAGGAGCACGAGCCAGGCCCAGCCGTAGGGTCGTTCAGCGGTACGTCCGCCCGGGCTGTCGTAGAAAGCGGTCTCGCCCGCCAGCCGCTCCTCAGCCAGGTGCTCGTCAAGAAGCTCGCCCACCGCGGTGGCGAGGGCGTCAGGCAACCCGCGATCGAGCGCCCGGACCAGCAGCCAGTGGTTGTGCACGGCGGAGTGCCAGTCGTAACTGCCATAGAACGCCGGGTTCAGCCGCCGCGGCGGCAGCACGTCGGCGTCGGAGTTCAGCTCCTGGATGAGCTGGTGGGGGTACTCGCGCCGGACTGCCGCCAGTGCGGTAGTCGCCAGCGCCTCAAGGCCGGACCGGTCCAGGGGAATCATGTGAATGCAGCCACCTCCACTGCCCGGGCGCTGAGCACTGCGCGCAGCTCGCGGACGACATCGACGGCCCCGGGGGTATCGCCGTGCACGCACAACGAGTCCACCGCCAGCACGATTGCTGAGCCGTCATGGGCTTCGATCGGGGTTCCGGTCGCGATCCGCCAGCCGCGCTCGGCCACGCCGGCCGGGTCCGTCAGCACCGCGCCGGGCTGACCGCGCGGGATCAGCCGGCCGTCGGGGGAGTAGCCGCGGTCGGCGAAGCCCTCGGCTACCACCCGCAGACCCTGATGGCGCAGCACTTCGACTGCCGGGCTGCCGGCCAGGACGAGCACGCTCAGGTCCGAGTTGTAGGCCGCCACTGCCTGGCCGAGCGCGCCGGCGAGCTGCTGATCGCCGGCCAGGTCGTTGTACAGGGCGCCGTGCGCCTTGACGTAGCGCACTGCCGTGCCATGCCGCCGGCAGAACGCCTCCAGGGCGCCGATCTGATAGAGCACGTCGGTTATCAGTTCCTCAGCGCTCACCCGGAGCTGTCGCCGCCCGAACCCGACCAGGTCGGGATAGGACACGTGGGCCCCGATAGCGACGCCACGGGCAGCTGCCCTGGCCACTGCTGCGTCCATCGTGCGCGGGTCGCCGGCGTGGAAGCCGCAGGCGATGTTAGCGCTGGTCACCTGATCCAGCAGCGCCTCGTCCGCGCCCATCACCCAAGCGCCGAAGCCCTCGCCGAGATCGGCGTTGAGGTCAATCACGAAGCCACCTGTCCGGTCTGAGGTTCGGTGAGCGGGAAGTGGCAGGCGGCGCGATGGCCGGCGCCGAAGTCGCGCAGGGCCGGTTCTTGCTCCGCGCACAGCGCCGTGGCCGCGGGGCATCGGGTGCGGAAGCGGCAGCCAGAAGGAGGCGCCGAGGCTGAGGGCAGCTCGCCCCGGATGGCAGACGGCGGCCCGGCCCGGCCAGGGGTCGGCTCCGGGACCGCGTCGATCAGCGCCCGTGTGTAGTGGTGGGCGGGCGCCCGGAAGATCTGCCCGGGCTGTCCCGACTCGACGATCGTGCCGAGGTACATCACCGCGATGTAGTCGGCCAGGTAATGGATGACTGTCAGGTCGTGAGACACCATCAGGTAGCTGAGCTGATGCTCGGCCTGCAACGCGGTCATCAGGTTCAGGATCTGAGATCGGACGGACACGTCGAGTGCGGATACCGGCTCGTCGGCCACGATCAGCGCGGGGCTGGTCGCGAGGGCGCGCGCCAGGCCGACCCGCTGACGCTGACCGCCGGACAGTTCCCGCGGGTACCGGTCCAGCTGACTGACCGCCAGCCCGGTCTCGCCGGCTAGCTGCCGCACCAGAGTCGTGCGCTGCTGCCTGCTCATGCCGCCCTTGGCCCGCAGCGGCTCCTCGATGATGCGTGCCAGGGTCATCCGCGGGTTCAGCGCTGCATAGGGGTCCTGGAACATCATCTGGACGTCGTAGCGGGCAGCCCGGCGCTCCGCGCGGCTCATAGCGGCGAGCGCCGTGCCGCGCAGCCGCACCTCGCCGTCGGTCGGTTTCTCCAGTCCGACCACCATGCGGCCGAGCGTGGACTTGCCGCAGCCTGACTCGCCCACGATGCCGAGCGTGGTGCCTGCCGCGATCTCCAGGCTGACACCTGACACTGCCTGGACCGGGGCGGCTGACCTGGACAGCACGCCACCTCCCCGGTAGTGCTTGGTGACGTTGACCAGGCTCAGCAGCGGTCCGGCTGCAGGGCCGGCCGGCGGCGGCCCGGCGGCGGCCGGGTCAGAGGCGGTCGGATGCGCGGTCATCGGGGAGCCTCCGCGGCGCTGAGAGTGCCTTCGGCCTGGTCGGCCGGGTGGTAGCAGCGCCAGTGATGCCGGCCCTCGCCCGAGACTGCCGGGAGCTCGGCGGAGCACTGGCCGGATGCGGCCGGGCAGCGCGGCACGAAGGGGCAGCCCACGGTGCTCACGGTCAGGTCCGGTGGACGGCCCGGAATGGTTGCCAGTTCGGACCTGCGCGGGGTCTCCAAGCGCAGAACCGAGTCCAGCAAGGCAGCGGTATACCGGTGGCGTGGCGTGTCGAAGATCTCGGCGGTGCGGCCGATCTCGGCTTCCCGTCCGGCGTACATCACGAACACCCGATCGGCGTGCCCGGCGACCACGCCCATGTCGTGGGTGATGAGCAGCGTGGCCATGCCGAGTGTCTCGCGCAAGTGGCCGAACAACTCGAGAATCTGCGCCTGTGTGGTGACGTCCAGCGCAGTGGTGGGCTCGTCAGCGATCAGCAGCCGCGGGCGGCAGATCAGCGCTGCGGCGATAACAACGCGCTGGCGCATCCCGCCCGACAGCTCGTGCGGAAAGCGATCCATCTGCTCATTCGGGCGGGGCAGCCCGACCAGGTTGAGCATGTCGGCCGCTGCGGCCTGGGCCTCGGCCTTGCTAGCGCCGCGCTGCACCCGCAGGGCCTCACCGACCTGGACACCGATGCGCTGAGTGGGGTTGAGTGAGGTCATCGG
>Ga0335072_10008197_pt1 | contig 15160 bp, 13 predicted proteins | sample Lox_Sample_21_FD_206725 | JGI IMG/M metagenome (GOLD analysis project Ga0335072, IMG submission 206725) | Soil microbial communities from Loxahatchee National Wildlife Refuge, Florida, United States - Lox_Sample_2.1 | ecosystem: Environmental > Terrestrial > Soil > Wetlands | place: USA... | reverse complement strand
TGAGGGGCTGGCCAAAAGCGGGAAGACGGTAAGGAAACGGATTGCTTTCCGACACCGTCGGATCGCCGGTGACGTCGCTGAACGGGTCCTGGAAGCTGGGGCTGCCACCTAAGTCGGCAGCGCCGTGGGTTTCGAAGAAATACGGCGGAGAAGAGAGATTCTGCAGTGCTTCCTCTTCGGAGTCGCGGTTGAAGAAGAGACCGATGCCCGCACGAACCGCCAGCTGATGGCTTCCCTGTGCGCCAACCAGCTTTTCCGGACCACTGCTCGGAGACCAGTCAAAGCCGAGACGCGGCGCAAAGTGGTTCCAGCGCGTGTAGGCCAGGCCGTTGGTGGTGCAGCCGGGGTCGCCGGCGTACTGCAGTCCCGGAGGTCCGCCAGGATAAACCGTGGTCGATGTGACGTTGCTGTTGGTCCAGCAGGTGATGCCGTGCCCCGCATACTGGTGGTTCGCCCACGGGCTCTCGGCGTCCCAGCCGATGCCGTAGTTGATGTTCAGATCGCTGGCAGCCTTCCAGCTGTCCTGCGCGAAGGCGTAGTACTCATGCGAGATGGCGTCGATGATGCTGCCCGAAGCCTGCGTGTACTCATCCGGAATGCCCAGCACATAGTCGATGGCAGGATCGCCCGAGCTGTACGCTCCGCCGCCGGAGTAGTTGAAGACGCCATTGTTGTCGGCATAGTAAGGATTGTTGACGCCAAACTGCTCGTAGATGGCGCCGAACTTCATGCTGTGATTGCCAACGATTTTCGTGAAGGTATCGGAGGCCAGCAGGTTGGTGTCTTTGCGGGGTTGCGGGCCTTCAAAGCTGAAACCGATCGTGAAGTAGCCGGTCAGACCCATATTGGGCAAGCCCGACGCAGCTACCTGCGGAGTGATATTGAAGCCCACACTGGAGGGAGGCGTGATCACGGCCGGGTTGACTGCGTTGAAGTTGAACCGGAAGTATCCCGCGCGAAGATCGTTGAGCGTCGTGGGGCTGAAGGTGTGCGTGTAATCGGCGTTGAAGATCTTGATGTGACCGGTCTCGACCATCCCGAATCCCGGCAGGCTTGAGCCGCCGAACGGCAACGTGAAGGTATCCGGTGAGGACTGGAAGATCGTCGAAGCCCACAGCACGTCGTTGTTGGTGGGGTGAAAATCGGCGCGGATAATGCCCTGGTCCTGCGCCCCCGTGTTTGCGGTATTGAAGTTGTACAGATACGCGGTCGTTCCGCCTCCCGTCGTCTGTTGTGAATTCGCCGCGGGAACATAGCTGTTGAACAGCTTCGCCGCCAGTGGATTCCACTGCGTCGTCGGGATGCTCACCGTCCCGCCGGCGAACGCCGGGCAGGCATTCCACGCGGTCCCTGCCGCGCATCCCGCCACCGCAAATGGCATCGGGTTGCTGGAAAGACCGGCGCTGTTGCTCGCTCCGGTGGCCAGGTTCGGATCAGCGCTGAAATCGCCGCCGCGTTGCGCCGGGCTGAAGACGTACGAATTGGCCGTCGTGCCGGTGCGGCTTCTCAATCCCTGATAGGCGGTGAAGAAGAACAGACGGTTTTTCAGAACCGGACCGCCGAAGGTGCCGCCGAAGACATTCTGGTGGAATTCCGGCCGCGTGCCCGGCAATGAGAAGTAGTTGCCGTTGTTGAGAAACGTGTCGCGGTAGAACTCGAAGCCTTCGCCGTGGAAACTGTTGGTGCCGGTCTTCAGCGTCTCGTTGATGATGGCGCCCGAGTTGCGGCTGTATTCCGGATTGAGAGTGTTGGCCACCACGGCGATCTCCCCCAGTGCATCCGGGTTGACCGCGAGAATATTGTCCTGCAGCGCGACGTCATTCACATCGGCGCCATCGAGCAGGTAATCGCTTTGCTGGGTCTGCGCGCCGTTCGCTGAAAAACTGCCGAAACGGTCCGACGACTCCATCACACCAGGAGCCGTCTTTTCCAGCTGCGTGGCATCGCGGCCCAGCAGAGGCAGTTGCTGAATCTCCTGCGAGCCAATGTCTGTCTTGAGCTGCGTCTCGGCCGTTTCCACCTGGATGGCCGCCGCCTGAACCTGTACCGTTTCGCCGGTCGATCCGATGGTGAGCGACGCGTCGACCTCGGGACTCGCATTCACGGTCAGCATGATCCCGGTCTGCTGGAACTTCTTGAACCCGGTCGCCTGAATCGTCACCGTATAGGGTCCGCCCGTCTGCAGCTGCGGAAACGTGTAGTAGCCCTGGCTGTCCGTGCTCGCCTTGCTGACGATCCCGGTGCTGGTATTCAGGGCGGTGACGGCGGCATTGGGAACCACGGCGCCGCTGGCGTCCGTTGCCGTGCCGTGAATCGTGGCGTAAACGTTCTGAGCTTTCGCTCGAGGTGTGCCGAACGGCAGCATCCACAAAAACAGCAGCGCGAACAACCAACGGTTGCGCATGGAAATCATAGGTTTCCTCCAAAGAAAGAAGTGAAGGTTTTGTCGTGGGGCACAGACTCGGAATCCTGCCCGCGATAGGGGCCCGGATGGGCTCGACCCAATGGAGGGTCACCGCCGACAATCGAGAGGTGGGCAGATTGGACCCCGTATGGGGGCCGGACGGAACTGCAGACAAACAGCATGGGGGCAACGAGTGGCTATTAGCATTTTGGTAACCATTGCCCGCGGATCTCGCCCTCGATCTCGAGGAAAAACTAAAGTACGGCACTTAGAAGTGACAGAACAGCAGTTTTCGGCGACGAATGGCAGATGGACCCCCTCGGAACGGCGGTCAAAACACCGAGGCGAAAAGGCCCAAAATCTCCCACAAATGGAAGCCATAAAGGGCTTATCTACGATAAATGGGATACAGAGATGACGTTCAGGTTTCCGGTGGATCGCGGCGGCCAGAGGAAACGGACGATGTTTGGGGTGACATTATATGAAACGTTAATGCTCTCGACGATAGAAACGTGCGCCAGGACCGAGCGCGCGATCCTGCGCCCCGTGGGCTCGTTTTGACGTTGGATCGAGGGAGAGGAAGAACTCGCCGCTCAGATGCCGAGCTTCTTCACTTCCTCGTTGTAGTACTTCCGGTAGAGGATGTCCCACTCCTGCGAGCCTTCCGGAATGATTCGCCGCTGGGACTCGATCTTCTGCCGCGCCGCCTGATCGATGCGCATTTCCTCCAGCAGCAGGTGCTCCAGCGCCTTGCGCGCTTCCTGACGAATCGTATTGCGATCCTCGAGAAAATCGCATTCCGGCGTTTCCGCCAGGGTGTCCGCGACCACGTGTGCGAGCTTGTTCAGTTTGTCGCGCGAAATCCTCACAGCACCGCCTTGTATTTGCGCGCCAACTCGGTCTTCACCTTCTTGAACATCTCGAAGTAGCTGGCTCCGGTGCGCCGCATCTCCTCCTGATACGCATCCAGGATCACGCGCACCTCTTCGTTAATGCGGTCTTCGAGCGAAAGCTCCTCCAGCAGACCTGCGTGGACGCGCTCTTCCACGGCCGGAACCTTCGTCGTCTGGATCATTTTGGCGTCGATGAGATGCTTGACCGTGTGGCGCGCCAGATAGCCAACGTACTCGCGGGAAAAAATCATGGAACTCTTTCGGAATATAGCACATGGAATACGGCCGGCCGCAGCCGCCAGGCCGGTGCGGAAAAGCGAAAGGCGAGCGAATCGCGCAGTCGCAGGCAAGGCGCTTCCCTAACGTTCGCCACCCGCTTTCTTCCCCTCCCGAATCCTCCGGATCTCCTCCATCCGCTGTGCCAGCAGCTTCTCCCGCCCCTCCTGGGTCGGGTGATAGTACCGCCGTCCCCGCAGCGACTCCGGCAGGCATTCCATGTCCGCAACCCTGCCCTCGACTTCATGCGCATATTCGTAGCCCTGCGCATACCCGAGTTCCTTCATCAGCTTCGTGGGCGCGTTACGCAGATGCAGAGGTACCGGCTCCTGGCGCGTGCTCTCGATATCGGCCATCACCGCGCTATACGCCGTGTAAACCGCATTCGACTTGGGCGCCAGCGCCAGATACACCACCGCCTCCGCCAGCGCCAGATCGCCCTCCGGCGACCCCAGAAAATCCACCATGTCCCTTGCCGAAAGGCACAGGTTCAGAGCCTCCGGCGCCGCCAGGCCGATATCCTCCACTGCCATCCGCACCACGCGCCGCGCAATGTACAGCGGATCCTCGCCCGCCTTCATCATCCGCCCCAGCCAGTACAACGATGCATCCGGGTCCGAATTGCGCACGGATTTATGCAGGGCCGAGATCAGGTTGTAGTGCTCCTCGCCCTGCTTGTCGTACATCAGCACCCGCTGCTGCAGAGCTTCCGTCGCGATCTCGCGCGTGATGACGCTGGTCTTCTCGCTGGCAACCAGCTTCGCAGCCACCTCCAGCGCGTTGAGCGCGTTGCGCGCATCCCCCGAGGCATACCCGGCCAGCAACTCCAGAGCGCCCTCCGCCGCATGCAGATGCAACGCCCCCAGTCCGCGCTCGGCATCTCCCAGTGCCCGTTCCAGCAGCATGACGATCTGCTCGTCAGTCAGCGCCTGCAGCGTATACACCCGGCATCGCGACAACAGCGCCGAGTTGATCTCAAACGAGGGGTTCTCCGTCGTCGCTCCGATCAGCCGGATCGATCCCCGCTCCACCCACGGCAGAAATGCGTCCTGCTGCGCCCGGTTGAAGCGGTGAATCTCATCGATGAACAGGATGGTGCGCGTTCCCCACGACGCGGCCTTCTCCGCGTCCGCCATCACCTGCTTGATCTCCTTGATGCCGGCCAGCACCGCGGAGAACTCGATGAACGTCGCCTTCGTCGTCTCCGCGATAATCTTTGCCAGCGTCGTCTTTCCCACCCCTGGCGGGCCCCAGAAGATCATCGACGAGGCGTCGTCGCGCTCGATCTGCACGCGCAGCGGCTTGCCCGGCCCCAGCAAATGCTCCTGCCCCAAAAACTCGTCCAGCGACCGCGGGCGCATCCGTTCCGCCAGCGGCGCGGCCACCGGCGTCGTCGCCTGATCCGGACGCGGAGCGAAGAGGCTCATGCCTGGCCGGTCATCCCTCTCTGCCGCGCGGCTTCGTACAGCAGGATGCTCGCCGCCACTGCCGCGTTCAGCGATTCCACTCCGCCAGGTGTAGGAATGAACACCCGTTTCTCCGCGCGCTCCAGCAAATCCACCGACAGCCCCGCGCCCTCGTTCCCGATCAGCAAGGCCGCCGGACCGCTCAGATCGGCCGCGGTGCAGGGAACGGCTTCCGGATCGGAAGCCTGCGGCACCGCCGCCAGGACTGGAATCCCGCGCTCGGCCAGCGCCGCAAAAGCCTGCGCGGCTTTCTCCGCGACGACCGGCATCCGAAATGCCGATCCCGCCGAAGCCCGCAACGCTTTCGTGTTCCACACGCTCACTGTTCCCGGCAATGCAATCGTGCCCGTCGCCCCAAACGCCTCTGCGGAGCGCACCAGCGTCCCAAAATTTCCTGGATCCTGAATGGCCGCGGCCACGATCAGCAGCGGCCGCCGTCCTGACAGAACTTCCGCCATCGAAAAGTGCGGCGTCGCCACCAGCGCCGCAACCCCCTGAGGCGATTCCGTCTCCACCGCGCTTGCGAACACCGCGGGATTCAGCGACACAATCGGTACCTCTGGCGGCAGGTCGAGCCGCTCCAGCCGTCGCAGGCTGCGGTGATCCGGATCGGCACGAACAAAAACCGTCCGCAGCCGAAGACCGCTGCGCAGCGCCTCAGCCAGCAGATGCTCCCCCTCCAGGCCGATGACCTCGGTTACTTCGTGGCCACTCTGGGCAAACGCCGCTCGCAGTTCACGGACCCTCGCATTTTGGCGACTCTGTACAATGCTGATGAGGCGCGAGCGATCCGAAACCGTCGGCATGGAGGGATTCTAAACCTCCGCCTGACCCTTATCGATCAGGCCCGGTTTCGCCCACAGACTCGCTGCTCCGATCTGTTGCTGGACGGGAGAGCCATTGTCAGCGGAGATTCTGCGCATCCATCCGGATGAGCCTGAGCCCGACCGGATTCAGTATGTTGCGACCTGTATTCGCGGCGGCAAAGTCGTCGGCATGCCAACCGACACCTTCTACGGGCTTGCCGTCGACCCCGTCAATCTGCGCGCTGTGGAAAGCATTTACGAGATCAAAACGCGCCTCAAGCAGAAGCCGCTCTCCCTGCTCGTTTCCGGACTGGCCCAGGCTTACCAGTTAGCTCGCGAGTGCAGCACCTGTTTCGATCTCCTTGCCGAGCGCTTCTGGCCCGGACCCCTCACCGTCATCGTCAAGGCCAGTTCCCGCCTTCCCCTCCGCAGCACGGCCAACACCGGCAACGTCGCCCTGCGCGTTCCCGACGCCGCCATTCCTCGTGCCGTGGTCGCAGAACTGGGCATGCCCATCACCGCCACTGCGGCGAATCTCGCCGGCCTCCCCGAATGTACCTATGCGGCCTGCGTGCGCGACCAGATCGGCGACAGGATTCCCCTCATTATCGATGGCGGCCCGACCGGACGCAGCGTCCCGACTACCATCGTCGACCTCTCCGGTCCCGAAGGAACCTGGCAGATTCTGCGCGAAGGAGCCATTCCCACGCACGCGATCGTACTCGCATTGCAGGAGCGATGATCGTCCCCAGGGACAATCTGCGATCCGCGCGCCGCATGCCGCGGCCTCCGCGCAGCAAAGTCCTTCTGTGGACCGCCGCTGCGGTTCTGGTGGGCGGCGCGGGCTGGATCCTCTGGGTCGATAGCCAGATTCGCGCCTACGCTCGCCGCGATGAAGCCCGCCCCGCTGATGCCATCGCTGTCTTCGGTGCTGCCGAGTATGACGGCCGTCCCTCGCCCGTGCTCCGCGCGCGCCTCGACCACGCTCTTGAACTCTACAAACGCGGCCTCGCCCCCATGGTCATCACCCTGGGCGGTGGTGATCCCGCCGATCGGCACTCCGAGGGCGGCGTCGGCCACGATTATCTGCTCGCCCATGGCGTCCCCGAGCGCGACATCATTGCCGAAACCGAAAGCGACAACACCGAGCAATCCGCCGAACGCCTCGCCGTCATTGCCCGCACCAACGGCCTGCGCACCATCGATGTCGTCAGCGATGGCAGCCACCTCTTCCGCATCCACGCCATCTGCGAGCAGGATGACCTCCAGGTCTACACCTCGCCCCGGCCCGTCGGAAGAAGCATTCCCGAAACCCAGCGCTTCAAAAGGCTGATGCACGAAATTGCCAGCTACACCGCGTGGAAGCTGAAGCTCCACTGAAACGAGCCGCCCGGCAATCGCGGCAAAAAGGTACCTCAGGCCGGGCTTTTCCGTGCCAGAACGCGCCGGCGCTTGCCCTCGACGCCATCCACAGGCGAGGATAGAAGCACGTTCTGCTGCTGAACCACTTCGGGTTCTCCCCAGCCCATGTTGGGGACGATCGTTCATGAGAAAAGCTGTTTCGCCGATTTTGCTTCTGATTGCCGCTCCGGTTCTCACACTCGCCTCGCGCCCTCTCCACGCCCAGTCGATCAACGAGATCGTGCAGACGGTCGTCAAAAACGAGCTCGACGCCGACTTCAACGACCATACCCCGTGGATGTACCGCGACGCCTACAAGTCGCCGGATAAGGACATCGTCAAGATCGTCATCGAAACCCCGCAGGGCAATCTCTCCGAAGTCGTGGAGGATGGCGGAAAGCCACCGACTCCCGAGGAGCACCAGAACGACCTGAACCACATCCACGACATGCTCACCGATCCTGCGCTGCGCGCTCGTGTGAAGCGAGCCGAACAGCACGACGGTCAGCAGGCCCGCGACATGCTGAATCTGCTGCCGCGTGCCTTTGTCTGGAAAATCGTCGATCGCTCCCATGGCGACCTCGAACTCGCGTTTCATCCCGACCCGAACTTCTCGCCCGACAGCATGAGCGGCAAGGTTCTGGCCGCTATGTCCGGAACCATGATCGTCGACGAAAGTCATATGCGGCTCAGGGATCTCTCCGGTCATCTCGATCACGACGTCACCTTTGCCTGGGGCATTCTGGGTCGCATCAATGCTGGTGGCACCTTCCGCATCGTCCGTCATGATGTGGGCTACGGCAGCTGGCAGATCACGGAAATGCACGTCCACATCAGCGGTCACGCCCTGTTCTTCAAAACCATCGGTGACCAGGAAGACGAGATCACCAGCGAATACCACCGCACCCCCGAAGGGGTCGATCTGAACAAGGCCGCGGACATGCTCCGCAACGGCGATGTGGCGCGAGAGCTGCACGTCGAAACGCACTTTGGGGAATAAGAAAGCGTCGCGCAGGTCGAAGCCGTGCAGGGACACCCCTTCCACAATCCGACCCAGGTCCCGGCGAAGCCCCTCCGCGCGCCTTGTACAATAAGGAAAGAGACTCCGACGATGCCGCACATGGTTTTTTGCGCACGCTACAAGCAGGAACTGGAAGGCCTGGACGAGCCTCCTTTCGACAGCGACTTTGGCAACAAGGTCTACAACAATGTCTCGAAAAAGGCGTGGCAGGAGTGGGCCGAGCGCCAAAAAATGCTGCTGAACGAATATCGCCTGCAGCCCTGGACCCCGCAGGCCCAGGAATTCCTCGTCGAGCAGATGGATCAATTCTTCTTCGGTGAAGGCGCCGCGCTGCCCAAGGAATACGTCCCGCCGTCCCACTAAAAAAGCTGCAGCAAAGGTGCCTGGAACGAACAGGATTGCGCAAACCGTCCTTCGCTAACTTTTCCTGGCCAGCATCCTTCGCTCGGTCAGCTTCCCATTCTTCAAAACAAACCGCTCGTCGCGCCACACGACCCCATCCGACGCGTAGCTCCACGCCCAAACGCCCAGCGCCAGCAGATCGCGCAACGGCAGCAGCCACAGATCTCCGACCACCTGGCGATCCCCCAGAATGGCCACCCCTGCGCCCAGAGCCAGCGCGACGCGAAACATCAGAGCAAAACTGAACAGCGCGAACGCCGGCAGGCCAATCCCCCAGGCAACAAGATTCACCAGCGACCAGGCCAGCCCATAAGAAAAGGTCAGCCCGGCATAGCCGCCCCGCCGGGAGTCGCGCATCGCTCGTGCCCAGCGCAGCTGATGCTGCAGGTATCCGGAAAAACTCCACGCCGGAACAAAGGTCTCCACCACCTCGTCGCACAGTTCCACGCTGTAACCGGCGCGAGCGATCCGTGCTCCCAGCTCGTAATCGTCCGCCAGATACTCCGCCAGGGGGGCCAGTCCCCCCGCCGCTTCCAGCGCCGTACGCGAAACCGCAAGCGTCGACCCCATCCCAAAGTGAATCCCGCCCTCCAGCCATCGCGACGTCAGCACACCCGGTGCGAAGTCCGTCGAGATACCCAGCGCCTCCAGCCGCGAGCCCAGCGTCTCATGCGCTCGCCCGCGATACAGAGCGGTCACCATGCCCACCGGCTTCGTACCGTTCCCGGCTGCAAACGGCGCCATCACCTGCGCCAGGTAGTCCGGACCCACATGGATATCGCTGTCATTGAAAATCAAAAACTCGAAGCGCGCATGCGTCACCAGTTGCGCCAGGTTGCTCACCTTGCCGTTCGGTCCGAGCGCTTCGGGCGTCTGGATCAGCCGGATCGACCGCTCCGGAAACTCCGCCTGTAGTTGCTGCACAACGGCTGCCGCCGGATCGTCGAGCTGCGAAACGCCAAACAGCAGCTCGTAATCGCCTGAGTAATTCTGCCGGCAGTGGCTCGCGAACGCCTCCAGCATGCCCTCATCGAGACCATGCAGCGGCTTCAGGATGCTCACCGCCGGCATGAATCCGGCAGGGAAGCGCCGCCGCCGAAGGAATGACCGCGCGCTCCACAGTGCGACAAGGTAGTAGCCAAGTCCGGCCACAGTCAGCAGCGTCGTGGCGACGGCAACAACCGTAGCGAACGTCTCGATGATCATTCCCCCAGGATCGGCATATCCAGCGGTGTCTCCGACAGCCACCCCGCGTGCCGAATGCGGTCCAGCGCCCGCCGCAAGGCCGATGCCGCACACGGTTCAACCGTCACCACAAACGGCAGACTGCCTTTCTCATATCCCGTCCGCTGAAACAGCGCATCGATGTTGATCTTCTCGCTCGCCAGCGCGCCAGCGATCTCTGCCACGATCCCGGGCTGATCCCGCACCACAAACCGGATGTAGTGCCGCAGTTCGAACTCACCACTCACATGGGTCGCACGGCTGGGCAGATCCGCCACCTTCGACCCATGCGCCAGCGAGATCAGATCCGAAACCACCGCCACCGCCGTCGGATTGCCGCCCGCCCCATGCCCGGAGAAGACCACATCGCCACCATACTGCCCGCAGACCAGAACCATGTTCTCGGTTCTGCGCGACCACGCAAACGGCGAGCGCAGCGGCACCAGCATCGGCCCCACCGTCGCCGAAATGCCATCACCCCGCAGTTCCGCCTTCGAAATCTGCCGGATCGTGCAGTTCAGATCGCGCGCATACACCAGATCCACCGCATCGACTTCGGTGATCGACCGGCACGCCACCGACTCCACCTCCACCGCCGCCCGCAGCGCGATGCGCGACAGGATCACCAGCTTCGCTCGTGCATCGTACCCGTCCACGTCCTCGCTCGGATCCGCTTCGGCATAACCCAGCCGCTGCGCGTCCTTCAAAACATCGGCGAAGGCGTCGCCCGCCTCCATGCGGCTCAGGATGTAGTTGCACGTCCCGTTCAGAATCGCCTCAATGCGCGTGATGCGATCCCCTGCCAACCCCTGCTGCAGCCCAGGAATCACCGGAATCCCGCCCGCGACCGCTGCCCCGTAGAGCAGATGCGCGCCGTTCGACCGTGCCAGCCGGTCCAGCTCGATCCCGTGCTTTGCGATCAGTTTCTTGTTGCCCGTCACCGCCGATTTGCCCGCTTCGAGCGCGCGCCGCACCCACGTTCCCGGCGGCTCCAGTCCCCCCACCAGCTCGACGATCACATCGACGTCCGAACGCAGCACCTCTTCGAAGTCTTCGGTCCAGATCACGCTCTTCGGAACCCAGTCGGCCTTCTTACGCGCCACGCTGCGATTGAAAATATGCGAGAGTTCCAGACCTTCCGGCTTCAGATCGCACACAATGCGAGCGACAGAACTGCCAACGGTGCCGAATCCGAGCAGGGCAACTTTCATGAATACAGCCTACAGGGTTCAGCGTTCGGCGTTTAGGATCGAATCGGAGCCACCTCGAATCGTCGTTGGCTCAGGAGAGTCGTGTCCCTTTTTCGAAAGAAGCTCAAGCAGGAACATAAAGTCATGCTGCAGGCCGAGCGCGCAGCCGGCGCTCAGCTCCCCGAGTATCATCGCGCCACGCCCGAGTGCCCGCACCCCGAGCGCTGGAGCATGTATGACTCGATGACCGCCGAGATCGAAGTCCTCGAGTTCCTCGCGACCCTTGTCACCACCGTCAAGCCCGAGCTGATTGTTGAAACCGGCGCCTTCCTCGGCGTCTCCGCCCTCTGGATGGCCCGCGGCCTCCAGCGCAATGGCTTCGGCCGCATCGTTACCTGCGAGTTCGATCCCGCCGTCTTCGCCAAAGCCAAAGAAAAAATTGCCGCCTCCGGCCTCTCCGAAGTCATCGACCTCCGCAACGAATCCAGCCTCACGATGCAGGTTCCCGGCACCATCGATCTCTTCTACAGCGACAGCGACCTCGACATCCGCGAGCATGAAGTTCGCCGCTACCTCCCGCACATCCGCCCCACCGGCCTCATCCTGATGCACGACGCCGCTTCGCACCCCGGCGTGGTTCGCGAAGCCGCCCGCCGCCTCGAAGCCGAAGGGCTCATCTCCGTCGTCTTTCTTCCCACTCCACGAGGTCTGGTCGTGGCACAAAAACGCGAAGGCCGAAAATAGCCGTCACCTCATCCGCCGGCACCGCGCACGTTCAGCCGGCGTCCTCCTCAATCGCTGGCGCCCGCTCCAGATCCGGCTGCTATAGTGGGTGCACTCTTTTCCCGAGGTGACGCTTATGCGGTCTCCATCCTTTGCGTGGTATGGCATCCTTTGCGTCTCCCTGGCCGCGTTCGCCGATGGTCCCGCCGATCGCGTTCCCACCAGTCCTCACGCCGTCACTTCCGCCAGCGCCGCCGCATCCGAGCCGCTGCCCGTTGAGGCGCTGCTCACCACCACTCGCATCTCCGGCGTGACGCACTCCAACGACGGTCGCAGGCTCGCCTATGTCAGCACCGCCTCGGGCCGTCCCAATCTCTGGGTCATGAACGTCGACGGTTCTGACGCGCATCAGCTCGTCACCAACAACGACCGTCAGACAGGCGCCCGCTTCACGGCCGACGACAGCGCTCTCGTCTATAGCCAGGATCGCGGCGGCAACGAGTATTACGACATCTACGTCGTCCCCACCGCCGGCGGCGAGCCCCGCAACCTCACCAACACTCCCGAGATCAGCGAATCCGTCAAGGAATTCTCGCCTGATGGCAAGCTGCTCGCCATCGGCATCAAGCAAAAAACCGCACCCGCCACCGACCTCGCCGTCATGGAGTGGCCAGCCGGCACCATCCGCCAGCTCACCCACGAAGCTGATCCGAAGGCGTCCTGGCAGGAGAATACGTGGAGCCCCGATGGCCGCTTCCTCTACGCGACCCGCTCCATCGGCATCGACGACTCGCAGATCTATCGCGTCGATGTGGCCACCGGCGCCGCCGAACAACTCCTCGACCACTCTGGCAAACAACTCATCTCCGTTGCCGAAGTCTCACGCGATGGCCGCACGCTGCTCATCGACTCCAATGCCAGGGGCGGCTATGAGAATGTCGCCCTCTTCGACCTGCCATCGAAGCAATTGCACTGGATCACCGATACCCAGTGGTCCGCGAACGGTGTCGCCTTTACCCCCGATGGTCAAACCGCTCTCGTCCTCCTCAACGCCGACGGCCGCATCTCGACGCGCTTCATCGACCTCAAATCGCTTCACGCCTCCGAGCGCGGTGTCCCCCCAGGCCTCAATTTTCCCGCTGCCACGCCCACTCCCTTCCTGCCTGATGGCTCCATGCTCCTCTCCCACGAGGATTCCAGCCATCCCCAGGAGCTCTACCGCCTCGCTCCCGACAACACCCTTACCCAGATCACGCACAATGCCAACGACACGCTGCAGCACATCATGCTGCCCAAATCGCAGCTCGTCACCTACCGCAGCTTCGATGGCATGCTCATCTCTGCCCTGGTGTGGGTCCCCTTCAACCTCAAACGCGACGGCACCGCCGCCGCCGTTGTCATGCCACACGGAGGTCCCACCGGGCAGACGGTCGATTCCTTCAACGGTCGCGCTGAGTTGCTTGCCTCGCGCGGATTCGTGGTCATCGCCCCCAACGTGCGCGGCTCCACCGGCTATGGCATGGGTTTTCAGAACGCCAACTTTAAGGATCTCGGCGGCGGCGACCTGAAAGATGAAATCGCCGGAGTTGATTTCCTCAAGGCCACCGGCTTCGTCGATTCCAAACGCATCGGCATCTGGGGTGGCTCCTATGGCGGCTTCATGACTTTGATGGCCATCGGCAAAACACCCGGCGTCTGGTCCGCCGCCGTCGATGAGTACGGCATTCTCAACTGGCTCAGCATGCTCGAGCACGAAGACCCGCGCCTCCAGGAATACGAGAAAAGCCTCCTCGGCGATCCCGTCAAAGATCGCTCGTCTTATGAAGCCAGTTCACCCCTGCGCTACATCCGCAGCGAAACGGCGCCCCTTCTCGTCCTCCAGGGAGACAACGACATTCGTGTCCCGAAGGAAGAAGCCGAGCAGGTCGTCAGCATTCTCAAGGGTGAAGGCCGCACCGTCGACGCCGTCTACTATCCGGAAGAAGGCCACGGCTTCGTCAAGCGCGAGCACCAGCGCGACGAACTCACCCGTTCCGTCGACTGGTTGCAGAAGTATCTCCAGGGCGCGCACTAAGCCTGCCGTTATTCGCCAGCAGCGACGCCCGCCGGACCTTCGCGAGCGCGACCCTCAGCTCGAAATCAGAGCAGGCTGCGGAGGTCGCGCCGCAAACAACAGCCGCGAAACCAGCAACGGCCCATTCCGCAGCACGAAGTCCGCCGGCGATCCCTCCCCCACATGCACCGCCAGCAGCCCGCGAAACAGTTCTGGATGACTGGCGAAAACCTGAAGGGTGCGCGCCCTGAGCTGCGGGTGCCGGTCCAGCAGCAGCAGCAGCGAAGCCATGCGCTGCGGAAGTGCAAGCAGTTTGGCATGACGCGATTCATACAACGCAAGATTGCCTGCACGCAGCGACTCCTCCAGCAGCAGCGCCTGCTGAAAGGCCAGAGCCAGCCCTTCGCCGGTAATCGCATCCACCGAGCCCGAAGCGTCCCCGATCAGGGCAACATTACCGCGCGTCACGCGTCGCAGACGCCGCGTCAGAGTGACGCAGCCTCGCTCGACAGAAATCAGCTCGGTCCCGGTAAGCCGCTCCCGCAGCGAAGGCAAACCGTCGAGAACCCCGCCCAGCCGAATTCCAGCCTCGCGGGTCATCGCGGAGACACAAATTTCGCGCGTCGAAGTCGGCGTGACATACGCCTGGCCCGGCACGCCCCAGTGGACTTCCACATGTCTCGGGGAGTCGCTGCCCGGTGCCAGCCGATAGTGAGCGCGGAATCCAAACCGGCGGCTCCGCACACGACCACGATCCATCCCCGCCCATCCGCGAACCCGCGAAGACGCTCCGTCTGCGCCAACAATCCAACGCGCCTGCACCTCTGGGCCTCCCGGCTCGCCCCCCAGGACCGGTGCCCGATTCTCCCGGAGCACCACCGGCGTGTTCCAGGCGAAGTCAACGCCCAGCGCCACCGCCCGCTCGTACAGAAGCTTGTGCAGCACCGTGCGCCGAATGCCCAGCCCCGGGCCGCCAGGAAATTCCGCCGCGACCCGGTCCTGCTCTGACACAAAGGCGATGCCGGTGAAAGGAATACCGTGCTCCGCTTCGAGAACAATCCCCAGCGCCGCAAGAGGATGCCGCGCCTCCGGCATTAGTCCCTCGCCACAAGGCTTATCGATCGGCGGACGAAGCGCGTCGGCGACCAGCACCTCTGCGCCCCGCTGCCGCAGCGCGATCGCCGCTGCCAGTCCCGCCGGACCGCCGCCCGCAATGAATACGTCACAAACACGGTGGCCTGTCCTCATCCCCGCGGCTCCGCGGGGACCCATACGCCACAGTCATGGTTACGCATGCACCC